>Ga0172382_10004316_pt1 | contig 21856 bp, 17 predicted proteins | sample Leawel138RmetaG_FD_122245 | JGI IMG/M metagenome (GOLD analysis project Ga0172382, IMG submission 122245) | Leachate microbial communities from a municipal landfill in Southern Ontario, Canada - Leachate well 138R metaG | ecosystem: Engineered > Solid waste > Landfill > Unclassified | place... | reverse complement strand
TGCGTCTGGATCGACCAGTCCTTCGACAGCCTGATCCCGGGCCTGCAGGCGCGCAAGTTCGATCTGGCCAATTCCACCATGACGGCCACCGAAGCACGTAAAAAAGTCATCGATTTCTCCACCCCGATGTATATCGTGCCGGTGAAGCTGATGGTGAAAAAGGGCAGCGGGCTGGAGCCCACCGCCGAATCCCTGAAGGGCAAGCGCGTGGGCGTGCAGCAAGGCACCACCATGGAAACCTATGCACGCAAGTTCTGGGCCCCCAAGGGGGTCGAGGTCGTCTCGTATCCCAGCTACACCAACGCCTATGTGGACGTGACCGCAGGCCGTCTGGATGCCACGTTCCAGGAAGCCCAGAGCGCCGTGGAAGGCTTTCTGAACAAGCCTGAAGGCGCCGACTACGAACTGGCCGACATGACGCTGGACGATCCGATCCTGAACGAACCCATCGCCATGGGCATCCGCAAGGGCAACGCGCTCAAGGCCGACGTGGACAAGGTGCTCAAGGCCATGCTGGCCGACGGCACCCTCCAGGGCTACGCGAAGAAATACTTCGCCGAGGGCCTGATCCAGTTCCCCGCCCAGTGATCCCGCGCCCGCCGCGCGATGTCGCCTGACCGCGCGGCCGGCCCATCCCAATCCGGGCGGGGCCGTTCCGGCGCGCGAGCCGGGACGTCCCGCCCTTCCGTCCTTCCCCGATTTCCATGTTTCTAGACGGCTACGGCCCCCTGCTGCTGGCGGGGACCTGGGTCACCATCAAGCTGGCGTTGCTGTCCCTGGCCGTGGCCGTGGGGCTGGGGCTGCTGGGTGCCTGGGCCAAGCTCTCTTCCTCCTGGGGGGCGCGCCTGGCCGCCACGGCCTACACCACCCTCATCCGCGGCGTGCCGGACCTGGTGCTGATGCTGCTGATCTTCTTCAGCATGCAGATCTACCTGAACAACCTGACCGATCTGGTCGGACTGGACCCGATCGACATCGATCCCTTCGGGGCCGGGGTGCTGACGCTGGGCTTCATCTACGGCGCCTATTTCGCCGAGACCTTCCGGGGCGCCTTCATGGCCGTGCCGTACGGCCAAATGGAAGCCGCCACGGCCTACGGCATGCGCGAGTTCCAGATCTTCCGCCGCGTCCTGTTCCCGCAGATGATGCGCCATGCCCTGCCCGGCATCGGCAACAACTGGCAGGTTCTGCTGAAATCCACCGCCCTGGTGTCGCTGATCGGCCTGTCCGACCTGGTCAAGGTCGCCCAGGACGCCGGCAACGTCACCTTCCGGGTGTTCCTGTTCATCAGCCTGACCGGCCTGATCTACCTGGCCCTCACCACCCTGTCCAACGGCATCCTGTACTGGCTGGACCGGCGCTACAGCGTGGGCGTGCGCAAGGCGCAGCTATGATCGACGTACTCGACCAATTCTGGCGCGCCTACCTGTACGCCAGCAACGGCAGCGCCTCCGGGATGGCCGTCACCCTGTGGCTGCTGGTCCTGTCGGTGTCGATGGGCTTCTTCATCTCCATCGGTCTGGCCGTGGCCCGGGTGTCCTCGCGCCGCTGGCTGTCGATCCCGCTGTGGGCGTTCAGCTACGTCTTCCGGGGCACCCCGCTGTACGTACAGATCCTGTTCATTTACGCCGGCATCTACAGCCTGGATTTCATCAAGGGCACGCCGCCCCTGGCGGCGTTCTTCCAGAGCGGCTTCAACTGCCTGGTGCTGGCCCTGACGCTGAACACCGTGGCCTACACGACCGAGATTTTCGCCGGCGCCATCCGCGCCACCAGCGCGGGCGAAATCGAAGCCGCGCGCGCCTACGGCATGACGCGCTTCGCCATGTACCGCCGGGTGATCCTGCCCTCGGCCCTGCGCCGCGCGCTGCCGGCATACAGCAACGAGGTCATCCTGATGCTGCATGCCACGTCCCTGGCTTTCACCGCCACCGTGCCCGACATCCTGAAAGTCGCCCGCGACGCCAATTCGGCCACCTACCAGACCTTCGCTTCCTACGGGCTCGCCGCCCTGCTCTACCTGTGCCTGTCGTTCGCGCTGATCGGGCTGTTCCGCCGGTTCGAGCGCCGCACGCTGGCCTACCTGGGCACCCACCGCTAGAGCCCGTCCATACTCATCGCCATGTCCAAACTCGACGTCATCAACATCCACAAGCGCTACGGCGACAACGAGGTCCTCAAGGGCGTCTCGCTCACGGCCAACGCCGGCGACGTGATCTGCATCCTGGGCTCCAGCGGCTCGGGCAAATCGACCTTCCTGCGCTGCATCAATTTCCTGGAGAAACCCAATCAGGGCTCGGTGTCGCTGAACGGCGAACTGCTGAAGATCGTGCACGACAAGCACGGCGAACCCCATGCCGCCGACCTGGATCAGCTGCGTCGCCTGCGTTCCAAGCTGGCGATGGTGTTTCAGCATTTCAATCTGTGGGCGCACATGAACGTGCTGGGCAACGTGATCGAAGCCCCGATCCAGGTGCTCAAGCTGAGCCGGGCCGAGGCCGTCGAGCGCGCCCGTCACTATCTGGCCAAGGTCGGCCTGGACCCCAAGGTCGAGACCCAGTACCCCTCGTCCCTGTCGGGCGGCCAGCAGCAGCGCGTGGCGATCGCCCGCGCCCTGGCCATGGAGCCCGAAGTCATGCTGTTCGACGAACCCACGTCCGCCCTGGACCCTGAACTGGTGGGCGAAGTGCTGAAGGTCATGCAGAAGCTCGCTGAAGAAGGCCGGACCATGCTGGTCGTCACCCACGAAATGGGGTTCGCGCGCAACCTGGCGTCCCAGGTCATGTTCCTGCACCAGGGCGTGGCCGAGGAAGTCGGCCCGCCGGCCGATCTGTTCGACAACCCGCAAAGCCCCCGGCTGCGGCAGTTCCTGTCGGGCAACCTGAAGTAAGGCTTTAAAACCGCAACCGCATCACCCGATGCGGGATCCCCGCGTCCATGAAGGTTTCGCCCTCTTCCACGAAGCCGTGACGGGCGTAGAAAGGCCGGGCTTGCAGTTGTGCGTCCAGCACGACCTCAGCGTCGCCCCGGCGGCGCGCCGCATCCATCAGCGCGGTCAACAGGAGCGAGCCGACGCCCTGGCCGCGCCAGGGTTTGCGCACGGCCATGCGGCCGATGTGGCCGTCGGGCAGCAGCCGGCCGGTGCCCATGGCCCGGCCGTCGGCGTCATAGGCGATGGCGTGCAGGCACTGCGCGTCGCGGGCATCCAGTTCTTCTTCCAGCGGCACCTTCTGTTCCTCGACGAAGACTTCAAGGCGGATGCGGCCGGCCTCGGCGCCCAGATCGGTCCAGCCGCCGGTGACGACGCGACGGCCTGGCGCGTCTTGTTCGGGGCCGTCCAGGGCGAACTCCAGCACGTCGGGCAGCCAGTCGGCGAAATCCGAAATGCCGTGATCGCCGCCTTCGATGATGCGCTGGCGACTGCCCGCGAAGCGATCCCGCATTTCCCGCCAGTCCAGGACCTCGTCGCCGGTGGCGGCCAGCAGGAAATAGCGTTCGGGTCGCGTCAGGACCGGGATGTCGGCCTCGGCGTGCGCCAGTTCGTCCACATAGCCTGGCAGGAATTCGAAGGGTTCGTCTCCATGGAAAGTACGATGCGAACCGACCTGGGTCGCCAGATCGCGCGCCGCATGGACGACAGGGTTGAGCAGCACGGCGCGGCAGCCCAGGCGTTCGGCCAGCCAAGTGGCATAGAAACCGCCCAGGGATGAGCCAACGATGGTCAGGCGGGCCGCCGCATCAGCGCCCCCCGGCATCACGCCGCCCTGACGCTCGCCGGCGGTATCAATGCCCAGGCGGTCCCGCGCCCATTCCAGCGCCAGGTCCAGCGCCGCCGCCGGGCTGGCGGGCAATTGCGGACAATGCCAGTCGGCCGCCAAGCCGCGTTCGGCCATGGCCCCGGCCATCAGGCGGGCCTTGAGGGAATCGGGCGAGGATCGGAATCCGTGCAGATAGAGCATCATGGCGGGGCGCAACGTGGCATTCCGGGCGCCCGGCGGCGCGCAACGGAGCCAGTCCTTCATTTTAAGCAGTAAGATCCTTCGATTACCCTCTCCGCATTGCCGCCCGATCCCATGCCGCTCCTCGAACCGGTCAGCACGCTGCGCACCTACGACGGCCAGGCCCACGTACACGCCCATGACCACGCGCAGATCATGGCGCCGCTGACCGGGCGCATGGAGCTGGAGATCGATGGACATGCCGCGTTCACGGATCCATCCTGCGGCCTGTTGATCCCGGCGGGCGCCCGGCACGCCTATTGCGCGCGCCCCGGCACCCGCATCCTGGTGATCGACGCGCCCGGATCGGCCGGCCTCGACCGGTTACGGCGCTTCGCCCTGTCGCCCGCCTGCCGCGTCCTGGGCGCCCAGGGGGATGCCGGACAACAACTGGCCTTGCTGCTGGGTCTGCCCACGGCACTCTCCTCGCGCCGGGGTCTGGATCTGACGCGCCTGGATACCGCGCTGTCCTGCGCGTTGCACGAGCCCTGGCCGACGGCCCGCATGGCCCGACTGTTCAGCCTGAGTCCTCAGCGCTTCCACGCCCGTCTGCTGGAGCTGACCGGCCGCACGCCGGGCGACCATTTGCGCGCCCTGCGGCTGGACTCCGCCAGCCGCATGCTGGCACGAGGCGCGACACTGGAATTCGCCGCCGTCCGGGTCGGCTACGGGTCCGGCAGCGCCCTGGCCTACGCGCTGCGACGCGACCGGGGCATCGGGGCCCGCGCGCTGCGCCGGAGCGACGCCTGATTCCCCTGCGCGGGTCCCGCTCGGCGACCCGGCCGGACGTGCCGTCCACCGCGAGCGTTTCTCGACAAAAGCCCGGCGGCCATGGTGCCATCATGTCGGCATGAGCACGATTCCGAATCCTTCCTCGGCCGCCGTCATCCGGCCCCTGCGCGGCATCCTGCTGGTGTTGTGCGCCGGCATGCTGTGGGGCACCACGGGCACGGCCCAAAGCTTTTCCGACGGCGCCCTGTCGCCCTACTGGGTGGGCGCCCTGCGCCTGGGGGTGGCGGCTCTCTTCTTCCTGGTCTGCGCCGGTTCGATCAACGGACTGCCCCATCTGGCCCGCCAGCTTGCGGGCCTGGACTGGCGCCGCGCCGCCTGGGCCGGCGCCTGCATGGCGGGCTACAACCTGACGTTCTTCGCCGGCGTAAAGGCCACGGGCGTGGCCGTCGGCACGGCGCTGGCCATCGGCAGCGGCCCCATCTGGGCCGGCCTGCTGCAACTGGCCGGCGGCGCGCGCCCCGGCCCGGGCTGGTGGGCGGGCACATTGCTGGCGGTGGGCGGTGGCGTGCTGCTCGTCTTCGGACGTGGCGGCGACATCCAGGCCGATCCGCCGGGCATCGCCCTGTGCCTGGCCTCGGGCCTGACCTATGCGCTCTACGCCCTGCTGAACAAGAAACTGGTGCGGCACTCGACACCCGCCGTCGCCACGCTGGGCGTATTCCTGGTGGGCGCCCTGCTGGCCCTGCCGGCCGCCGGATTCTGGGCCGGGCCGCCGCAGATCACGGTCTCGGGCTGGCTGGTGGTCGGCTTCCTGGGCATCGCCTCGACGGGAATCGCCTACCTGCTCTTCAGTACGGGCCTGCGCGACATCAGCGCGGCCACCGGCGTGTCGCTGGCCCTGATGGAGCCCGTCACCGCCTTCCTGCTGGCACTGGCGCTGGTGGGCGAACGGCCAGGCGCTCCCGCCTATGCCGGCCTGGCCGCGCTGCTGGCCGGGCTGGCCCTCGTGATCCGGGCGGAAACCCGGCAAACCCGGCCTCCGACCTCGCCATTTGCAAGCGGCCCGGATTCGACAGGCACGGAATAGTCCGCAGGGACTTTTCCGTGCCCAGTCTCATCCCCGCGCATAGGGCGGGGTCTTCACCAGTCTGAACGATGATGGAATCAGGCCGATTCGCGCAGACTGCGGCGGCGCTCGTGCTCTTGCAGATGGCGCTTGCGCAGGCGGATCGACTTGGGCGTGACCTCGACCAGTTCGTCGTCGGCGATGAATTCGACGGCGTATTCCAGGTTCAGCGCGATGGGCGGCACCAGGTCGATATGCTCGTCCTTGCCGGAGGCGCGCACATTCGTCAGCTTCTTTTCCTTGATCGGGTTGACCACCAGGTCGTTGTCGCGCGAATGGATGCCGATGATCATGCCTTCATAGACCGGATCCTGGGGCGACACGAACATGCGGCCGCGCTCCTGGAGCTTCCACAGGGCGTAGGCCACGGCGGTGCCGTCGTCCTGGCTGATCAGCACGCCGTTGCGACGCTCGCCCACCCCGCCCTCGCGCACCGGCGCGTAGTCGTCGAAAATGTGGCTCATCAGGCCGGTGCCGCGCGTCAGGGTCAGGAATTCGCTCTGGAAGCCGATCAGGCCGCGCGCCGGGATACGATATTCCAGACGGGTGCGGCCGCGTCCGTCGGGTTGCATGTCCTGCAGGTCGCCCTTGCGCCGGCCCAGTTCTTCCATCACGCCGCCCTGGTGCGTGTCTTCCACGTCCACGGTGAGCAGTTCGTAGGGTTCGCATTTCACGCCGTCGATGTCCTTGAACATCACGCGCGGCCGCGACACCGCCAGTTCGTAGCCTTCGCGGCGCATGTTTTCCAGCAGGATGGTCAGGTGCAGTTCGCCCCGGCCGCAGACCTCGAACACGGTATCGTCATCGGTATCGTTCACACGCAGGGCGACGTTGGACTTCAGTTCGCGGTCCAGGCGGTCGCGCAGCTGGCGACTGGTGACGAACTTGCCTTCGCGGCCGGCCAGGGGCGAGGTGTTGACCATGAAGTTCATGGTCAGGGTGGGTTCGTCGATGCGCAGCATCGGCAGCGCCTCGGGCACGGCGGGATCCATCAGGGTGCAGCCGATGCCGATGTCCTCGATGCCGTTGATCAGTACGATGTCGCCGGCCTCGGCCTCGTTCACCAGTTCGCGTTCCAGGCCCTTGAACTTCAGCACCTGGTTGACGCGGCCCTTGAAAGGCTCGCCATCGGGACCGAATTTCACCACCACGTCCTGGGCGGTGCGCAGACGGCCACGGTTGATGCGGCCCACGCCGATCTTGCCCACGTAGCTGCTGTAGTCCAGCGAGATGATCTGCAGTTGCAAAGGGCCGTCGGCGTCGTCGTCGCGCTGCGGCACATACTGCAGGATGGCCTCGAAGAGCGGCCGCATGTCGCCGGAGCGCACGTCATCGGTCAGCCCGGCATAGCCCGACAGGCCCGAGGCGTAGATCACCGGAAAGTCCAGTTGCTCCTCGGTCGCGCCCAGCTTGTCAAACAGGTCGAAAGTGGCGTTGACCACGTAGTCGGGGCGCGCGCCCGGGCGGTCGACCTTGTTGACCACCACGATGGGTTTCAGGCCCAGCGCCAGCGCCTTGCGCGTGACGAAGCGGGTCTGCGGCATCGGACCTTCGACGGCGTCCACCAGCAGCAGCACGCCGTCCACCATGGACAACACGCGCTCGACTTCGCCGCCGAAGTCGGCGTGGCCCGGGGTGTCGATGATGTTGATGTGCGTGCCTTCGTATTCGACGGCACAGTTCTTGGCCAGGATCGTGATGCCGCGCTCGCGCTCGATGTCGCCCGAGTCCATGACCCGCTCGGACACCTGCTGGTTGTCGCGGAAGGTGCCGGACTGCCGCAGCAGTTGGTCGACAAGCGTGGTCTTGCCATGGTCCACGTGGGCGATGATGGCCACGTTGCGCAAAGCTCGTTTCATAGAGTGTTTTCCTCGGTGGAAACGCTTGCCGGACGCAGACCGTCCGGCAAGGCGTGTAAAGGGATCAACGCCGTCACCGGCGCTTCCATGGCCTGCAGGGCTTCCAGCCCCACGGCCTGTTCGATCGAAAACGGCCCGACCGCGGTACGCCGCAGGGCCGACAGGTGCGCCAGGCAACCCAGCCGACGGCCGATGTCCTGGGCCAGGGTGCGCACGTAGGTGCCCTTGCTGCAATGCACCCGCACCCGGGCGCTGCGGCCCTCGCAGGCCAGCAGCTCCAGCGCGTGGATCACGATCCGGCGCGGCGGACGCTCCAGCTCGATTCCCTGGCGTGCGTATTCATACAGGGGCTTGCCGTCACGCTTGAGCGCCGACACCATGGGCGGGATCTGCTCGATCTCGCCCCTGAATCCGGCCAGCACGGCTTCCAGCGCCTCGGGGGCCACGCCGGAAAAATCCTCCGGCGCGCGCGCCGTGACATGCCCCGTCAGATCGCCGCTGCCGGTCTCCTCGCCGAAGGCCAGGGTCGCCTCATAGACCTTGTCGGCCTCCAGCATGGCGGCGGAGATCTTCGTCGCCCGGCCGAGGCAGCAGACCAGCAGGCCCGTGGCGAATGGGTCCAACGTGCCGGTGTGGCCCGCCTTGCGGGCGTCCACCGTGCGTTTGGCGCGTTGCAGCGCATGGTTGCTCGACAGGCCCTCCGGTTTGTCCAGCAACAGGACTCCGTCGAGCATCTGCCCGCGTCGGGAAGCCATCGTTCAATCCGTCCAGATGAGTGACGACCGCCCCCTCAGGGCTGGCCGTCCGGGTCTTCGAGTTCGGGGATATCCGAAGCGCCCGCCTGGGGACGGTTGGCCCGATCGATCAGTTGAGTCAGTTCGATGCCGCGAGCCAGCTGCGCGTCGTGGACGAAACGCAGGGTGGGCACAGTATGGATATGCAGCATGCGGAATAGCTGCGAATGCAACCAGCCCGCCTTGTCGTTCAGGGCCTGGGCGGCGACATCGGGTTCGGCGCCCAGCACGGAGAAGTAGACCTTGGCATGGGCATAGTCGGCCGACAGATCGACGCCGGTGAGCGTGATCAGGCCGGCGCGCGCGACGTCGAGCTCGCGCTGCACCAGGGTCGCCAGATCCTTCTGGATCTGGTCGGCCAGGCGCGTGTTGCGGCCGGGATTCGGTTTGGATTTATGACGACCCATGATGCATGCCGCGCGCTCAGAGCGTGCGGGCGACTTCCTTGATTTCGAAGGCTTCGAGTTGATCGCCGATCTGGATGTCGTTGTTGCCCTTGAGCGTGATCCCGCAATCGAAGCCGGATTTGACTTCCTTGACGTCGTCCTTGAAACGCCGCAGCGAATCCAGGGAGCCGGTCCAGTGCACCACGTTGTTGCGCAGCAGGCGGACCTGGGAATCGCGGCGGATCAGGCCCTCGAGGACCATGCAGCCGGCGATGTTGCCGACCTTGGACACGGTGAAGATCTCGCGGATCTCGACCAGGCCGGTGATTTCCTCGCGTTTTTCCGGCGCCAGCATCCCCGACATGGCATTGCGCACCTCGTCGATCGCGTCGTAGATGATGTTGTAGTAGCGCAGGTCGACGTCGTTGCCCTCGGCCAGTTTCTTGGCCTGAGCGTCGGCCCGCACGTTGAAGCCGATCACCACGGCGCCCGAGGCGATCGCCAGGTTGACGTCGCTTTCGGAGATGCCGCCCACGGCCGCGTGCACGACCTGCACCCGGACTTCGTCGGTGGACAATTTGAGCAGCGACTGCACCAGGGCTTCCTGGGAACCCTGGACGTCGGTCTTGACGATCAGCGGCAGCGTACGCACGCCCTCGCCCAGGTTGTCGAACATGGATTCCAGTTTGGCCGCCTGCTGGCGGGCGAGCTTGACGTCGCGGAACTTGCCCTGGCGGAACAGGGCGATCTCGCGCGCCTTGCGCTCGTCGTTCAAGACAAGGACCTCGTCGCCGGCTGCCGGAACCTCGGCCAGACCCTGGATCTCGACCGGGGTCGAGGGGCCCGCCTCGGCGGTGGGCTTGCCGGTGTCGTTCAACATGGCGCGCACCCGGCCATAGGCGACACCCGCCAGCACGGCGTCACCGCGGTGCAGGGTGCCGCTCTGGACCAGGATGGTGGCCACGGGGCCGCGGCCCTTGTCCAGCCGGGCCTCGATGACGATGCCCTTGGCCGGCGCGTCGACGGGCGCCTTGAGTTCCAGGATCTCGGCCTGCAGGAGCACGTTCTCCAGCAGATCGTCGATGCCCTGGCCGGTCTTGGCCGACACGGGGATGAAGGGCACGTCGCCGCCGTATTCTTCCGGCACGACTTCCTCGGCCACGAGTTCCTGCTTGACCCGGTCGGGATTGGCCTCCGGCTTGTCGATCTTGTTGATCGCCACCACCAGGGGCACGTTGGCCGCGCGGGCGTGGTGGATGGCTTCCTTGGTCTGGGGCATGACGCCGTCGTCGGCCGCCACCACCAGGATGACGATGTCGGTGGCCTGGGCGCCGCGGGCGCGCATGGCCGTGAAGGCCTCGTGACCCGGGGTATCCAGGAAGGCCACCACGCCACGATCGGTCTTGACGCTGTAGGCGCCGATATGCTGGGTGATGCCGCCGGCTTCGCCCGTGGCGACCTTGGTACGGCGGATGTAGTCCAGCAGGGAGGTCTTGCCATGATCGACGTGGCCCATCACCGTGACGACCGGGGCGCGCGGCAAGGCTTCGGCCTCGTCGGCCGTCTCGGTGTCGGCCAGGAAGGCTTCAGGGTCATCCAGCTTGGCGGCGATGGCGGTATGGCCGAGTTCCTCGACCACGATCATGGCCGTTTCCTGATCCAGGATCTGGTTGATGGTGACCATCTGGCCCAGCTTCATCAGGTGCTTGATGACCTCGGCCGCCTTCACGGACATCTTGTGGGCCAGGTCGGCGACGGAAATCGTTTCCGGCACGTGAATTTCACGCGCGATGAATTCCGCCTGCATCGGTTCCTGGTGGTCGGCCTGGCGGCGGCCCTTGCCGCGCGAGGCCTTGCCGCCCCGACCACCGGCCTTGCCGCCCGCGCGCCAGGCGTCGCGCCCGGCGCCGGGCGACAGGGTTTCGGCCTTGGAAGGCTTCTTGCGGCCGTCGTTGGACCAGCTCGAGGACACGTCGGCCGCCTTGATGACCTTCTTGCCCTCGGATTCCTTCTTGACGGTCGCCTTGGTGCCGGCGGGCTTGTGCAGCGTGCCGGTGGTGGGCGTTTCCTCGGGTTCGGGCGCGCGCAGCACCTTGCGCGGCTGGCGCATCATTTCACGCAAAGCGGCGGCTTCGGCCTCTGCGGCACGGCGGGCGCGCTCGCGATCGGCATCGGCCGGCGCGCGACGGGCCTTGCCCGGTGTGGCCTGAGGCGCGGACACAGGCGCGGAGGAGGCGGGCGCGGGTTCGGCGCGCGGCGCGGGTTCGGCGGCCTGAACCGGCTCGGACGCGGCAGGCGCTTCGGCCACGGGTTCGGCGACAGGGGTTTCGCTCACGGTGTCCTGAAGGGTACTGGTTTCGGCCGGTGCGTTGGCCTCGGCGGATTCTTGCTGCGCTGGGGTCTCGTCCACAGGGGCCTCGACCGCCTGAACCGGGGGCGCGACAAGCGCCGTCTCGGGGGCGGCGGCGTCAGCACGCACGGCCTCGGCGGGACGGGACTCGACGGCCGCCTCGGCCGTGGCCACCGGCGCCTGAGCGGGTTCGGGCTGGGGCGCGGTCGGCTCCGCGGCGGCCGGAGCAGCCTCGGCGGCCTGGGCGGCCTCGGCGCGGGCGGCCTCGATCAGCTCGGAACGGTCGCGCTTGACCAGCACGCGTTTCTTGCGGACTTCGACCTGGATCGTGCGCGAGCGGCCGGAACTGTCGGCCTGGTGGATTTCCGACGTCTTGCGGCGCGTCAGCACGACCTTCTTGCCCATGTCGGAGCCGTGCGAACGCCGCAGGGATTCGAGCAAGGCGCTCTTGTCTGCTTCGGTCACGTCGGCGTTCACCGAATCCAGCTCGACGCCGGCCGAGCGGAAATGATCCAGCAGGACGTTGGCGGGCATGTTCAGTTCTTCGGCGAATTGGGCGACGGTGTTACTCGGCATTCGACTCTCTCTTTGACTACGTTGAAGGGCGGTGCGGTTCGATGCGACGAAGCGGTCAGGCTTCGTCGTCCTCGAACCAGTGGGCCCGCGCCCGCATGATCATGTCGCTGGCGACGTCCTCGGGCAACCCGGTCAGTTCGGCGAGTTCGTCGGCGGCCAGCTCGGCCAGATCGTCCAGCGTGGTGATGCCTTTTTCGGCCAGTTTCGCCACCAGGGCCGGGTCCATTCCCTGGATTTCCAGCAGATCGCGAGCGGTCTGCACGCGTTCTTCCTGGGCGATGGCTTCGGTCAGCAAGGCATTGCGCGCACGGGTGCGCAATTCATTGACGGTATCCTCATCGAAGGCCTCGATGTCCAGCAGTTCCTGCATGGGCACGTAGGCGATTTCCTCGAGACCCGTGAAACCCTCGTCGATCAGGATGTCGGCGACCTCCTCGTCCACATCCAGCTTCGTGATGAAGGTGTGGCGCAACGCGGCGCGCTCGGCATCCTGACGGCTCTGGCTTTCCTCGGGCGTCATGATGTTGATTTGCCAGCCGGTCAGTTCGGACGCCAGGCGGACGTTCTGCCCGCGCGCGCCGATGGCCTTGGGCAGGTTTTCCTCGTCGACCACCACGTCCATGGCGTGCTTGTCCTCGTCCACGAGGATGGACTCGACGTGCGCCGGCGCCAGGGCGCCGATCACGAATTCCGCCGGATCATCGGCCCACAGGACGATGTCCACCTGCTCGCCGCCCAGTTCGTTGCGCACTGCCGTGACACGCGAACCGCGCATCCCGACGCAGGTACCGATCGGATCAATTCGCTTATCGTACGCCACCACGGCGATCTTGGCACGCACACCCGGGTCGCGGGCCGCCGCCTTGATTTCGAGCAGACCCTGTTCGATCTCGGGCACTTCGTTCTCGAACAGCTCGCGAATGAAATCAGGCGAAGTGCGCGACAGGATGACCTGCTGGCCGCGCGCGGCGTGGTCGACCTTGAGGACGTAGGCGCGCACGCGGTCGCCGGCGCGGATGTTTTCCTTGGGAATCATCTCGGTGCGCGGCAGACGGGCCTCGACCTTGCCGATCTCGATGATCGCGTCGCCCTTGTCCAGACGTTTGACCGTGCCGGACACGATGGTCTCGCCCCGGTCCAGGAAATCGTTGAGCACCTGTTCGCGTTCGGCGTCGCGGATCCTCTGGAGGATCGCCTGCTTGGCGGCCTGCGCGCCGATGCGACCGAACTCGATGGGTTCGAGGGGTTCTTCGATGTATTCACCGATCTCGATGCCCGGCACGATGTCCTGGGCGTCGGTATAGAGTTCCTGGGCGTCGGGTTCCTGCAGGCCGGCCTCGTCGGGCACGACCAGCCAGCGACGGAAGCCCTCGTGCTCGCCGGTCTGGCGGTCGATGGCCACGCGGATGTCCACTTCTTCCTTGAACCGCTTTTTCATGGCCGAAGCCAGCGCGTTTTCGAGAGCGCCGAACACGACATCGCGCTCGACGTTTTTTTCACGCGCCAGGGCGTCGACCAACAGCAGAATTTCGCGACTCATCGCTTCTTACCCTTGAAATCGAGGACGGGGTCCAACCGGGCCCGGTCCACATCGTCAAAAGAAAACGGCAGCGTCCGTGACTCGCCGGCCTGGTCTTCCCAGTCCAGGCTGAACACGGGCGGTTCATCCCCGCTGACCTGCAGGATGCCGGTGAAGGTCTTGCGGGATTCGACCGGTTCGTGCAGGCGCAGTTCGATGCGTTCACCGGCAAAGCGGACGAAGTCCGCCGGACGGCGCAGGGGCCGATCGACGCCGGGGGAGCTGACCTCCAGGCGCTTGTAGTCGATGTTTTCGACTTCGAACACATGCGACAATTGGCGGGAAACCTGCTCGCAGTCCTCGATGCGCACCCCTTCGGGACGATCGATCACTACACGCAAAAGCCCCAGGGGCGCGCGTTCCACATCGACCAACTCCACATCGAAACCCAGCAGGGCCTGCTGGGCGACCGTCAAGATATCCGCCATAAAATCCAAAAAAAAGGGGCTGTCCCGCAGCCCTTTGTTCGCCCCGGGATACCCGAAGCCTGTTCAGGAACCGCCGACGCCCAGCCTGTCCCGGCACGGGCACGCCGGATCGGCATGCGCGGCGCCGGAGCCCGCATGCAGATGCGCGATGCGAACGGCCAACCCCCGGTGGACACAGCACAAAGGTGCTGTAAAGCCTTACATTATAACAGCGTTTCTTGACCTAAAGACCTTTTTCCACCAAACCCCGGCACACGGCCGAGGTTTGGAGACGGTCAGCGGTTCCGCCCTAGAAAACCCAGGCGGGATTCGTGCGCATGGGCGCCGCGCGGCTGGCTCTCGCCCCCGCCACCCGCCTGCTTGCGAGGCGCCTTGTTGCCCGGCTTGCGGCCGGACTTCTGGGCGGCCTTGGGCGGGCGCGCCGAAGCGGCGGCACCTTCGACCTGGGGCTGCCCCGCCCCGACCTGGGTGGCTTTGCCGGGCTTGCCGGATCCCTGCCTGCCGGATCCCTGCTTGCCTGAACGGGGTGGCTTGCCGGCGGATTTCCCCGCTGGCTTGCCGGCGGCCTTGCCCTGCTTGCCCGGCTTGCCCGGCCTGGCCGGCGCGGACCGGCCTTCGGTGTGGCCGTCCTGGACCTCGGCCACCCGAGGGGCATGGCCATGAGCCTGGGGTTTGGCCGGCTTGCGACCCTGTTTGGCGGACTGGCGGGGCTTGCCGCCGTCGGACCTGCCGCCATCCGGATGGCCGTTGGCCAGCCCGCCGCTGATGAGCAGTCCGGTCGTGAACGGATCGATGCCCCCCTTGCGGCCGCCCGACACCCTGCCCCTGCGGTTCAGACGCGCACCATTCTGGCCGTTCTGGCCCGGCGTACCAAAACCCGGCGGCAGGGCGCTGGCATGCGACAACGGCTGGCGCTCGGACTGACTGTCGTCCTCGTCTCCGTCACGCAACAGGCCCAGTTGAACCATCAGCGCTCCGACCAGGCCGGAATCCAGTTCGTCCCAGCGCCCCCGGCGCAGATTGGTGGGCAGCATCACATCGCCGAAACGCGTGCGGATCAGGCGGCTGACCGTCACCCCCGCCGCCTGGAACATACGCCGCACCTCTCGGTTGCGACCTTCGCTCAGCGTCACGCGGTACCAGCGATTGCTGCCCTCGCCGCCGATGTAATCCAGGGAATTGAATTGCGCCGGCCCATCCTCCAGTTCGATGCCACTGGTGAGACGGGCCTGTTCCTGTTCGCCCAGTTCGCCCAGGACACGGACCGCGTATTCGCGCTCCGACCCGTAGCGCGGGTGCGACAGCCGGTTGGCCAGCTCGCCCGAGGTCGTCAGAATCAACAGGCCCTCCGTGTTCAGGTCCAGACGGCCCACGGACAGCCATTTGCCGGTCCGGATGCGCGGCAGGCGGGCGAACACGGAAGCCCGACCCTCGGGGTCGTCGTGACTGACGATTTCGCCTGCCGGCTTGTGATAGAGGATGACGCGAGGCAGTTTGCCCGCCTTGGGGCGTGTCACCAGCCGGCCATTGACGCGGACCTTGTCATCGGGACCGATGCGCTGGCCCACGTGCGCGGGCTCGCCGTTGACCGAGACGCGGCCGGCGATGATCAATTCTTCCATTTCGCGCCGGGAGCCCACCCCCGCCTCGGCCAGCACCTTGTGCAGCTTGGGCATCAGCACATCGCTGTTCAGATAGCGATCCAGGCGCTTGGCGGTCGGGTGCGCATCGTTCAGATACGTCAGGGCGCGATCGGCCTCTTCCGCCGTGCCCGCATCGATGGCCTCGCCGGATTCGGTTTCCCGGTCCTCGGCGCCCAGGACACCGGTTTGCTGCGCATCCCCACGGCGGCGGCGGAACGGCGTGCGCAGTTTGCGTCCGCGCGGCTTGCCGTTTTCCTGCCTGTGCTCGGCGGCCGGTGTTTCGGGCGCGGCCGTTTCGGCGCGCGGCATCGTCTCTGTTTCTGCTGTCATGGGGTTCGGTGACTCCTACACAAAATTCCGTTCTTCATTCTTCCGGGAGGCGCGGCTCCGGTGCCCGGGAATCGTCCGCGCCGGCCTCCGGCGCGGCGGGACCGGGCCCATCCGCCGCGTCGAACGCCAGGACGCCCAGCGCTTCCGCAGGGTCTTCCGCGTCGAGCGCCGGCAGTTCGTCCAGCGCCCGCAGACCGAGGTCTTCGAGAAATCGGCGCGTCGTCCCCAGCAGGGCCGGGCGCCCCGGCGCGTCGCGATAGCCCAGGGTTTCGATCCAGCCCCTGTCCTCCAGGGTGCGGATGATCTGGGCCGAGACCGTGACGCCGCGGATGTCCTCGATGTCCCCGCGCGTCACGGGCTGCCGCCACGCGATGATGGCAAGCGTTTCAAGCACGGCGCGAGAATAGCGAGGCGGTTTTTCGGGGTTCAGGCGCCCCAGGTAACGCTGCATGTCGGGACGGCTCTGGAAGCGCCAGCCACTGGCGAGCTGCACCAGTTCGAGCCCCCGTTCCTGCCAGTCGAGCTGCAAGGCGGCCAGATGACGGCGGACGTCGTCCCCGGAAATCGTGTCTTCGAAGAGGCTGCGCAGATCGGTGACCGCGAGAGGCGCATCGGCGCACAACAAGGCCGTTTCCAATACGCGCAGGATTTCCGTTTCCGTCATTTTAGCTTGAACTCCGATCGATTGCTTGCATTATTTTCGCAGACTTGCTATAGTTCTGTTCTCCAGACGCGGGGTGGAGCAGTCTGGCAGCTCGTCGGGCTCATAACCCGAAGGTCACAGGTTCAAATCCTGTCCCCGCAACCAGTTCTAGAACGCAGGCCGGATTCTCATCGAATCCGGCCTGTTTTCATTTGTGCGCGCGCTGGCTTGCGCACCGTCTGAAAGCGGACCGGAACGCTAGGTCCGGACGCCTGCGCCACCCGCCTGCGCCGCCCTTTCCCGCACCAGCGCCTCGAATTCGGCCGCAGGCAATGGCCGGCTCAGCAGGTAGCCTTGCCACGCATGGCAGTGGTGTCGTTCCAGGAAGACGCGCTGCGCCTCGGTTTCCACCCCCTCGGCGATGACGCGCAGGCCCAGGCTGATCCCAAGAGCGACGATGGTACGCGCGATCGCCGCGTCGTTGGGATCGGTCAGCACATCGCGCACAAAGCTCTGATCGATCTTCAACTGGTCCAGCGGCAGGCGCTTCAGGTAGGCGAGCGACGAATAACCGGTACCGAAATCATCCAGGGAAAAACCCACGCCGTAACCCTTGAGCCGCACCATCTTGCGGATCGTGTCCTCGACGTCTTGCAGCAACAAGCCTTCGGTCAGCTCGAGTTCGAGCCGGCTGGCGTCCGCACCGGCACCCGCCAGGGCCGCCAGGGCCTGATCGACGAAGCCGGACTGGTGGAACTGGCGCGGACTGACGTTCACGGCCAGACTCAGATGCGCGAACGCGGGATCCTGCGCCCATCGGGCCAACTGTTCGCACGCGGCCCTCAGGACCCACTCGCCCAGCGGCAGGATCAGGCCGGTCTCCTCGGCCAGCGGGATGAAGGCGGCGGGCGAAACGAATCCGTCCCGGGGGTGATGCCAGCGCAGCAACGCTTCGCAGCCGATGACGCGGTCCCGGTCCATCTGTGGCTGGTAGAAGAGCTCGAACTGCCCCCGCTCCAGGCCGATGCGCATGTCCAGTTCCAGCGTGGCGCGCCGATGCACTGCGGCCTGCATCAGCGGATCGTAGAAGCGCAGCGTGTTGCGGCCCGCCGCCTTGGCCTGATACATGGCCAGATCGGCCCGCTTGAGGTGCTCGTCCACCCCCTGTTCCAGCCCATGGAACACCGCCGCTCCCATGCTGACCGTCGCATGATAGTGTTCCGTCCCCAACTGGTAGGGCTCGCTCAGCAGCGTCAGAATGCGCTGGCCGATCTCCTCGGCCTGCGCGGCGGCCTCCTCGGGGGATGCGCCCAGATCATCCAGGACGACAACGAACTCATCGTCCCCGTGCCGGGCCACGGTCTGCGAATCAGCCAGACAGGCCCTCAGGCGTTCGGCCACCTGGCGCAACACCAGGTCTCCACTGTCATGGCCCCGGGTTTCATTCAGGGTCTTGAAATGGTCCAGATCCAGCATCAGCAGCGCGCCCGAGCGCTGATGGCGCGACGTGGCCGCCATGGTCTGCTGCAAACGATCCAGCAGCAAACGGCGGTTGGGCAGCCCGGTCAGGGAATCGTAGAAGGCCAGGTAATTGATCTCCTCCTCGGCCGCCCGGCGCGACGTGAGGTCTTCCAGAGTCAGGAGATAGTCTTCGCCCAACAGGATGCCGGCGACCTCGACCGTCCGGTGGACGCCGTCGCTGCACAGGATCCGGTATTCGCCCGCCGCGATGACGCCCTCGCCCGACTGGCGGGCCGCGTCGCATCGCTGCGCCCAATGCCTCGTCGCCCGTTCGCGGATTTCGGGATCGGGGCAGATTTCCGCCCACCAGGTCCGCACGTCGGGCACGTCCCGCTCGGTATAGCCGAAAATCTCTCGGTATAGCCGAAAATCTGCACGAATTGCTGGTTGCGGAACGTGATGCGCTCATCTTGCCGCACCAGGCACACACCCACTGGCAAGTGATCGAGGATACTGCGCAGGTGCCGTTCCCGGTCCCGCATCGCATCCTGCATCTGGTGCCGTTCGTCGACATCCTGGATGACGGCGATGTGATAGTCGGGCGCTTCGCCCGGTTGCCAGATGGGTGAAACGGTCAGATCCACCCAGATCGGCTCACCGCTCTTGCGCACAACGCGTTTTTCGAGCCGGAATTCACGGATTTCACCGGCCTGGACGCGCCGCATCTGCTCAAGATCCAGCTCCAGATCGTCGGGATGGGTCAGTTGCTGAAAGTCGAGCCTCAGCAGTTCTTCGCGCGTATAGCCGAGGATGTCGCAATATTTCTGATTGACACGGACCAGGGCGCCGGTTTTGACGTCGGTCAGGGACACACCGACCGCCGCCTGGTTGAAGACGGCGCGGAAACGCTCCTCGCTGCGCCGCAGGGCCTCGTGCGTGGAGGCGACTTCCGTGTAGGCACGGGAACGCTGACGTGTCAGCAGGCAGGTCAACGTCACCAGCAGCAGCGTCAGGATCACGCCCGAGAAACCGATCCACCAGGGCATCATCCGTTCGGCGGAGGACAACAGCGCACGGCTGGGCGTGAATTCCAGGCGCCAGGTCCGGCCCACCACATCCAGCAGCCGGGTTTCCTCGAGCATCACGCCGGACATGGCGTCGTCCGGCGGCAGCATCGAGGCGCCCAGCGTGGCCGGCACGCCCGGCGCGCCGGCGGGACCGACGTCCTGCAGCCGCACCGAAAGGCCGCGCAGAAATCCGGACGCACGCACGGCCTGTAACATATCGGCAACCCGCACCACGGCGGCCACGGCGCCGATGAAGCGGTCGTCCTCGCCCCGATGGAACACGGGAAAGCGCAGGACGAAAGCGATGCCGTCTTCCTTGTACTGAAGCAGGGAGAAAGGCGCCGACGCCGCGGGACGGCCCGTCGCCCGCCCCACCAGCAGGCAGGCCAGGTTGGCGGGCTGCGAGGCGATGTCAAGCCCCCAGACGCCCTCGTTGCCATCCCTGGGCCAGAGATACTCGACGATATAATGATCGGGACGCTCGACACGCGGATGGATGACGGACGCTGCGGCGCCCGTCACGCGCATGCGTGCACGCAGCCGCGACTCATATGCGGACAGCTCGTCGGCGAACACCTGGCGCACGAAGGACAGATTGACCAGCTCGGGATAGTTCTGGCGCACATCGTGCTGCGCCACCACGCGGTCGAACAGGGCGTCGTCCAGGTCGGGATTCACCATGAACAGATCGCGCAGACCGGCCACGACTTCCGAATAGGCCACGATGCGCTGGGCGATCGCGTCGCTGGAGGAACGGACTTCCTCGGAAAACCGCAACTGGGCGATCGCCCGCCCGGCATCCTGCTGTTGCCGCGCCAGACCGTAAGTCAGGCCGAGCCCGAATAGGGCCACCACGAGGCCTGGAAACCAGAGGCTGAACGTTCGTCTTGCGGAAAACCCCGCCATGAGACTCCTCGATTGAAAAGACAGGCAAAGACGCGGACTGGTTGCATGCGCGCTCCGCCGGACGGCGAGAGTCCCGGAATAAGAATAGCGTTTTTTCGATGGCTGTTGTGAATTGTTGCGAACGTCGGCGGCCACGGCATCGAATCGCGCGTCCGCATCGGCTGGCCGGCCGCGTGGGCTCGCACGCGCCCCCGGTCACCAGCGCACGAAGAACAGCACCCAGGCCCAGCAAAACGGCAGCAGGCCCGCCGCCACCAGCGTCACGGCGCCCAGCTTGCGCAGTGGCCGCGGCGTGCGCAAGCCCGCGAGCCGCCATTCGAAGCGCAGACTCCAGGCCAGCGCCAGCGCCAGCAGCGTGAAACGCACCGCGTTCGCCCAGCCGATGGGCACGCCCTCGTGCTGCAGCAAAGTCAGTGTCGTGGCCGACAGCCCCAGAAAAACGCCCGCGCCCGCCGCCGGAATCAGGCCCTGGGCAAGCTTGTGCACGCCCGCCAGGCGGCCGCGCAACAGCCGGCCGGTGGCGTCCCGCACCCCCGGCGCATCCGCGGCCGGCAGCAGGCGATCCGCCAGCCACAGCCCACAGAACGCGGCGCCGCCCACGATGATGGCCGCGCCGCCGATGAAGAGCAGGATGACGGCGCCGTCCAGCCAGCTAAAGCTGTCGTTGACGTCCGGGTAATGGGTCAGGATGAACCAGGGGGCGTTGTCCGCCAACGGCCAATAGATATCCCGCGTCACCAGCCAGGTCGCGGCGGCCTGCTTGATCGACACGAACCAGGGGCTGGCGCTCCACAGGAAGGCGCCCACGGCCAATCCCATCAGGCCGAAGACGATCAGCGCCGTCTGCCAGCCGTCGCCCTGCGCCACGTGGACGACCTCGGCCTCGGGCGAGCGGGGCGACAGGGTGATGGCGCCACGGTAATCGCTGCAGCGCCCGCACATGTGGCATTCGGCCGCGCCCTGCATGTTGCGCAGGGGCAGCAAGGGCGCACAGTTGATGGATTCGGTCCGCCTGGCGGGCGCGCGCCAGGCGGCGGCGTCCACGCGGTAATGCCAGGGGGCGAGCTTGGCCAGCAGGTTGAACACCCCGTTGACAGGACACAGATACTTGCACCAGACGCGCTTGTCGCGCCCGTAAAGCCAGCCGACGATCATGGCGGCAACGGTCGAACCGCCCAGCACCGCGGCGACCGCCCAGGGGTATTGATAGACGCTGACCAACTGACCGTAGACCGTGGTCAGGCTGAAGGCCACGAAAGGCCAGCCGCCCCAGCGCATCCAGCGCGGGATGGCCCGGCCGCGCCCGTGCCTGCTGGCCCATTCGGTCAGGGCGCCTTCGGGACAGAACAGGCCGCACCAGGCACGCCCGAAAAGGGGAATGGACACCAGCACGAACGGCCACCAGATCCCCCAGAAGGCGAACTGGGCCAGGATGGTGAGATTGTTGAAGACGGACGCGGTGCGATCCGGCAAGGGCATGACCGCAGGAATCGCCAGCAAAGCGATGTAGACGAAGACGATGACCCATTGCATCCGCCGGATCGCGCGCTGATGATCGCGCAGGAAATCTCCTGCGCGCGCGACACTGGAACGGAACGAATGCGACGAAATCATGCGGCTATGCCATTTCATGTCTTGAGGCCAAGGCGGTATTCTCCACACATCCCCCCTTCCAGGCAAACAGGGGTTGCCTCATGCAAGCCATCGAGCCGGCGAGCGCACCGCCACCGCATCCCCCTCCGAGGTACGGGACTGTCTCGCGGCGCTGTGCGCCGCCCATGGGACGGATATCCTCGCGCCCTTGGCCGAAGAGATGGCGGCCCCGGGCCGCCCCCCGAGCCGGCAGGTCATGCCGCCACGGGCGCCTTGGCACGGCCGGAGGCCGCCGGCACGGCGGCGCGCGAGGCTCGACGCAGCATCCACGCCACGACGCACCAATACGCCAGCCAGATCAGCAATTGGGACAGCGCGGGATAGG
>Ga0172382_10004315_pt1 | contig 21856 bp, 19 predicted proteins | sample Leawel138RmetaG_FD_122245 | JGI IMG/M metagenome (GOLD analysis project Ga0172382, IMG submission 122245) | Leachate microbial communities from a municipal landfill in Southern Ontario, Canada - Leachate well 138R metaG | ecosystem: Engineered > Solid waste > Landfill > Unclassified | place... | reverse complement strand
ACCGCCGCCGCCGCCGCCGAGCGATGAGCAGCAGATCCGCGACACCCTGTCCGCGTTCCAGGACGCCTACAACAGCGAGAACTGGGCGGCCTATCAAGCGTTGATGTGCCCGAGCATGCGCGAACGCTTCACCGGCTCAATCATGGACTCCGTCCGCCAAACTCGCGCCTCGGCCGGGCTGACCACCATGGCGGTCAAGGCCGTCACCATCACCGGCGACACCGCGGTCGTCACCGCCGAGAACACCAACGAACTCACCGGCACCGCCACCGTGGACCTGCCCCTGACCCGCGGCGACGACGGCTGGGCCGTATGCATGGCCTACTGACCAGCCGCGCCCGCCGGCGGCGGCGGCAGGCCACCGCGTTGCTCGCCGCGGCCGCAGTCGTAGGTGCGTGCACCTCCACGAACACCGGGGGCACCCCCACCACCGCGCCCTCGGCCGCCGCTGCGACCGTAACCACCACCATGCCTGAGGATCCCGCCGCCTTGGAACCCGGCCGCTACCCCACCACCGCAGCCCCGCCCGCCGGTGTGGCCGGCACCGACACCGACGGGCGTCTCGTCGAAGGACGCCGGATGGCCGGCGCCGTCACCGGCCCCTGGCAGATCGATCCCACCCTGACCCGCAGCGGCGGCGCGACCGCCGCGCTGATCACCAACCCCTCCGAACTCGGCTCGGTCATCTACCCCACCACCACCTACACAACCCCCAACCTGACCACCATGCTGGTCGCCTTCAGCTCCGAACGCTGGGCCGCCCACCCCAACACCCTCACCCGGTTGCGCAACACGCTGCTGCGCTTCCCCGACGACACCACCGCCGCCGGCGTCGCCGCCGGACTCAACGACGGCACCCTGACCATGCTGGTACGCACCGACAGCAGTGACCCCATCCCCATCGAACCCATCCGCACCGTCCCCGTTCCCACCGCCCCCGACGCCTCCGCCGCCCTCCTCACTTTCCGCGAGGGCACCCAGACCGTGCACGAAGCCATCCTGATCACCGCCCGCGGACCCTTCGTCCTTGTCCACAGTGCCCGCACCGCAACCGATCCCGACGCCGCGGTCGCGCTCGTCGCCGACACCCTCGCCGACCAGCGCGCCCGGCTCGACACCTTCACCCCCACCCCTGCCGACCAGCTGGTCGCGCTGCCGCGCGATCCGACCGGCCTCGCGGCCCGCACCGTCGCGGCCACCGACCCAACTTCTCTGGCCAGCGGCACCTTCGACGCTCACGGCGCGCTGCACCTGCAGGCCGACCCGATGGCGGCGGGCGCAGCGTTCACCGATGCTGGTGTCGATGTCGTGTCGGCTGCACTGACCACCGTGTACCAGAGCAGCGATCCCGCCGCGGCAGCCACGCTCGCCGGACAACTGGGCGACAACGCCGCAGCCGAGGCCGCGGGAGTGCCGGGCCTACCCGACAGCCACTGCGGTAGCAGCGTCGGCGCAGGCGGGCTTGCCCGCTACCAGTGCATCGCCACATTCGGCCGGTATGTCTTCACGGCCTCCTCCCGCGACCTCAATACTGCCCACCAGCAAGTCGCCGCCCAATACCTGATGCTCCGCGGCTCCTGAATCACCCCGAAAGCTGTGTCAGCAACACCCGCCGGGCACTGCGACAATGAACCCTATGAGCGCTCACACCGCCTGGCGGCAGGGCGTGGCTGACCGCCGACGCCGAGCACAGCCCGCCGCCCGTGGGGATCACCGCTCATGAGCGACGATCCGGCGGCAACCTGGTGGCAGCAGAACCGGTTCCGCACTGATACGCCGCTGCGCCGCCTCATCGAGGGGTTCGAGGAGATCGCCGACAGCGCGATCCCGTATCACTGGATACCCGGTCGCGCGGAAAAGCTGTATGCCGAGCGTTTCGTCGTGTGGGCTGATCTGGCCGAGGAAACGATCACCTCGCTGCTGGGTTGGCCGAAGGCTGGTATCGGCACCGTCCGTGCACTCGTTACCGCGGCGCGCGAGGCCGTCGCCCTGGCCCAGGCACCGCCCTTCGACGACCACACCGACGCGGCGGCCGCCGTCACCAGGATGCTCGAGCAGCTCGACGACTATGACCGCCGCCTCTTATCGGCACGGCGATGGGCGTTACAGCCGTTGACGATTCGGCAGACCGCCGAGCACCTCGGCGTCTCGCCCATCAACGTGGAACGGCACACACCGCACGCCTACCAGCGTTTCCAACATCTGCTCGCCCAGCCGGTCCACGCTGCCGTGAGCCGGCACGCTGCGCAACTCAGTGAGCACCTCGGACCGCTGACCGAGCCCACTGTCGCCGAACAGGAGCTCAAAAACCTCGATCTCGACCTCACAACGGAATCCGGACAGCTGCTGCTGCACGTCGCCGGACCCTACACACCGAACGGCCCGTGGTTGGAACGCGCCAACACCGACGCCCTCACCCAGGCCGAAGGCGTGCTCGCCGAGGCCTTCGCGCTGCGCGGAGTTCTCACGACACGCGACGTCACCGCAGAACTGGCCCCGCTCGGCGTCCCCGCACCCATGGCTGAACGTATCCTGCGCAGCCGACCCCACCTACGGCGCTTCGCCGACCGCTGGGTGCGCTGGGGAACCACGATCACCGACAAGGCCGAAGCCGTCCTTCATGTCTCTGCCGCCCCCGCCTCGGCCGACCTGATCGCCGCCACCATGGGCCCCGACTACCACCCCCACGTGATACGGCACGCGTTGTTCAACGACGAACGGTTCAGTCGCACCACCAAGCAACTGTGGGCATTGCGGCAGTGGGGCCTGACCGAGTACGGCGGCATCTTCGCCGAGTTCACCAACCGCATCGCCACCAACGGCGGATCACACAACGTCAAAGCCCTCCTCCGCGACATGAAGCTGACCTTCCCAGACATCTCCGAAAAGTCCTTGGTGAGCTATCTGGGTGCTCCCGCGTTCGTCACCGAGAACGGCCACGTACGCCTACGCACCGACGCCGATGGGTGGCCGACCGTCTCGCCGCCCCAGACAGTCCGAGGGGTTTTCCTCAACGGGGACAATGAGATACGCCTCGCTATCACCGTCGATGTCGACCTGCTGCGGGGATCCGGCCAGACAGTCCATCCCGCGGTCGCCACCGCCCTCGGCGTCGATCCCGGTCAGGAGCGCGTCTTCACCGGCACACCCGACCCGTTGACCCTCTTCTGGCGGGTGTCCGCGGTCAGTGGAGCCAGTCTGGGATCACTGCGCCGACTGGCCGAGCACCTCAAATCTCAGCTCGGGGACACCCTCGTCCTGGCTTTCAACCGCAAACATGGAACCGTAGAAGCCCACCCCTGCGGCGCGAATCGGCCACCGCGCCAACGCCTGCACGTCCTGCTCGGTCATGCACACGGCTCCCCCGCCGACGAACTCGCCCGGGCATTGCGCTGTCAACCCCACGAGGTGGCAGACGTATTGCACCAGCGTGGCGACACCGCCCTAGCGGCGATGGTCGCCCAACTTTCGGTGCAGGGATTCCTGAGACACCAGTCCCACTAACTTTCCGAAAAGTCGCACTCCAACCGCCGATCAAACCTCCTGCCGTCGGACGCGGGTAGTACGCGCATGTGCGTTGAGTGCAAACGCCGCAAGCCCTCGCGTCGAACATTGTGTTGCTGGTGGGCCCTGTGACCCCCACCTTTTATCGTCAGGCGCATGGCACAGGTTGAGGCTCAATCCGATGACGCGTGGGCATCGGCGTCCTGGGGCGGCCGGGCAGCGCAGTCGGCGGCCACCGCCGACCGTCACCTTCGGCAGACGCGTGCCGCAGCGGCAGGCCCCGATGACCAACGAGCCTCAGTTGTTCACCAAGTGCAGATGGCAGACGCTGACGGACGTGTCCGGCTCACTGAGCTCCACCGCGAAATCGTCGCCGGGGTGAACTCGTTACAACCCAGTTTGGACACACCAGCAGAGCGTCTACAACTGATCCGGTTCCTGGAGTCGAAAGCTGCCGAAACACAACTTGTTCAGGCAGCCAATCAGCGTGCTGCCGAGCACTTCGCCGCCGATGCTGACAATCTTGGGGTCGGCTATGAGACGCTTCAGGCTGGGCGCGGTACCGCCACGACAGCATTCGATGAGCGCCGCCGGCCCGACCCTGGAGACGACGGCGATGGGACCGTCACCATGGCAAACTGGGGGTGCGCCCCGCTGTCCCTGCCAAACATGCCAACCGTCCCAACTTCGCCAGAGCCCACGCCGGAGCCCAGCCTGCCGATCCCGCTGCGCGACTTCACCGAATAACAGCTGGAGGGCCGGGACGTCCACGACGTGGACTCAGCCGCCACCGCCGACCACCGGCGAGCCCATCAAGCTCATCCCGCCACCCACACCGCCCACCGTCATCACGATGCAACCCCCGGAAAACTCGGCTGATCTATTCCCAACTGTGACAGCCGTGAAGTCCTCGCAGTAACGGGACAGGTCACCGGAGCCGGCATCGGAGCCGCCGTCGCTCTGACCACCGGCCCCCTCACCGCCGGGGTCACCTGGGCCGGGTTAGGTGTCGCCGCCATCACCTTGACCGAGGCGATCGATGCCCTTGCCGTGTGCAAAGGCCTTGCGTAGTTGGCCGGTTCGTTAAGTCTGCAAACGACGACCGGCCGGTTGATCACGGTGGCCGTCCGCGGGACTGACGTCGCCCGCGGGAAGCCATCAGGTCGCAGTGACACTCGATCGCCCGTTAGAGCTCGATACGGCCATCTCGACCACCGCCACCCATCCCCCGTCGAAGCGTCGCAGCCAGGCCACCACGTGGCCGAGCATCCTCGGCGGGAAACGTTCCGTCGGCGCTATTTTGTTGCAGCCAGCGCGTCCTGCGGTTGAGGCTAGGACGCGGCGCGACTGTAGTTCTGGCCGAGCGAACGGTCGCGCAGCAACTCGGGGACGCTGCACCCTTGCACCCGCGCCTCGTTTTGCAACACTTCGAGCTGCGCGGGCGTGAAACGGACGAACACACCCGCAGTGCGCTGACGGGTTTCACTCATCGCGGTTCCTTCCGGTCTCGGTCGCAGTCCAGCCAAAGCCTTTCTGCGCAATGCGCTTAGTTTACGACATGATGACGCTATTTAGGGACATGCGGATGCCCGTGTCAGGGCCGTGACGTTCCCAATGCGCCTAAATTGGAGCATAATGCTGTAAACGTACTCCTCAGGAGCAGAAAGCGGGATGTCCGAACCGAAGCAGCCGCCGCCGGGGGTGGAAACGGAGCCACAGGGAGATGTGGTTTCGTTGCAGGAGGCTGCCTCGCGTTTGGGGAGAGACCCCCGCACGCTGATCAAGGCGATTCGGGCGGGCACGCTGCGCGGCGGCGCGATGCCCCGTCCGGAGCGGCTGCGTTGGTACGTCTATGCCAGCGAGTTGCCGCCCGTCGCCGGGGCGCTCTCGTCACCGTCGACAACATTGGCAGCGCCGAATGAGCGCATTCAGGACCTGCAATCACAGATTGTGTCGCTACAAGAGGCCAATCGTCTGCTGATCGCTGCGCAGCAGGATCTCCTTGATGCCGAGCGGGCTGGTCAGGAAGCCAGCGATAAGTATCGGGTGGTGGCCCAGCGTTATCTTGACGCGTTGGGACAGTTCATGACACCCGGTCACCTCGGTGACCTGGCTGGGTTTTGACCCTGCGGTTCTAGTGCAGCAGCTCGCGTAGCCGTTGGACTCCGTCGGCGCCCAGATAGGTGCGCAGCGCCGAGGCGAGGTCTTCGGGTTTGTTGTGGAAGTCGGCTAAGGCGGATGCGAGCACGCGGGCCCGGCTCGGGGGACGATAGGTGTCGGCGGGTTTGCCGTCGGTGTCTTCGTCACGGTTGATGGTCTTGGTCCAGCGCGCGACCTGTTCAACCATCGGGACTCGGGCGAGGCTGCGTGCTTCGCGGATCGCGAGTTCGCCGCCGCGTAGTGCCTGCTGCAGTTCGGGCGCAAGCTTGAGCAGTGCGCGGCGTTGGGAAACCCAGCCTTTGGTCTTGCGCAGCCGGGTGGCCGCCGCGTCGGCGCTGCCGCAGGCGGTGACGAGGGTTTCGACCGCCTTGGCTTCCTCGATCACGTCGAAGTCTTGCCGATCTACGTTTTCGGCGATGGAGGCGGAGATGAGGGTGATGTGGTCGCGCGCGACGAGGTCGTTGATGATGACCATGAGGTCGGTCCGCCCGTACATATGGGCGGCCGCGAGGCGCCGGCATCCGTTGATCACGACGTAGGGTGTGCCGATCTCGTCGTCCGGGTAGAGCTTGCCGTATGCCTCGCGTGTGACGGCCAGGACGGGTTGCAGTTGCAGATCGGCGATGGAGGCGAGGTCGTCGAGGGTGCCGACGTCGTCGCGGGGATTACGAGGGTTGGCGGTGAGGTCGTTGAGAGGGACGGTGCGTCCGGATGCGTCATCGCGCTTGGCAACCGTATCGACGGGCGAATGGGTGCCGACGGCGCCCGCAAGGTCGGCCAGATTTGTGCGTTGTCCCCGAGCCATCAGCGCACTCCCCCGACGTTGAGCTCCAGCGCGAACTTGTAGAAGTCTTCGCGGGCCTGCAGGGCCACCCTGTTGAGGGGGTACTCCGTGACGACTTGCCCTTCGGCGCTGGCGCGGGCATGCAACTTGTAGTGGCGGATCACGGTGTTGGCCAGGGGCCACCCATTGGCTTTGACGAAGTCTTTGGTCTGGTTGAGATCGTAGGTTCCATCGCGGGGGTCCCAGTTGTTGATGACCACTAAGTAGCGCAGTCCCCGCGGCTGTAGCACTTTCGTGATGGTCCGCGCGGTGGGATCAAAACTCAACGGTTCGGTTTCGATTGGCACGATGACTTGGTCAGCCATGTCCAGTACTGCTCGCAGTACCTCAGCCGCCGGCCCCCGTCCTAGCGGATCGGCCCCGTTGCCGTCTGAGTCGAGGTCGATCCAGCCCGGAGTGTCCACGTAGACGTGTTGAATGCCTGGCAGGTTTTTCAATGCGGCGAGCCCGGCGAGGTCGTCGTGCGCTTGCGCGATGTGAAAGGGCAGGTCGTCCATTCGGGATGCCCACCAGACCGCGGAGCCTTGGGGGTCGACCGAGAGGGCGAGAACTGGTGAGCTGGACTCCGGATCGTCGCCTCGATTGAGAACATCGGCAGTCACTGCAGCAAGGTTCACCGAGATGGTGCTCTTACCGACGCCGCCTTTTTGGTTCAGGACGACATGAATAGCCATAGATGGCCCTCCGTGTGCTTCCCCCGACTGTGCGGGGTACTTCGGATCAGACCCGCTCACCTTAGGAGATCGGGGTGGTGATGGCCCGTGCGACACGCAGGGCGAAATTGGGGACGCTGGTTTACCGCGGTAAACCAGTTCGCGTAGGCCGCCCCGTGGACCTGTGGACGCAGCGGAGCGTCACTACGGGGTACGGTCATCGTGGGGCAGCGAGACCACATCCCTCGGGGTAGGCAGAAAGTTCGATGAACGTTTTCGCCCCGGGACGTTAGCGAAACCCTTGGCCGTTCCGTGCGGGTCCTAGTCACCTCGCAGCATCCGCAACTGCTCGCTGCGACGGGTGCCGTGATGCGGTTGTTCCCCACTGGCGTTGGGTGCTTGAACTCGCTGAGGTGTCGGGTAAATACCGTGACGACGTTAGGCCGCTAATCACCGCGACGTTCGCCGCGTTGGTCATGTTTGAGCTTTGCCCACCCCCGCAGGCGCTGCAACGCGCCGCATTCGCGACGTGGCCGCCATCGTGGTCAGCGAACCGAACTCGACCGCGCGACACGTAGTGTCCTGGTTTACCGCGGTAAACCGGTAAACCTCGCGCACGGGGTGTCGTCACCCCCCTGCTCCAGCCGACAAGCGACCCCAGGTAGCGGACGCTATGGCAATCCCGTCTTGCAGCACCCCCCTTTCCGGCGGGGGGTGTGCCTCAAACTCTGGTCTAGGCCGCCGGTTTCCTGGCGAGGGACTCGTCGGCGCACGCTCACATGGTGGCCCGGGGAATGCGGATCAAACGCCTGTCCCTCAGCTCGCGTCTTGAGGTCGCGGAGTGCTGCCGCCAGTGAACGCAACCCCGAACGTGCGCCGCGCCTCGGCCGGGCTCAGGTCACACTGTCCCCACTCCCCCACGCCCCCCGGTGACCGCCGCTGCCGCTCCAGCATCGGGTGGCTTTTCGCTCACGTTGCGGCGGTTGGCGCACGTGTGCGTAAACGCTCGAACTACGCCGCCTCGTACGCCAGTGAGTTCGGGTGAGTGGTGGGCAGCGCCGCACTTCTACAGGCCTTGGTGGTCAGCCTCAGCCGCTCCTACCGGAGTGGGACGCTCTAATTCGGATTCGTTTACGCCTTGGAGGCGATCGCGGCGAGCGAAGACAGGACTTTTTTTCTCTCTACGGATGGCCCGTGCGTGGAGGCGGGGCGGCTCTGCCGTATCCGGGTCGATGCGGTGTGGACCAGTTGCGCTCGTCCGTGACCATGTCAGCGCAAGGACCCGATCACCGTTGCCATTCGGCCGAGGGACCGGGGATCCGATCACGATCCCAAGGGTCACCGCCCCCGGCCTTCCGGAGGGTCTACGGCGTTCCCACTGCGGCTCGACGCGAGGAGGGTACCCGTTGCCGTAGCGCGCGCTTGGTGGCGTGGGGTGCAACTCGATATGCACCTTCGGTGGCACGGTCGAGGTGAGCAGAACTAGTGCCCGGCGATAAGGCTCCGCACGGTCGGCCTAAACACGGCTTCGCCAACGTCCAATGACTCCAGCAGGTTTATGTCACGTGACGCATCGGGGTGCCCGGACGGACGGTGCGTTGTACAACGGACGTGTGCCCCTCCCGCCCGTGGTGATTCGGGGACGGCTCCCGACGGAGTTTGCACCGCCCGGGTAGTGAGTGGCCGGGCGAGCGACACGGCGGTGATGATCGCGGAAGGCCTATGTGTCAGTGAAATACTGACGGCGTGGCCACGCGTCCCAAAGTTCACCAACTCGAGGCCACGCGCGCCATCCTCGCGATCGCTCGCCGCCGCTGCAAGGTCGATGACCGCCACCGAGACCTCCTACCGGACGCCGAGGACTCCGATCCTCGTGAAGTGCTTGATTACCTGCGGAAATACAGCGGCAGCAACATTCCGCGGTGGGTTCTGCAAGCTGACATCTGCGATGCTCTCACGCTTAATAACTGGTTGTGGTGGGAAGACCGCCGGCGCGAACTGCACTTCCTCAAGGCCGGACGCGAGCGCGGCTTGTTTTTATCTCAGCTCGGCGCCCAGGTCGGCGTCGGCAAGCAGGGGGTTGTGGACCGTATCGATCGGCTGGAAGCATTACTGCGTTATGACCGGCCCGACGAGAAACTGTCCCGGACGGCGCGACAGGCGCAGCGGTACTCATCGCAGCGGCGGGCGGTTGAAAACGACTGGCTCAATGCACATTGGGAGGCATTGCGGTCGTTGATCGTCGACATGGTGGGTCTTGCGGAGCAATATCGACTTAGCGACGACGAGCGCGAATGGATCGATGAGTTGGCCATTGATGCCCGCGAGGGCGGCTTTACTCCGGCGACGATGGCGGTCTTGAGCCTGGCGGCTGCCGAGATGAGAACATCCGAGGCGGTAGTCGCGCTCGATAGTTCACGTCCGTACCGAGTTCATGCGGTGCTGAACCGCGTGGACGCGCTGCGGAGCAGTTTTGCGGCGGTGGGCACCGGTGACGGGGTGAAGCGGTCGGCTGGTTCGTTGCGGCCGCAGGCTAATTTGGCGATCTGAGGGCCCACTCCGCGGAAGCTCAGCCACAACGCGAGTTTCAGTCGGTGTCCTCTCCCCCGCTGTCCTGCCGTTAATCACGTATCAGAGGCGCCGGTTGACCAGTCCCCCAGCCAGTTATCCACACTTCGTTGGTACTAAGAGGCAACGTGCGTTGAGCTGCAGTATCCGGACGAAAACCGTGTGACGGTCGAGCTTGACCCGTGCGTGTGACGGCATAAACCGCGCGTTCCATACGCATGATGGTCGGGTTTGTAACAGGTCTTTGTCGCGTCAGCACACTGCACGTTTCCGGCCTTTTCCCGCAGTGATCGCGGGTCAAAACCGTGCCTTTGACGAGGCTCGCACGTACGACTTGCGGGTTGTACGACGTCCGTACGCACGTCTGTGCACACAGTGGATAACACGCACGACTTGCGGCTTGTACGACGCTCGTAAGCACGTCTGTGCGCACTACGGTAAGCACGCGCGGACAGACGTCGAGTTGTCGTGCGTGCACACGTGCAGGTAGACGCTCGGAGAAACGGGTCAGCTACCGGTCACGCGTACGGACGTGGTGCGGGCGAGGTGCCCGCACCACGCGACGATCGAGTTCATGTCCCGCCACACTGATCGCCATACGTCCCGTCAGTCACATTGGTAACAGTTCGGTGTCGCGGGTGTGTGACGGCGCGGCTATCCGCGGCGCTTGTCGTAGGTTGCCCGGCATGACAATGAGTGGGCATGCACGGGCCATCCTGGTCGCCAACCAGAAAGGTGGGGTCGGCAAGTCGACGACGGTGGCTGCGGTCGCCGAGATGATTGCCGCGGCCGGTAAGCGGGGTCGACGGGTCCTGGTGGTCGACGGTGACCCGCAGGCGAATGTGACGGTTGAGGACCTGGGGGTCACGGGGGATCGTGGGCAGTCGCTGGCGCAGACCCTGCAGTTCGGCGCCCCATTGGTGCCGGTGCGTAATGTCCGTCCGAATCTCGACGTGATTGCTGGTGGGCCGCAGCTGGCCGTGGTGGGCGCGGCGGCACATCTGATGGCGGAAAACGGGATTGATATGGCCGCCAACCTCGAGGCGCAGCTAGAGAGTTTGTGCGAGTCCGAACGCTACGACCTGGTGGTCATTGATTCCGGCCCCGGCGATGTGCCGCTGTTGGATACGTATTTGGCTTTGGCCAACTACCTGCTCATTCCGACGCGTGACGATCAAGCGAGCCTCGGCGGTGTGGAACGGTTGGCAAAGCGGTTTTGGCGTGCCCGCAAGCGCGGTGCCTCTATCCAGTTGCTCGGTGTGCTCTTGTTCGATGTCAACCCGCGAGCGACGAAACGGAACGAGGAGGTGTTCAGCCAAGTTAGTGAAATGCTGGAGGGCAGCGGCACCACGCCGTTCGACATCACTATTCGGTCGGCGCCGGCGGCCGCGGTGGATATGCGTTCTTTGCATCGCACCGCGGGCGAGCTGGTGGCGTTGGCCAACGATGAGCGGCGCAGCCGTTTGGCGAAGTTGCGCGAGAAACAAAGCCCGAGCCGCGCGATGTGGGCGAGCGATCCGAGCGGCCTCGCGGCCGACTATCAAGAGCTGGTGCGTCAGATCGTCGCGCGGTTGATGAAGTTTGAGGCGGAAACCCCCGTGCAGGAGCGAGTCGGATGAGCCCCACACGTCACAAAGCTAAGCCAGTGTTCGACCCGTCGGCGCTGGACGACGATCTCGATGAGCTGTGGCCGACGCCGAAGGCGGCACCGTCTGCCCAGCGCGGACCGGTTGCGCCAACGTCCTCGGCTCCAGCTGCGCCGCCACCGGTTGCGTCTGGGAATGCCGCTCCGGCCGTGCCGCTGGTGGCTCCTGCCGATCCCCCAGCGCAGGGCGTTACCGAGATGAGACAGCCAGCACCAAGACGCTCGCGCCCATCCGTCGCGCTGCCTTCGTCGACGCCGCGGACCCGGCCTCCCGAAGTGCTTCTGTCTGCGGAGGTGTACGAGGAGTTTTATCGGGTGCTGCTCGCGGAAAAGAAGCTGCGTCGTGGCTTGGCGCGCACGATGGGCACGATCGTGCTGGACGCCATCGAGGCCCACGCGCCGCGGTTGGCCACGACGTGGGCTAATCAACAGGCGGCGGTGGGGGAGGGGCAGCTCTTCGAGCGACCGTCCTCGAACGCCGTACCTCGGCGCCGGCGGCATGCGCACCCACCGCGGACGGTCGTGCTGTCCGGGGTCACGGCGAGCAATGCTCAGCGTCTCGATGATCTGGTGCAGGCGTGGAATGCGGGGACCCGCAGCGCTTTGGTGGAACAAGCGTTGCGGTATGCATTCGAGTTGTTGCCGGAGGAGTAACCGTCTGAGGTTGTCGCGGTGCGTCGGTTCGGCGGCGGGATGGACGCGCTGCTGGGATTGTCGCCTCGAAGTACTGCCCCGGCTGTTGGTCGTTCACGGCAACGGAGTCCAGCGCGCCGTGCGGTGTGGCGGTGTCCGGACCGCAGCACGCGGAGCGGGCATGTGTGGCTGCACCGACGCTGTGCCGTCGAGCCTCAGGGCCTTCGTCGCGAGCCGCGTCCTCGTTGTGGGTTCGCGAGAACTGGCAGGCCGGTGAGGTGGTGCTGGCTGCGCCGCACGGACTTGGCGGCTCTGGTACGGGTGGTCCGGGGCGATCGGGCTGCGGTGGAGTATCCGCGACGGCTGTCGGTGTTGACGCGTGCTGTCGCACAGCGTGCCCGAGGGGCGGACGCGCGGAGGTGGTGCATCCGGCGACACCAGTGGGTTACCTCGCTCGACTATCGAGGTGCCGATGCCGGTCGGCGGAGGTGAGTGCACCGCCGGAATCAAGGAGCACCCGGTGGGCTTGGCGCCACAGAAATGGTATTGAGGCGGCAGCGTCGGCCGGCTCCAGGGTGTAGCCGAGGCGCCGGGCGATCGGAGTGTCGAGTGACTGCACAACCTCGGCGCAGGGCCGGCAAACGGCGTAAAGCAGTGCGGGATCGTTGATCTCGCGGCCTGGTAGCCGCGACGCGAGTTCATGAGCGGCAAGGGCGCAGCCGGGGGCCATCACTTCGCAATGCCCGCTGCAGCGCGCGAGGACCAGCGACCGCGGCGCCTCGGGTGACGTCGGCGGCCGCCGTGCCCTCAATACGTGTGCTGCGGCGGTTGTCGCGGGGGGTGGCGGTGAGGCAGTGCCGACCACGGCGGTCACCCTGAGTGCCTCGGTGTCGTCGGCGCCGACCCGCTTGCAGGGTGTGTCGGTGGCGATCGCAGTGAGCAGTGGCGCAACGTCGTCGAAGTCGTTGCTGATCCACACTCCTGCCCACATGCCGTCGGTCGGCTGCAGGTGTAGCGCGCGTTGCGCGCAGCCCTGCCGATAGGTGCAGGCCAGGCATTCTTTAAGGCTGGTGGTGCGTGCGACCGGGTTAAACCACTGATCGGGGTTGGTGTGGCAGGGCAGCACGGTTACCGGCTGGGGGAGGCCGGGCACGGCGGTCATGTGTTGTCGCCCTGAGATTGTCGCCGCTGGTGTACTTGACGCGCGATCTCGTCCAGGGCGTGGCGTTGTTCGTCGGCGCGGCGCCGTTGTGCGCGTTGGGCTGCGTCGCGGGCGGCGGCGAGCGCGGCGCGGTGTCCTGCGCCGTGGAGGGCGGCACGGCCGGTGTCGCGGGCCTGCTGGGCTGCTTTGCGTTCGGCGAACTGGGCGGCGATGCGTTGGCGGGAGGCGGCCAGCTCGGCGGCTTCGCGCTCTTCGTCAAGAGCGGAGGGTCGGTCGGCGGGGTTGCCGTGTGCGGACAGGATAGCGCCGAGCAGACCGATGGGCTTGTGTGGTGCGTCGGGGATCCAGTGGCCGGTGCCGGCCCAGTCAGTGATCAGTTGGTTGATGTCTCTGGGGGTCCAGCCGTGGCGGGCGACCTCGGCGAGCACTGGTGCCCAGGGGGTTCCGGTGCGGTAGCGCCGGGCCCAGGAGGGGCTTTGCCGATCGCAGATCCATCGGTTTGCCAGGGCCAGAGCTCGTGTGTTCAGGGCTGTGCGACGCGGAGCGGCGCTGCTACCGGCCTTTGGTCGGGTGCGGGTAGTGAGTAATTTCTTAGAAGAACTTTGAAGATCTAAAAGAGACCCTGCGGGATGGGGTGACAGGGATCCGATTCGACTGTCGTGCAAGGCCCACACTGATGCCCAGCCGCGGCCGCGGTCCCCAACGCGCCAGCTGGCGTAGCGCTCGTCGCGGGTGCGCTGCCGGCCCCGCATGACCTCGGTGGCGACGCCAAGCAGCCGCAGGGCAGTGGAGGCGCGTTGGACTGTCCGTACCGACAGGCCGGTCATCTCGGCCAAGCGTTCGTTGGTGGGCCGGCAGTTACGCCCGGTGCGGTGGTCGGCGAAGGAGGCGCGCGCCTCGGCCACAGCGACAAGCGATTTCAGGCTCACCGGGTTGTTCGGCATTGCCGGACGGCAATGGGTTTCGTACCGGGCGTGGTAGGCGGCTGGCACGGTAAAGTGTGCCCACCGGTGGGCGCGACCGGTCCAGCACGGGATCGCCCCCCAGTGAACGTCAACCCCCAGGACGATGCGGGGGGCCCGGTCGAAGCAGTGGCCGCCGGCGCGGCGGATCCACACCGGTGCGGTGTGGGCGACGCCGCGGCGTCGCAGCCGGGGTGAGGAGCCGTGGTACGGGCGGGTCGGGACGGCAATGGGGTCACGAAGCGCCGCGTATGGAATTGAAGGTACGCGTGCGCTACCGTGGAATGCGTCTTTCATGACGATTCCCTTCAGCGAGGGGGAGAGCGCGAGAGCACACCGGATTCGAGCGGCAACTCGGATTCGACGGCCCTCGGTCCAGTGGACCGGGGGTTTCGCCGTTCAGGGGTCTCGCGTGATGCGTATGTAGTTGTGGTGCAGTTGATTACGGTGCAGCGACAGGCTGCGTGGGCAGGCTCCTCTCCTCGTCGGTCGGGCCCCTGCAGCGCGGATATCCGCGTTAAGGGCGCAAAGGTGCCCTGGGCACCGGGCGGGTCTCAGCGAAGCGCGGATATCCGCGCTCGCCTGTGAGCATGCCGCATCTGTCGGTCCGAACGCGTATGACACGCCGCACCACTTTTCACACGGGTAACAAAGTGAAGGGGGGGAGGCGGCCGCGCTGGTTGCCGAGTCGGTGTCATGCGTGGAGGGCGATCGCGCCTGAGCTGGGCTTGCGCGCGGCGACGAATACCGGGCACGCTATCTGTTCTGCTCACGCTTCTTTTACCCCCAGACAGCTAAGCGCGACCGACGGCAGTACCTGAGGTCCGCCGCGTATCTACCCTCTGCGCCGGCCATGGTCCGCATCCATCCAGTGCATCTCCGAGTTCGTCGCCTTCCGGCACACCATGGCGCCCGGGTCCTCGCCGAGGCGCTGGCTCGGTGACCTGTTGTGCAGCCGAGAGGATTCGGTTGACCGTGGAGTGGTGGACGTCGTGACGGCGGCCGATGGTGGTCGGTGGTGTGCCGGCAGCGTTCTCGGCGAGGATCCTGGTAATCAAGGCGGCGTCCTTGGTCGTCACCCCGTCGCGCACCAGCGACTCAGCGACCGGCTGCCAGTGCTCGAAGATCTCGTCGCGTTCCATGTTCGGCCCTGCGGCCGCCGGACGGGACGCCGTGATCGCCGAAGGGTCGGGCTTCCTCGCCGGTACTGCAGTCAACGAGCGGTCCTGCCATCGCGGCGGCTCGGTCGCGGCGGCCGCCGCTGCGCTCGGCAGGGACGGCGCGGCGGCAAACTCGGACTCTACGCTGGTGGCGGTCTGGGCGATCGTGGGCGATGACTGCTTCGCCTTCACCGAGGGCAGCGTCGCTGGTGCAGCAGACGGCATCGGTAACTCCGCTGACGAGGGCTGCGGCTCGTCGGGATGATCCGATGCCGGCGAAGTGCCCGCTAAGTTCTCGTGATAAAGCTTGGCAGCTTTAGTCGCCGTATCCGAAATCTTCTCAGTGTCAGCGCTTTTGCACTCGGGTTCCGCTCTTTTCCTAGGTGTACTCAGCGAGAGCAGGCACAGTGTCGCGTGCGCGATCGCGATGTCGATCACTGCCGGCCAGATCCACGACATAGATTCTCGGATGCCCAACATCACTGCGAATGAGCGTAGGGCGTCAAACGACAGTGCAAACGAGCCCAGCGCCAGGGCCGCGGTGAGCGCCAGCGCCACCCAATAGACCCAGCCGGCCGAACGAGCTCGCACCAGCCAAGCCGCTGAATGTGTCGCTGCAAGAAGCACGATCGGAGGTACCAGAGCACCGAGGGCGGCAAGCTCACGAGTATCCGACGGGGCGATCAGGAGGGCATGCCCGACATTGCCGGCTACGGACATCGACGCTGCCAGAATCAACCAGCCAAGGAAGAAGGTCGCGGCGTGGGTCCGAGACTCGTCTGCGGTGGTGCTTTCGGTAACTGACAAGGCCTGCTGTGGCTTCCGCTGGTCGCGCAGAATCATGCTTCAACCCTATGGCCGCCCCCGACGCCTCGCGTGCACGATTTCTTTGACGGTGGGGGGACTACCCGCGAACGACGCCGAATACGATGATGACGGTGGGCTGTTGTCGGCCGGACCACGAGCCGCCTCTCGAGCGAGTGAGTCTATGTACTGAGCTGCAGCGAAGGTCGTAAGTGCTCTGGCCGTGCTTGGACGGAGGAGCAGGCTTCGTCGAATGCGTTGTCCCAGTGGGTCAGCAGTCGGGGTTACGCGCGACGAACACCCGAGCTCAGGACACAGTGAGCACCTCGGGTAGCCGACAGCGAGTGCTGGGAGTGCGCGACAAGAAAGTGCACAGACAACCTTCGGTATGTCGGATACTCGAATACATGGCAATCTCGGCCGTCATCGAACTCGCACAGCAGACGCTGTTGCAGACCCACAGTCTTCTCACGCCACCCGCCGACAGCGGTGCCAGTACCGCTGACAATTTCGGCGCCCGCCTCGGCGACCTCGCCGCGGAGACCGACACCAGCCGACGCACCGTAAGCGGCAGCACCGCCGGAGAAACGGCGAATCCTTATGACTGCGTTGCCGACACTGCAACACGCCGGCTAACGGACTTGGGCGCCCACGACGCCAACCTTGGCATGTACCTGCGTGAAGCCAGCGAAGTCAACCGCACCGCACATACGCGATCGGCGTCCATCATCACCGCCGCGGACGCCGACATTGCCTACCTCACAACATGTTTGGATGCACCGGGTAGTCAGAAGGCGTTGCTGGCAGCGTTACGTGGCCATGTCGCCGAACAGGATGAGCTGATTCGGGCAACCCAGGCTGTTGGGGAGCACCTGGCCGCACAATTGCGGACCAAGCTGGATTCCCCAACGGGCGACGCGCCTACCGAGGCGGATCGCGGCACGACCATGCTGGGATTCGGGCCCCGCGCCCTTTCGCAGAGCCCGCCGCCGCGGCCCGATCCGGTTGCGCCCCTGCCCCCCATCACGGTTCCCGCGCCGTTGCAGGACTTCACCGGCCGCCAACTCCAAGGCCAACCCATTCCCGGGTGGTCGCCACCGCCGCCCGCGGTGACAGGCGACCCCATAAAGATGCCTCCCGCGCCCAATCCGGTCACCGTCGTTGACATGAACATCGACCCTGGGCCGGTCGACCTGTTCCCTCGGTGCGACGGCGGCGACACGGTGAAAGCGGGACTGACGGTGGCGGGAGGGATGCTGACCGCGGTTGGGGCTGTCGCAGGGACCGCACCCACTATGGGCACGTCGCTGTTGGGTCTCAGCGTCGCAGGAATGACCATCGGCAGCGGGATCGACGACCTGTACAACTGCAAATAGCGCACAGCAATGCAATGTCGCCCGGTTCCTAGGCTGAGTTCTGCCCGATTGGGCTAGCCCGGCGTCGAATCAGGTCGTCCCCCGGAAGGAAGTGCCATGCAGCACGGTTTTGCGTACGAAGATGTCCGCGACGATGACCGCGGCGACCGTCGCAGTATGGCGATTTGAACCCGCACGCCTACGGTTATCATCTTTCACGGCTGGGGTCTGGTGGTCGAAATGGCATTCGGCGTGTCTGAGTGCGAGTCGTATGAACGTCGGCGTCGATCAGCCTGCGCGGCTGCAGGATTCACTCGGTGGCGAGCAGATCGCAGCTTCAGCGCGATTCCCGGACACGGCCGTACTCGTGAAGCTTTGCCGATCGGTGGGAGTCAGGCGCGGATAGATGTGAAACCGCGTCGGCGATAGAGACTCATCCCTTTCAATTGATACAGCTCTTACCTGACTCCGCGGCTGCCTCCGCGACGGCGGCCAGCTGCTGCCCACCTGATCTCGGAGGGCGTGCACGGTGCGTCTATTGGCGACCGTGCGGCGGACGCAGCGCGATACGAAGAGCCTATGCCGCCCGAGTGTGCCCCAGGGGTATCTCATCCGAGGGCCACGGCTCGTGCTTTGTAAGGCCTCAGCACCGCTTGTCACACGAACCGTGGGGTCGGCGTCCATCGCTCATACACCGGTCGGAGGTGCGCCCCGAAGGGAAAGGGGTCCTTGTCGCGGCCGGACTGCGCATTTGTCGCTGTGAAGGGCGCGACGTGCCCTCACGCGATCTTGATGTGCCTGAAGAGGTAATACCCGGCGGCGGTCGATGGGTGTCAGCTCGCCTGCACTATGGGAGCGGGCTTGCGGTGTAGAGCGTCTATTGTGGCTTGCGTCTTAGAGCCCCATCGTGGGTCGAGCGCACTGACGAGGGCGACCCACAGCGGCAGGGCGACGGTCGCCTTGAGCGTGTCGGCGTTGACGCCGCGAGCGGCGGCGGGGGAGCGGTAGGCAATGTTCCATGCCAGCGCCCGGGCCGCGTCGTCGATGATCCAGTACAGCAGTTCGTCGGTGTCGGCGGCTTGGGCCGTGCGCGGTTGGCCGGTAAGTACGTCCATGGAGTAATAGCGGACACGGCCGTCCTCGACGGTGTAGGCGGAACCGGGGGCGCCGACCACCGGAACCGCCCGAAACTGAGGGCGGGGGAGAATTCCCTTCGCCTCAATGCGCGCGACCGCACTGAGTTGCCCCAGTGTTCGGTCAATGCTGGCTTCGAGCGCGGATTCGGGGCCCGCAGCGCCGGCCGTGATGAGGTGATCAAGGTCGGGCCATGAAGGCAGCGGTGAGACAGCTTGGCCCGGGTGGTGGTCCAGGAACGCGGTCGCGACCCACACCATCTTCGTTGCATCGAGGACATCGGCTTGGCCGATGCTGGGGTCAAGGATGTAGGAGATATCGACAGGGAGATCGGTGGCCGGGACGGCCAAGTCGGTCCCCGGGACGCGAGGATGCAGCGCAACGTAATAGATCCATAGGAATGGCCCGTGCGCGTCTCTGCCGTGCTGAGCCCCCGGATAGTCGGCGGCCTCCGCACTCGCCGGCAGGTGGTATTTGACCGGATTCGCCAGCTGAGCACATAGGTGGGTATCGCCGTCGGGGCCGGGGAGGCTGGTGAGCACGGTGGCTGGTGCTGCGGCGCCATTGAGCAGCAATACGGGGCCGCACTCAACGTGGTGGAGAAGTACCTCGCTCATGAGCTCCACGATATGCGGCGCCGCCTGCGAGCACCGCCCAGCTTCATCGCGCACGTCCTGACCTACCTCTGAGTAGCATCGGATCTCCACCTTGGCAGCCGGCCGAGGCGTACGCTTTCTGCTTTACTGCCTGCAAGACGTTGATGCGCAGTGAGTTTCGTTGCCGGTCGCGGGTTGCCGACGCCGTCGGCAGCGTCAGCTGTCGGTGCAGGGCTCGTCTGCGACATCGAAGCCGCCATGGGCGGCCAGTGAACGCAGTTGACGTAGCGCGAATTTGCGGCCTCGACCTTCTTTGGGGATGTTCACCCCTGACCACATGCCCTCGGCCCCGGGGGTGTCGAGGGCGTCTTTAGCGCACTGCCAACGCCGCGGGCAGCCACGGCACAGCGCCTTGAGCTCTGCGTCTTCGCCGCCGGCGGCCCACCTGTCGGGGTCGGACATGCATGGCTGGGTGCTCTTGCGCACCGTTGGTCGTTCGAGTGTCACTGTCACCGTCGCTCCTCCCACTGAGCTATCGAATGACGCTAACTTTAGCACTTAAATTTAGCGCCACTCTATCTAGCGCTAAGTTTCAATGATGAAGTTTTGCGCCTACGGCTGTATGTCGCAGCCGCCCAGCGTTAGCGCCTACTTCACTGAAATCCGGCCAAGATGTACCTCGTGATGTTCCGAAACCGTGATAACCGCTGGTTACACTGACGCGGTGAAGGAAGGCGACACAGACGACGGGATTGCCCGCGCTGGTGCCGCTGTCGCAGCTCGCCGACGTGAATTGGGTATTTCCCAGCGCGAGCTGGCACGCCTGAAAGTCATCACAGCCCCGGCGCTGATTCACTTTGAGAAAGGCCGGTCCTGGCCCAGGGAGCGCACCCGGCACACCCTGGAAGAACTTTTGCAGTGGCCGGCAGGAACGATAGCGCGTATCCGGGCCGGAGGCACGGCTGATGAAGTGGCTGCCTCGCCGCCGGATGGGTCCGAGAACGCTGTGCTGGTGGTGGATGCGCTCAAGTTGGCCTTGGCCCGTTTCGACACTGCGATCGACGATCTGCCCCCGGCCTCGTCACCGGACTTCGTAAAACGCGCGTCGACGATCCTGGCTGATCTGCGCAAGCTGGAGGCTCTTGCCGCGCGGGCGATGCGCCACAGCCAGGGCTCGCCGGCTGAGGTGGTCAAGTCTCTGGGGCTCATTCGCCGCCGCTACGACGAACTCATGCTGAAAGCTGCGGCCCATCCGGAAGCCTCACTGGGCCAGCGGCTCTACGCCGCACGGCGCCGGGCGAACCTGAGCGCCGGTGAGGCGGCCGCGGTGGGCGGACTCTCGGCGGAGCTGGTGGAGTCTGCCGAAACAGGCAAGCCGATGGACCCCGGAAGCGCTGCGCGGGTGGAAGCGTTGATCGCCGAACTTGCCGAGCCGTGACGTGTGGCCGAAATTCGTGCGGGCGGTTGTCGATGCGGGCATGAAAATGGATACGTGAGAACACGTTTGGCGATTGCGTTGACATTGGTCGCCGCTGTGGCGGCGGCCCCCGCCTCGGCGTGCGCCGCTCCGGTTGAGGCGGCAGCAGCCACGGCGACAGTGCTGCGCGTGGTTGACGGTGACACAGTGGACGTCCTCGACGACGCTCGCGGACGTCTTCGAGTGCGCGTGCTGGGCATCGACACCCCGGAGACCAAGCGGCCGGGTTACACCCAGGCATGCTGGGGCCGTGAGGCCACAGAATTCGCGATCTCAATCCTGCTGAACCGTCGGGTCGCGCTGATCGCTGATGCGAGCCAGGATGCGCACGACCGTTACGGACGCACTTATCTGCATTAGTCAAGCTGTTGCTGACGCGCCTGCCCGCGAAGGCCCGTGGCGAGGGGAGGACCTCCGCTCGCTGACCGGTTTATACCCGCGATATGCCCGTTTCATCGTCGGTGAGTTCACTCCAGATGCGTATTCACCGTCGTCGATCACAGGTGTGAGACAAGAAATGAGACACCGCGACCTGGCGCTATGCGAACACAAGTTAGGCCGTGCATGGCTGTCTCGTTTCTCTAGAAACGAGACACAGCCGCCCTAGCTGCGCCCCAATGCTTGGTCGAGTGCGGTGGTGAGGTCTTCATAGCTGCGGGGTTGGATGCGTTCGTCGTTGATGAAGAAGGTGGGGGTGCCTTGGACGCCTAGTGCGGTGCCGTCGCTGACGTCGAGTTGGATGCGCTCCAGGGTTGCGGGGTCGTTGTAGGTGGCGTCGAACGCGCCCATGTCGAGGCCAAGTTGTTGGGCGAACTCGCGGAACACGTCGTCGGCCGGAACCTGTTGTTCACCCCATTCGGCCTGTGTCTCATACATTTTCTTGTACATGGCTTCGAGTTGGCCTTGCTGGGCGGCGGCTTCGACAGCGCGGGCGGCGCGTTCGGCGTTGAAGTGGGAGCGCAGCGGGAAGTAGCGCAGCACGAAGTTCACCCGGTCGCCGTACTCGGCGCGCAGCTGCTCGACGACCGGGTAGAGCGCGCGGCAGCCTTCGCATTCGAAGTCGAGGAACTCGACGAAGTAGATATCGCTGTCGGGTACTGTCGTCTGCCAGGGGGATGGGACCAGTGTGAGCTGATTTTGCCAGGGTGATGGGACCACCTGGATTGCCAGTTATGGGACCACCGGCGCGTCGCGTCGGT
>Ga0172382_10004311_pt1 | contig 21867 bp, 24 predicted proteins | sample Leawel138RmetaG_FD_122245 | JGI IMG/M metagenome (GOLD analysis project Ga0172382, IMG submission 122245) | Leachate microbial communities from a municipal landfill in Southern Ontario, Canada - Leachate well 138R metaG | ecosystem: Engineered > Solid waste > Landfill > Unclassified | place... | reverse complement strand
TGCAGGAAGCGACGACCACACGGTTGAGGTCCTTCTCGCGGATGGTCTCAGTGATCTCCTTGAGCGCGTCCTGGGCACAGGTGTACATGCTGGTCGTGGAGTGCACCACGCCGGGCAGCTTCGAGGCGTACTCGGCCACGGCAGGGACGTCCACCGTGGAACCGATGTTGGTTCCGCAGGAACATACCCAGACACCGACACGGGGCTCGACTCCGACGGTCTCCTTCTCCGTCGGGAACTCCTTGGGAGCACAGGGCTCGAAGTTGGCGTCCACGATGTGGGATCCGGCCTTGGCCGATGCACCCGAGGCCTCCGCCACAGAGGTGGGGATGTCCTTGGGGGCGGCAAAGGCGCCGGTGACGTACACACCCGGACGGGTGGTGGCCAAGGGGTCGTAGATGGAGGTCTCGCAGAAACCGTACTCGTTGAGCTCGATCCCCATGATCTTGGCGAACTCCTCGGCGCCCTCGGGCGGGTTCAGTCCGATGGACAGGACCACCAGGTCGTACTCCTGGGACTTGGGCTCGCCCTTCTCATCCGTGTAACGAACCAAAAGGTGCTTGGTGAGGGGGTTCTCATCCACAGAGGCCACACGGGCGGAGCGGTGCATGGTGATGCCATACTCGTCCTGGGCGCGGTGGATGTAGTTCTCGAACTCCTTACCGAAGGACCGGATATCCATGAAGAATATGTCCTCCTGGTCCACATCGGAGTGCTCCTTGGTGATGATGGCCTGCTTAGTGGCGTACATGCAGCACACCGAGGAGCAGTATTTCTGCCATCCCTTCTTCTCGCTCCTGGAACCGCAGCACTGGATGAAGGCGATCCTCTTGGGGTCGTCTCCGGAGGAGGGCATCTTGATGTGCCCGCCGGAGGGACCGGAGGCGCACATCATGCGCTCGTACTCCATGGCGGTGACCACGTTGGCGAAGCGCCCGTAGCCGTACTCCGTGGAGATCTTGGCGTCCCAGGTGTTGAAACCGTTGGCGCAGATGATGGAGCCCACTTCCAGGACGACCTCTTTGGGCTCGTCCTTGTAGTTGATGGCTCCGACACCGCAGGCCTTCTCACAAAGGCCGCACTTGTCATTGAGAAGCTTGCGGCAGTGGTTGGGGTCGATGATGGCCATGCGGGGCACGGCCTGAGCATGCGGTATGTACACTGCCTTCCGGGTCTTGAGCCCGTACTCGTTCTCATCCGGTATGTTCTTGGTGGGGCACTTCGCAATACAGTCCCCGCAACCGGTACACTTCTCGATATCCACATATCGAGCTTTCTTCAGGACTTTGACCTTGAAATCTCCAGGTCCTCCGTCCACCTTCACGACTTCGGAAAAAGTCAGTACGTCGATGTTCGGGTGTCCATAACAGTCTGCCATTTTGGGCGAAAGAATACAAGCGGAACAGTCGTTCGTCGGGAAAGTCTTGTCCAACCTGGACATCCTGCCACCGATGGAGGGGTCTCTCTCCACCATGTAGACATGTATGTCCCTGTCGGCAAGATCCAACGAAGCCTGGATACCTGCAATTCCTCCACCAATCACTAGTGCCGATTTTGTCAAATCTATGCCTCCGTTAACCGTACAGTGTTAGGAATCTTATCCCACATAGTTAACGGGTTCTTTAATGCTTTCTCCAAAACTGATTAATATGATTATGTCTATTGTACCAGAACTTTTTACAGATTTTTCTAAACGTAATTATTATTGCATTAACATCGTTAATAATGAACTACCCAGATGTTAAAGTGCTACTAAATTTTTAAGACTCATACTGACGATAATACGATAGGACTATGGCTTAAAAGGATAAATGCTTCGTAAACATACGAAACAATTTCTTGGCACATGCCCACCGAAATCATTATGGGAGGATGTGATGGTTTTTCATATCACCCCTGCAATACGATTCCCGTGAACGGTACCGACCTCTTCCTGGCCGGCATGTTGCTGGCCTTGGTCCTGCTTATGTTGCTGGCGTGGAAGCTGCTCCGGCCCAGGAGGGACTTGGCGGCAGAAGCAATCGAAGAGGCCCCTTTGGAGAAGGACATGCACGAGAGGGACCAGAGCGTGACCTGCCAGATATGTCTGGGGGAGGTTGGCGCTGGTTGCGAGTACCGAGTATGCGACTGCGGCAAATCCTTCCATCCAGTATGCATATCCCGCACCGGCTTCTGCCCCTACTGCGGCGCATCGTACATAGAAAGGGATTTCCGTGCCGAGAGGGCCGCTGGCCAACCGAAGGAGAGCGACGATATATGCCCGGTCTGCGGTCGGGCCGTGGTCGGTAAAGCCTGTGAATGCGGTGCCCTTTTCCCGGACGAGGCCGGAGAGATGGAGTGCCCCACCTGTGGAAGCTCGGTGCACACCGGCCAAGAATCCTGCCCCCGCTGCGGGGAATCCTTCGAGGTCTTCGTCCCCCGCCTCTGCCCGGTCTGCGAAGCCGTCATTCATGAAGGCCAGGGCATCTGCCGATGCGGGCTGGTCTTGGACGACCTCTGTCCCGAGTGCGGCTGGAAGCTGGGATCCCGGGAACAGACCTGTCCCATATGCGGCCTGCACTTCGAAATGGTGGAAAGGGATGGTCTTTTCTAGTCCTTGCGCATAACAGCAGATAATGGTCGTAAAGGAGAAACGGGGCCGGCGTCGTTACATCATATTCCGGATGTCCTTCATATCCAAGGACAAAGGGGCGTTCCTGTCATTCCTGCGCCAGGTGGCAGAGGCCTCCGGTCGACCGGTCCCTTACGTGATTCAGGTGAAGGAGGACCTGGCAATTCTGAGATGCTCCCCTGCGGAGAGGGACGACCTGACATCATTCATGCGGGATGCAGGCGGTCAATCCCTCCTTTGTTCCGGCACCCTTAGGAAGCTACGGCTTGCCTACGGACTTTGAATCCAAAAGTGCCGCATATACTATCTATCTTGCCTTTAGAAGGTAAATTCATAAATACTGCGTTTTGATAACCGAAAGCTGAATAGCGATAGTTGGAGCGTTATATATGCAACCAGGACAAATGGCTTATGACAGGGGTATAACGGTATTCTCTCCTGACGGCAGGTTGTTCCAGGTGGAGTATGCCCGAGAAGCTGTTAAGAGGGGCACCACCACCATCGGCTTGAAATTCAAGGACGGCGTGGTTTTGATCGTCGACAAGAGAATTTCCAGCAGATTGATGGAGCCGAAATCCATCGAGAAGATCTTCCAGATCGACGAATACATCGGATGCGCCACCTCCGGCCTTGTGGCCGACGCCCGCATCCTCGTGGACCAAGCCAGACAGGCGGCGCAGGTCCACAAGGTAACCTACGACGAGAACATCGGCGTGGAGAGCCTAGTGAAGCGCATCTGCGACTACAAACAGAACTACACCCAGTATGGCGGGGTGCGGCCTTTCGGCACCGCCCTGCTCATGGCTGGCGTGGATGACTACGGATTCCACCTCTTCGAGACCGACCCCTCTGGGGCCCTGGTCTCCTACAAGGCCGGCAGCATCGGCTCCGGTCGGGCGGCGGTCATGGAGCTCTTCGAGAAAGAGTACCAGGAGGGCATGAAGTTCGAGGACGCCCTCCAGCTGGGGCTGCGTGCCCTGGCGGCTGCCACGGAGGAGAAACTCCTGCCTCAGAATGTGGAGGTGGGCGTGGTCCGCAGCGGTCAGCCCTTCCGCCGTCTGGAGGAGAAGGAGCTGGACAAGCACCTGAAGAAGATGGAGTGAGACCGGCGGGGTGGTAGACATGGTCAATCTGGATGAAGCCATCGTCGCACGCTTGGAGTCCCACGGAGAGACGTTCGAGATCCTCATCGACCCAGACGTGGCGAGGATGATCAGGGACGGCAAGGACGTGGACCTCTTGGAGCATGCGGCCGTGGACCAGGTTTTCCACAATGCCAGCAAGGGCACCCGTGCCGCGGAGGACAAGCTGCTGGAAGTCTTCGGCACAGATGATGTGTCAGAGATAATGCGGCAGATCATCGTCCGGGGCGAGGTGCAGCTCACCGCCGAGCAGCGCCGGGAGATAATGGAGTCCAAGAGGAAGAAGATAATCTCCGAGATCTCCCGCAACGCCATCAACCCCCAGACCAAGGCTCCCCACCCACCTCTACGCATAGAGCTGGCGCTGGAGGAGGCCAAGTTCCGAGTCGATCCATTCAAGCCCTTGGCCGTGCAGGTCAAGGCCGCCATGGACGTCCTCAGGCCATTGATGCCCATCCGCTTCGAGAGGAGCCGGGTGGCGGTGCGCCTGAAGGCGGATGACTACGGACGCTGCTTCGACGACCTGGTGAGCTTCGGCGTCGTGCAGAGGGATGAATGGCAGGGCGACGGCTCCTGGATAGGGGTGTTGGAGATACCGGCCGGGGTGCGGGACGAGATGACCGCCCGGCTGAACTCCAAGACCAAGGGCAGAGCAGAGGTTAAACTGCTCTAGACCCAGATACTTACATTCGTGATGTGATAATTATGGAAACTGAAAACGTCAAGCCGGTGCGCGAAGTTGTCGTCCCCGGCGATCTCCTGAACGAGGGGGATCTGAAGGCCGGGAATGGCACCTACGTGCTTGACGGGAAGATTTACGCCTCCTTATTGGGCGTGAAGAGCATTGCTTCGAACTATGTCAACGTCATACCCCTGGGGGGCCGCTACATGCCCCATCCCGGGGACTCCGTCGTCGGCGTGGTCATAGACATCGGGCCATCGAACTGGCTGGTGGAGATCAACTCCCCCTACCCCGCCCCCCTGCACGTCAACGAGGTGCCATGGAGGGTGGAGTTCGGAGACACCGCCCGATTCCTCAACTTGGGCCAGGTCATACTGGCCAAGGTCTTGATGGTGGATGAGACCATGAAGGTCCAGGTCACCTTGAACGAGTCCGGTCTGAGGAGGCTGGAAGGCGGGCATCTGGTGGACATTTCCCATTCCAAGGTCCCCCGTGTGATCGGGAAGGGAGGGTCGATGATCCAGATGATACAGAACATGACCGACTGCCGCATCTTCGTGGGGCAGAACGGCCGCATCTGGATCGATGGCGAGATGCCCAACATGCTGGTGGCGGAAGAGGCCATCAAGATGATCGCAGCCGAAGCACACACCAACCGTCTCACGGAGAGGGTGAAGGAACTCCTGGAGAGCAGGAAAACTGGATTGGTGGAGTAAACCCAAGGTGATTACAATGTCAATGGAATCCGATATCAAATTCATAGACGAGAACGGTCTCAGGATCGACGGCCGCCGGCCGGACGAGCTGAGGCACATCAAGATCGAGGCGGGCGTCCTGGAGAACGCGGACGGCTCGGCCTATGTGGAGTTTGGAAAGAACAAGGTCCTGGCGGCCGTCTACGGCCCCCGGGAGTGCCACCCTCGGCACCTGCAGAACCCCAGCAAGGCCATCATCCAGTGCAAGTACAACATGATGACCTTCTCGGTCAGCGACCGGAAGCGCCCGGGACCGGACCGCCGATCCGTGGAGATATCCAAGATCATCTCCGAGGCCCTGGAGTCCGTGGTGCAGACCGAGCTCTTCCCCCGTGCGTCCATCGATGTCTACATGGAGATCCTGCAGGCCAACGCCGGTACCCGCTGCGCAGGCCTGGTGGCCGCCTCCGTGGCTTTGGCCGATGCCGGCGTCCCCATGAAGGACATCATACCCGCCATCGCCGTGGGCAAGGCCGACGGCAAGCTGCTCCTGGACCTCAACAAGGAGGAGGACAACTACGGCCAGGCCGATGTGCCCATGGCCATCATCCCCAAGACCGGCGAGGTGGTGCTCCTGCAGATGGACGGCCACATGACCCAGGAGGAGTTCGAGACTGCCCTGGACATGGGCATCAAGGCCTGCTACGAGATCTACGAGCTCCAGAAGGACGCCCTGAAGAGGCGCTACGCCGTGGAGACCCCGGAGGTGGAGGAATGAGCCGCAGCATCATATCTGAGATCCGCAAGAACCATATCATCGAGCTCCTGAAGAAGGGCGAGCGCATGGACGGCCGTGCCCCCATGGACCTCCGTGACATCAGCATCGAGACCAATGTCGTGGACTCCGCGGACGGCTCCGCCCGTGTTCGCTTCGGCAAGACCGATGTCATGGTGGGCATCAAACTCATCATCGGCACCCCTTTCTCGGACACCCCCAACAAGGGAGTCCTCACCACCGGCGCTGAGCTCATACCCATGGGCCACTCGGACTTCGAGTCCGGCCCGCCGGGAGAGGACGCCATCGAATTGGCCCGTGTGGTCGACCGAGGCATCCGGGAGAGCGGCATGGTGGATGTGGACAAACTGTGCATCACCCCGGGAGAGTCGGTCTGGATGTGCTTCATCGACATCTATGCCCTGAACTATGACGGCAACCTCTTCGACGCCTCCAACCTGGCGGCGGTGGCGGCCTTGAAGACTGCGGTGGTCCCGGCGGCAGAGGCCGGCAAGGGGGAGAACTACCCTCTACCAGTCACCTGCACGCCCATTTCCGTGACCGCGGCCAAGATAGCAAATACTTTAATATTAGACCCAACTTTCGACGAGGAAATGATCGCTTCTGCCCGTCTCACCGTGACCACGGACGAGAACGGCGACCTGAGGGCGATGCAGAAAGGCGGCCAAGGCCCACTCACTGTGGATGAGGTCAAGGCCGTCGTCAATGCCTCCCGCGAGAAAGGTGAGGAGATCAGAAACATCATTGGGTGATGACAAATGGCCAAGAGGACAGCAAAAATCGGTGCCGCCGGCAGATTCGGTGCCCGCTACGGTGTGAGGGTGCGCAGGAGGGTCAAGGACCTGGAGGTGCACCAGAAGCAGAAGCACGAGTGCCCCGTCTGCCACCACGAGTCGGTGAAGCGGGAGGGCTCCGGCATTTGGATGTGCCGCAGATGCGACGCCAAGTTCGCCGCGTCCGCCTACACCCCCGTACCGCGGAGATTGATCTCCAAGGTCGAGGAGTGAACCATTCGGAGGTATGAGATTGTACAGATGCGGAAAATGCAATGAGCCCATCAGGAACCTGAACGCTCTGGGACTGCAGTGTGAGAAGTGCGGATCGAAGATCTTCTACAAGGAAAGGCCCAACGTCAAGAAGGTCCTGAAATCCAACTAGTGCGATCATGTTGAGGGCCCGCCTGGAGCTGGAGACGCCGGAGGCATCGGTGATGCTGGCATCCCTGCTCCCGGAGCTGGGGAGGGAACTCCCCCGCACCCGGGTGTCCGCCGATGTGGCGGAGGGGAGGCTGGTGATGGACATCGAGGCCGATGACAGCACCTCCATGAGGGCGGCCCTCAACTCATACCTCGGATGGATGAAGATCACGGAAGACATCAGCGGATTGATAGGTGAATGAAATGAATGACATCAGCCCCCAACTTCAGAACCAGATAGCGCAGTTCCAGCAGCTGCAACAGCAGCTCCAGACCGTCAGCACCCAGAAGATGCAGATGGAAGCCCAGGTGCGGGAGCTGAAGCGCACCCTCGCCGAGCTGGAGAAAGCCGGCGACGAAGCCCCGGTCTACAAGAGCGTGGGCGCCCTGCTAATCAAGACCTCCGACCGCTCCGCCTTGAAGGAGGAGATGGAGGAGTCCGTGGAGACCATGGACATCCGGGTCAAGGCTCTGGAGAGGCAGGAGAAATCCATGCGTGAGAAGTTCCAGAGCCTGCAGGAGACCCTGAACAAGGCCATGGGCGCCCCCCGCTCCAACTGAGCGCGGAAACACCTTTCCACTCTTTTCTCCGGATGCTTCCGGACTTCAACTATTCATCAAACATTATTTTATATAATATCAAAAAGTCCTCGGACATGGAGGATAAGCCATGGATGCGCTTGTCGTTAAGAACCTTTACAAGAACTATGGGGAGATCGTCGCCCTGGACGGTATCAATTTCACCGTGCGGGATGGGGAGATCTTCGGCCTCATCGGGCCTAACGGGGCGGGAAAGACCACCACCCTGAGGATCATCTCCACCCTCCTGAGCATCAGCTCCGGGGAGATCAAGGTCTTCGGTAAGGACGTGGCCACGGAGTCCAACGAGGTCAGGAAGATCATCAGCTACCTGCCCGAGGACGCCGGGGCCTACAAGAACCTCACAGGACGCGCCTATCTGGATTTCATCGCCTCCTTCTTCGCCGACGGGGAGGCCCGTCGGGAGATGGTGCGCTACGGGATGGAGGTCGCCGACCTGGGTGACCGTATCGACAGCAAGGTGGAGACCTACAGCAAGGGGATGATGCGCCGTCTGCTCATCGCCCGGGCCATCATGGCCAAGCCCAAGTTCGCCATCCTGGACGAGGTCACCTCCGGTCTGGACGTGGTCAACGCCTTCGAGATCCGGGAGATCATCCAAAAGATCGCCAAGAGCGGGGTGTCCATCCTGCTGTCTTCGCACAACATGTTCGAGGTGGAGTACCTCTGCGACCGGGTGGCCCTCATCGACCATGGCAAAGTGGTCCTGGAAGGAACCCCTGCCGGTCTGAAGCAGCGTTACGGCGCCAACAACATCGAGGAAGTGTTCACCAAGGCGGTGAGCCCATGAACCATCTCTACAACCTCATAAAGAAGGAGGTCAAGGAGCTCCTCACCCCGGCGTCCGTGCTGCCCATCGTGGTCATGGCCCTGGTGTTCGCCTCCTTGGGCAACCTCACCGGTACAGCCATATCCGAGAGCCAAGAGTCCTCCGCCACCCTGGCGGTTATAAACCTGGACCCCACGGCGGAGAACGACTCCTACGCCGCCTTCGCCATCGAGGTCATGGCCGCCTACAACGTCACATTGGTCTACAACGGCACATCCGCCTCGGAGATCGAGGATGCGCTGCAAGCCATGAAGGATCAAGGGGCGGCGGCGCTCCTGATATTCGATGAGAACTTCACTACCAGCATCAACGCCGGCGAGAAAGCCGCCATCCAGGTCTATTGGAACATGAAGGGTACCGGTCTGTTCGATTCCCTGTCATCCGCTCCGGTCTACAACACCTTGAACGTCATCTCCTCGGCCATCACCATGGAGCTCATCGATGGGCAGGACAGCATCGTGGATGCCGCCAATGCCACCGCTCCGCTGGTGACCTACTCCAACACCATCCTGGGCGACAAGGAGATGATCGGCATCGACCCCATGACCGTCTCCGGCCTCCTGGACTCCCAGAACATGATGATGCCCATCCTCATCATGATAATCATCGTCATGGTGGGCGGCATCATCATCTCCTCCATGGGCATGGAGAAGGAGAACAAGACCCTGGAGACCCTGCTCACCCTGCCGGTGAACCGCACCACCATCGTGGCCGGCAAGCTCATCGGCTCCGCCTCAGTGGGGTTGGTGTTCGGGCTGATCTACATGGTCGGCATGGCGTATTACATGCAAGGGTTCAACCTGGCATCGGCGGATTACGACCTGGCGCAATACGGGCTCTCCTTGGATCTCCTGGACTGGGCCATACTGGCCTTGATGATGTTCATGGCCATCCTCTGCGCCCTGGGCCTATGCATGATCCTGGGGGCCTTCGCCAAGAACTACAAGGCGGCGCAGAGCCTGACCCTGCCCATCAGCTTCCTGGCCATGGTGCCCATGTTCATCGTGATGTTCACGGACTTCAACACCCTCCCCCTGTTCCTGCAGGTCCTGGTGTTCGCCATCCCGTTCTCCCATCCCATGATGGGGATGAACAACCTGATGTTCGACAACACCCCGCTGGTCTATGGCGGCATGGTCTATCTCACGGTGTTCACGCTGGCCACCATCTTCATCACCGTCCGTCTCTACAAGTCGGACATCCTGCTCACCGGCTTCCGTTTCAAGAAGGACGGTTCCGCCATGAGCTTGATGAAGGGCCTGCGCCGGAGCCGCAAGGTCTGAGCATCCCAAACACCTTTCTCTTTTTTCCCTTTCTTCTCGCAAAAGAACAAAATACCGGTTGTCGTTCCAAAGAGCGATGATAGAGGATGTGCTCCGCGCCCTGGACCGGGACAACAAGGTCATACTGGTGCATGCCAACGCCGACTCCGATGCCATAGGGTCCGCCTATGCCTTGCAGAGGTGCTTCCCCCCGGCCGTGATCTGCGCCCCGGGAGGGGTGGACCGGGTGGCCAAGCTGGTCCTGGACCGTCTGGGCGGGGAGTTCCTGGAGAGCTGTGACCTCTCCTCCTTCGACCAGGTGCTGGTGGTGGACACCTCCTCCCCCGAGCAGTTGGCCCCGCTCAGCGGCTTCCCTCGGGAAACCGTGGTCATCGACCATCACAACCGCACGGACAAATGGGACGTGGACACCTATTTCTGCGACCCGTCCAAGACCTCCTGCACGGAACTGGTGCTGGAGGTCATGCAAGCAGCAGGGAAGGAGCCGGACACTGAGACCGCCCTGGCCCTCATGGCCGGGATGCTCACGGACAGTGGCCACTTCCAGTTCGCCCGCCCACCTCTGCTACGGGCCTTCGCCCAGCTCATGGACGTCTCCCGGCTGCAGATGGACGAGGCCTTGGCCATCACCCGGAACGAGGTGAGCACATCAGAACGCACGGCCATAATGAAGGGGGCGCAGAGATGCCGCTTCGACCGGATAGGGGACATGATCGTGGCCAGCTCCCAAGGCAGCAGCTTCGAGGCCTCCATATGCCGAGGCCTCTTGAACCTGGGTGCGGATGTGGCATTCGTAGGCTCACAGCGCCAGGAGCGATACCGTATCAGCGCCAGGGCCACCCAGTCCGTGGTACGTCGCGGGCTGCATCTGGGAAAGCTGCTGGAATCCATCGGTGGAGAGACGGAGTCGGACGGCGGCGGCCATGGCGGTGCCGCCGGCATATCCGGCGTGGGAGATGTGGAGGCCTTGTTGCACATCTGCACGGAGAAGACCATGTCCCTCTTCCGGGAGATTCGGCACCAAGAGTGACTCAGCAACGGCCCAGCTTGCGGAGCACTTCCACCATGCGGTCCAGGTTCTCCGGTTTCTTTTGGAAGTAGTCGCGCACCGGTGCCAATATCTGAATGAGCGCTTCCGCCACCGCCGCCTTGAGGTCGGAGGGGTGCAGCTTGCCTGAGGTGTAGACCTCCAGGAGCTGATCCATGTCCTCTATCCTCATGGAGCCGCCGAACTTCTCCGGCCGGTCCACCTGCAGGTGCCCGAGACGGTCGAACACCAAGTACCTACAGAGAAGCAGCACGGGGTTGTTGTCCGCCTCCTCCGCTTCCGTGGGACAGAAGGCCTTCTTCAGCTTGCGCCGGATGTCTTCCTCGGTATCGTGGATGGATATGCCGCTGTCGGGGTCGCTCTTGGACATCTTGCAGGATGCGGGGTCCATGCGGTTGCCGCCTTTCAGGCCGGGGAGCAACGGGGTGTGAATGGCGATGGGTTTCTTCCATCCCAGCTTCTCAGCCGCATCCCTGGCCAGCATATGGGCCCTCCTCTGGTCCAAGCCGGCATAGGCTATGTCAACGTCCATGGAGAATATGTCTGTGGCCTGAAGGATGGGATAGAGCATCTTGGAGGAGTCCAGCTCCGCCTCGTCCTCGCTGCGGCCCATGATGGTCATGGCCCGCTTCACCCGGGACAGGGAGGTGACCTTGGCCACCTTGATGACCTGCTCCCAGTAATCCATTCCCTCCAAGACCTCGGATGCGTAGCGGTACTGCACCTTGTCCCTGGGGACGCCCAGGGCCTCGAAGCAGTCCTCCATGTAGCGGGCGCAGGTGCGGATGTCTTCCAGGTCGCCGCCCAGCTTGTCATTGATGTAGGCGTGCCAATCCGCCCAGAACACCGTCATCTGCACACCGGCCTCGGCCAGATCGCGGATCTTCTGGGCGCATATCAGCCAACCCAGATGGACCTTGCCAGAGGGCTCGAAGCCGATGTATCCGCGGGGGCTGGGGTTGCTCTCCAGTAGGGCCTTGAGCTCCTCAGCGGTGACCATCTCTTCCACATTGCGTGCAATCAGGGAGATCCTCTCGTCCAGGTCCATTTATACCGGCCTTCTCAATCCTCTGGTAATAGATAAAAGATTGCCCGGGAAATCAACCCACAGAAGGACGGTAAAAGGTTTGGAAGATGTTTCTGCGAGGAAGTATGTTTCTGGTTTCAGATGGCTTCCCGTCCGGTCTCGCCGGAACTGACCCGTATCACCTCCTCCACTGGGGATATGAAGATCTTGCCGTCGCCGATCTTCCCGGTCTTGGCTATGGACAGGATGGTGTCCACCACCTTGTGGACATCCTCGTCGTTGACGACCATCTCCATCTTCAGCTTGGGGATGAAATCCACAGCGTACTCCGTTCCCCTCCACTTACGGGTGAACCCCTTCTGGCGTCCCCGGCCCTGCACCTCGATGATGGTCATTCCCACCACCCCCTGGGCCTCCAGGGCCTCCTTGATCTCATCCAGCCTCTCCGGCCGGACCACTGCCTCAATCTTCTTCATCTTCATTCCTCCCGGATCATCATGTTCATGGTCACGGACTCCGGATAGGCGATGGTGCCGTGCTCGCATTCGTCCAGACCCTTCATCTCCTCCGCCCGGCTCACCCGGATGCCGATGACCTTGTCCAGGACGTAGAACAGCACCAGACCGGTACCGAAGGCCCAGACGAAGTTGGAGACCACCAAGGCGATCTCAGCGATCATGAAGTCCACAGAGCCTGTGATCAGGCCGGCCGCGCCGTATTGGGCGAAGACACCGGTGGCCAGCACACCGAAGGAGCCGCTGAAACCGTGCACCGGGATGGCGCCAACGACATCATCGATGCCCTTGGATTCCAGGAACAGGTAGCCGTAGATCACGATGAAACCCGCCACTGCACCGATTATCACCGACGCCCAAGGATAGACCAGACCGGCACCGGCGGTGATGGCCACCAGACCGCCTATGGAACCGTTCAGGGTCATGGTGATGTCAGGCTTGCCGAACTTGAACCAAGTGATCGTGCAGGCCACGACGGCACCGGTGGCCGCGGACAACATGGTGTTGACCCCCACCAGGGCGGCATCGGTTATGGCGCCGTAGACCAGGGTGGAACCGCAGTTGAACCCGAACCAGCCGAACCACAGGATGAACATGCCCAGCGTAGCCATGGACATGTTGTGTCCCGGCATGGCGTTGGGCTTGCCGTCCGCGGAGAAGCGGCCGATACGGGGGCCGATCACGATACAGGCCGCCAAAGCCACATAGGCCCCGGTGGCATGCACCACACCGGAGCCGGCGAAGTCGATGGCCCCCATCTCCGCCAACCAGCCCCCTCCCCAGACCCAGTGGGCCATTATGGGGTAGATCAGAGCGGATATCACCACGCTGAACACCACGTAGACACTGAACTTGGTCCGCTCCGCTATGGCGCCGCTGACGATGGTGGCCGCCGTGGCACAGAACACCAGGCTGAACAACCAGTTCATCAGGAGCTCGGAGTCCATGTCCCATCCGCCGGACAGGAAGAACCCGTCCGTGCCGATGAGCCCGAACATGTCGGTCCCCATCAACAGAGCGCCGCCGATGGCGAAGAACGCCAAGGAACCGACGGATATGTCTACGATGTTCTTCATCAGCACGTTCACCACGTTCTTGGTGCGGGACATGCCCGCCTCCACCATGGCAAAACCGGCTTGCATGAAGAACACCAGAGCGGTGCAGATGATGATCCACACCATCAGTATGGCCTCTTCGGAGTACGCTGCCCAGGCCTCGGGGTCATCCGCGAAGGATACGTATCCGGCATTGACCATGGTGGGGACGCCCAGGAACACCAACATCCCCAAGACCATGGCCGCTGCGAAACTTGCTGCCCTCTTCATTAATTTCACCTTTGTCCGCATTCATCGGTTATTCATCGATGTTTGTACGGTTTTTCTCATTTGAATTAGACATTTGTCTAATTACAAAAGGTCAGTAGTGATGATTTGTATTTAAATTTTGTCTAAGATGTTCATTCGTCTAATAATTCTAACATTCATTACACAATTGTCTTGTGATGACTCAAAACAGCTAGACCGAGTCCTAATCCGGGGACCCAGACGATTCTTTTTATTCCGTGGAAACAATCCAGGTGGCATGAGATCCACTGAGATATCCGGCAACGTCGTGGACGTTATCGGTGATCGCATTTTCCCTGCCGTGCTGACCATCCAGGACGGTGTCATCATGTCCATTGAAGAGGTCGAAGAAGACTTCGACCGCTACATCATCCCTGGACTCATAGATTCCCACGTGCACATCGAGTCCTCCTTGCTGGTGCCCTCTCGTTTCGCTCAGGCCGCCGTGCCTCACGGTGTGGTAGCGGTGATTGCCGATCCGCATGAGATCGCCAACGTGCTGGGCATGGAAGGCGTCCGTTACATGATGGAGGACGCCTCGGATGTGCCCATGCGCTTCCACTTCATGGCTCCCTCCTGCGTCCCTGCCACCCCCTGGGAGACCTCCGGAGCAGTGCTGGGGCCGGAGGACGTCTCCAAGCTCCTGGCCATGGACGAGGTGAAGGGGCTGGCGGAGATGATGAACTTCCCCGGTGTCCTCAACAAGCAGCCCGATGTCATGGCCAAACTGGAAGCGGCTCAGAAGCTGGGGAAGCCCATCGATGGGCACGCCCCGGGGCTCAGCGGCGATGGGTTGGAGGATTACATCGCGGCGGGGATAAGCACCGACCACGAGTGCACCACCTTGCAAGAGGCCTTGGAGAAATCAGAGAAGGGCATGACTGTTCAGGTGCGGGAGGGGACGGCCTGCAAGAACATGGCCGACCTCATCAAGGTCTCAGAGGAGTACCCGTTCTTCCTGGCCACAGATGACATGCATGCCTCTGACATGGTCAACGGCTACATGGAGGCCCTGCTACGGAAGGCCGTCTCCCTGGGCGTGGATGCCATAACCGCCATCAAGGCCGCCACCATCTGGCCATCCCGCCACTACAAGCTGGAGGGGGGATGTGTGGACCTGGCCATGCCGGCCGACCTGACGGTGGTGAGGGACCTGGTGGACTTCCAAGTACTGGAGGTGTACATCGACGGCGAGCTGGTGGCCAAAGACGGCGAGGCCCTCTTCCCGGTTACCCCGAAGGCCGCCCAGACGTACATCTGGAGGAAGGATTGGAACGCGGATGATTTCCTGGTCAGAAGCGACAGGGACAACGTTCAAGCACGGGTCATAGGCATCATACCGGACCAGATCATCAGCGAGGAGATACATGCCCTGCTACCGGTCAAGGATGGCCGTGTGCAAGCCGACCTGGATGAGGACATCCTGCACCTAGCGGTAATCAACCGCTACCAAGAAGCGGCACCGGCCCTGGGTTTCATCAAAGGACTCGGGATCCGTAAAGGCGCCATCGCATCATCCGTGGCCCATGACTCCCACAACATCATCGTAGCCGCCACCGACCCCCAGCTGTTGGCCGAGGCAGTCAACTCCATATCCGTCCACGGAGGCTACTACGCCACGGACGGGAAGGATGAGGCGTCTTTGCCCCTGCCTGTGGCCGGGCTCATGAGCACCGCCTCCGCCCAAGAAGTGGCGACAGCTGAGCATCGTGTGCAGGATTTCGTGCGAAGCATGGGCTGTCCCCTGGACGCCCCCTTCATGACCCTGGGTTTCCAGAGCCTTCTGGTCATCCCTGCCTTGAAGCTCGGGGACCGTGGCCTGTTCGACAGCTCCCGTTTCCAGTTCGTTCCCCTGCTCCTGGAGGAATGAAAACATTTTTCCCATGCCCGACGATAGACCCCTTATGCTGGAGAGGCTGAAGCAGAGCGTCCTGGAATGTCCTGTGGTCAAGATGGGCAAGTATCATTACTTCGTCCATCCCATAACGGACGGCATCCCTCGGATGGACCCTGCCGTCTTGCAGGAGGCTGTGGACGAGATCGTCCGCATCGGGGACTTCGACTGCGACGTGATACTGGCCCCGGAAGCCATGGGCATCCATCTGGTCGTACCCATATCCCTCCGCTTGGGGATCCCCTACAACGTCATACGCAAGCGTAGCTACGGCCTTCCCGGCGAGGTGAACATCGCCCAGTTCACCGGTTATTCCAAAGCGGACATGTTCATAAACGGGATCAAGAAAGGAGACAGGGTGGTGATCGTGGATGATGTCCTCAGCACCGGCGGCACCCTCCGGGCCATCGTCCATGCCCTGAAAGACACCATCGGAGCGGAGATCGTGGACATCATCACCGTCTTCGAGAAGACCGACCGGAAGGCGGAGATGGAGAAGGAGATGGGCGTACGCATCAAGACCGTCCTCCGCGTGGATGTGGTGGACGGGCGTACCGTCTACTTTGATTGAAACACCCATCGCAGCCTGAACGTAGTGTCCACGCTTATCCGCCTCCCTCCTCTGCCTCTCCATCATGGAGCTGCAGCTGGTCTCCATGCTGTTCTGCATCATCATCGTGGGGTCGGCCATGGGGAGCTTTACCGGCTTGGTGCCGGGAATACACGTGAACACCCTGGCGGCCATAATGCTGGGCTCCTATCCGCTCATCGAATCCGCCCTGGGATCCCTCGCCCCGCCGGAATGGATACCGGTGCTCGTCGCCTCCTGGGTGGTATCGGCCTCAGTGGTGCACTCCTTCGTGGACTTCGTCCCCTCCGTGTTCCTGGGGGCCCCCAGCCCAGATGATATCCTCAACATCCTCCCTGGGCATCGCATGCTCCTGCAAGGCCAGGGGATGGATGCGGTCTCAGCGGCAGCGGTGGGTTCGCTGGTTGGGGCGGTGGCGGCCACCGCTTTGGCCTTGCCATTGTTCCTGCTCATGCAGGAAGGGGGAGAAGGAACCATGGCTGCGGTCACGCCCTATGTCCTGTTGTCCACCCTTCTCCTGCTGGTCCTTACGGAAGACGGTGGGCACGACCGTCTGTGGGCCCTGTTGCTGATGGCCCTATCCGGCCTGCTGGGATACCTCTGCATGCATGCCTCCCTGCCGGAGTGGCACCTGATGGATGGAGGCAGCATGATGCTCCCCCTGCTCACCGGACTGTTCGGCATGCCCGCCATGCTGCTTTCCGTGCAGGGGGGCCCATTACCGCCACAGAGGACGCCGTCACAGGTGCATGGACATCCCATGCCGGCCTTGAAGGGCCTCCTGGCCGCGGCCATGGTGGGCTGGTTCCCGGGGATAACCGCCACCGCCGGGACGGTGGTGGCCTGCGTCACATCTCCGGAGAGGGAACCGGCACGCTTCATTTCCATGGTGGCTTCCGTGGGCACCGCCTCCACCGTGTTCACCCTGGTCACCCTCGCCGTCTCTGGCAACGGACGATCCGGCACCATGATCGCCGTGGGGGAGGTCATGGGAGGGTCGCTACCTGGGCCAGGGCTGCTCCCGCTCTGCATACTCCTCTTCGCAGTGCTCCTGTCGTCGCTCCTGGGATACCTCGCCACCTTGACCTCCGGGCTGGCCATGGCCCGCAGCATGGGAGGCGCCGACCTCCATCGCATAAGCAGCGCCGTCATGGCCTTCATGGTCCTGTTGGTGGCAGCCATGACCGGCCCCTCCGGACTGCTGGTCCTCCTGACAGGGACGGTCATGGGGCTCATCCCCACCGCCGTGGGGGTGAACCGGGTGCACCTGGCATCCTGCATGCTGTTGCCAGTGTTCTTGATCTACACCGGTCTGGACCCGATGACGGTCTGATCCCCTCTCCCCTGCAGCCTCTGCCTCAGCCTCTCCCGGTCCCATCCCAGAGGCGATAGGAGCTCCTCGCCGCTGCGGAGGAGTAGCTCGGCGTAGAACCCGGCATCATATCCCCCCTCCCCCTGCAGCTCGGAAACCTCCACCCTCTGGGAAGGTTGCCGGGAGGAATCGTCCCGCAAAACATAACGCAAGGACTCACCGGGCTGGAGCTCCTGCCCCTGCTGACGTAGGCAACGGAGGGCCGCGGCAGTGTGGTTCATCTGCCGGTAGCCGTCCAAGGGACGGGATATCCGACGCGTGAGCACCAACTCCTCCCGGGGAACCTCACCGGACAGGAGGCGTTCATGGAAGCCCTGCAACAACCCGATCACATCCGGCACCCTCTCCATGAACCCGGAGCACCCCTCCCCCTCCGCCAGCAAGGAGAGGGCCCGGGTCTGGAAATCCCGTACCAGAGGCGTGCAGTCCCTCTTCCTCGCCGCTATCCCACGCATCTTGACCCTCCCGTCCTGGAAGGCCCCGTAGTAGCGGTTCAGGGCCCCCATGCCGTTGTGGATGTTGGGCAGGAAGACCAGCCAGCTGTAACGGCCCTCATCCTCCAGAGGGATGCCGTACTCCCGGCCCACCCGGTCCTGGAACCGGGAGACGTCCCCGTCCCCCTGCAGCCACAAGGAGTCCACTATGCCATGCAGTATGCGGAATCCGCTCTCCTCCGCCATCTCCGAGGTCCGCAGGAGTATCTCCCTCCCATAGGCGGTTATGGACTCATGACACTCGATCCTCCCGAAGCGGGCGTTGCGGTATCCGGTGTAACCGAAGCATGTGACCAGGAGCCACTTCAGTATCTTGGACCGGCCCTCATAGTCCTCTCTCCTCTCCGGACGCTCCTTGGCCAGCCTCTTGAAGGTGCGGCGGCGCTCGATTATTGGTCTTATCACCTGGGGAAGGAGTCCTTGCTGCCGACCGCAGATGCGGTAGCCCAGCTCCGGGACGACGCGCTCCGCCTGCGGACAGCAGGAGCATTGCAGGGTCTCCGGGGATATGTTGAAATTCACGATTATGCTGGGATAGAGGGAGGAGAAGTCCAGCTCTGTCACCCCTTGGTGCAGGCCCACCACCGGCTGGTGTATCATGCCGCCCCGGTCGGAACGGATGAGCTGCCGAGCGGTCTTGAAGTCCTCAGGACGGTTCTTCTTCCAAGACACCAGGTGCCCGCTGCGCAGGGCCTGGTCCATCTGCATGGAGCTGATGGCCGTCCCCGGGGTGACGCGGGTGAGGTCCTGGAATGGTATGCCGCAGACCCGGGAGAGGTCCAGGACCCCGCTGATTCCCCCCTCCCGGTACATGAAGGACGAGGTGTCGATGTGCAGGCGGCCCCGGAGCATCTTGGCCGCAGGCCGATAGACGGTCTGCCCGTAGCTCTGGTAGCTGCGCTCTTCCTTCTCCCGCAAGCCCTTCTCCCGGCCTAGCTCGAATCCTTCCAGACCCAGGACAGAGGCCCGGTGCAGGATGTGGCCAAGGCCGGCGGAGTCTCCCCGTGGCACGAGCAGTAGGTCCGGGTCCACCCTCCGCACGGCCTCCTGCAGGTCCCTTAGCATGTCCTCCTCCCTCCCCTCCCATTGCATGCCGTCCAGGGACAAGGAGAGGATGGGGTCGTCGGGCAGGGGCTTGGGGCCGTAGCCGGACTCCATGCCGACCTGGGATGCCCGCAGGGGCGGGACAGGATAGTCTATGCGGAGACGGGACTCCAACATACGCATGCCCCCATCATACTCGGCCAGACCGAAGGGGAAGAGCCCGCGGGGGAGGAGGTAGCGCTGCCCGATGCGCAGGTCGACGTTGTACAGGCGGAAGCGACGATAATCCCCCCAGCGGTCCACCGCCCGGGCCAGACGAGCCAGCTGACGGGAGTTGTCCACGCTGACTTTCAGGACCTCCACCGGTGGGGCTCCCAGCTCCGTGCGCCGGCGGACGAGGGAGGTGATGGCCCCGGCCCCTTCCAGGTCGCGGGTCAGTCCCTCCAGGCCCTGTCCGGACACATAGAATGATGGCCGGTACCCGGCATCGTGCACGCGGACCACACGGTCGGCGGTGCGGAACCATAGAACCACCCCTTCGTCATTGCGGTCCGGGTAGCAGTCGATGATCCAGCCTCTCATCCTTCCTCTTCCTTACGCAAACGGCGCAGCTCCTTCTCATGCTCCAGCAACATGGAGAGCATGAGGCTCTCGGAGGGGTCGCAGACGGCGGCGTTGCTGCCGGAACAGGCATGCTCCCTAGCCTTCCGCACCAAAGCATCGAAGGCCTCTCGGTCCTCCGCACCCAGGGCGCGGCGGAACCCCTCCCAATCCGAGATGGTCATCTCCATAATCTGCCGATAGGTGGGAACGGTCCGACCCATCCTCAGGCCTCCTGGAAACTCCGGAAGGAGGTCTGTCCCGGGGCCAGGGGCAGCAAGGCCTCCTTACCTCCCGGGGCCTGCACCCGCAGAACCCCGGCATGGGCGCTGACCCTCATGGAATCATCGCTGCCTCCCTTGACGCTACGTTGCATCCTCTCCCTCCCTCGGCCCCCTTGGGCACTGACGGCCATCGGCACCTGATGACGGCGGGAGAGCTCCTGCAGGCTGTGCAGGGAACCACGGAGGAGATGCTGGGCCTCGGTACGGTCCACGTCCTCGTCCAGATACGGCGAGGACATCCGAGGCAACAGCACCAAACCCGGCCCATGCTCCCGCAGGGCGGCCTCCAGCCCCTCCTCCACTATGGCGCACATCTGATGGGCGGTGAAGGCCCGGCTCACATGCACCCTCTCCAACAGCATGCGGGGATTGCTCCCCTGCCGCCGCATCATGCGGGAGAGCCGATGCGGGTCGAAGATGTTGCCCCCATCCACCCAATAGACCGGGGACCCTGAGGCGGCGGCCCGGGAGCACAGGGAATGGGCCAGCATGTCCACCGGCCCCTCGTCCCCCTCCAGGAACGTCACCTTGCCGGCCGGGGGGAGGAAACTCTCGTCCAGCATACCCATGGCCTGTGCCAGCATCAAATCCTGCATCGGACCCTGACCGCTGCCTCTGCTTGCGAACATTTACCGTGACCCGAATACATCAGCCGAGAGGAGGATATATGAACCGAACCGGGAGGGGGGGAGTCGAAAGTTCATCTCCGCTTTTCGGCAAAGGGTTAAATCGCAGCGAGGGGATGGGAGAACGGGATGCAGCGAAACGCTTTCAGCTGGAGACATGCGATACAGGATTCCAGAGCCACACTGGAGAGGGCCTTGGGACTGTCGTTCTCCATCTTCATGTCCGGAGTGTTCTCCCGTATGATAAGGGACCCCACCGGCGAGGGCTACCATTCCCTGGTCCAAGTACTGGACAGCAGCCTGTTGGCGCTCATAATCGTAGCCGTGGCCGCTGCCGCCCTGGTGGTCTCGTACTACAGCGAGCAGATACCGTCATGGATCTCCCAACCGCACCGTTTCTATGTGGTGATGGGGCTCTTGCTGCTGTTCTCCTACCTCTCCGGCTACCTCATAGTGGACTCCACCCCGGTGGCGGCCGCCATGGCCGCGGGTAGCAATGTGATCCTGGCCGCCATGGCCGTGAACAAGGAGCGCCTGGGAATCCGAGCGCCTTGGATAGTCTCCCGTCTCATCGATAGGGAGTGAAATCCATCTCCATGCTCTCCTCGTAGACCCTTCGTGGCATGCCGGGGATCTCCTTCCTCCTACGCTCCTCCTTCTCCCTCAGCTCCGCCAGTATGGGCATGGGACGGAAAGTCCGCCAGCGGCCCACTATGCTGTCCACCAGCCCCTTCTCGAAGAATGTGTAGTAGATGACGGTGGTGGCCCCCACCACCAGTATGTTGAAGGCGGCGGATGTGGCGATGTATCCTAAGACCACATCCAGACCCAGACGGTTCACGGCCGATATGGCGTAGATCATGACCGCCGCCACCGGCAGGACGGTCTTCTGGAGGGTGGTGACCACGCCCCCGAAGAGACGGAAGTCCCGGAACTCGCTGCTGATGCGCACATCCAATGACTTGAATATGGCCCATGGGAGTACCAGGAGGGGTATGTACATGGATATCAGGAACATCACCAGGAGTATCTGGTTCAGGCTGTAGTTGATGAGCAGGGCGGGGTTCAGGCTGAGGTATATCCATATGAATATCCCTAGCATGAATCCCAGCACCATCAGCTCCCCCATCTCCCGCCAGGGGAAACGGTTGCGGGAGAGGTTGTGCTCCATGGTGAGGTTGCGGGTGTCGGTGTCCT
>Ga0172382_10004310_pt1 | contig 21875 bp, 18 predicted proteins | sample Leawel138RmetaG_FD_122245 | JGI IMG/M metagenome (GOLD analysis project Ga0172382, IMG submission 122245) | Leachate microbial communities from a municipal landfill in Southern Ontario, Canada - Leachate well 138R metaG | ecosystem: Engineered > Solid waste > Landfill > Unclassified | place... | reverse complement strand
TAGCTAAAGACTCGTATTCCTCCATCTTGTCAATATCGCTGACAATCACGGCGAAGTGGTCATCTGAATGCCTGCTTAGAAACCTGTGGTCCCCCAAGTCTGCCCTTAGTCTCTCGACTATTTCCAGTATCAGGCTTTCACCAAATTCATAGCCCAGGGAATAGGTTGCATATTTTAGCCCGTCTATATCAATCATCATCAGGGCAAACTTAGAGTTCCTTTTTCTGGCATATTCACGCTCTAGCCTCAGCCTTTTTGTACAATAGATGCTATTGGGCAAGTCCGTCAAACCATCATGGGTTGAGATATGGACCATTCTTTTTTCCATCCTTACCCTTTGACTAATATCTCTAAAGTTGACTACTATCCCATTTATATTTGCCTCATGGAGCAGGTTTTGCATATAGATTTCCAGATATATCTTTTTACCTGATTTGGTTACAAAGCTTATTTCACTCCGAACCCTCTTTTCAGCCTCTTCTTGAACTGAGCTCATCAAGCTCTTTATCTTTTCCAGCTCCTTGCCTTCATAGTAATCAAATATGTTTCTACCTACTCTCTCATCGGCCCTATATCCCATTACCCTCTCCACTGCGGCGCTTATGTACAAGATGCTGCCGTCTGAAGATAGGATTTCAAAGACATCATTGGATTCCTGTACTAGGACCTGAAACCGCCTTTGCACCTTATCTAGCTCTTTCCTATGACTCACTATTCTGTTTTCCAATTCCTTTTTCTCTGTAATATCCTGAATAGTCCCATAGGCTATTAGATCATTTTCCACAATCTTTCTATTGCTGATGTCCTGTATAATGCCGATTACTTTGATAGGAGTTCCCCCCTCATCATATAGGGTTTTCACCTTTTCATAGAGATGCTTTGTCCTATTTTCCCCAACTGTTACCCTATACTCTATGTCGTATTCCTTTCCTATAGGCACCTTTTTCTCTGTAATCCCTATTAATGTTTCTAAATCATTTGGATGTATATAGGAGTATAGGCTCTCCAAGCTGTCATCCAGTCCTTCCCGTCCAATCTCAAGTATCCTAAATATTTCATCTGACCAAAACACTGTACCATCCCTGATATTGTAGGTCCAACTTCCCGTTTTAATCAGTTCCTGACAATAGACAATATTTTCCTTAAGCTGATTATACCTTCCTTCTAATTCTTCCAACTGTCCCACTAGGCTTTTTTTATCCATCAACCTTTCAGCTAGCTTTTTTCTTAGGTATTTCATAAGCTTACCCCCTTAGATAAAATGGTCATATCTTGCTATCCAATTTCTTCTAATTTGAAAAATAGGTCCTTTGTCCTAATTCTATCATTTTTCACAAAGTGATGCAATCCTAATGTTTACAATTCCTCCATAAAAAGGACAAAAAGAGAACTAGATTTCTCTAATCCTCTTTTTTGCCCTCTTACTTTTATTCTACTTTCTAAATATCTTAAAGAGATCCAGTATCCTTTGGAAAAATGTCCTCTTATCCTCCTTGGCTAATGGCAACTCTATTCTTTCCTTTTCCAGCTTAATCGAAGGGGTCTGCATCAATATCTGGCAATTGGAATTTTCCATATTCCTTTCATCCACAAAAGATGTGAAGACCCTTTCTCCCGCATCTTCTCCTCCCGAAAATTTCTCAATGCCGTCAATGACTTCCTCAAGTCCTTCTTTCCTCAATTTACCCAGGCCGTCTGTAATCTCTTCCTGGCCCTGGACTATCTTGTCTAGATGACTGGGTATATCCTTGACTTCCCTGTCCAGTTGATTCCCCCCTGTTTCTAGCTGGTCCAAACCCCCGTATAGGGAACTAAGTCCCCCTAATAATTGGCTATGGCCCTCATATATCTTTTCTATCTCAAGGGGTAGGGATTGGATTTCTTGGTTAAATTGTCCCAAGCCCTGTCCGATTTGTTTGACAGCTCCATTATATTGCCCATATCCTTCAAGTAATTGGCTGGTATTTTTAGTCAGGCCTCCCATTGCCCCATTGAGGACCCCAATGCCCTGCCCCAGTTCCTCCAGAGCCTTGCCCTCTTTGATTACGGCTTCTGCAAGCCCCCTTACCTTGGGGTCACTGCTATGGACCAATCCCTCTGCCAGCTGACTCAGGCTGCTATGACCCTGATTGAGTCCCTCCAGCCCTTCTCCAATCCTGGAAAATCCCTTCCCTAGTTCATCAAGCCCGCCATCTAATTCTCCTAGGCCCTTTTCGAGACGGTCTCCTTCCCTGGTCAAGATGTCTAATCCCCTATTCATCTCTCCAATGGAGCTAATTCCCTCTTTTAGACCCTTGCTTAACTGCCCCAGTCCTCCATTGATTTCCTCAAACCCTCCTAATAGTTTCTTTAGGTTATGGCCTATTTCCCCAAGTCCCCCTACTAATTTTGTCACTCCCTCACCTAAGAATTTGAGTCCATCCCTCAAGAGTCCAGCAGCCTTACCTAGTTCCCTAGAGCCATCCTCTAGTTTACCTGTGGCATCTGACATCTCTTCCATCCCATCTATTAACTGACCTATGCCCCCAAGGCCTTCACCTAGCAGTCCACTGGAATCCGTAGATGAAATAATAATCGGTGCCAATTCTATATTTTCTCCCTCTGCCTTAAGTTTAAATACCTCATCACCCATGGGTAGATGGGTGAATACCAGGGTCATGGTTTTACCCACTACAGAAATCATGGCCTTTTCCGACTGGATATTTCTGAATATGTCAAGACTTAGGGGCAATTGAATCTGGCTAGTCAAATCCTCGCTATTTTTAATCTCTATACTTATTTCCAATTCTCCGGATTTACCTGCCAGGTCTTGGGCTTCAATCTCTTTTCCATCTAGATAGTAGCTTATCTCCAAGTCCAGAGGAAGCTCCTTCTCGACCTTGCCCTCGTAGTATAGGCCCCTTTCCCCTATTTTCCCTGTATCCCACCTTAATAGCCCATCTTCCACTAGGGGCTCTATGCCCTTGGTCAGTACTCGAAGATCTTCCAACTCCCCATAGTCTACAAAATATTCCTCCTGGCTCTTTCCAGAAATATGTGTGACCACCTTTATATTCTCTGCCCTGCCCTTGTAGTCCAGGTTTACATATACGGTTTCATTTCTAATTAGATCTGCCAAGCTGGCAGTAGAAAATGAAAACACTAGTGCAAAAATCAGCATATAACTAAGGATCTTTTTCATTTTTTCCACTCCTTTATTCCTTGGGTGCTATGGTTTTTTTAACTGAATTATAAAATATTATCAAAAGCGGTGGCAGGACTACCAGTACCAAGATAAGGCTGATAATTGCACCCCTGCCTATTAGAAGGGTTAGCTCTGCCGTATTCCTCATACTTGTAACAGCATATACACTCAAGGTGGCTGTAAAGAGTATGAGGGCTGAAGTCAGGATTGGCCTTCCCGTGTCAACTATGGTTTTTATGGCAGCTTCTCTCTTATCCAGGCCCTTAATATTTTCCTGATATCTGGAAGTATACAGTATGGCATAGTCCACAGTTGCCCCCAGTTGGATAGCCCCTATAATGATAAAACTGATGAAATTTAAATCTATGCCCTGTACATAGGGTATGGCCAGATTAATCCATATGCCCACCTGTATAAGTGCCACCAGTATAATCGGTATAACTATGGATTTAAAGGCTAAAATCAGGATGCTGCCTATGACTGCAATGGATATGAGGGTTATATTCTTGTAGTCCTTGGATGTGACCTCTGCCAAATCCGCATATATGACTGATTCCCCAGTCAGATACCATTCGTCATAGCTCTCTCCCAACTTTTCCCTTATACCCTCTATAGCCTCCTTGACCTCCTCACCTTCCATGGCCAGGCCCAGGTTTATGTTTATAAGGGAAAAGTTTTCACCTTGAAAGTTTCCTAATATATCCTCAGGTATAAATTCCTCAGCCATCTCAAGGTCTAGCAAGGAGTATAGTCCCTTTACATCGGTTACTCCTCCTATGTCTCTTAGCTCTTCTATCATATTAAATTCTCTGACCTTATCCCCCTTGGGTACAAGAGCTGCCAACTGATTCTTATTTTGAAATAGCCTGTCTATTTCCCTGTTGCCTATATTGGACCTAAAGGTCTTTGGCAAAACCCTTTCATTGGAATAATAGTAGTTTACCTGCGACTGACCTAGAAAGGAAGGCAGGCTCAGGACTAAGGCCACTATCAAAAACAAGTGCCCATATTTTACTATGATGGAGGAGGACCTCCTGAAGCTAGGTAGAAAAATCCTATGCTGATACTTTTCAATCAGCCTATCTGACATTAGGACCAGGACTGGCAGCAAGGTCACGACGGATACTAGACTAAATAGTACTCCCTTAGCCAAGACAAGCCCTATGTCCTTACCTATGCCGTATTTCATAAAGGTCAGGGCCAGGAAACCGCCCACTGTCGTAAGAGAAGAGGAAAGCACAGAAATAAATGTGTTTCCTATGGCCGATATCATGGCCTTATCCTTGTCTCCAAAGTACTTCTTTTCCTCTATATATCTATGGATTAGGAATATTGAGTAGTCCATAGATACTGCCAATTGGATTATACTGGCTACAGAATCGGTGTTAAAGGACACACTGGGAAATATTATATTGGTCCCCTTGTTCAATATGATGGCGACCCCAATAGATATAAAAAATAGTATGGGCTCTACAAAGGACTCCATGGACAGAAAGAGTATTATAAATATGATAATAAAGGCTATTATGGAATAATATATCATTTCCTTTGAGGTGATTTTCTGCATATCGTGGGATATGGCTGCCGGCCCACCTATTATTCCTTCATCTCCTATATAGTCTAGGACCTTCTCCATGGAGTCTACCGTTGCCATGGAGTCGTCAGCCCCTACAAACTGGATTTGCAGGAGGTTGGCTCCATCCCTCAAAAATTCATCTTTTACCCTCTCATCCATAAATTCCTCCGGTATGAAGATATCCTCCGCTGCTCCCAGCCAGACGAGGTCTTTGACACCTTCTATGGACCTTAGGCCTTCTACCAGCTCTTCAAGCTCTAAAAAACTCTTATCCCTCACAAGCAGGTATCCAAGCCCTGAAATTCCAAATTCCTCTTGGAGAATCTCCCTGCCCTTTATGGAATTTAGTTGACCTGGCAGATAGCTGCTAAGGTCATAATTTATATCTACAAGCTGGCTTCCAATAAAGGAAAAACCTATTAGGACTATATAGATAAATAGTATGGTTTTTTTATGATAGACTATGAATTTACTAAAACTCTCCATATATTTCCCCCCACAAAAAAATGTATTTAAACGCATGATTAAAACATTGGTTTAAATACATTCTAATATTATTACTGCAAAAAATCAATCTATATTTAAAATCGAGTCCACCAGACAGTTTATGTACCCTATTCTCTCCTCTTTCTTGTTAAAATCTACTAGATTTCCCTCTACATTGGATACCATAGGCAGCAGTTGGAATATAATTGGGCCTATGACCCCCGAAAACAATTGGACATACCTGTAATTTAAGGTATTTGAATCCCCTATCCCTGTGATATTAGATATGATTTCCTGAACATTCTCCATTAGTTTCCTGTCGCTGAAAAATCTATTTATGATTTCAGGGTTGTAGTCCTTGTCCTCCAGCACTAGATTTGATACCAGAGTTATGAGGGCAGGCCACTTAAACATATATTCCATCAAGGTATTGGCCCAATTGACTAGCCTGTCCCTGGGACTGGAATCTGAATCCATGAGTATCTTGCTCTGTACTTCATATAGGATGCTGGAATAATGTTTTTCTACAGACCTCATTAAATTATTTTTACTCTTAAAATGGTAGTTTATAGCTGCTACGTTGACCCCGGCTGCCCTAGCAATTTCCCTAGTGGTAACCTCCCCTTTCAGGGGGAATAATTCAATAGCTGCTGTGAGAATTTTTTCCTCTGTATTTAAGTACTTATCCAACTTTACCACCCCAATATCTTAGCTCTTATTCCTTGCAGACATCTATCCACTTGCCCCTTGTCACCTTTTCCAAATAGTCTACATCAATTTTTATACATGTATTTGTATCTCCCCCTGCTGGATATACATGGTCGAATACCTTGAGGGAGCTATCTAGGTAAATATCCAGGGGCTTTGAAAGTCCAAAGGGGCAGACACCGCCTATGGGGTGACCCGTAGCCTCTTCTATATCTTCTGCCTTGATGAATCTGGCCTTTTCCTTAAAATAGTCCTTGAACTTTCTATTATCTATCTTGACATCTCCCTTGGCTACCACCAGTATGTCCCTTTCCTTGAGCCGTAGGGCCATGGTCTTGGCTATCCTTGCTTCCTCAACACCTAGGGACTGGGCAGCCAGCTCCACTGTAGCTGTGCTGGTATCTAGAACCACTAGCTCAATATCCAGTCCTTCCTCCTCTATTTGCCTTCTTACGCTCTCTATTGTCATCTCTATATCTCCTCCTGCCTACATATTATACCATATTTGTCCCTTCTTTTGCACCTGCTTCTAGGTAAAGCGGATAGGTCCCCAGTATCTTTAAGAAGCCTGTCTTATCTCCTATTCTCTGGATTACCTTCCCTACAATATGGTCCTTGGGGTTTCCTATTAGGTCGATAAAGAATATATACTGGCCTATTTCCATCTTTGCTGGCCTGGATTCTATCCTGGTCAAATTGATATCTTCTATTGCAAACTCCCTTAGAACTTCATATAGTGCCCCTGGCCTATCCCCCTTAAATGTAAATGCTATAGATGTCTTACAGGATTTACAGCTATTATTTATCTTACTGCTGATAACTATAAACCTAGTCTTATTTAGGGGATTGTCCTGTATATTGGATTTTAATAAATTCAGCTTGTAAATCTCCTTGGCCCTTCCATTGGCTATGGCACCATAGGCCTCACCCTTTTCCCTTGCCAGTTTGCAGGCAAGGGATGTGCTTTCACAGGGGATAAAGACCGCATTTGGCATGGACAATCTAAGTGATTCCCTGCACTGCTCTATTGCCTGAGGATGGGAATATATATAGGCAAGCTCTTTCAGCTCTCTGCCTATGCCGACTAAATTGTGGTTAATTGGCAGTATGTATTCCCCTACTATTTTTGACTTGTCAATATTTAAAAGCCAATCCATTACAGATGTTACTGCCCCTTCAGTTGAGTTTTCTATAGGCAAGATACCCCCGTCTATTTTTCCCTCCTCAACTGATTTCATTATTTGGTAAAAGCTATCCATGGGAATAAGTTTAGCCCCCTCATGGTAATACATGGCTGCTTCGTGACTATAGGAACCCTCTGGCCCCAAATACCCCAATTCCATAAAATCCCCCCTTATTTTTTTGCAAAATAACCTCTTTTAGAGCCAATTCCAAAAGAGGTTATTTAATATTATTCCTTAATTAAATCTTAAATCTGCTGATGCTTTCCTGCATTTCATTTGCAAACCTGGCAAGGCTTTCGCTTGCATTTGCAATCTCGGTTAGAGACGCTGACTGCTCCTCAGTTGAGGCAGAGGCCTCCTCGCTACCTGCTGCATTTTCCTCCGATATACTCGATAAAACTTCAATCGCCTCTATAACCTCATCTTTTTTGATATTCATTATTTCTCCTGATTGACTAAGGTTAGATATTAACTCCTCAATGTTTTCAATAGCCTGGGCTATGCCCATAAATTTAATATTGGTTTCCCCAACACTTTCTCTTTGCGATTGAACAGTGGCTGTCATTTCCTTCATAGTCTTTACTGCTGCCTGTGATTTTGAGGAAAGGTCATTTATGATTTCTGATATTTGTGCAGTAAACTTATCGGATTCTTCGGCAAGTTTTCTTATTTCATCGGCTACCACTGAAAAGCCCCTTCCCGACTCTCCTGCCCTTGCAGCCTCAATGGCAGCATTTAGGGCCAAAAGATTTGTCTGTTCTGCTATGCTCCTTATCATTTCACTGGCACCTTGTATCTTATTTGCACCCTCGTCTGTATCTAAGATCAAACTATTGATTTCAAGAGAAGCCTCTTCATTCTCCTTGGTTTTTTCCACCAGTGACTTTACTATTTCTAGTCCTTCATCCTTTAATTTATTTATTTCTCCTGCAGTATTGTTGAGGCCTTGCACATCCTCTTCGTTTTTTTCTATTAGCTCTCCCAATTCGTTGATACTTGTTGCACCATCCTCAGTATTTCTTGCTTGATGGTCAGCCCCTTGTGCTATATCCTGTATTACATGGGAAATTTCATCTGCCGCAGTTGACGACTGTTGGCTTATGGCCGTCAATTCCTCTGAAGAAGACGCGACATTCTGAGACATTTCGCCGATTTGCCTTATGAGCAAAATTATATTTTCCTGCATGGACGCCAAGGAATTTCCAATAATTCCTATCTCATCTTTTCTATGTAAATACTTTCTAAAATTATCTTCATCTCCAGAAGAAAAGTCATATCTGGAAAACTTGTCTATTTTCTTTGAATATTCAACGATGGGCTTTGATATCATAGAGCTAAAAAACATTGCCAAGATAGTCCCTATAAGCATAAAGACTAAGACTCCAAGCAATATAGTAAGTTTTAATTTACTTATACTGCTAAGCATATCACTTTCATATGCTCCTACTGCTAGTATCCATCCTGTACTAGGAACTATGTCCACGGCCATATACCTTTTCTCGCCCTTATATTCGTAAGAGACTACACCCCTATTTCCCATACCTAGTCCTTGGAAAGCCTGGGCCACATCTCCAAAATCCTCCTTATATTTCTCGTCAAATAAATTTCTCTGCTCCATTACGAAATCCTTATCTATATAGGCATAAAATGTGCCGTCTTCACCGAGAAGGTAGGCATAACCATTTTCTCCAAATCCTAGATTGCCTGTTATTTCACTTAAGGCCCCACCGTCCAGCCTTGCATTAAGGGCACCTACAATTTCTCCGTCTACTGTAATGGGTGATGCCAGCATGACCACAGCCTGATTTGTAACCAAACTTATCAATACATCTGAGATATTAACCTCTCCCTGAAAGGCCTTTTTTACATAATCTCTGTCCGATAAATCTGTTGTGCTGCCATCAGATACAAAATGTGCTATCCTATCCTTGCCTATTACACCAATCTCCAAATAGCCCTGCCTGTCCATTTCTGGTGCTAGGGATTGTCTTTGAATATTCCAATTCATACTTTTTGTAGTTTCCCTGTTTGATAATTCCTCAAACACCTTCATATCTCTTTCTATAGATGCTTCAATAATCTTAACTCCATCGGCAGCTGAATTAGTCAGCGATTCTATTGCCTGATTTACAAGTGCATCACTGCTTAGCCTTATGGATACAAAACCTAGCCCGATTGAACTCAAGAGAATCAGGACGGCCATCATTAATGTTACCTTTTTTGACAAATTAAAGTTCATATAAAAATCCCCCCATTAAATTTATGTCAGCACTGGCCTATTTTAATCTTTATATATTAAAGGTTTTCTTCCTTTTGGAAGTTCCAATTATCCACAATAATGGCGGATAAAATAGGACGATAGACCCAGCGTATCATATAATACCATAGATTTTTATAAAAATAAATGTTGAATAATACAGGTTTGCAGAATATGGAGGGCTTATACTTTTTTCTTGTAAATTGATCAAAAAACCGCAAGTCTGTAATTGCAAGTGATATGAAAATACCCCTTTTAAAATTGTAAAAATCACTTGCTAACATTTGAGTCTTTATGACATATTATGATGTTTATTTAGAATAAATTTATTTGATTAATTTTTAAATTAATGATAAATAAGGCTATTTTAATCATAATTATCGTAAGCCTAGGCCATTTTACTCCCTTAATCAGCTAAAGTATAGCTTGCTAAAACCTTCCTGTCCCAAAGTTTTAACAGCTAGTTTTTGTTCTTCCCTTGAATCAAAGGCTAATCTTACTGCTCCACCTTCACTTTGCCTTGAGTGAAGGATTTCTATTTCCTTGATATTGATATTTTGCTTCATCATTATATTGGCCAGCTCTGCTATGGCCCCAGGCTTATCCTCAATGGATACTGCTATTTCATACAGGGGCCTTATATAGTCAGGCTTTCCATAGGGCATACTGTCTCTTATTTTCTTGGCGTCTTTTAAATATCCCTCAATGTCCTTCGCTTCCCCCTTTTGTAAATGCCCTATGATGCTCCCAATCAATTCTTGAAAGGAGACTAAACTGTCGATTATTTCTATCCTATTTGACATCAGTATTTCCTTCCACATATGGGGGCTTCCTGAGGCAATCCTGGTAGTATCCTTAAATCCTCCCCCTACAAAGGGCAAGTAAGAGCTATTGTCATTTTGCCCCAAAAAGTTTACTAGAGACATGGCAATTACATGGGGCAGGTGGCTAATTCGTGATACTATCATATCGTGTTCACCTGGCGAAATCCTTAGACAAAAGGCCCCCAAACTGCCTACCATATCTTCAACCACCCTTATGGCATCTTCAGAGCTGTCCTCCTCATGGGTAATAAAGTAATAGGCGTTTTCATATAAAAATGGATCTGCAGCAGAAAATCCTCCCTTCTCCGAACCCGTCATGGGATGTCCGCCTACGAAGCTTATGTCTTTTGGAAAGATCTTTTTGGCCAATGCCACTGGTCCTGATTTTACGCTTCCCAAATCCGTAACTATTGATTTGGGTTTTAGCTGGCCTGAAATTTCCATAAATACCTTTTCATATTCACCGATAGGGCACCCCAATACTACTAAATCTGCGTCTCTTACCGCCTCTTTTGCATCTGTCGCCCCTGTGTCAATTGCCTTTGACCTAAGGGCTTTATTTATATTGTCTGTCGATATATCATAACCCGATATTATGCCCTCGTATCCCTTGTTTTTCAGGCCCAAGGCCAGGGATCCCCCCATTAGCCCAAGGCCAATAATGGCAATCTTGTGGATTTTTATCATCTATCTCCCACCTATCTATGTAAATTATCAACAATAATATATAATATTCTAAAGGCTGTCAAGGGAAAATATTTTTAATAATTTTTATTTTACTGTTGACATATAGAATATTTTGGAATATACTTTAGGATAATTTACAATATTCAGTTTTCCAAAAATATTTATGTAGGATGATGAAAATGTTGGACAAAAACTTCAATGCTGGAAAATTCTATTTTTATTTCTTTAACTTTAACTGGGGCTTTTATTTTTATAGCGCTGGTTATTTTGCATTAGGAAAATTATATAGGATTTTACCACATCGAAGATGGAATGTTTTTGCCGCCCCCCTTAGTGGGCCCAGCTATATTTAGTTTTATTCTTTTGTCTACAAGAGACTCTTCGTTGGGTCTCTTTTTTTATTTCAAAAAATGAAAGGAGTGTTGAGGATGGTAGTTATTATGAAGTCAGCTACACCTGAAGAAGAAATTGATAAGATGGAGAGGAGATTGGAAGGATTAGGTTGCAATCCCCATAAAACTCAAGGGGAAAATTACTGTATATTTGGGTTGGTAGGGGATACTACAAAGGTTGACATGAGACAAATAGAGGCCAATATCAATGTGGAAAGGGTCCTCAAGGTCCAGCATCCCTTTAAGTTGGCAAATAGGTTGTTTCACCCAGAAGATACCATTGTCGATGTTGGGGGTATAAAAATAGGGGGTGGAAATGTTTCCATCATGGCTGGACCCTGCTCTGTGGAAAACGAGGAACAGCTCATGTCCATAGCCAAGAGTGTAAAATCCCTAGGTGCCCATATCTTGAGAGGGGGAGCATATAAGCCTAGGACCTCACCCTACAGTTTTCAGGGTCTAGGGGAGGAGGGTCTCAAGCTGCTAAAGAAGGCAAAGGACGAGACTGGTATGCCCATAGTCACAGAGGCCATGTCCTTAGACGATTTTGATACTGTTGAAAGATATGCAGATATTATACAAATAGGGGCTAGAAATATGCAGAATTTCTCCCTCCTAAAAAGAGCTGGCAGGTCTGATAAGCCAATCCTCTTAAAGAGGGGCCTATCTGCCACCATTGAAGAATTTCTCATGTCCGCTGAATATATAATGGCAGAGGGCAATCAAAATGTTATACTATGTGAGAGGGGTATAAGGACCTTTGAGACCTATACCAGGAACACCTTAGATATAAGTGCAATTCCTGCTATTAAGGAACTCAGCCACCTGCCCATCATAGTTGATCCCAGCCATGCCTCGGGTCGCTGGGCCATGATTACCCCCCTGTCCAAGGCCGCCATTGCCGTAGGCACTGATGGACTCATGATTGAGGTACACAATGATCCTGAAAATGCCCTGTCAGATGGGGCCCAGTCCCTGAAGCCTGAGAGATTTGGACATCTGATGAATGAGATAAATAAGATAATGGCTATTCACTAAGAATGGAGGAGTATCATGCTTAGATATTTAACTGCTGGTGAGTCCCATGGTAAATCCCTGGTTGGCATCATTGAGGGCTTTCCCTCAAATGTAAGCATTGACGTAGAAGCTATAAACCTAGACCTTAAAAGGCGGCAATGGGGATATGGCAGGGGAAATAGAATGAAGATAGAAAGTGATGAAATCGAAATCCTGTCTGGTCTAAGGGGTGGCAGGAGCCTTGGCAGTCCCATAGCATTTTTAATCCGCAATAGGGACTATGAAAATTGGCAAAGATACATGGACCCCCTTGGCCCCATAGATGATGGAAGGGCTGTAACTAGGCCCAGACCAGGTCACGCTGACCTGACAGGTGCTTTGAAGTACAGGTTTGACGACATAAGAAATGTCCTGGAGAGGAGCAGTGCCCGGGAAACTGCAGTCAGAGTGGCCCTTGGCAGCATGGTAAAACAATTGATGGCGAACTTTGGTGTTGAGGTCATGAGCCATGTCCTTTCCGTAGGCAATGTAGTTCCCGGGGAGTCAAATGATTTAAATGAAATTAAAGATGCGGATAGGTCCCCAGTCAGGTGCATAGACAAGAAAAAGGAAGCCCAAATAATTGAAGCCATAGACAAGGCCAAGGAGACTGGCGACTCCCTGGGTGGACTATTTGAAGTCCGCATCCTGGGCCTACCCCCTGGACTTGGCAGCCATGTCCACTGGGATAGGAAGCTCGACGGGAGACTGGCCCAGGCCCTTATGAGCATACAGGCAATTAAGGCGGTGGAAATAGGAGATGGTATAGAGAATTCTTCCCTAGCAGGTTCCCAGGTCCACGATGAAATATTCTACAGCCAAGACAAGGGCTATTACAGGGAAAGCAATAGGGCAGGAGGTATTGAGGGTGGTATGTCCAATGGAGAGGACATAGTAGTCAGGTGCTATATGAAACCCATACCTACCCTATACAAGCCCCTTAGGAGTGTGGATATGGAAAGCAAGGAAGCTTTTGTGGCAAGTGTTGAAAGAAGTGATAGCTGTGCAGTGGCAGCCGCCTCCATTGTGGCTGAGATGGCAGCCATTACTGTAATAGGCCAAGAGTTTCTAAGAAAATACGGAGGAGATTCCTTGGAGGAGATTTTAGAGAGATGGAAAGGGTAAGAGTCGATTTAGGAGAAAAATCCTATGATATTTATATTGGAGATGGCATCTTAAACCAGCTAGACCAACTGATTGGTCCCAGTGAAGAACAGGGCTTCATCATAAGCGACAGGAATGTATACAGACTTCACGGACACCGGCTTGACAGCCTCCAGGGCTATGAGTGGATAATCATAGAACCGGGGGAGGAAAGTAAGTCCCTAGTTAGGGCAAGTCATGTATTGGAGCAAATGCTCAATCTGGGGGGAAGTAGAAAGTCTAAACTTATAGCCTTTGGCGGGGGAGTCGTAGGAGACCTAGGGGGCTTTTGCAGCTCGGTTTATATGCGGGGCATCGATTATATACAGATACCCACCAGCCTGCTTGCCCAGGTTGACAGCAGTGTAGGAGGCAAGACAGCCATCAACTTCCTAGGCCATAAAAACATCATTGGTAGCTTTCATCAGCCTTCAAGGGTAATAGTAGATACCAGCCTTTTAACTAGCTTGGCTGAAAGGGAAATACTAAATGGCCTGGGGGAAATCGTCAAGTATGGCATAATCTACGACTACGAACTTTTTAAATACATTGGAAAAAATATAGGGAAGATAAAGAATCTAGACAGGGAAATAATGCCCTATCTTATAGGTCGCTGCTGCCAGATTAAGGGAGAAATAGTAGCTAGGGATGAAAAGGAAGAAGGGCTTAGGAAGATACTCAATTTTGGCCATACTCTAGCCCATGGTCTCGAAAGCATCACAAACTTTTCAAAATATAGCCATGGCCAGGCAGTAATCATAGGTATGTATCAGGAAACCCTTTTAGCTAAAAGACTAGGGATAGTTGACAGCCACTATTCAGACCAACTACTAGAATTTTTGACCTCCCTGGGTGTAGACCTTTCCATAGGGGATTATCCCAGCTCCCAGCTCGTAGATTTCATGCTGAAGGATAAGAAAAATAGAGCCGGAAAAATATCCTTTATCCTGCCCATTGAAAAAGGTAGAGTAAAGGAATACCTCCTAGATAAAAATCAAATAGGATGGTAAGGACAAGGAGGTTGTTTATATGCTAATTAAACCGATAAAAAGATTTAGGGGAAGGATAGGTGTAGCCGGGGACAAATCCATATCCCATAGGGCTATTATGCTGTCTTCCATAGCAGGGGGCAGAAGCAGGATATTTAATTTTCTAAGGGGGGAAGACCCCCTAAATACCGTTAAATGCTTCCAGCAGATGGGGGTAGATATAGGTTTAGATGGTAGCTCAATTGTCGTCAAGGGTGTGGGCTTAAGGGGTCTGGTAAGACCCACTGATGTCTTAGATGTGGGCAACTCTGGGACCACCATCAGGCTAATGGCGGGAATCCTGACCGGACAGGACTTTGGGAGCACATTAAGCGGAGATGAATCCATTAGAAATAGGCCCATGGATAGGATAATCGACCCCCTTAGAAAGATGGGGGCCAATATATACGGCATAGATAGGGAAGGCTTTGCCCCCCTAAGGATTGAAGGCGGGGAAATACACGCCATTGAATACCAGTCCCCAGTGGCCAGTGCCCAGGTAAAGTCTGCCCTGCTCTTGGCCAGCCTTTATGCTAGGGGCGTGACTACCATAGTGGAGCCACAAAGGTCCCGGGACCATACAGAGCGAATGATGAATTATATGGGGGCTGATATTTGGACCAGCGGACTGACTATCGAGTCCAAGCCCATAGATAGATTATATGGGAGTGAAATACATATACCTGGGGATATATCCTCGGCTGCCTTCTTCCTCGTTCTGGGGGCCATAATTGGAGACGGGGAGGTCCTGATTGAAAACCTGGGACTAAACCCCACTAGAACTGGTATCCTAGATGTATTGAGGCAGATGGGAGCCAATATAGGAATAGAAAAACCCAGGACCTTAAATGGTGAGCCCAGGGGAGATGTCAGGGTCAAGAGTTCAAAGCTAAGGGGGATTTCCATTGGTGGGGCCATTGTACCCAGGCTAATCGACGAAATTCCCATCATAGCAGTGGCTGCTGCCCTGGCAGAGGGAAAAACTGTAATCTCCAATGCAGAGGAACTAAAGGTCAAGGAAAGCAATAGAATATCGGCCATGGTAAATGAACTTAAGAGTATAGGTGCCAATATAGAGGAAAGTCCAGACGGCATGATAATCTACGGAGGAGAAAAACTAAGGGGAGGAAGGATACATAGTTACAATGACCATAGGATTGCCATGGCCCTGGCCATTGCAGGTCTAGTTAGCGAGGAAGGGGTAGAAATTGACAACCCCAGTTGCGTAGATATATCCTTTCCAGATTTTTTCCACATCATAGATAGGGTGATAAAAAATGAATCATAATATTACAGGTAAAAGCAAGATTTACGGAGTCTTAGGTGACCCCATTGCCCATAGCATGTCCCCCCTCTTTCAAAACTACCTGCTCAGAAAAAAGGGCCTAGATAGCCTCTATATCCCCATTAAAATTCCACCGGCAAAGCTAGGAGCCGGCATGGACCTCCTGAGGGAAAACCTTGCAGGTTTCAACGTGACTATACCCCATAAGGAAAGCATAATGCCCTATCTGGACCAGATAGATCCCCTGGCATTGGAGTATGGGGCAGTAAATACGGTCAAGCTGGTGGACGGCAAACTCACGGGCTATAATACCGACGGGGTTGGATTTGTAAGGAGCCTTGAAAGATATAAGATGGATTTAGAGGGAAAGAAGGTCCTCCTTTTGGGGGCAGGAGGGGCAGCCAAGGTAATCGCCTTTGAAGTGGTAAAGGCTGGGGGCCTCCTAAGCATTGCCAATAGAAATATGTCTAGGGCCCATAGTATAAGGAGAGACATCTTAAAACACTATGACAGTAGGATAGATCTGGTCCAACTGGAATCCATAAGTCCCCCCTATGACATCGTAATTAACTCTACATCTGTGGGAATGGAGCCAAGATCTGGTGAATCCATAGTAGATGGGCATGTATTAGAAGGGGCAGGCCTGGTATACGACATTGTATACAATCCCCCAGAAAGCAGGCTGCTGAAATTGGGCAAGGAACAGGGTGCCATGACGATCAACGGCCTTTCCATGCTACTATATCAGGGACTGGAGTCCTTTGAAATATGGACGGGTGAGAAGACCAGTCGCCAAGATTATGAGGAAATATATGACCTGGTGAAAAACTTCGCTTACGACTAGGAGGTATTGTATGAAGGATTTAGAAAACATAAGGCGGACAATAGACTATTGCGATAGGAAGCTGGTTGAACTATTTGAAACTAGGCTAAGGGCAGTCTTGGAGGTCATGGACCATAAGAGGGAGCACAAACTTCCCATATTTCAGCCCCAAAGGGAGGCAGAGGTCCTAGACAAAATTGACTCCTATGTGGAGGAAAGGAAATTTGCGGGACAGGTGAAATCCCTCTATGGGGAGATAATGAGAATAAGCAGGGAGTTACAGTCCAGCCTGCTCTTTCCCTTTAACATAGTTCTCATAGGCTTCATGGGCAGCGGCAAGAGCTCTGTGGGAGAAAGGCTGTCCTCCCTCTTGGAAATGAAGGTGCTGGATACAGACAGGCTAATAGTCGAAAGGACTGGAATGACCATAGATCAAATATTTGCAGAAATGGGTGAGTCTGAATTTAGGAGACTGGAAAGGGAAACAGTCCTAGAAATACATGGAACTGCAAACTCCATCATATCCTGTGGTGGAGGTATGGTGTTGGACCCACAAAATATAGAACTTCTCAAAAATAAGGGGAAAATTATCTGGCTAAACACCTCTCCCCAGGAAATATATAATAGGCTTCTGGGAGATGAGTCTAGGCCCCTCCTATCCGATTTATCCTTAGAAGCAATCAGGACACTTTGGGAAAAAAGGCTGCCCCTATACGAGGCAGCCAGTGATATAGAAATTCAAACCGATGGAAAGACCCTAGATGAGATTGCAGAGGAGATATTGAGCCGCTGCTAATCTGTAATTTTCAAAATTCCTTCCTGAGATAGATGCTCTTTGATATTTGGAGGGATATGTAATAAGCGAAAATAGAAATTCCTAGGAAAATAATAGCTATCTTCTCGACATTTAAACCTATTATCTTGCTAAATATAAAACTTTGAGCCAAGAGTCCCCCAAATTTCTCAATCAATGCAGGGGCCAATATAATTAGTATATAAATTAGTTGATTTACGGTTGCCAAACCATTCTCCGATTTAAAATATAGGGGGTAGTATATTGAGTAAAATACCATGATAAGTACAAGGGTAGCAACTACATCCCAAATATTTGCCGTCCTTCCCCCATCTGCCAATCCCATTAGAACATATATATTGGTAATTGCGATTATAGATAGGGAATATAGGGCTGCGTAGATGAATATTACTAGATATTTTCCCCTCACCACATCCACTTTATTTATGGGAAAGGAATTTAGGACTAGATCAGAATTATTTTTATAGTCGAATCCATTGGAATACATGGAAGAAAAATAAGTTATCATAAAAATAGCTAATATATATAATATATTGAACCTAAGATTTAATTGGGCGGCTTTGACCCCTGCCAAGGATATAAATACTGGAAAGAAAAGCCCAAACAAGTTCATTTTACCTGAAAGCTTTAAATCTTTTACTATAAGATTAAACAATTGTCCCACCTCCTATAAATCCCTATTCTCGTATAGTCTCATGGATACAAGCAGGGATATGATATAAGCAACTGATATGACTAAAAGCAGGCTAGGCCCTTTCAGAAGGCCCATAATCCCCTTGTCCAAAGAACCAAGACCATTCCTAGACAAACTTATAGCTGCTACTGCTGTAAAGGAAAACAGAAAGGCATTTAGTATTTGGGCCAGCCTAGGACCAAACTTAAAGTTGGCCGGAAACATGATACTGACCGTGGCCAAAACATAGGGTAGAGCCTCTTTAATCATTTTAAGATTGAAATATTCTACATCCATCAAGCCTGTTTTCTTTATAACCCACAAATATATGCCAGAATAAACAATTGAGATTAGAAAGTAAATAAATACCGACAAATACCTGTATAAAACTGTATCTTTCCTCCTAAGAGGCAAGGAATTCATCATGCTGAGTGTCTGGGATTTCATGTCAAAGACAAAAGGCGTCATCACAAATATATATGTCATCATGACCAAGACCAAAAAATACATCCTTTCCATTTGATTTATATCCAGTACCAGTAGGTATATGGGAATTATGGACAAGATTATTATCATTTGTGACTTATTGGAAAAAATTAGTGTCAAATCCCTATTTATAGTTCCAAACATTTCATTCCCCCCTTATGCTATATACCATAATGTCTTCGAGGCTTGCTTTTTCAATCAATACGTCATTGTTAAAGGAACTTTCAATTTGATTTATATTGTTTGTCAAGCCCTCAAATCCTACATCGGTCTCCCTCAAACCTATGAATTTATCCCTATTGCCTTCTAGCATCTTGGTGCTCCCCTTTACAATCCTATAGCTGTCCAATATCTTGTCCTTGGCCTCTGAAAACAGGATTTCTCCGTCGTTAATGAAGGTTATGTAATCGGCAATCTTCTCCAGGTCCGTAGTTATATGAGTAGAAAAAAATATGCTTTTGTTTTCATCCTGGATGATATTGTATAGAATATCTAGTATTCCCCTTCTAAATACAGGGTCTAAACCCGATGTTGGCTCATCCATTATGATTAAATCTGCCTGGTGGGATAGGGCTATGGCCAGGGAAAATTTCATTTTCATACCCTTGGATAGGGTCTTAATCTTCGCCTTTGGGTTTAAGTCAAATTCATTGATATAGGAGTTAAATTGATTATCATCCCACTTGGAGTAAAATTTCGACACTATATTCTTCATCTGCCTAATCGATAAATCCTCGTAATAGTAATTTTCATCGTAAACAAATCCTATCCTATCTTTTATTTCCTTTTCAGCAGCCACATGATCCTTGCCAAATACCTTTATTTGGCCTCCATCTTTTTTAATCAAATTCATAATCAATTTTATGGTTGTAGTCTTACCCGCCCCATTGGGACCTATGAAGCCCATTATAAATCCTGGTTCCAATTTGATATTCAGGTCTTTTAGTGTAAATCCTTTAAATTCCTTCCTAAGATTCTTTATTTCCAAGCTGTAATTCATACTAAACCTCCTCAAATAAAATTTTAAGCATGGCCTCTACCTCTTCATAATTAAGCCCCAAGAGTTTACTTTCCTCAGCTATTTCCCAAAGTTTTTCCTCTATTATCTTTAGTTTTTTCTCCTTCATTAACTCCTTATTTTGCCCCGCCACATAGGATCCCTTTCCCTGCATGGTTTGGATAAAGCCCTCTCTCTCCAATTCATCATATGCCCGCTTTGTCGTAATGACGGAGATTTGGAGGTCCCTTGCCAAGCCTCGTATTGAGGGCAGCAAGTCTCCTTCGTCCAGTTCCCCCCTTAGGATAAGCTCCTTTATCTGGCTGGATATTTGCTCGTATATGGGCTCATTGGAAGAATTAGATATTATAATATTCATAAGCAACCCTCCACTGTTCTCTTGTGTATACTGTATATACTGTTTATGTACAGTATATCCCCCTCTATGATTTTTGTCAATATATAATTAAAATTTTCCATTTTACTATTGGCAGTACTATGCTTTCCAGGGCATAAAAATAGGAGGGCCCTTGGGCTAACCCTCCATTTCTCTTAATATTTATTTAATTGATTGTCTTTACCAAGGTCCTAGCCGGATAGCCTACATATCCAGGGAAGGATAGTATATCTCTATCCACTCCTCATAGCTGTCTTCTAGTCTGATATAGGTGTGGCTATTTATGGCCTCGACCATATTTTCATAGTGCCACATGCTAGGCAGGAGGTCGGGAAATTCCCTGATATCTGGCAGGATCTTCTCTTTTTTTACCCTCCTGTCCAATACGCTATTGACTAGTGTCACAAACTCAGCCCTAGTTATATACTGGTCTGGCTTAAAGCTACCGTCGGGGTATCCCCTTACCCAGCCCTTTGCGGCAGCGGAATTTATATATTTGTTGGCCCAGTGGCCGCCTATATCTGCAAAGGAGTCTCCACCTGCCATAGACAATTTATCGAATTTGGATGATATGGTTGCCAGCTCAGCCCTAGTTATATAGGCCCCTGGCCTAAAGCTCCCATCAGGATAACCGCTGATAATATTTCCATTGGCAAGGGTACTGATGTGTTTAATTGACCACCTACTGGCCTTAACATCTGGGAATCTTTGTCCTGTGGTCAATATGCCCTGTCTATAGTCACGGTCTAGGAGCCTATAGAATACTGTTGCAACTTCTTCCCTAGTTATTAATCCCTGGGGCCTCACTGTATTATCTGGGTAGCCCTGAATATACTGTATGTGATCCTCCTTGTTTAGGGCTGCCTGGACTGGTGGTTCCAGAAGGGACAGACCCCCATATGCAAGAGCCCCACCTGATCTGTCCTTCTCCTTATGGTCTATTATATCCTCCGCTAAGTTTAGGTAGATTGGCATACTTACAGTTATTGATTCGAGCTCATCTCCGCCTTGGGCAGCCATATGAAGGCTATATTTAAAATCTACAGTCTCCCCCCTTGGTATGGTAAACCTGTCTCCTTCCTCCAGCAGGTAACCCCTATGCTCCTGACTATCCCTTTCGTACAAAATATCCCCCAGCCTCTTGTAGTCTATTATGGTCTTGTTAAATATCAGAAGAAAACCCCTTTCAAGCTTTAAACTGACATTGTCAATGAATGAATCGTATACTTCTTTCTCTGAATAATCATTTCCTACAAGGAGGTCCCTTAATCCAATGGCAATGTTTTCCACAGCTATTGACTTGTATTGGTTGCTTACCCTTATGGTTCCATGAATGCCTCCAATTCCCCTCTCTGCATCCTCCACAGTGGCAGGATAGAGTTGACCTTGGAAGAGATCGCCTTCTTGGCTTATGCCGCCATCCTTGTTTATTGTGATAATCACATTGGGCACCCTATCTGTACTGCTGGCAAATGACCATTGAAGTATCATAGCAGTGAGAAGCCCACCAACTAGGGTCACTAGCAATGTCTGCAATAGTATTCTCATTATTTTCTTTTTAATCTTCACTTCAACCACCTCGAAATCCATAAAAGCCTTGGCACATCTAATGACTAAGTCTCCTAGCTAAAATTCTTCCTTTGATGGGAGTCCCTCTGTCCCCCCTGCCTTTTCGTGGGTCATTAGACCTTCCAAATCGAACAGGTAGCTTTCACTATTATTTACCAGGAAGAATTTGTTTATTTCCCTGTAATCCTCGCTGTAGCTATATAGAATTGGCCTGTTGACCTCATCGGCAAACCTGACTAGGTCCCCCATGGACCTGACTGGTGTGCAGTTTGATATGTCCATATGGCCATCTAGGGCAACCAGCCT
>Ga0172382_10004309_pt1 | contig 21875 bp, 18 predicted proteins | sample Leawel138RmetaG_FD_122245 | JGI IMG/M metagenome (GOLD analysis project Ga0172382, IMG submission 122245) | Leachate microbial communities from a municipal landfill in Southern Ontario, Canada - Leachate well 138R metaG | ecosystem: Engineered > Solid waste > Landfill > Unclassified | place... | reverse complement strand
ATAAAAAAATCAAAGTGAGCGGTATAAAAAACAGCCCAATTACCCTGCAAGAAGGTAGTGGGGCTGTTCTTTTTAGTGTGACGATTACTGCTGACAAAGACAGGAAACCAGATTTCTGTCGCCATAGGCGTTATCCACACGGGCCACGTTTATCCAGAACTTGTTTTCAGCCACGAACGGTAATGGATAGGCAGCTTTGCTACGCGAATAGGTGTGCTTCCACTCATCAGCCGTGACTTCATATTGAGGGTGAGGTGCATTTACCAACACATTGTCTTCTGCCGGGTACTCTCCACGCGATACTTCGATGATCTCTTCGTGGATCTCGATCATCACTGCCACAAAACGATCCAGCTCAGCCAAACTTTCACTTTCGGTAGGTTCTATCATCAATGTGCCATGTACGGGGAAAGAGAGTGTGGGAGCATGATAACCGTAGTCTATCAGGCGTTTGGCGATATCGGTCTCGGTAATGCCCGACACCTCTTTCAGTCCGCGGCATTCGAGGATAAGCTCATGCCCTACTCTGCCCTGGGCGCCCCGGTAGACAATACCATAGGAGTCTTTTAATTTCTCCGCCACATAGTTCGCATTAAGGATAGCTGCCTCCGTCGCCTCTTTCAATCCTTCAGCTCCCATCATTCGGATATAGGCATAGGTGATCTCGGTTACGCCGGCACTACCGTAAGGAGCAGCCGAAACAGTGTTCTTGTCGGTCGACATGAGTACCGGGTGCCCGGGAAGAAAAGGCGCAAGATGTTCTGCCACACAAATGGGTCCTACACCCGGACCGCCACCGCCATGAGGAATGGCGAAAGTCTTATGCAGGTTGAGGTGGCACACATCAGCACCGATAGTTCCGGGATTGGTCAATCCCACCTGGGCATTCATATTGGCGCCGTCCATATAGACCTGTCCCCCCGCTTCATGGATCAGACGGCACATCTCTTTGATCTCCGTTTCAAAGATACCGTGTGTTGATGGGTAAGTAATCATATAAGCAGCCAGATCATCTTTATATTGCTCCACTTTGGCCCGTAAATCAACCATATCCACATTTCCGTTGGTATCGCTGGCGACTGTCACCGGTTTGAAGCCGGCCTGAACCGCACTGGCAGGATTGGTGCCATGCGCCGATGCGGGGATTAATACCACCTTACGGTGTCCCTCACCATTACTTTCGAGATAACTGGCGATAGTAATCAGTCCGGCATACTCTCCTGCGGCTCCCGAATTAGGTTGAAGGCTGGTAGCGGTCAATCCTGTGATCTCAGCCAACATCTCTTCGAGTTCACTAACCATCTGCGTATACCCGGCCGCCTGTTCTATCGGTGCGAAAGGATGAATCCGTTGAAAGCCCGCCAACCCCAATGGCAATAATTCCGATGCCGCATTCAGCTTCATAGTGCATGAACCTAACGAGATCATGGAATGTGCCAATGAGATATCTTTCCGTTCAAGCCGCTTGATATAACGCATCAATTCCGTTTCGGTGTGATAGCTGTTAAAGGTGGGGTGAGTAAGGAAATCCGACTTTCTGAGTTGCGATTCCTTCAAGTTATTCTTTACCGGCAGCTCTTCCAGTAGATACTCTTTCGAGCTACCTGCCGTCATGGCAAACGCCGCAAGCAATTCATGCACACGATAAGTATTGGTGGTCTCGTCGATACTAATTCCCACCTCTCCATTTTCGAAATAACGCAGATTAATACCCCGTGTTTCAGCGTTATCACAAATATCCTGTACCGATATACCTTCGGGCAAGCTGATTTTAAGTGTATCGAAATAGCTGTTGTTTAACTGCTTGTATCCCATCTCCTTTAATTCTTCACTCACATGCGAGGTGATAGAGTGTATACGGCGGGCAATATTTCTAAGCCCTTCAGGACCATGGTATACAGCATAGAAAGAGGCCATGATGGCCAGCAGCGCCTGTGCCGTACAGATATTGGAAGTGGCTTTTTCACGTTTGATATGTTGTTCGCGGGTCTGCAGTGCCATACGGAGCGCTTCTCTGCCGTAAGCATCTTTAGATATACCTATGATGCGTCCCGGCATGGATCGTTTGTATTCGTCGCGTGTGGCGAAAAATGCAGCAGAAGGACCTCCATAAAACATAGGAATACCAAAACGCTGGCTGCTGCCGAAAGCGATGTCAGCACCCCATTCGCCCGGAGGAATAAGTATTGTCAGTGCCATCAGATCGGTAGCTACGGCCACCTTGCACTCTGCTTTATGCGCCCTTTCAGTGAAGTCAGTATAATCCTCTACATTCCCATCGCTATTGGGATATTGAATGATGGCGCCAAAGAAAGATTTATCGAAAGTAACGGTTTTATAATCACCGACAACCACTTCTATCCCTACGTAATACATCCTCGTTTTAAGCACCGCCAATGTCTGGGGAAAGATATTCTTATCTACAAACAGTGTTTCCACACCGTTTTTCACCTGCTCACGGCTTCGCAAGCCATACATCATAGTGGCTGCCTCGGCAGCGGCGGTGGCCTCATCCAGCAACGAGCTATTGGCCAGAGGCAAAGCAGTAAGCTCACTCACTACTGTCTGGAAGTTGAGCAACGCCTCCAGCCGCCCCTGTGAGATCTCTGCTTGATAGGGGGTGTAAGAGGTGTACCATACCGGATTTTCAAAGATATTCCGGTAGATCACCGCGGGCGTAATGGTGTCATACCACCCCATACCGATATATGAAGTAAAGATATTGTTCAGAGATGCTATATGGGCAATCTCTTCGGCATACTCGTGTTCCGACAAAACCCTGGGTAAAGAAAGGGGGTCCGTCAAACGGATATCCGACGGGATTGTCTGATTGATCAACTCATCCATGGAGGTGAGATTGATCACTTCAAGCATTTTCTGTTTATCGGTTTCTGTAATGCCGATATGTCGATTTTTAAATTGTTCCATTTTTATCATAATGCGCGCTAAAGATGAATATCTTATTATTGATTTTTCTTTCTATTTAGAAGTGTGGAAAATTTCCACATAAAAAATACCTGCTATGGAATTCATTGCACAAATGAGTGAAGGGTACATTATATAATTTATTGTCCGACGAAAGGATTATTCTTTTTCTCAAAGCCAATGGTGGTAGCAGGACCATGCCCCGAATAGACCACCGTACTGTTGGGCAGGGTAAACATCTTGGTCTCTATACTGTTTACAAGCTCCTCGTAGCTTCCTCGTGGCAGATCTGTCCTGCCCACACCTGCATAAAAGAGCAGGTCTCCGCTAAACACACAGCCATCCGCTTCGTGATAGAATACCACGCTTCCGGGCGAATGTCCCGGAGTATGAAACACTTTCAGCGATTGATTCCCAAAAGTGATTACATCGCCGTCGTTCAGCCAGTTGCCTATCTCCGGTTTAAAGTCGGCATTACCGCCTGGCAGACCAAATATTTGCATCTGTCCGGCAATATCTTCTAACAGGAAAAGATCGTCGGGGTGGCATTGCACCGTAAGCCCAAAATGAGAGGCGAGCATATTGATTCCAAAGATATGATCAAAGTGCAGGTGTGTATTTAGTATATGCCTCATTTTTAAATTATTAACTCTTATATAATCGAGTAATAATTCCTTTTCATCGGGATAAAAGCAGGCGGGGTCAATTACAACACACTCCTTAGTCTCATCGGATAACAGGTAAGTATTCACACCCAACGGATTAAATTCAAATGTTTTTATATTCATTTCTACAATATTCTTAACTGGGAAAAGCCGACTCTACTCCCGTGATAATTTCATTTAGTACAAAAATAACTCTTTCTTTCGGATTAACAGAAAATTACAGACATAATCCAAGTAAACTTCTTTTCTTTGTCAATTGCTTGATTCAACTTAATGGTAGATAAAGTAACTTTTTTGTCTGGAAGAAGGGTTCAGAGAAGTAATTAGCAAGTGAGACCGTCTCAATTATCTGCCGGTAAGGATGTAACTCAGCTGAAAGATCTCCTCCCTTGAGACAAATAATACCATTGGGTAAAGCGTTTATCTGCTCATGCGAGATATTTTTACGTGAAATCCTGACCAGTTCAGGTAGTGGCATCACCGCACGGCTCACAATAAAATGACATTTTCTTTTTTCCTCTTCCACACGGGCGTGAATTGTCTCCACATTCTTCAACCCCACAGCATCGGAGACCTCTTTTGCGACCTTCACTTTCTTACCGATACTGTCAAGTAGCACAAACTGCACTTCAGGAAAAAAAATGGCCAGCGGAATACCGGGAAAACCACCTCCTGTACCTACATCCATAATGGTGGAACCTGGAGTAAAACGAATATACCGGGCGATGGCCAATGAGTGCAATACATGATGCGGATAGAGATTATGAATATCCTTGCGGGAAATCACATTGATTTTAGCGTTCCAATCGGAATAGAGAGTAAACAGCGCTTCAAACTGCTGCTTCTGTTGCCCGGTAAGCGCCGGGAAATAGGTTTCAATACTCTTCACTTCAGATCAGCTAATTTAGAGGCAACACTGTTTTCCCTCAACAGGGAGAATATCATCTCATAAGGAATGAACACCTGTGGCGCATCCAACTGATAGGCCGAATATTCACCTTTGTTATAAGTGTAAATAACACCTTTATCGTTCAACAAGAAATTTTGGTTAGCCACTATTTCTCCTACACCGAAGAAACCGAGGTCTTCCAATTCTTCCACACTTTCCGCATTACTCTGCTCCAATAAAGATGCGATAATAAGACGTTGGAGAACCTTGTCATACCCATCGTTAAAGATGTCATTTTCTGCAACTTGCTTACCTGTATTCAGATTCAACACATAATTACGGTAAGAGTCATAGGAGGCAGCCCCACCCTTGTTATTGGATTGTTTCACCTGAAAAGAAAGGATTCCATGATAATTGTATACAATGGAATCGGAAAGGCTCTCGTAGTAGGAATAGAAGAAATCTTCAGTATAGTACTCACTGTCAGATATATTTACACCAGATATAAGGTTATCAAGTTCACGGATTTCATCTGCACTCTCCCGATATGTCTTGGCATCGGCAGTATAATTCTCGATATAATTCCGTGTATAGGCCTGTATCGCTTCGGAAGTAGACAAAGTATCATATGAAGCACCAAAGGTATTTCGGATAAAAAACTGTTGTAACCTATCCAGATTCATTTTATCACTACTAATGGGATAAATAAAATCCACTTCTATATTACAATAAGGGTTTGCCGTATTTCCGTCGAGGTGATGTCGGACAACCGTGTTTACCGTATCAAACTCTACGTTATTCTCCTCCCTAAGCATTCTGCGTTCTCCCTGCTGTTGATTGCAGGAAATGAATAACAACAGCGCCAGCATGGAGAGCAAGACAATCGACGCTTTATGATACATCCACATAATGAAAGATTTTATAATTATCAGTGCAAAAATACATAATTTATCGGAATCCTCTCTCTCTGTCTCTACTTTTTAAAATAAATGAGGATACGTATAACCCGTATCCTCATTTATCCATTGAACGTTATCTGTAAAAAAAACGGTTATTAATAAGCATGTTCGTCAGACTCCAGATCATCCAGGCTCAGTTTCTTTTTCTCAAGTGCTCTCCAGGCATAGAATATGTAAGCAATCACAAACGGCACCAAAAGTGAAACAATTGCCATTGCGGAAAGAGTAAAATAGCTCGACGACGAGTTTTGCAAGGTAAGTGAACTCTGCAGGTCAACTGAAGAGGGATAATATGCAGTATTACTATAACCAGCCACCAACAGGAGCATAGTTACGGTCACTATGGTACCCGCACCTGCAAACCAGATTCCTTTCTTAAAGCCTACATTGAAAACCGTATTGAATATCCCATACAACACCGCCAATACTCCCAGCACGAAAAATACCAGTATGATTGGCATATCTATGAAATTATGAAGGTACTTCATCGGCTCCATATATACCTCTTTTGAAGCGGGATCCACTGCATAGCCTTCAGCAACCAATGTCCAGATTAAAAAGATCAGGAAAAATAGCACAAAAGGTATCCCATTATAGAGGGTAAATTTACGTGATCTGTTCTCAAGCACCTCATGGTCGAGACGACTCACAAAGAAAAGGCTTGCCATAGTACGGGTAAGGAAAAGCACCGCCAATCCAAGGGAGAGGTTCCTCACATTTCCCAATAACTCAAGCCCATGAAGTGGGTTCTGCCACTGGCTGATGGTAAAGCCCGAAGCACCCAAGCCAGCAATATTAGCCTTGCCAACTGTAAATTCTGATCCGGTAAAGAAAGAGGAAACTACCACACCTAACAGAAATGTACCCAACACACCATTCAGGAATAGGAATATACGATAGGTTCTCGGACCGAAAATATTTCCCGGCTTGGATTGAAATTCATAAGACACGGCTTGCAATACAAAACAAAACAGCAAGATCATCCATGCCCAATAAGCACCTCCAAAGCTGGTAGAGTAGAACAGGGGGAAAGAGGCAAAGAAGGCACCCCCGAAAACAACCAGTGTGGTAAAGGTGTACTCCCATTTTCGTCCGAGGGCATTGATAAGCAATTTCTTTTCATCCTCTTTTCTCGAGAGAGAGTTCAACATGGATTGCCCTCCCTGTACAAACATCAGAAACACCAGTAATCCGCCAAGAAGTGACATCACAAACCACCAGTATTTTTGTAGAAAGTCGTAAGTTATCATTATTTTTATCTTTTAGTCTGTTTAACCATGTGACAAGATCAAGCTTCCTCTCCAGAGAGAGGATCCGGGCCTTTTTTGATCTGTTTTACCATAATAGTCGCTTCCGCGATTAACATTCCCGTAAACAATACCGTGAAAATGACAAATGTGCCAATAATATTACCGGGGGATACCGCGGATGCGGCCAGCTGTACCGGGAGAATGTCCTGGATAGTCCATGGCTGCCGACCCACTTCTGCCACCACCCATCCTGCCTGACCAGCGATGAAGGGCAAGGGTATACTCCACAACGCCACATATTGCAGCCATTTCGTATCACGAAGATCTTTCTTGTAGATAAAATAGAGAAGGATCGCAAAGAAAAGGATAGAATAAAACCCTATGATCACCATCAGGTGGAAGGTGTAAAATGTAAGGGGCACATCCGGGACCAGCTCTTTCCCTGTTTCGAGATAACCGTAACCGAAATGTGCGTAATTCTCCCTGAGAATAGTTTCATGATTGGCTGCATCGGCATCGCGTCCCTCCACTGTCGCAGTCTGATAATCGGCCAGTGCCCGGATAGCTTTTTCTCCACGGGATTTTCTCTCTTCAAAAGAGAGGGCAGTAGTCCCATCCTGAAGAGTATATCCTCCGTCTACAATATCTTTGATCCCCGGCACGAAGGCATTCAAATTCCTGTATCCGAGGAACGACAACAATTTAGGGATCTCCAACTTAAAAATATAGGGATCCACTTGATCGTCATACGATTGTTTGGCCGGATTCAACATGCCTATAGCCACCAGACCGGCTCCCTCTTTCCCTTTATAAAGGCCTTCCATGGCTGCCAGTTTCATCGGCTGCTTCTGTGACACCTCATAAGCCGAGCCATCACCGGTAACCGCCAGCATCACAAAGGCAACCAATCCTACAATACCTCCCACTTTGGCACTTTTCAGCGCGAAATCTATATGTCTTTTTTTCAACAGATACCACGCGGAGACACCCGCCACAAAACCTGCCCCGATCGCCCAACCGGAAAAAATAGCGTGCAGGAATTTATTATAAGCAACAGGCGAAAGAACTACAGCCCAGAAATCGACCATCTCATTCCGTACTGTCTCGGGATTAAATTCCATTCCAACCGGATATTGCATCCACGCATTGGCCACCAGAATCCAGAAAGCCGACAATGTAGCACCGGCAAACACTAACCAGGTAGAGGTAAGATGCATTTTCTTACTTACCCTGTTCCAGCCGAAGAACATGACAGAGATAAATGTGGCTTCCATGAAAAAAGCAACTATCCCTTCGATGGCGAGGGGAGCTCCGAAGATATCACCCACGAACCAACTGTAATTTGACCAGTTGGTGCCGAACTGAAACTCCAGGATGATACCTGTAGCCACACCAATCGCAAAATTGATACCGAAGATCTTTTGCCAGAACTTGGTGACTTGTTTCCATTTTTCATCTCCCGTCCTCACATACATGGTCTCCATAAGAGCCATAATAAGTGCCAGCCCAATAGTGAGCGGGACAAATATCCAGTGATAACCGGCAGTAAGAGCAAATTGTGCTCTCGACCAATTGACCGTAGAAATACTTAATAAGTCCATAGATTTCGAATATTAATCTTTATTGTCTATATTGCAGTGCCTTATCTCTATTTACGCCTGCCCTATCCCGCCTATGGGCGGCAGGAAACCCTGATCACTCTGAATCCGGATCGCTCCATTCTGCTGTTCAAATTTATCGATATTGTCTTTTAGTGCCATCAGTAACCTTTTTGCATGTTCAGGTGTAAGTATGATCCTCGATTTAACTTTCGCCTTGGGTACACCCGGCACAATACGGATAAAATCTATCACAAATTCCGATGTGGAATGCGATATAATTGCCAAATTGGAGTAAGTTCCCTGTGCAATTTCATCGCTTAATTCAATTTGTATTTCGCTCTCTTTCTTTAAATTTTCCATTGCTAATGATTATAAGTTCGGTTCTACTTATAAATATTTTAAATAATATTACACAAAGAAAAATATTTTTCCCCTCTTTTCAAAAGAAATAACCAGAGAATTTTCTTTAATGTGTAAAAATCCCTCTCAACCATCTCATTTTACGAGAAAAGGAGAGTCATTCAAAAATGAGGTCCGGTCCAAAGAAACCGCTTAATTGAATTTGGCAATAATTCCGTTCAGCGAATCTTTTGCATCCCCCAATAAAAGATGAACTCCATGGGTACGCTTGTATAGCGGGTTGTCCACACCAGCATATCCGGGGTTCAGATCGAAGTTACAGATGAAGATTTCTTTGGCCTGATCCACGTTAAGTACAGGCATACCGTATATAGGCGTACCTTTTGCATCGTGGGCGGCAGGATTAACCACATCGTTGGCTCCAATTACGATCACTACATCGGTCTCGGCAAACTCATCATTCACCGCATCCATTTCATACAGTTGTTCATACGGGACATCAGCTTCTGCCAACAACACGTTCATATGTCCTGGCATACGTCCTGCCACCGGGTGAATGGCATATTTCACTTCAGTTCCATTGGCTTCCAATTTATCGGCCAGTTGGCGTACCAAGTGCTGCGCCTGCGCAAGCGCCATACCATATCCCGGCACGATGATGGCCCTCTTTGCTGATTTCAGAATTTCCGCATCGCTTTTTACTTCGGGCAGTTCCTCTATCCTGCTTTCTTCAGTGACACCATTATTTATCTCATCCTGAAGTTGGTCCACAATTATCTCTTCTCCACTGAAGGTATCTGTTTTCGATATTGATCTCTTTCCGATAAGGATATCTTTTAATTTCCGGTTCATCGCCCGGCACATGATTTGAGTAAGGAGTAGCCCCGACGCGCCAACAATACCTCCTACCGATACCAGCAGCAGGTCGTTCACCGCCATTCCGGCAATGGCACCGGATACCCCGCTTAAAGAAATCAGCAATGAGATGGTAATAGGCATATCCGCACCACCTACCTTGATGGCAAAAGCATAGCCGAAAAAGGAACTCACCAGAATGCTTATAATTAACAGAGTCGCGGTCCAACAGCTATTATCCATGGGAAAAACAGAAAGTACAATTACTCCTGTCATTATTACAAGGCTGATTTTCAACATTGCTGTATGATTCTTCAGGATGACAGCTCTTTGCGGTAAAAGTTTATGGAGTTTGCCGGCCGCTACCAGGCTCCCGGTAAAAGTGACCAGTCCCACCACGATAGCCAGCATTGAGGCGCCGCTCTCAAAGGCAGGATACCGCCTTTCGACCACACCAATTCCGAGCAGCGACAAGATTCCCACCAGCGCAGCGGCTATTCCTCCTATACCATTGAGCAGTGCCACAAGCTGTGGCATCTGAATCATTTTTACCCTGACAGCCAAAACACTACCTATCAATATCCCTATCAATATATACAAATAGATGTTCCAGACTGATATAATATTGTATTGAAACAGTGTAACAACAACACCCGACAAAACACTTAAGGCGCTAATCAGGTTACCTGCTATGGCAGTTTTCACTTTACTCATCAATGAAATCCCCATCAATACGGTTATCGAGAGGATAATGCAAATAATTATATAGAGGGTATTACTCATGATTTGACTGCTTTTTCTTCTTATCAAACATTTTCAGCATCCTGTGTGTTACGCCAAAACCTCCCACCACATTCACCGTTGCGGTTATCACAGCCAGTCCGCCAAGGATCTGTCCTGTGAGTCTTGCAGCGCTTCCAGTTACAAAACCGGAAAGTCCTAAAACCATCAACGCGCCAAGGATGATGATTCCCGCGAGCGCATTCATTCCAGACATCAATGGTGTATGTAACAGGCTCGGCACATTTTTAATGATCAGGTAGCCCACAATAGAGGCGACAATGAAAACCAATATTAAAATAAAAGGATTCATAATTGTTCCAGTTTTTTTATAATAACCCCATCGCTTCACGGGTACCTTCATGTATTATTTCATTATTGTGAGTCACCAATATGGAACGAGTAATTTCATCGCTCATATCCAATATAATCCGACCTTCTTTCACAAGATAGCTTACTAAATTATAGACATTTTGCGCAAACATCCAGGTGGAGCTTGTGGGGATCAATCCGGGTATATTTTTGATGCCATTAATGGTGACATTATGCCTTATCTCCTTCTTACCTGCCGGTGTGATGGCACAATTCCCGCCTTGGTCGATGGAGACATCCACAACAACAGAACCATTCTTCATCTCCCTTATCATCTCTTCAGTGATAAGGATAGGAGCTACCTTTCCGGGAACTAGTGCGCTGAGAAAGACAATATCCATATCTTTCAGCACTTTGTCCAATTCTTGCCGTTCTTTTAAAAGCCATTCTTCGGAAAGTTTTTTAGCATAACCGCCCTCTCCTACGGCCACTTCAGCCGGTACTCCCGCTTCAACCACCTTGGCACCAAGGCTTTTCGCCTGTTCACTGGCAGCCGGACGAATATCCATGGCATAAGTAACGGCCCCTAGCCTCTTGGCCGTGGCCAATGCTTGCAACCCGGCGACTCCCACACCAATCACCAGCACGTTGGCAGGCTTAAGCATCCCTACGGCGGTAAACATCTGCGGCATGAAATAAGAGAGATCGTCGGCAGCCATGATCATCCCCTTGTAACCGGCACAGGTGCTCATAGAGGTAAGGGCATCCATATGCTGAGCCCGCGAGATGCGAGGGATACCATCCAGTGTAAAACTGGTGACTCCAGCCTCAGCTAGCTTCTTTACCATCTCATGGTTCACCGGCGAAGCGGGATGGATAAAGGTGATAAGGTATTGCCCCTTATGCATCATATCCACTTCATGCCTGTTTTCTTTCTCGTTAAAAAGTGGTTCTTTTACTTTCAAAATAAGGTCAGCCCTCGCAAACAATTGTTTCGGATCAGACACCAACTCCGCTCCTGCTGCGGCATATTGCTCGTCATAGTAGTGTGAACCCACTCCGGCACCAACTTCTACTAACACCTGCATTCCCTCTTTAATGAATTTTTTTACAGTTTCGGGAGTTGCCGCAACACGGGCTTCTCCCTGCATAATCTCTTTCGGTATTCCTAAGATCATCATAGATAAAAAATTATAAGTTATTGTAAATAATATTAGAATAGGTGATAAATAACCTAGATGCCATTATTTTAACTGAATGGTGCGTCCCAAGCTGTTGTATCATCTGCAAAAATAAGAATAAAAAAGAGATTTACAATTCATTCTAACAGATTTATCCACACGGGGATTTGTCTTTTTTCACGGATCAATTATCATTTTTAATGACTCTTTGGTATAAAAATTTCTTTCATTACAGATTATGTCGTATTTTTGTGACAAGAATTCAGATTTTTCAATTTATAATAAACAATTAGAAAAAATGGTAAGTTATAAAGAATTGGGCCTTGTAAACTCAAAAGAGTTGTTTAAGAAAGCAATTGATGGTGGCTACGCTATTCCTGCCTTCAACTTCAACAACATGGAGCAACTTCAGGCTATTATTTCGGCTTGTGTTGAAACAAAGTCACCTGTAATCCTGCAGGTATCGAGTGGCGCCCGTAAATACGCCAATCAGACATTATTGCGTTACATGGCTCAGGGAGCCGTGCAATATGCAAAAGAGTTGGGATATGAGATTCCTATCGTGCTCCACCTCGACCATGGCGATAGCTTTGAACTTTGTAAAGATTGTATAGAGAGCGGTTTTTCATCCGTGATGATCGACGGCTCACATCTCCCTTATGAGGAAAATATTGCTTTGACAAAACGTGTGGTTGAATATGCCCATCAGCATGATGTGACCGTAGAAGGGGAACTTGGTGTATTGGCAGGTATCGAGGATGATGTGCAGGCAGAACATCACACCTATACTGAGCCCGATGAAGTGGTAGATTTTGTGACTCGCACAGGCGTTGATTCACTGGCTATTTCTATCGGCACTTCACACGGAGCTTTCAAATTCACACCCGAACAATGCACTCGCAACGAAGATGGCGTATTAGTTCCTCCCCCACTACGTTTTGATATCCTTGAAGAGATCGAAAAACGGATTCCCGGCTTTCCGATTGTACTTCATGGTTCATCTTCTGTTCCACAGCAGTATGTGAAAACTATCAATCAATACGGAGGAAAGCTGAATGACTCCATCGGCATTCCCGAGGAGCAACTGCGTAAAGCCGCCAAGTCTGCGGTATGTAAAATCAATATAGACTCCGACGGACGTCTGGCTATGACAGCCGCCGTACGTGAAGTATTCGCCAACAAACCGGCTGAATTCGATCCGCGTAAATACCTCGGTCCGGCTCGCGATGAGTTGAAGAAACTCTATATGCACAAAACAGAAAGTGTATTGGGAAGTGCCGGAAAAGCATAACCATATAGAGACACCACAATTTAAAAAGAGAGTAAATCACAATGATTCTACTCTCTTTTTTACTTAACCACTTTTCCATCATCACTATCTCCCGAAGATCGGGACAAGTTGTCCCAGTTTATCGGGATCATTCCCCTTTCCACCTACCATTTACAAGCATGGTCAGTTCTTTATTGAAAGCGGTCTTTCTAAGCAGATCGTCCAAAGTGATATGCATCCTGTAGCGCCAATAGTGCTCCGGGTTTGCAGGTATATTGATCCGTTCGGACATGATATCCGGATTACGCAATTCTTCATCAATAGATAACCAGTCTTGTAGAGGTAAAATCACCCACATGGCCGATGAACAGAGATGACGCTCAATAATCTTCCGGCAAAGAGCAGTGCCACATTCAGCCGGGGCAACTCCTTCACAATGCAATACCTCATTATAATAGTGCCGGGTAAGCTCCCGGTTTTCTGTCCACCATAAACGAAGGGGCGACATATCATGGGTGGATGTAGTGCATACGGACAAATAAGGTAATCGTTGTAGATTAGTGAAAGTGACGTATGGATCCTTGGGCATCCTTTCAATTTCCAGACTTAACATCTGCAGTTCATGCATCACCGACGGCACACAGTCAGGTACCATTCCCAAATCTTCAGCACATACCATCATCTCCGTCGAAGAGATAAGTGGCGGTAGTTTTTTCATAGCCTCTTCCCGCCAGAAATTATTATGCCGATGATAAAAGAATTCATCATACAGCTGGTTGAACACCTCTTTTATATGCGCATCAAGATATTGATATGAATGGGTATATTGTGCCGTAATGCGAGGATGAAAACGGTAATGATCCAGCAGATCTCGTACGAACAGAACCTCCGAGCATAACGACATGAGCCCATCACCCACTCTACGACTTTTACTATCTTCTTTATTATAAAACAGTTGCTTCACTTTTCTTTGAGTGTCACAATACGGTTTCAATTTAAACCGCTGCCATCCGGTTATTTCAAGGTATTCCCTCTTCACCTCGTCGGTATACTCCCCAAAAATATCCTTTAAAAAATGTTCATGAATAAATGGTTGTGCCATTCGTTCCTCATCAAAGGGAATTCCCGCACGGTTAATCTCTTCAATGCAGTAAGGCTGTGCCGGACTAAAGTGCCCCAGTAATCCCTGTACGGCGTCGAGTGGTATTTCCCAGATACGGAAAAATCCCAGTATATGATCTATCCTATAGGCATCAAAATAATCTGCCATCTTACGGAAACGACTTACCCACCATGCATAACCATCCTTTTCCATCATCGGCCAGTTGTAAGTGGGAAAACCCCAGTTCTGCCCAAAAAACGAGAAATCATCGGGTGGCGCCCCACTTTGGGTATCCATACGATAGAGGTCAGGAGCTACCCAGGCATCTATGCTATTACGGTTGATACCGATAGGGATATCTCCTTTCAGGGCAACTCCTTTCTCATTGGCATATATTTTCACACCATAGAATTGTTGATGAAGCAGGTATTGCAAAAAAGCCCAAAATTGAGTCTCCTCCTTTGCTTCGGCATCGGCATCAACCATCTTCTTTAATAACCCTTCATCATAAACAGAGTAGTTGTCCCACTTCCTGAAATTGGAGAAACCATACTTATCACGAAGGAAACAGTAACAGATATATGGAAAAAGCCAAGCCTCATTTTTTTCCCGAAAAACGAGATACTCTTCCGAATAAAGTACCTTCTCACCATCCTGCAGATAGAGCTCCCTTCCATAGCGTATCTTTAACGACAGTGCTTTTTCATAATCCAGCTCTTGCAGGTTATTGAGCTCTTTTGCTTCTTTCAGGAAAGCATCGTGTTTTTTCTTCACTTTCAGCGGATAATCGCTATAGCCAAGATATATTGGATGAAGAGCATAGGCAGAAATAGCACTATAGGGATATGAATCACGCCAGGTCTTGGTTGCAGTGGTATCATTCACAGGTAACAACTGAATCAATTGTTGCCGGGTAAGCGCTACCCAATCGACCATCTTACGGAGATCGGAAAAATCACCCACTCCAAAGCTATCTTCCGTTCTCAGTGAAAAAACAGGAATGGCCGTCCCCGTGCCCCGATAAGCGAAAGATTGACAATGAAATTGCAACGCCATCTCCACCTGCACACTGTTCCCTCTATGCGCCACCGCTGCCGTCAACTCACGATTTTCTCCATCTTCCCAGTGAATCGCATCACCGCTCTTCTTATCTACAATGACAAACTTGTATTCACTCTTCGCGGGTAGTTTTTTAGCATCAAGCGTTATCTGCCACTCCCATTCGTCGACATAAGAGAGCGGTTTGGCCAGTTTCAGATCCCATATACCCAACTCCTCACATTCACCCGTGATAACCAGTATCTGATCGCGAGCGACATAAGGACAGATCACATTCAATAAAACAGTCCGGGAATAATATCTTGAAGGAAGTGGCGTAGTCGTATGCCGGAAAACACTATCCGTAAAAACTGTTGTATAAAGATAAGAGTGATGCGATTTGTCTTTCCAAAGGTCATTAATCACAAACTTTTTCCTACCTTTTGTGATATGAAGCTTACGGTTATTTCCCCATTCACGGCGGACATTATATCTTCCCCTTCTAATAAAGTAGTAATAAGAGATATCTGTTGTTTCTTCAATATCCACAATCGCTGACCAATTATCGCCATCGGCGATAAGGGTGACCGCCCGGTCTTCATTTAAATTTCCCAGCTCGGGAGTACTCCCGCACAGACAGACCCGTTCTCCCCAAGCAATATGGTAATTAATTGTAAATATAATGTGTGCCATTAGCCAATATCTATTCACTATTTATGGTTGACGCAAAGCTACAATGTTTCATGGACTGTCTGGATAAAAAAGGAGACTTTTTTTTCCGGATTCCCACGTATTCGTTTGTGGAATGGCAAAGGTCAAAGGAAGAGGAGGATCAGCAACTGGGCTGTGATCACCCTGAGAAACATCGTAAGCGGATAGACAGTCGCATAGCTCACTGCGGGCATATCATTCCCTGCTGTTGCATTTGCATAAGACAATGCGGGAGGGTCAGTCATACTACCTGCGATCAATCCCATCAACGTGAAGTAGTTTAATTTATATATTCTCCGGCCGAGAGTGCCGATTATCAATAAGGGTACCACGGTGATGATCACTCCATAGCCGACCCATTTATATCCACCGTTTACTACAGTTTCCACAAAATTCTCACCGGCACCGAGTCCAACACAGGCGAGGAACAGGGCAATACCTATTTCCCTCAGCATCAGGTTGGCGCTCATAGTTGTGTAAGTGACCAGCTTGTACTTAGGGCCGAATTTACTGATCAGGATAGCCACAATAAGCGGACCACCGGCTAACCCCAATTTTACCGGCTGGGGAACACCCGGGATCATAAAGGGAATACTTCCTACAAGTACTCCCAATGCAATACCTATAAAGATTGAAATAAGATTCGGCTCCCTAAGTCGTTTTAATGAGTTGCCAAGGAATCTCTCTACATTGGCTATCGCCTCTTCGGAACCCACGACCGTCACCCGGTCGCCAAGTTGGAGTTGAAGACGGGAGTCGGCAATCAGGTCAACTCCTGCACGGTTCACACGGGTAATATTAATGCCGAACAGATTCCGCAGTTTCAGGCTGCCTATGGAACGGCCGTTAATCGCCGCTTTGGTGATCGATATTCTACGTGAGACCAGTTGTGAATCCAATTTATTCCATTCACTCCTGTCCATATCAATGCGTTGTCCGATAAACGCTTCAATCACATCGATATTTTTCAGATTGGAGACCACCAGTATTTTATCGTTTTCTTCGAGGATCGTCTTTGTCTGAGGAACATCCAACACTCCTGTTCTGGCATGTAACACCCTCGATATGACAAACTCCTTGTCGATTAACCGTTTTACTTCACGGATATTTTTTCCGAAGATAGAGGGATTCATTACCTGTAGGGAGTACATGTGCGCTTCCGTCATCTTGGAGGCATCATTATTATCCAAGGTACTGTTTTCTTTGGCAAAGTTGATTTTAAAGATATACCTGAAAAGGACGATACTCATAATAATTCCTACCACTCCTAACGGATAGGCGACTGCATAGGCCGTGGCGATGGTAGGATCGGTAGTTCCGGTCACATCGGTATAAGTCTGTTGCGCCGCACCCAGTCCCGGAGTATTGGTAACTGCACCCGACAATATCCCCACCATTGTGGCGATAGGCAGCCCGGTCACTAAATGTATGATATAAGTGGTAAGCACCCCCAACAGTACAACGTCGGATGCCAGCAAATTGAGGGTGATTCCCCCCTGTTTAAACGATGAAAAGAAACTGGGTCCCACCTGCATTCCGATGGAGTAGATAAATAGGATCAATCCGAATTCCTTCAGGAAATGGAGCACCTCCTCATTGATCTGCAGGCCGATATGTCCGAGAAATATACCGAAAAAGAGTATCCATGTTGTCCCGAGCGAAATACCAAAAATCTTTATCCTGCCCAATAACAACCCTATCGAGATCACCAGTGCCATCACAAGTATCGAATGTGCTATACCCGTTCCGGTAATTAATTCTACCAACCACTCCATAATTATTACAATAACCTAAACCATTAAATATATCGACCTTGAAAATCGACACAAAAGTAGTGCTTATTTTACTGATAACAAAATGTAACAGCAACCCACTGATCTATTTCCGTAAAGCCCCGATAGGTCAATCCCTGCGCTTCGGCGGCAACACGTATGGCTGGAATATCTTCCTTATAAAAACCGCTCATTACCAGTGTGCCATTTCTATTCAATACCTGCCTATAAGCCGGCATATCCTGCAAAAGAATGTTCCGATTGATATTGGCCAGAATTACATCATAGGTCTCTTCACCAAGCAATTCCGCCCCACCCTCAAGCAGGCGAATATTATCGATACCGTTCAGTCGAGCATTCTCCAATGCATTACGATAGGCCCACTCATCTATATCGATCGCGGTTAACGGCGCAGCGCCTCTCATGGATGCCAGGATGGCTAAGAGGGCGGTACCACAGCCCATATCAAGAAGGGATTTACCTTGCAACTCCATTTTCAACAGTTCCCTCATCATCAACTCCGTTGTTTGGTGATGTCCTGTGCCAAACGACATCTTGGGATCAATCAATATACGGTATCTGAACTCGCCGTCAATCTTATGGAATGAACTATGGATACATAATATATCATCAATGACCACGGGTTGAAAGTAATTCTTTTCCCACTCTTCGTTCCAGTTTTTATCTTCCAATTCATGGCAGGAATAGGTGATCCTGGCTTCCAGTGGAAAGTCGAAAAGAAGTTGATCTATTCTCTCCAGAGATATCTCCGGTAAGGGAATATAGGCCTCCAGACCCTTTTCTATCCTTACAAACGACTCAAAACCAATCTCTCCCAGTTGAGCCGAAAGGACATCTGTCAACACTTCCGTATTGGGTTCACAACTAAAATCAACCTGTATATATTGCATGACAATCATTCAAAAGAAAAGACAAAGGTAGTCTAAATTTTCTTTACGCTTTCTGATGACACCAAAAAATGTAAAAATCATTTTGTTTTGGAGAGTCATTTGTTTATTTGTGTTACAAATGATGTTGATTCTGCCAATAAGAGCCGGAACTTATCCTTTTTTATCCTATTTTTATCCACTTAAAAAAAATAGTCGTTCTTTCGTGACAATATAATTCAAGTAAACTTGGATATTTTCTACGCTCAACATAGTTAAAGGAAACTTTATCTCTGTACTCGCTTATCGAAAATATGCCGAATAAATTTGTCTTCCATATATCACTTGCAAAAACGATTATTGAACTTAGATTAGAGAATAATGAAGAGAACTATATTATTGATTACTCTATTGATTGCCTCCTTTTCGCTATTTTTCTCATATGGACAGAATATCAATGCGGAGGAATTAATCCACGAAGGGATGGAATTACATGATGAAGGTAAATTCAAAGAAGCGATTGAGAAATATACCGAGGCACTGAAAGTTGATCCCAAATCGGTACAGGCAACTTATGAATTATCATTATCCTATCTCGCGTACCAGGATTATCAAAATGCATCTATATTTAGTACAGCGGTGATCAACTCCGGCAATAAACAACTCTCCGCTGGTGCATATGCGGTGAAAAGTGAGGCATTGGCAGGGATGGAGAAGGTGGACGAAGCCATCGCGCTGCTTCAGGAGGGATTAACAAAAAATGGTGATGACTACCTGTTGCATTTCAATCTGGCACTGAATTATTACAAAAAGGGAGATAATGATAAAACACTGTCACATATAAAGAGAGCGATTGACCTGGAGAAGTCACATAGCGGAGCATTTTTATTGAATGCCCATGCGCTCAACGATAGCGGATTATGGGTACAAAGCATATTGTCATATCAGATGTTTCTCCTGCTCGAACCCGACAGTAAACGCTCGAAAAGCGCTTTCGAAGAAATGTTGAACATTATGCGTATCAAAATGGCTGAAGCCCCTGTACAAAGATCGTTTATCCAGCAACAGATGATGGGTAATAATCCTGATACCATACCGAAATCGGGAGAACTTCCACCTTTAACTATTGAGGAGGGACTGAATCGTAATCTCGTATATCATGCTATTACTACCACACTTGATTCATTAAAAAACTCGTCCGAAGAAAAAAATGAGTTTATCTTCTTTAAGGTCATCAATAAAGAGATCATGAATGTACTCAACCGGGAGAGCAAAGGAGAGAAAGAGGGTACTTTCTGGACTTTTTATATTCCTTTCTTCTCCCATATTGCAGAATCGGGATATTATGATACTTTTTGCCGCTATATCAGCGTATCTTACTTTCCCGAGTCCCTGGAGTGGTGGCAACAAAATCCCGGTGATGCCGTGGATTTCGTGATCTGGTTTGAAAAAGGAGACGAGGAGTAATCTAAAAGATAATAAAAATCGTTTACCTTTGCATTGAATTCCATATATAAAGGAAATGAATAACGAGGAACAGCTACTGGAAGAGTTACGTGACCCGCAAACAAGTCGGAATGGATTTGCCAGGCTTGTTTCCGAATACAGCGAAAGACTCTACTGGCAAATTCGAAAGATGGTGCTTTCGCATGATGATGCCAACGACATTTTACAGGATGTATTCGTCAAGGCCTGGATAAATCTTGAGAACTTCAGGGGTGAAGCCAAACTCACCACTTGGCTCTATCGCATTGCCATTAATGAAAGTATTACCTTCCTTAACAGGAAACGGGGACAAAACCATGTTGCCTTAGATGATGGCGATTCCTTTCTACTTAATACATTGGAGAGTGATCCCTATTTTGATGGTGATGAAGCACAAAAACTTCTTCAGAAAGCTATCCTCACCCTTCCCGAGAAGCAACGGCTCGTTTTTCAGATGAAATACTCAGAGGAGATGAAATATGAAGAGATCTCCAATATATTGGGAACATCGGTAGGTGCACTCAAAGCATCTTATCATCATGCGGTAAAAAAAATTGAGAAATTTTTAAGCGAACCCCATTAAACTTTTATCGATTCATTAAGTCTATTCAACAGAGCAGTGCAAAAACAAGAGGTATGGATACAAATATTAACAAATTAAAAGAAATAGATAAAGCTAAAAACCCTTTTAAAGTTCCCGAAAATTATTTCGCGCAATTCAATGAAGAAATAATGAATCGTCTGCCAGAGAAGGAAATAATAGTGCCGGAACCAGTCTCTATATGGGATAGGATTAAGCCTTGGGTTTATCTGGCTGCTATGTTCGTGGGGCTTTATGTCACCATTAACTTTTTGATGAAGGCTCCAAGAAATGACAATAGAGATGGGAATCAGCTTGTTACCCAACAAGCTTTCTCTGCTTCCACCGACAATGCCGAAAATTATTGGTCTACCGTACAGATAACTGAAGAGGAATTCTATCAATATCTCGAAGAGCAGTTGATCGATGACAGCTATTTCGATTATATCTATCATCACTATTATCTGAACTGAAAGATCGTACATCATTTTAAAAAAAAATGTAATGAGAAGAATTGTTATTTTACTTTTGTGTGCGATTATACTACCGGCTAACTTTATAACTCTTTCTGCCCAAATTTCTCAAGAGAGGAAAATGAATATGGCAGATTATGAAAAAAGGAAAAAGGAGTACGTGACAAAAGAGGCTGGCCTTACACAGGAAGAGGCAGCTAAATATTTTCCCTTAAGTAATGAATTGACACTAAAAAAATTCAGACTGCGTAGAAACCATCGTGATAAGGTACAACGGATCAAAGACAACAGTAATATCTCCGAAGAAGAGTACAGAAGAATGCTCGAAGACGATGTAGAAGTGAAACTCAAAGAAGCAGAACTCGACAAAGAGTATGCCGCCAAATTCGAAAAAGTGCTCTCTCCCGAAAAATTATATAAAGCCCAGCAAGCTGAAAGAGATTTTATCCAGAAGGAAGTCTCGAATTTCAGAAACGAAAGGAGAAGTGGCAGAAGACGATAAAGTGGTTGAATAAATAATCGACGGTTGGTCGCTACCTACCCCCGTAGTGGACTTGTACCACCAAGTTTGTAATCATGCACGGCGCACGAAAAAAGCACCGGTTTTGTGCCGGTGCTTTTTCATTCATTTTTTTTATTGATTATTTCTGATCTCTTCGGGTCGTTTCCCGGTTTTTCTCAGGCAGAAACCGGAGAGATACGATACATTGGCGAATCTCAGTTGGTCTGCGATCTGTTTCAGGCTGAGATTTGTATCTTTGAGTTTGGCAATCATCTCCT
>Ga0172382_10004308_pt1 | contig 21884 bp, 18 predicted proteins | sample Leawel138RmetaG_FD_122245 | JGI IMG/M metagenome (GOLD analysis project Ga0172382, IMG submission 122245) | Leachate microbial communities from a municipal landfill in Southern Ontario, Canada - Leachate well 138R metaG | ecosystem: Engineered > Solid waste > Landfill > Unclassified | place... | reverse complement strand
TTTATATTGATGGCATCCGGAAACATGCCGGCAAAAATGGCATTCCGGCTATAGGGCGTAGCCGTCGGCAAAATGCTAAGATGGGATTCCAGTCGCAGATCGAACTGATCGTAGAACAGAGGGGCCACCGCCAGCCAGTGATCATAGCGCATACAGTCGACCACAATAAAAAAGGTCTTTTTGTTTTCCTTTAAAAGCGGAGCGACATAGGTATCCATAAGTTGCGGGGACAGGGGAATGTCCGGCGCCTCCTGCCGCACCCAGGAAGCATATTTATTGGCGACCATCCGTTCGAATTCCCGGTTCGCGGTTACGGTCAGCTCTTCAAGAAAATGCTCAAGGTCATACTGAATGTTCTTGTCGAATTCGATCTGCCAGAACGCGAGCCGTTCATGAAGGCGAGCCCATTCCTGCAGAGATGAAATCCCGCCGTAGAGCGCCTCGCTGCTTTGCCGGTAAAAGCTCATGAATTCCCGGGCGCGGGCTTCCCGGGCGATATCGGCGCGGTCAAAGATCTTTTTCAGGCTCATCAGCACCTGCGAAGGATTAATGGGTTTGGTCAGATAGTCGGAGATCTCTTTGCCGATAGCGTCTTCCATAAGGGATTCTTCTTCGTTCTTCGTGATCATGACCACCGGCATTCCGGGACGCAGAAGGCGGATCTGTTCCAGCACCGCCAGCCCGTCAAGCCCGTCCATCATCTCGTCAAGCAGGGCGGCGCTGACATATTCGTGCTTAATGATCTCAAGCGCATCCACACCGTTCGTTGCAGTTTTAACTTCGTAGCCTTTTTCTTCCAGGAATAAAATATGCGGACGCAGAAGATGGATCTCGTCGTCAACCCACAATATTACCGCTTTATTTGTATTTTCGCTCATCACAGTAATTTAATCCCAATTTCATCTGATACAAAAGGATTTGCGTCAGGGCGGCATCTATTTATGGTTAATCCGGCTTAATAATTGCGGAAAAAGGCAGGGTTCAGGTTTTCATTGTCATTTTGAACATCAGTCCGGATGCGTTCACCAGAATACTGCAGTGCAGCGGACCGAGCATTCGCGCATAGACAAGATCGACATAAACACTTTCTGTCAGTGGCATGCGCTGGATGGAATAGCTGTTTGTATCCAGGGGGCGCAGCAGGTAGATCACGGTTTCGGCACTGGCGCCACGGGTGATCTGCAGGCGGAGAATATCCCGGTCTTTACGGTAGCTCAGACGGAAAGAAGCCGCTCCCGCCTGCCGGTGGAGAAGGTCTGTAAGCAACTGAATATCGATTTGCAAAGCTGTAGAAAGGGTATATTTGATCCCCGCTTTCAGGAGGATATCCCGCATGCAATGTAAGGTTCGGGGAAAGGGAAAAATATCTGAAGCGGCAATGCTGCAGATGTTTTTAACCTGCAGACCGAGACCCGCATTCAAGCGCTTATTCCGGTATTGCAGATCCAGATAAAGGCGCCGGCGCAGGTTTTCAGGCTCCGCAATGCGGTAAGCGCTGCCTTTGAATTTCCACTGTTCCGCGGAAAAGGATATTCCTCCGCAGAAACCACGGCTGAACGCCTGCGGGGATACGCCCCAGCCGGCATCGCTTTTAAATCCCGTGAAGTTCCCGGCACAGGCCAAAGAGCCCGCGTGCAGCTGCAAAGCACCGCAGTGAAAGAAAAGATCGGCGCAGGCATGATTCCATCCCTGGCGGGTAAAGGAGATATCCAGGCTTGCCCTCCATGACGCCGCACGGTATTCGCACCAGCTTTCCAGAATACCCGGCCGGCCAAGAAAAAGAGCGATACCGGAGGAAAAATTATTCCGCTCAAGGCCCTGAAGCAGCACCGGGACCCGGTCAATACACATCGCCGTCAGCGAGATTCCGCGGATCGTGCCCCCCAGATACAGTAAGGAAGGATAGTAGCTGTAATTCCGTATCCCGATGCGATTGCTGCTCATACGGTAATTGCTCCGGGGATCCGCAGAAAAACCCATCATGGTATTGCCCAGGATCATTCCCCGTGCGATATGCGGACGCCCCCGGCCTATTCCCGCATGCCAGCGCTGCGAAGCACAGGCCAATCCGGCCGTGGTTTGCGGATCGCCCTGTTCTCCGGAACTGCGCAGGTAAAAGGAAAAAGGTCCCCGTTCGATATGGCAGTTGCCCTTATAATCGCTACGCTCCCGGAGACGGAACTGCAGGCTGAAACGGGCATCGCAGTCCAATTCTTCAAAATAGTTCGCAGAAAGCAGTTCCGCAAAGCCCAGAGAATCTTCGGGAGTCCCTGCAAAAAGCGTGACACTCCACAAAAAGACGCAGCAAACACAGATCTTGAGTTTAAAAAGCATAGGCAAGACCGCTTATGAAGGATATTCCCAGACGGGGATGCAGCTGTACCCATCCGCAAAACTCCCAGCGGCGGATAGAAAGCCGCAGCATGATGCGGGAAGCGGATTGGGGATAATCATATTGCAGTCCCATCTGCAGAGCCGGAAGAGGCGAACAGGAAAACGCGCCATAGAACTGCCAGTCATACGAAGCGCGTTTCCGCAGACCGCAGCTGACACGGAAAATGCCGCCCGGCGCATAAGTAAGTCCCGCATGCAGCAGGGGCTCCAGAAAAGGGACCTGATCATCCACGCTGAGATCCAGAAAATTCCGGTTGAAGATAAAAATCCGCCAGTGGGAATGGGGAATAATACGAAGTGCAGCGGAGCAGGAAAGCGCCTGCCGGGTTTCATATCCCGGGATATGGGAAAGGGCGTAGTGGATCTGCAGGCCGGCGCGGATCTGTTTTTCCCGCAGGAGGGGAAAAGCGGCGGTAAGCCGGTAGTTGCCCATCAGAGAATGGTATTGCGCATTGACCGCAAAGGATAGCCGTGAAAATGCCAGACATAAAAGGCCTTCCCGGACCCCAAAGGCACGGTAAGTCGGGGAGACTACACAACCGAGCGAAAAGGTATCCGGGAAAGCTGTCGGGTCAACGGAATAGAAAAGCGCCGGGGTTTCATCCCGGGAAATTAGGTACTGCGACAGATCCAGGATATCATCAAGATACCAAAGCGCCGCATAGGAAAAAACGGCCAGGCAGCCAAGGCTTAATATTTTTTTCAAGACAGCCATAGATCCCCGCTCTTGGGTAAAAAATAACAAAAGGCGGTATCAGAGACAAGCGGGGAGAAAGGGATGTGACCGGGGACACATTTTTCATCCTTAAAACGGCTGTCCGGTAAAGGCCGGTATAAAAATATGCGTTGACATTTATCCGAATTCGGCCTACATTTTTTTATTCAATAGAAACAAGGCGGCAAATACCCGAGAGCGTTAAAGTACATCAACGTTTTTCAACAGTTTGCAAAACGGAAGCATTTCCGTTCCGGGAAAGGCAATGGAAAATGAAAAAGAAAGCGGCATTCATTATAATCCTCTTGTCAGCCGCACTGATGCTGACACAATGCGATCTTCTCCGGATAATAACGGAAACAAAGGTCCGCATCCGCGGCAGTATTCCTCCCGTGTCTTTGGCAAAAACGGCACTGCATACGGAAGATCCTGAAGGACTTGAAGCGGCAAGATACGTGCTGCTGTTCGAAGGGAACGAATATACGCTCGGAGATATTCAGAACGGTGTTTTCAGTATATCCCGTCCCGCCGGAACTGCAGTTGTTCTGGCCTTTTTGGACAGCGCTTACAATTATATCGGCAATCTGTTCTGCGGCGGCCTGAATGTGCTCCCCCTGGTGGGACATTCGGATGGAATGAACATCGTGATCGATCTTGGGGACCTGAACCTGGATGAATATGCCGTCATTCCGGCACATGATCCTCTCGGGAACGAGATTATTCTGGGTGACAGGGAAATTGCTTTCTATCAGCAGCTGGGGCGTTATTATGCCGCGATCGCCGCGAATATTGACAGTGATCAAGACAGTATTCCCGATATTCTGAACGAAAAGCACATCCTTTTATCCGGTCAGTTCACCATGCGGGGCGGTCTTTACGGGACGTCTGCGCGTACGGCACAAATTTTTGATAATAGCGCGTTGGATATCCGCTATTCGCTGCGCGCCGAAGGCGGAAGGAATATCAGTCCGGAACAGGAAAATATCCGGCTCAGCGGTCCCCTGGAGGATCCTTATGCGGAAATTACAACCTGGCAAGAGCTCTATCTGGACGGTGGGGATTTTATTGCGTCCTTTAAGATCGAAGCTCCCAATGATAGCCATATGTTTGTCAACACCAGTTCACCTGCTCCGTTTAAAATGGGGACATACCGGCTAAGTGTCGGAACGCAACCCGATCGTCACCTTAAGTATTCCAGCGAAGGGGTGCTGCCCTATCTGATCATACCTGTTCCGACACTTCATACAAATGCGGAGGGCGAATTAAGCTCCGTAAGTCTGACATACCGCTTCCCGGATGGTACCGAAGCAGACCCGGGACTCTTATTCAAGGATCTCTCGCTGCAATTTGACGGTTTGTATGGAGACGGGGAGGGTGGCCGTATGTTCAATATCGGCAATCTTTACGATGAATCCATGCGGGATGTCGATTTTTACGAGATTTCCATTCGGCCGCCGCGGGACATTTTCGGTTTATTACGGGTTTCTGTGGGCTGCAGCGATCTGCTCGGCAACACCTATGAATATATTTGGTTTAAAGAAATCGACTCCTGAATATTGCCGGAAATCCCGGCGAGATCTTGCGTAAACGCGGTGAAAGAAAGTCGACATGCTGAGATGTCAAGTCGAGATTTTGATTCAATATTTAAGATTCAATATTCAAGATCATTCCACTAACTAAAATTCTTATCTTCTTAAACTTCTAAACTTCCTCTTCCCGGTGCCCAGTGCCCAGAATTCAAGGATCAAAAGAATGCCGAGCTGTCTAAAATATTGTCCTATACATCCTGTGATCCCGGTCACAACCGGAAATTTGCCCCTTTTCTCCCGCCAATTATTCCGTATTTTTCGGCATGGTTTCACGTTGTTATTCTGCGGGTCTTCGCGGGATCCACGCTTACGAAGTCACGGTCGAGACGCGGATGGATCCGAGCACGCCCAAATATTTTATTGTCGGGCTGCCCGAAAAAGCGGTTAAGGAAAGTTTTTCGCGACTCTTGTCGGCCATTAAGTCTTCCGGCTTGCATATGCCGGGAGGAAAGATCATCCAGAACCTGGCTCCGGCTGACATTCCCAAAGAAGGCAGCGGTTTTGATCTGTCACTGGCAATGGGGCTGCTGGCGGTATCCGGGATGGTCAATGAAAGCATGCTTGAGGATACGGTGCTGATCGGCGAACTGGCCCTGGACGGAAGTCTGCGTCCTTCTCGCGGAATTCTTCCCGTTGCCATCGGGATGAAGCACTTCCGTCAGAAGCGGCTCATAGTTCCCAGCGCCAATGCCGTTGAGGCCGCTATGCCGGGATATTGCAGTGTCTGGGGCGTAGACAAATTGTGCGACGCCGTACAGATCGTCAATGATCCCGCCTGGCGTCCGCCCGTCACAATTGATGTCGATCAATATTTCCGGGTCCGCGAAGCGGTGGGCCATGATTTCTCGGAAGTCCGCGGGCAGGCGCATGTAAAGCGAGCGCTGGAAGTCGCCGCGGCCGGCGGCCATAATATCGTGATGATCGGTCCGCCGGGTTCGGGAAAATCCATGCTGGCCAAACGTTTCCCCACCATTCTTCCGGACCTTACGCTGGAAGAGGCGATGGAAACGACGGCAATCTATTCGATCTATGAGGATATTTCGGATCAGGGATTGATCACCCGCCGCCCATTCCGCTCTCCGCACCATACTGTCAGCGACAGTGCGTTAGTCGGCGGCGGCCGCATTCCACGTCCCGGAGAAGTAAGCCTGGCTCATAACGGCGTTCTGTTTTTGGATGAATTCCCCGAATTCAAAAAGAATGTACTGGAGGTCCTGCGTCAGCCGCTGGAAGACGGTCAGGTTACCATCAGCCGGGCGCTGACCTCGTTGACCTATCCGGCAAAATTCATGCTGATCGCCGCCATGAATCCCTGTCCCTGCGGTTACTCCGGGGACCCACAGCACGAATGCAGCTGCAGTTACGGACAGATCCAGCATTACCTCAGCCGTATCTCCGGGCCCATGCTTGACCGCATCGACATTCACATTGAAGTGCCGATGGTCAGTTATGAAGAGCTCAGCGGACGCGAAGACAGCGAATCTTCGGAAAGTATTCGCAAGCGCGTGGAGGCGGCGAGAAATATCCAGACCCGGCGTTTCAGCAGCAATCCACGCATTCACTGCAACGCCCATATGGGTCCGCGCGAGATCAAACGTCACTGTACACTGAACGAAGAATGCCGGCAGCTGCTGAAGATCGCGCTGACCCGGCTGGGACTCAGCGCCCGGGCTTATACCCGCATTCTGAAGGTGGCACGCACGATCGCCGACCTTGACACCGCTGCAGAAATATCGGCTTCGCATCTCAGCGAAGCGATCCATTACCGGAATCTTGACCGGCGCCGTGATTTGTTGTAGTGAAAGGCGTTACAGGAGTTAATAAGATCCGGAACCGAAAACCCGGATATATTTGAGAACTAAAAAAGAACAGGGAAGTGTAGTCTTCCCTGTTCTTTAAGAAAATTGATATATATTATTTTGCGCGTATGGTTACAAAACGTTTTCCGCCGCGTACTTCGATCAGCATCAGAACAACCTGATCTTTGTTGACACCTTCAAGCGCCTTATTAAAGTCATCAATATTCCCGATGTTTTTACGCTCGATCTCAACAATGCGGTCACCGGCTTTCAGTCCTTTTTGCTGCGCCTCGGAACCCGGATTTACCGAAGTGATCACGACCCCGTCCGGATTGCTTAAGCCGTATTTATCCGCAAGTTCAGTGTTATTTCCGCTGACGGAAAAACCGAGGTCGATACGGTTCGGAGTAAGGGCTGCAAGCGATGTTTCATCTTCGGGCATTTCACCCAGTTTGACATTGATATTGCGGGTCTTGCCCTCACGAACGATCTCCAGCTTAACGGTATCGCCGGGATTGCGCGAGGCAATATTCAGCTGAAGTTCGCCGGGATCGGAGACGGCCTGATCGTTAACCTTTAAAACGACGTCGCCGGATTGCAGTTTGGCGCTCTCGGCAGGGCTCTTGCTCATAACATCGGAGATCAGAACACCTTTTACATCCTTCAGTCCCAGGGATTCGGAAAGTTCACCATTCAGTTCTTGTATGGTAACACCCAGCCAGGCCCGCACAACGCGCCCTTTGGTTAAAATGTCATTCATCACTTTTTTAGCCAGATTCACGGGAATGGCAAAGCCGATCCCGTTCGATCCGCCGGAACGGCTGAGGATCGCGGAATTGATCCCGATAACTTCGCCGTCAAGATTGACTAATGCACCACCGGAATTTCCCGGATTGATCGAGGCATCGGTCTGAATATAGCTTTCGTAGGTGTTGAGTTGCATGCCGGAACGGCCGAGACCGGAAATAATACCGTGTGTTACCGTGTTGCCGAGCCGCGTGCTGAAAGGACTGCCAATGGCCAGGACCCATTCTCCGACACGCAGATCGTCCGAGTTGCCGAGTTTGGCAAGCGGCAGATCCTTTTCATCGATCTGCAGGACGGCAATATCGGTTTTGGAATCGGCGCCCACTACTGTTGCCTTATATTCACGCTTGTCATTCAGAACGATCTTGATCTCCTCGGCATTCTCAATGACATGATTATTCGTGATCACGTAGCCTTGTCCGACAATAACGCCGGAACCCAAAGCGGAGCTTCGGAATTCCCGTTCCTTTTGCGGCATATTGAAACCGAAAAATTCAAAGGGAAAATTGAAATCCCCGAAGGGGTTCTGAATTTTTGTCACCTTTTGCGCCGTGATAGTGACCACGGACGGTGTAACAGATTCCGCTATATCGGCAAATTGGTTGCTGAAGGCTTTCAGATCCTGCCCCGCAAGCGGTAGCACAAGTCCGAAGATCAGAAGTAAAAGCAAGTATCTTTTCATTGGCGGTCTCCTTGTTGCATCGTTACCGTATATGAAAAAAAGGTATTAAAAGTTCCGCGTTCAATTTTTCCCGGCGTATTCATGCGTGGCGGAACGCATATTTGGGGAGATTCTTTCTGCAAAAAAGTGGGATCAGATTTTTACCCGCGCTAATGCCCGGGGCAGGCGTTTTTCCGCCCTGGTGATGAGGGCGGCGGAGAGTTCCTGCTGGCGGCGGATCAATCCGGGTTCATCCAGTCCGGTGATCTTTCCTTTTTTAACAACGATCTCCCCGTTCACCAGCAGCCAGTCCACGGGTTCCAGTGCCGCATTGAACACGACGGCCGCCGCCGGGTCATGCGCCGCGCCCGCGTATTCCAGGCGGTCCATGGAGATCATGCAGATGTCCGCACATTTGCCGGGAAGAATCTGACCGATATCCCCGCGGCCGAGCGCTTTTGCGCCGCCACGGGTTGCCATCCAGAGGACCTCTTCGGTATTAAGCCAGTATTTGGGTGCGCGCAGGCGGGAGATCAGCATGGCATTCCGGATTTCCAACAGCATATTGGAGGCATCGTTGGATGCGGAGCCGTCCACGCCGATGCCCACGCTGACACCGGCATCCAGCATTTCCCGGATCCGGGCGATACCGGAACCGAGCCGCATATTCGAAGAAGGACAATGCGCAACGCCGGCAGCGGCTTTTCCGGCTGCAGTGATCTCGGCATCATTCAGATAGATACTGTGTGCGAACCAGGCGTTGCTGCGGATCCAGCCCAGATCCTGCATGAATTTAAAAGGGCGTTTTCCGAATTTATCAAGGCAAAACTGTTCTTCATCCCGGGTTTCCGCCAAGTGCGTGTGGATCTGCAGACCGTATTTTTCCGCGACATCTACGGTTTTTCGCATAGAGGAAGGTGTAACGGAGAAGGGTGAACAGGGGGCAAGGGCGATCTTCAGCATTGCGGCATCGCGGGGATCATGGTAACGTTTTACCAGCCGTTCGATATCATTAAAGATCGCTTCTTCATCCTGGACCACGTCTTCCGGGGGAAGGCCGCCATCCTTAACGCTGAGGCTCATAGACCCGCGGGTTGGATGAAAGCGCATCCCCAGTTCCCCGGCCGCAGAAATCTCGCGATCGATCAGGCTCGCCTCCGCATCCCGGGGGAACAGATAAAGATGGTCCGAACTGGTACTGCAACCGGTTTTCATCAGTTCCGCCATCGCTGTTTTTGCGCTGATATAAAAAGCCTCTCCGCTGATGCCGCGCCAGATCTCATAGTTCAGCTTGAGCCAGTCAAAAAGCTCCGAGCGCTGTGTTGCCAGAATGTTACGTGTCAGTGTCTGGAAAAAATGGTGATGGGTATTGACAAAACCCGGCAAGACCAGCATGCGGCTCGCATCAATCGTCATATCTGCCGTGCCCCGGAAAGGTTCCGGTCCGGCGGAAAGGATTTTTCCCGCTTCCAGATAGATATGACCGCCGGAAAAGGTGTCCAGCGGATCCGCCTCCCGGATATCCGCTTTCATTCTGCAGCAGAGCAGCGGATCCCGGATCAGAATGGATGAATTCATGGCAGTTCTCCGCTATTTGAGTTTACAGGTTTTTACCCGCTCATTGAATTCCCGGATCAGGGCGTCGATCTTCGGGACCAGGGCATGGATGTTTCCCCAGTAATTCTCGTGATCGTACCATTGGGCATTCAGTTCGTTCAGATCCTTCGCCTGCTGTTCGATCCAGGTGTAATATTTCAGATTGTGAATGCGCTTCCTGTCATAGTAGCCCAGTTCCAGCGTGTGATCCGTATTGATATTCTGCAGCATTTCATAATCTTTCAGGGCCTGTTCCCGGGTATAGACCCCTTTCTTCTTTTGCTGTTCGCGCATGCGGGAATCGTAGAGTTCCATCGAATCGGTAAAGATGGTCGTGACGATGTCCCGTTCCGTCAATTCGTAGTATTTGGCAAATTTTATCGCTCCGACCAGGTTGCCGATCGAGGAAATGCCCAGCAGATCAAGATTGGCGACCAGCTTTGCATTGGCGCCCTGTTCCTGGAGATACTCGCGTCCGGCAGTTTCATTGAAGAGGCGCATCGCGCGGATTGTCACATCGTCGTCTACGGCAACGACCATATCCGTATTGCGCAGGTTATGGATCCAGGGGATATGCTTGTCGCCAATACCTTCAATGCGATGTCCCCCAAAACCGTTTTCCAGCAGAGTGGGACACTGCAGTGCTTCGGCCGCGGCCACCTTCAGGTGCGGAAAATGTTCCTTCAGAAAATCGCCGCAACCCAAAGTCCCGGCGGAACCGGAGCTCAGGACCACACCCGCAAACCGGTCTTTTTCGCCCAGGCGATTCTGCATGATCTCCAGAATAGCGTTCCCGGTCACATCATAATGCCAGAGATGGTTTCCGAACTCGTCGAATTGATTGAAGATCACGATATCTTTCCCGCGGGTCTTACGCAGTTCCCAGCATTTGTCAAAGATCTCCTTAACATTGCTTTCACAGCCCGGCGTAGCATAGACCTCACCGGCAATGCGGGACAGCCATTCAAAGCGTTCCCGGGACATCTCTTCGGGAAGAATGGCGATGGATTCGCAGGCGAGCAGTGCGGCATCGTATGCACCGCCGCGGCAGTAGTTGCCCGTGGACGGCCAGACGGCTTTCTGCGTGGTGGGGTCGAATTGTCCGGTGATCAGCCGCGGAACGATACAACCGTAAGTCGCTCCGACCTTGTGGGCGCCGGTTGGAAACCATTTCCCCACCAGTGCAAAGATCCGCGCTTTTACGCCGCTGATCTCCGGAGGTATCTCCAGATAATTAACGCCGTCAAACCCGCCGCCCCGGTGCACGGGTTCGTTTTTCCAGGTAATACGGAAAAGGTTCCTCGGATGAATATCCCACAAGCCGATGGAGTGCAGTTCTTTTTTTACGGTATCGGGTATGCGTTCCGGATTTTTCATTTGTTCGAAGGTCGGTAAAATAATATTGCGCTCCTTGCAGCGCCGTACGGTTTTTTTTAGTTGTTCTTCATGAATGCTCAGGTCGATCATAGTTACCTCGGGTTGGTGTTAAGTGAATTATAAGGATCTGACTTCGTGTCAGGGTAAATGTTTCCATAAAGGTTTCCAGCAGGCTTTCGCGCACGCTGAAGAACAATTCCTTTTTTTCGTCGGCGATCAGCGCGGCGGCAAGGGGATAGAATCCCGCTTTGCCGAGGATCTCCAGCGGACCGATCTCATCCAGATACAGCGTTTCGGAAAGATTGTTCTGAAGTTTTTCCTGTGCGAAGCGAAAGGCGGCGGCAGAAAAGACCCAGGGACCCGTTTCGGCAATGGTGTCCCAAATGGCCGGCAGATGATCTCTTTGCCGGATCAGCGGACAGCTCGCGCCGCTTTTTATATGCAGAAGATCGTAGCCGGTGTGCCGGCCGTTTTCATAATATTTCAGGCTCAGGATCCCGTCACCGCCGCTGCCCGCGGAGTGATCCCGCATAAAACGGGTTTTGCCCGCATTCTGAATTCCGCTGACGATATTAATCATAAGGGTCCCGTAAATGAGCAGCGGTTTTTCCGTAGGCAAGGGTCTGTATTTCCGCAATGATAGAGATAGCGATCTCCTGCGGCAGGGTTCCGCCGGTATCCAGGCCGACCGGAATATAAAAGCAGGACAGATCCGCCTGCGGCAGCGCTTTCTTCAGTTCTTCCGTCAGCAGGGTTCTCTTTTTCGCGGAAGCGACCATGCCCACGTATGCCGGCCGCAGATCATTTCTGTAGATCGCATGTAGAACTGTCGCATCATGCTGATGTCCGTAGGTAGCAATAAGATAATAGGCGGCTTCCGGAAAACTGCGTCCTTTCAGGGCGTCCTCAAAAGGGGTCAGGATCTTTTCGTCGGCATCCCGGATCTGCGACAAGGCCTCCGGACGGTCGTCAATGACCGTAACATGCCAGGGCAGGGGTTTCAGATGATAGGCCAGGGCGCGGCCGATATGTCCCGCACCGAAAATATAGATCCGTTTCTTTGGGGCAAAATATTCAAAGAACAGTGTGGCCTTTCCGCCGCAGATCATTCCGGTCCCGGTGCCGCCGCCGGTCTCATCCAGCACATAGGTCTCCAGAGCATTCTGCCCGGAACTTATGAGCTGCAGGGCCTTTGCCTTCGCCAGAGCTTCCAGATTTCCGCCGCCGACCGTGCCGGAGCTGCGTCCGTCCGGATAGACGAGCATTTTTGTTCCGCTGGCGGCAGGTCCGGAACCCTGTTTATCAACGACACTTACCACAACGCCGGATCCCGAACCTTCGGCAAGCTCCAGGATTTCACTGTAAATACTTTTCATTGATAATTCTCTTTGAACATACTCAGCATTCGAACGCCTTTCAGATGCCGGGTGGGAACGGCCTGCAAGACGCAGTGTCTTGCCAGTCCATAATCGGTGATCCGCGTACCCGAAAGCACATCAAGACCGGCATCAAAGAGCAGCGGGCTCAGCGCGGTGCTGGGTCCCAGCATCAGGCAGTATGCATCCGGAGAGACGTGATGCATCACGGATGTAAAAGTATGGTTTGTCAGGGTGGTGCCGCTGATCGCGACAATTTCGGCCTGCGGCAGATATGCGGGAATATCCTCTTCCCGCAAGTCGCCGCCCCGGGGTTGTTTTTCAAAGACATCACAGTTTTTATAAGCGGAACGCTGTGCCTCCAGAAAGGGAAAGTGGCCGATAATGCCGACATTCTTCCCGCGTCCTTTTTCCAGGATAATATCCTTGGCATTGATCTCGCGGAATGTTCCGGCGTATCCGGAAAGTGCGCAATTCAGTGCTGCCATGCCGATGGATGCCTCCAGTAAATTCTCGGAAAGCACAAACTGTGCCAGTTTCCGGAGACTGTACTTTTCGAGTTCACCGGCATGGGCCGGTTCCGCACCCGGTCCGCAGTACTTGATGGTGCTGGCGATACCCGCCAGATTCCCGCTTTTGACCAGCACGGAATGCAGGCCGACAACAAGCTCGTCGACCGCTGCGTCCGGAATGTCTGAAAGCAACTCCTTCAGTATCTGCATATCAGAACAGTAAGGTGTTGCTCAGTTCAACGGCAAGTGCCAAAAGCAGGATCAGCGGGGCAGAAAGCACCGCCGCTTCCGGCTGCAGACGCAGCGAGAGCCGGGTTTCATTCCGGAGGTAAAGCAGAATAAGTCCGGTATTGACGAAAATATTCAGCAGGATGTAGAATAACATTTCTTTCAGCGGATAGAGGTACAGTCCGCCGACAGGACGCAGAAAAACGCTCTGAGCCAGCACAAAGAGCAGTATCCATCCGGCACTGACAAGGAAGACAGCCGGCAGCACGCGTCTGCTCTCAAAAAATTTCAGGGCGGCGAACACGACAAGTGATTCGATCAAAATGGAAACGACAGGATTCAGTACGCTCATCGCCCCGGTTAAGGGCAGTACAAGATCAACGGTTTTGATAAGCGCCGCCAGAACACCAACCGCCAATACGGCGGATCGCCGTCCGCTGATCCGGTAGGCGTTATACATCAGGCCAAAACCGATGGGGAACATAACCAGTCCGGAAAAACCGCAGGGCAGGAAATGCAGGGCATATCCCAGGCTGGCTTCGGCAAGTCCCCATAAGGCACCAAAGAACAGGATGCCGGTCCAATACGCTTTGTTCATACGCATATCTGTCTCTCCTATCATTATTGTTGTTTATTTCAGATTTTCAATAAAATCCCGAATCAGGCGCAGGCTGACCTGTTTGCGGTATTGCGCCGTTGAGCGTGCATCGTCGATCGGAACGATCAAGACGGCATAATCCTTCCGTACAAGGGGTTCCATTGTCCTTGCTTCTGTCAGGGATTTTCCGAGCATTCGCTCTTCGATATTTCGTGAACGGACAATGCGCGGTGCCACCGAGCCCAGCGCAATGCGAATATCCTCGATCCTGCCTGCCTTTTTACGGGCCAGGCCCAGAAAAGAGACCTTGGTCAGACTCATGCCCTTGCGCTGCCCCAGTTTTCGATAGCGCTGAATATTGAATTCCTCCGCGGGGATACGGATCTCCGTTAAGAGTTCATCCTTTTCCCGTACCGTTTGTTTGGGACCGCGGATAAAATCCGCAACGGGCAGTATGCGTTCACGGTCCCGGGAGCGCAGGACCAGTTCCGCATCCAAGGCATAGAGATAGGGCAGGGTATCTCCGGCCGGTGAAGCATTGACAATATTCCCGGCCAGCGTGGCCATGTGGCGGGTCGGAGCCGCGGCCATTTGCTTCAGGATCTCCTTGAAAACTGCGGGTATCCCTTCGTGTTCGAGCAAAGCTGTCAGCGTTGCCGCGGCTCCGATAAGGATGCCGGTATCCGTAACATGAATATGCTGCAGTTCCTGCAAATGTGCAATGAACAGCAGGGTTTTCTCAAAATTTGGGCGCACTCCCGTACCCCGCGCGGCCTGCACCATCAGGTCCGTACCGCCGGCAACAGGAAGACAATCCTGTTCGGCAAGAAATATCAATGCATCCGCCAGGGACAGCGGCCGGTAAGCGTCTGTTACCATAATCTGGCTCCTTTCTCCGCGGCGATCTGCACGGCACGGACAATAGATGCGTAGCCCGTACAGCGGCAGAGATTACCAGAAAGCGCTTCCCGGATCGCTTGTTCGTCGGGATGCGGATTGCTGTTCAACAGGGATGCCGCAGCCATGATAAAGCCCGGCGTACAAAAGCCGCACTGTACCGCTCCGGCTTCCATAAAAGCTTCACTGATCACCCTGCCGCGCTCGCTTTGGCAAAATGCTTCAGGCGTCTGCACGCTTTTACCTTCTATATTTCCAACAGGCAGCATACAACTGTTCATAGCCCGGCCGTCCACGAGCACCATACAGGCACCGCACTCGCCCTCGCCGCAGCCCTCCTTGACCCCGCACAGTCCGAAATGTTCCCGCAGTACATCCAGCAGCCGTGTTGCGGCATGCATATCCAGATGTTTTATCTCGCCGTTAAGGGTAAAATCAATTTTCATTGTCGGGCTCCATCAGGCTTTCCGGCGTCAGCGGAATGTGATTGATCTTATGTCCCAGCGCATCGGAAACCGCGGCCGCAATTGCCGGCGGCGATCCCACAAAGGGGAGTTCCCCTGCGCATTTTGCTCCAAAGGGGCCGTAAGGATAGGGATTGTTCACATAAGCGATCTCCATCTGCGGCGCATCCATGCTGGTCGGCACCTTGTAATCAGTAAGGTTCTTCTGCTTCAGGCTTCCGGCCTCGCCTTCCATTACTTCAATGGTAGCCCAGCCAATGCCCTGTGCAATGCCGCCCTGCATCTGGCCGTTCAACGTGCGGATATCAACGGGTACACCCACATCGTAAACGGCGTACACTTTTTTTACGGTGATCTCGTAAGTGACAGGATCCACTTCCACTTCGGCGATATTGGCTCCCCAGGAATACACGGGATAGGCATCGCCCTGAAAGGTCTTATCATCCCAGCGCAGCCAGGAGGGATGCCGGTAAACTTTTTCGACATCGAATTTTTCGACGGCATGCCAGCGTGTTTTCATTTCTTTGGCGCATTCCTGCAGCAATCCCCCTACGATCATGGTCGTCCGTGAAGCGACGGTAGGTCCGGAATCGGGTACAACGGCCGTATCGACCTCCGCATAGCGAACCTGTTCCAGAGGCAGATCCAGGCTTTGTGCCACGATCTTGCGCAGGATCGTCTCGGCGCCCTGGCCCATTTCCACACTGGAGACCCGAAGGGTAACGGTATCTCCGTCTTTGGACAGAATCACCTTTCCGCGGATATCGGATTCCCCGCGGCCTGTGAAACCGCAGCCGTGAATGAACAGTGAGGCTCCGATACCGCTGAAGGCTTTTTTCTCTATACGCTTTTGATCGTACTGTGCCATTGCTTTCACTTTTTCCACGATCTCCGGAAGCTTGACCTCTTCGCGCACCCTGCCGCCGGTACAGGTTTTGCTGCCCCTTTTCAGCGCATGCCGCATCTTGTATTCCAGCGGATCTTCCCCCCGCTTTACTGCGATCTGCTGCATCAGCATTTCAATGGCAAAAATACTCTGCGGAGCACCAAAACCCCGGTAGGCGCCGGAAGGAAGCATATTGGTTCGGTAATTCCGGCCGCGAATGCGCAAATGCGGAATATCGTAGGCTCCGGTTGCCGAGAACAAAGCCCGCTGCAGCACCACGGGGGACAATCCGTTATAGGCTCCGGCGTTCAGGAGGATATCCATTTCCAGTCCGCGTACCCGACCCCGTTTATCCAGCGCCGCCCGACAGCGCACTTTGGAAGGATGGCGCTTGGTCGAGCAAATGATGTCTTCGTCCCGGTCATAGATCATCACAACGGGTTTTCCGGTTTTTTTTGCCGCCACCGCAACCTGGCATGCGGTCAGCGAAGGGAATTCCTCCTTGCCGCCGAAAGCTCCCCCGGTCACGGTCTGAATGACCCGCATTTGCTTATCCGTGATCGCCATGGTTTCCAGCAGAGCATTGCGGACATAGTAGGGACACTGCATGGATCCGTAGACATATAAGATGCCGTTCTTGTATTCCGCGGCAATCCCCTGAGGCTCAAGATAAACGTGTTCCTGATAACCGGTACGGAATTCTTCTTCGATGATTTGATCGGCCGTCCGGAAAACGCGTTCCACATTTCCCTTGCGGTATTGATAATCGGTAAAGACGGTGTCTTGTTTTTCGGCTTCTTCCAGCGTAAAAACGCCGGGCTCGTCGGCATAGCTGACACGGACCTGTTCCGCCAGATCGCAGAGCTGCTCGCGGTCCGGGCCGGTCAGCAGAAAAAGGGGCTGACCGATATATTCCACGTAATCTTCGGCGAAGATGGGATGATCGGACACCACTGTGCGCATACGATTCAGTCCCGGAATATCATGGCGGTCCACCCGGGTATAACCCGTCGGTAATTCCGGTACCCGGATATCCAGGATACGCGCCCTGGGCCGTTCGCTGCGCAGGGTTTTAGCATACAGCTGTCCTTCAAAACGCCGATCGGCGATATAAGCCGCCTCGCCGCGGATTTTTTTTTGCGCATCACTGCGCCGGACCGGTGTGCTGATGGATTTATTCACACAAGATCCTCTTTTTTAGGAGCCTGCTCTAAAAAATAGTCACGCATCTTTTCCAGATCTCCGGGAGTATCGGCATCCAGGTTGATGCCGGGATCTTCGACATCCAGGATGCGGACATCCGCTTTGGCATGAATATAATTCCGCAGGATCTCCTTGTCCGGCAGCGCCAGGATCTCGGGAATACAGCCGGCACGGAAAAACACCGGATGCCCCTTTTTACCCCGGAAGCGGGGAACCACGATCTCCGCATCTGCTGCGGCCATAGCCCGGAGGGTTTCTTCCTTAACCAGCGGCTGGTCTCCCGGCAAAAGAAAAAAAGCATCTCCCGTTATCTTGCGCAGGCCGGCTTGCACGGAAGAAAACATGCCTTGTTTGTAGCGCGCATTACGGACCAGGATAATGTCCGGCAAAGCAGCCAGCAATGCTTCGAGTTCCGGAAAACGGCAGCCGCCAACGACGACGATCCCGTCACATACAAGGCGCATACTCTCGATACTCCGGATCAGCAGCGCCTTTCCTCCCAGATCAAAGGAGGGTTTAAAGGTGCCCGCGCGTTCGGAACATCCTGCCGCCAGGATCAGGCCGTCAATACTCATGCCAGTTCTCCTATCTTTGATAGGGCCTTCTTTGGGAATTTCAGTTCTTTGACAGCGGAGTCGATATCCTTTAGTCCGCTGCCCGTGATCAGCAGAACGATGCGGGCGTTTTCGGGAAGTTCTGCCCTGATCTTTTCATATCCGGCATAAACCGCCGCCGCGGCGGGTTCGGCAAAGAGCCCCGTTGCCCCCGATAGTTTTTTTTGTGCGATCAAAATGGCCGTATCCGTGACCGTAATTGCCCGGCCGCCGTAACGCTGCAGTTGCTGCAGGGCGTAATAGCCGCCGCGCGGGACATCCACTGCAATGGAGTCCGCCAGTGTATGGCTGCGCACCGGGTGAAATTTACCGTCCCGAAGCGCATTGAAGATCGCGGCGCTGCCCTCGGCCTGTACGGCGACGAGCAGCGGGATGCGCTCCGTAAAACCGTAACGCAGCAGATCGCGAAAGCCCTTGTACATGCCGCCGAGGATCACACCGTCGCCGCAAGGTACGAATATATAATCCGGCAGGCTTTCCATCTGCTGAAAAAGTTCGATGGCGGCACTTTTCTTTCCTTCAATGGTCAGGGGATTATAGGCGGTGTTCCGGCTGAGAACCCCATATTTATCCGAGTATTCCAGAGAAAGGTCAAAAGCCTTATCGTAATTGCCGTCCACCGTTATCAGCCGGGCTCCGTATTGCAGTGCCTGGATCATTTTGGCGCGCGGCGCTTTCTCGGGCAGAAAGATCGTGCTTTTCAATCCGGATGCTGCCGCAATGGCTGCCATGGAGGAGCCGGCATTCCCGGTGGAAGCCACCGCGACCTCGCTGATCCCGTGCCGGATCGCAAAAGCGGCCACCAGCAGGGATGCACGGTCCTTGAAAGAAGCGCTGAGATTCCTGCTGTCGTCTTTAATATACAGTTCCCGGTGTGTTCCGGAAATAGCGGTTTTCCAAAGCGGCGTATTGCCCACCGGCAGCTGCGGAAAAAAGCGGGGCTCGACCGGAAGATAATCCCCGGGCCGCAGTCCCGGGAGGGGGCTGTATTCCACTTCAAGAATTCCGCGCAGGGGTTCATTCGGCTGCTGTTTTTTTGAACAGTCGGGGCAGAGCATGATCTCCGGAAGGATCTCGTAGCGTTTTCCGCATTCAGAACAGATGTATTGACTCTGCGGGATCATATCTTATGGACGTCCTCCCATGGTCAGCGCCATAACCGCCTTTGCGGTATGCAGACGGTTTTCGGCTTCGTCGTAAATAATGGCGGCCGGGCTGTCGATAACGCCCGGGGTTACCTCATTCCCCCGGTCAGCCGGCAGGGCGTGCATATATTTTACATCCTTGTCCGCAAGCTTCATGCGCCGTTCGTCACAGATCCAGTCCCGGTGCTTTTCCAGATTCGCCTTCATTTCCTTTCGGCAAGCCTCTTCTCCGGCATTGTATTCTTCAAAGCTGTAGTTACCGAAGCCGCCCCAATTCTTGGGGATCACGATCTGCGCACCTTCAAAGGCCGCATCCATATCGTCGGTAAACCGCAGTTTGCCCCCGTTCTCCGCCGCATTTTGTTCTGCAACGGGAATCAAATCTTTGTACAAGGGGAATTCCTTCGGTGCCGCAACGGTGACATCCATGCCGTAGCGCGGAAAGAGCAAAAGCTGGGACAGCGGTACAGACAGCGGTTTGGCATGTGAGGTGGCATAAGCCCAGGAAATGGTTACCTTCAGCCCCTTCAGATCGAGGCCGAAATATTCACGGATGGTCATCAGGTCCGCGATCACCTGCATGGGATGATACAAATCGTCCTGCAGGGAAAGCACGGGAATGGCGGAATGTTCGGCGAGTTCGCGCAGATAGGTATTCCCGATACCGTAAAAGCAATTGCGGCAGGCGATGGCGTGTCCCATACGGGAAAGCACCATGGCGGTATCTTTTGCAGATTCGCCATGAGAGAGCTGCATCTTGTCCGGCGTCAGATCGTGGGCGTGGCCGCCCAGCTGGGTCATGCCCGCTTCCATGGAATTCCGTGTGCGGGTGGATTGTTCAAAGAACATCATGAACAGGGTCTTGTCCTGCAGCAGACGGTGTGCCTCATTCAGTGCGAAGCGCCGCTTCAGGTCCGCCGCGCTGTCCAGTACCATATTGATTTCCTGTTTTGTCCATTCCTGAAAGGTGATCAGGTCTTTTCCGTGAAGTAATGTTGCGCTCATGGGGGGTTCCTCGTTACTTATTTTCCGCCGTATTCCGCGGGATTGTTGCTTTCCAGTACATAGGGCAGCATGGCATAGAACGCCGCCGCTTTTTCAAGATGGTCGATAGGGACTTTCTCGTTCGGTGCGTGCGCATGGATCTCGTTCCCCGGTCCGAAGCCGATACAGGGAATGCCGTGGCGGCCGCAAATCGCGACACCGTTGGTGGAGAAGGTCCATTTATCGACATTGACTTCCTTTCCGAAGAGGGCGCGATAGCTGACACGGCCCGCTTTCACCAGGGGATGGTTTTCCGGGATCATCCAGGTGGGAAAATATTTTTCCTGGCTGAATAGCATACCGGTATAGGAGGGGCTGCGGTATTCCGGTACGAATACGCGGGCATCGCCGTCCGTCAGCGCAGTGACTTCGGCAAGGGCGCTTTCTTTTGTCTCGCCCCAGGTCAGCCGGCGGTCGATGTGCATAAATCCCTTGTCCGGGATGGCGCAGAGCGAGGGCGAGCCGGTATTGAACAGGGTCGCGGCAATACTGCCTTTTCCCAGAAAAGGATCTTCTTTCAGCTTTGAATGCAGTTTTTCGATTCCCAGCGCAATGCGGGACCCGGAATAAATGACATTCCTGCCGCGTTCGGGTGCAGAACCGTGTGCGGACAGTCCTTTGATATCGATCTCGATCTCCATGCGCCCGCGATGACCGCGGTACAGATTCAGATTTGTAGGCTCCGTGATTACCGCCAGATCCGGGATCAGTTTTTCCTTTTCGATCAGGTACAGCCAGCAGAGTCCGTCGCAATCCTCTTCCAGGACAGTAAAGGTGAAATACACGCTGTATTCGCCGTTGTACTGCATTTCGTTCAGCATACGGGCGGCCGTGATCATGGCTGCAGCGCCGCCTTCCTGATCGACAGTACCGCGTCCGTGCACAAAATCGTCCCGGATCAGTCCCGAAAAGGGCGGGAATTCCCATTGGCTCAAATCGCCGGTATCCACGGTATCGATATGTGCATCGACGGCCAGAACCTTGGGTCCCGTTCCGACCCTTGCGATCAGATTCCCCAGTCCGTCGATACGAACATCCCGGATCCCTGCTTTCTCCAATTGGGAACGAATTTTAAGAATGACTTTTTCTTCGTCGCCGCTGGTCGAAGGGATCTGCACCATTTGTGACAGATATTCCGCCGTTTCCATGCGGTATTTTTGGCTTTTTTCACGGATCGTGTTTACGATATTCATGATTGTCTTTTTCCTTTGATCGTGTTTTTGTTGTTCAGGAGGGAAGGGTATATTTCGCGGACCGCCTGATCGATAACCAGCATCTGCACTGCCGGACGAAGGGAGATCTCTGCCACTTCCCGGTCTTTGACCTCCACATTCCGAAGACAGAGTTTTTTATCAAGCAGGATGTTTGCGTGTTCCGTATGCAGGCGGTATCCGTCCTTTAAAATATCCAGGATCCATTCTTTGTTGTCATTTTTGTAAAACACCCGCTGTCCCTGAATATAAAATCCTTTTTTCAGCGAATGATAGCTTTCTTTACAAAGCGCAACGCGGGGCTTATCGGCAAAGGGCTGTCCGCCGGAAGGACAAAAGGTCGTGCAATTGCCACATTCGTTACAAAGATCCGCGATATTCAGTGTCTGATACTTCTGCTCAATGACGATTTCTTCATCGGGAGAGCTGAAATATTCCCCGTTTTGAAGGACAATGGTGCTCAGTGACTGGCGGAACGGCTTAACGCTGTATCCGGCATTGGCGCGATTGGGACAGACGGTAATGCAGAGATCGCAGACCTCGTCGCAATTCAAACAGCGTCCCGCCTCGGCACGGACCTCTGCTTCGCTCATCGGCAGTTCGACCGGATCACGGAGATCGCGTTCCGACGGAGATAATTTACGGACCCGGATACCCGGGAAGACCCGGGCACATTTTTTATGGTGTTCCCGGCGTCCGTACTTCTCGCGGGGCAGCTCCGTTTCCCATTGCGTGTCCAGACCGGAAGCCGCCAGGATCTTTTTGGCT
>Ga0172382_10004307_pt1 | contig 21887 bp, 14 predicted proteins | sample Leawel138RmetaG_FD_122245 | JGI IMG/M metagenome (GOLD analysis project Ga0172382, IMG submission 122245) | Leachate microbial communities from a municipal landfill in Southern Ontario, Canada - Leachate well 138R metaG | ecosystem: Engineered > Solid waste > Landfill > Unclassified | place... | reverse complement strand
TCCGCAGCCGTTCCCCAGAGTCGTGCTGCTCGCGGCCATCTATATCAACTTCCTGCGTGAACGCCCGGAAAACGAAGAGCGCAAAAAAGTGCTGCTGTTTTCGATCTTTGTGGCGGCGACCGTTACGTCGCTGATGTTTGTAAACGGGGATGTGATCGTAAACTGCGCAGCGGTGGAATTCGGGGATCTCGAACTGTCGTTTGCGTCCTGGACGCGCTATATGACGGTGCCGACGATGATCGCTTCGGCGCTCACGGCTCTGCTGTTTATCGCCGTGTTCCGCCGGGAACTGCAGGGGCCGATCGAGGGACCCGGTGCAAAAGCGGCGTTTTCCGTCGGACCCGAAGGAAAGCGAGCGCTCGCCGTAACAGCCGTCGTCGTGCTTCTCTGGCTGACGGAGCCGGTGCACGGAATCGGCGCCGCCAGCGTCGCAGCGATAGGCGTCGCGGGCATGTTCGCCGTGCGCGTGCTAAAGCTGAAAGACTTTAAGGTAGTGAGCCCCGGCCTGATGCTGTTTCTGACGGCCCAGTTTGCCATCGGTCGCGTGCTCGTGGCAAGCGGCATCGCCGGGCACATCCGCATCGCGCTTACACACATGCTGCCCGCACCGGAGCATGCGCTGTTTCTGCCGGCGCTGGTGCTTGCGCTGATGGCTCTGCACATGGTGATGGGCAGCGTTATCACGGCGCTTTCGTTCAGCATCCCGATGCTTATCGCGATGACGGAAGGACTGTACGCACCGGAGTTGATCGCGCTTCTCGTGCTGGTGTCGGTCGCCTGGCACTTCCTGCTGCCGTTCCACCACGTGACGCTCGTAATCGGTTTCGGCAGCGGATTCTACGAAAACCGCCACGTGCTTCGCTTCGGAGCCGTGCTGACCCTCCTCGTGTTCGCATCCGTGTTTTTGCTGTACATACCCTGGTGGAAGCTGACGGGATTGATGTAGGAATGATGAAAAGTGAATCGTTCAAAAAATGAACGATAAAAGCCAATCCGGAAAGGAAATAAATTGATGAACGTCTTACTGCAGAACATGTACGAACAGCCGTCGGAGCTCAAACGAGTGCTCGACGATCTGTGCGGACCAAAACTCGAAACAGTCCGGGCGATCTGCGCGCAGATGCAGGTTTCCGGCGAAATCGTGCTGACGTCCATGGGCAGCGCCTACTATTCGCTGATGCCCATGTACGAGGCGCTGCTTGCTTCGGGACAGCGCGGAGTCCGGCTCGTGGAGACTGCGGATCTGATCTATCATCCCGAGCGCATCAACAGAGATGCTCTCTACATCCTGATGTCGCGCTCCGGCGAGAGCCGGGAAGTCGCCGACTTTTCGGGCTATCTGAAACAAAACGGCTGCCGGTCGGTCGCCGTTACGATGACGCCCGACAGCACGATGGCAACGAACTGCGATACCGTGCTGCACAACATCTCTTCGTACGACGCCATCGTGTGCATCAAAGCCTACAGCACGCTGGCGCTGTGCGGGCTGTTCTGCGCATCCATGATCGGGCGGAGCGAGCCGGATGCCGGTCTCGTGCAGAAGCTGCACGACTCCTTCGACTGGATGGAGCGCGAAAAGGAACGCCTGTTTGCCGACGTGGAAGCCATCCCGTACTTCGAAAAGAGCGACGGGTTTTACATGCTGTCCAGAGGATTTGGCATCAACATGATGCGCAGCGGGTCTCTCTGGATCGAAGAGGTGGCTAAGGTGATGAGCAACGTGATGTCCATCGATAACTTCTTCCACGGACCGATGGAGATCATCCGGTCCCGGCACATCGTGGAGCCGGTGACGACGCCGGTATTTCTGGATATGAGGGCGGATGCGCGCTCGGCGATGATCTGGGATAAGATCAACGAAGCCGTGCCGGATTCTATCTGCATCGGTCCTGAAATCAAGCCGGAACTCAGTTCGGGCATCGGGCCGGAAGAAACCGGAACACGGATGAGCGGAGGCGTCTGCCTGGCGTATCCGACGTTCGGACTGCCGGAGGCCTGCACGGCGTTTCCGATCGCTTTGTACCTGCAATTCATCTCGTACTGCTGCGCCCGGGCGAAAGACATCGAGCCCGGCATGTTCTTCGACGAAGGGTGGGTCGTGCAATGAAGCGCACTGCAATCGGCATCGACATCGGCGGAACCCGCACGAAGCTGGGCCTTGTGGATCTCGACACAGGCGCGGTGTCGGGCCTGCAGGTGTTCAATACAGTCAAGGAGTCCGAAGAGGGTTTTCTGCAGTCGGTCGCACAGATCTGTAGGCGGGTTCTGGGCGAGCAGGGATTCGCCGGAGGCGACCTCTCCGGCGCCGGCATCAAAGGTGCGGGGGTCTCGATCGGAAGCTACGTGTTTGCGGACGGAAGCATCGACGGCATGAGCTCGTTCGTGCCGTTTATGACGCAGGGCTATCCGCTTGTGCAACGGATGGAGCGCGCGTTGGGGCTGCCGGTGCGGGCCGGCAACGATGCCCGGCTCATCGGTCTTGCGGAGAGCCGGTACGGGGCAGGGAAGGATTACAATCGGATGATGAGCCTGACGCTCGGGACGGGCATCGGGGTCGGACTCTGCGAGGGCGGGCAGGCGGTCGGCGATGAGGCGTTTTTCCATCTGGCCGGCCACATCAAGGTCCGCACCGGCGGCGAGTACCCGTGTCTGGACAGTGATCCGTGCTACTGCGGAATCGAAGGGTGTTTTGAGTCGACATGCTCCGGGACGGCGCTGGATAGATATCAACGAGAGACGCTGAACACAGAGGGGAGCAACCGGGTTTTTTTCGATCGGGCGAAGGGCGGCGACACCCGGGCCGCCTCCGTGCTGGCGTGGTATCTGGGGTATCTGGCCGAGGCGCTGAACCAGTACGCGTATCTGTACGCGCCGGATGTGATCGTGCTGGGCGGCGGGCTGGCGAAGGGGCTGGCGCCCTGGGAGAGCGAGATCGAGCGTCGCGTGACGGCCCGGGTGCACCACCGTCACGCTCCGAAGGTGAGGATTTCCACGCTGATGGAAAACGCCGGCGTGTTAGGCGCGGCGTTGTTGTTTTTACCAATCGATGTATGAGCCGATGTTTTCCTTCTTCGCTCTTTCGATGATCACCTTTGCGGCCATCAGATCGAAGATGCCCATGCCGACGGATTTATAGAACCGGGTGTGGCCCAGTTCCGCTGCGATTCCATTTTTCTTGTCCTTAAGAAAATCTCCCATGTATTTAACTCTCGAAAGATCCAGCAGACCGTCTGCAATCGGTTGGCTCAGATCGCCGCTTTCCTCGCAGGCGAAGGGCAGTTCCGTGTACACGTGGTCTACTACTTTCCAGATCGCATCCGGGAGCTCTCTCATCTCCGGCTTCCACGAACCGATGGCTACAAAGCATTTACCTTTAAGCAGAGCTTCGTCATTCGAAAAAACGGGTTCTTTGGCCTGGGTTGCCGTGATGACGATGTCGCTGTCACTCAGCAATTCGTCGGCACTTGCGCACACGATTATATGGACTTCTTTAGGGGAAATGGCTTCTTTTACCTTTTGAATAAAAGGCTCGAAGTCCCGGAGGAAGGCGTCATACAGATAGATGGCTTGAATGTCGCGGACCGCGCAGGCGTAGATCAGCTGGTGCAGGCCCTGGACCCCGCAGCCGACCAGGCCGACCGAACGGCTGTCTTCGCGCGCCAGATGCCGGATAGCGACGCCCCCGACCGCACCGGTTCGCAGCGCCGTAATCACCTCGCCGTTCAGGATGGCTTCGACCGCGCCGGTTTCCAGCAGGTTGATGATCATCAGCCCGCTCAGATACGGATGGCCCTTCGCAGGGTTCTCCGGAAACTCCGCCAGCATCTTCGTCCCGATTAAGCCGTCGGCGTAGCTGGGCATGTAGAGCATGGTCTTGTTGTCGTGGGTGACGGAGTATCGGTCCGGCGAAAAGCACGCATCGTCCCGAAAGAGTATATGCGCCCGTTCGATCGAGTCCATAATCTCATCTAAATCGGCCGCCTGGTACATGTCTTTTTTGTTTAATATAAGCATTGAAGCGCTCCTCCTTGGATTTTCTTTTTTATGATTGTAACACAAAACCGGCGGGAGGGAAGACAAGGTCTTCGATCCATCTGCGAAATGTCGGTCAACATGTCGGTCAACATGTCGGTCAATATGTCGGTCAAGAATGCTTCTTTATTTCTGCTTTCGTAGGATTTTAAAAATAGAGAGATTCGCGCGAAAATCGAAAGTGAAAGTGCGCGAAAATCGAAAGTGAAAGTGCGCGAAAATCGAAAATGAACTTTCATTTAACGCCAAGATAGCTTATAATTTAAGCAGGCGGTGATAATATGAAAAAATATCTTCCTCGAATAATAGATAAGGAACTGAAACTTGCTTTAGAATCTATGGGCGCCGTTTTGATTGAGGGGCCTAAATGGTGTGGGAAAACCACAACCGGCCTGCATCATGCTAACAGCTTCATCAAAATGCAAGACCCGAGCAACATGGTCAATAACAAGCTGATTGCAGAAACCTCACCATCTTTGCTGCTAGAAGGCGAAAAGCCAAGATTGATCGACGAGTGGCAAACAGCTCCAATACTGTGGGATACTGTTAGAGTTGATGTAGATAATACGCAAAGAAAAGGACAATATATTCTAACAGGTTCCTCGAGTCCTCTAGCCGAGACGACAATGCATACAGGAACTGGTCGTATTGCCAGAATAAAAATGTATCCGATGAGCCTGTATGAATCCAACGACTCTTCGGGTGCTGTTTCTCTCAAAGACTTGTTCGATGAAAAAGAAATCAAAGCATCCACAGTCAGCCGTGACATAAAAGATATTGCTGCCTTGGTATGCAGAGGCGGGTTTCCTCAAAACATAAACCTGGATGTAGAGAAAGCTTTGTACTCCATGCGGCAGTACGTTCAGTCTATTTACAATAATGATATTAGCGATTTAAGCGACACGAAAACGGATCCTATACGAGTGCAGTCTTTCTTAAGGTCATATTCAAGGAATGTGCAGACTCTTGCAACTTATAACACGATTATGGAGGATATGAAAGCAAATGATGTTGGCATCACACTCCCGACTTTAAATAGCTATATGGAGAAAATGCAGCGGCTTTTTATCATCGATGAAACTCCCGGATGGTCCCCGAATATTAGATCCAAAAGTGCTATCAGGATTACAAACAAAAGAGGGTTTGTCGATCCATCGATACCGGTTGCGGTATTAAATATCAACTCCGAAAAAGTCCTGAAAGATTTTAAATTGTTTGGGTTCTTGTTTGAAGCCATGTGCATGAGAGATTTGAAAATATATTCCAGTGTATTGAACGGAAATGTTTTCTATTACCGCGACAAAGAAGGTTTGGAATGCGACGCAGTAATCGTGCTTCCAAACGGTGACTATGGATTAGTCGAAATCAAATTAGGAGGCGAACAAGAGGAAGTAGCTGCTGAGAATTTGCTCAAGTTGGAAAGCTTACTCGAAGCGACAGGTTCCAGACCCACTTTCAAAATGATATTGACCGGTAGCAATTATGCATATCAAAGGCCCGACGGCAATTATGTAGTCCCGATCACTGCGCTCAAGGACTAGATTGTGTGCACAAGGTACCTGGTACAAAACCCACATTTAGAAAACAAACTTATCCCAGTTCAGACTATCTAACAGAAGAGGGTAAAGGTGAACTTAACAGTCGGATAGCGGTATTCATCATCGGCAACTCTCTGTATAGCTTAAGGAATTTATTTACGAAAAAGAAAACTTACTGCTAAATTTGCAACGCGATATGCTCAGAATGCTTTCTTATTTCATTTTTGGGGTGAATAGTGAAATAAGAAGGCATGCGCGAAAAGTTAAAGTGAGCATGCGACACTCCATGATGAATTGGGGTCCGACGCCAAAAGAGCGTGTCCGACAGACTGGACGAATATATAGCATTTTCGTCCAGCGGACTGGACAATCCGACTATCACAGAGTCTATTCTCGTTTAGCAGATATCATTGCCGACACTCAGCAGTTAGTCCATCGATAAATCAGAAACTTTTCTCTCTTGTCGTCCGTTTTCGGCACGCAGATTTCGGCGTGCTTTTCGAATTGCGGCGTATTCTCCATCATCACTTCGTATTGTGCAAGCGGGTAGTATAGAATGACGTGCGCCTCCCTGCGCACCTCGTTCAGCGATGCCACGATGTTTGCAAGCACCTGCATGTACACCGATGCTGCGAAGGGGTTGAAAAAGAAGAATTTCGTATCCTGCGGCTTTATTTCGTAATGCTCCGCAAGCCCGTGCTCAAAGCGGATCGGTGCTTTGACACCGCGTGCGTTGCGGCGATATCGGCTTATGTTGTTCATAGCCTCGTCTAAAACATCTTCCTGGGCTTCGACTCCTGTGACGGGTATGTTAAACCGATTGTGCACATAAAAAGCGACGCGCCCTCTGCCGGACCCAAAATCAACAAACTGATCCGACGCCTCAAGCGAATAGTGACGAAACAGGTGTTCGAGTGCCCGGTACGGCGTCGGCTCGCAGCGGTTGTAGTGGGAAACTGGATTGTCCCATTCCTTAATCCCAACCGTCCGAACCGCAAGCCTTTTATCAAACGTGACTTCGCTCATGTAACTCTCCATTGCTAAAAGGGTGACAAACAGCAATACAGCTATTGTTTTTTGGGACAAAAGCTAGGCTCTTCAAAACTCTTTTCGTCTCGCAGCAGTCTATCGATCAACGGTTGCAGGTTTTGTTCTTCTCTTTTGAAGTAGGCGAGGTAGTTTTTATAGGGCATAGGCCGATGGTTATAGGAACAGTTCACCATTTCCAGCGTTCCCGAAGCGATTTCTTTTGCAAGGATGTTGCTTTGCAGCAAACCTACGCCGTAGCCTCTTTTGACAAGCTCCAAATAAAGTCTTGGATGATCAGACACGATGTTACATGGGAGCATATACAGAGATTCTTCTACGAGCTTTGAAGCTGTTGTTGCATAGGATGGTCGCACGAGATTCGGTAACGTCCCTTCAATATTCAAAAAGTTTCCCAATGGTGGGAGATTGAGCGAAGGCGATGCGACAAGGAACAGGTACTCGGTTGCATATGGTATATACTCAATGTCTGGATTCGGAGGGGTGACATAGAGCACCCCTAAATCCACAGCATTTTTTATTAATTGACGGTAAACGTACTCTGACGAATCTCTGAGAAGATGGATGAGTGTATCGGTGTGTTCTTCACAATAAGAGAGCACGCTGTTTTGCAAAGGCCCATACTCCCAACAAGTGACCGGTGCGGAAATGACGAGTTGTTTTTCAAACCGATCATATCTTTGCATGAAAGATTGGCAATCACTCATCGCTTGGTATAAGCGGATAGCATGTGGAAGAAACTGTTCTCCCATTCTCGACAATTCTACTTGCTTATTATTTCGATAGAACAATGTGCAGTTGAGCTCCTCTTCAAGGGCTTTAATGCGCACTGAGACTGTGGACTGTGAAACAAATAATAATTTTGCTGCTTGCCCGAAATTTTTTGTTTCATTAAGAAATATAAATGTCCGAATTAGGTCGAGTGTCATTTTGTCGTCCTTTCTGGATTTATATCAAAATTAAACAGCCGATATGCGTGTTGGAGTCATAATATCAGAAATTCATTCGCCTTGCAGTGGAAATAACGATTAAAATTACTAATACACTCGATAGAGTAATACTACTATACAGTGATAGAGTGCAACATTACAATAAGAATATCTCAAAAGTGTATCGTTACTTAACAAACGGAGGTGGTTTTATGGGGGAGTCTATCATTACTGAGTGGACGCATGTAGTTCGACCGGGAGCAGATAATTGCCACTATCGTGGCTATATGGTTGCTGGCACTACAATACTGCAATATGTTACAGATTGTTGCGCCTGTTTAAGCAGTGCGAGAGAAGGAACAGGAGGTTTGTTAGTAAATATTGATGCAAATTTTCGTGCAGAAGTCCATGCCATGGACGAGTTGGTTATCAAAATCCTGGTTGATAGAATCGGAAACACATCTAGAACATATTCTTTTACCGTCAATAAAACGATTGAATATGCGAACGATGGCACGTCCACCGCAAAACTTCTGGACATACCTCTCCTAGTAGCGGATGGTACGATTGTGCTCGTGTGCAAATAGGAAAGTATTTGTGTTAGTCGTTATTCGAGAAAGGATGAAAGAGCAATGAAAAAGAATACGAAACGCATTTTCTCACTTCTTATGGTGCTGGCCGTACTTTTTAGTCTAGCATCATGTGGCTCGGCTAATCAGGGAGAATCAGATGCTGCTGAAGCGTCTGGAAATTTTGTGATGGGTACCGGAGGCGTTGCAGGTACTTGGTATCCGCTAGGTGGCGTAATGTGTGGCGCTATGACAGCTGGAAAGCTGAACGTAACGGTTCAGGCGAGCGGTGGCGGCGTAGAGAACGTTAGGACAGTTCTTTCCGGCGAGCGCGACTTAGGTATGGCAGGTGGAGACATCGCATACTACGGATATACCGGCACATCTGATTTTGAAGGCGAAGATGGTTCCAGCTTGCGCGTGCTCGCTCGATTTTCTCCGATGCAGGCGCATCTAGTAGCCCGTGCGAACAGTGGAATCAACTCCATTGCGGACTTAAGAGGAAAAGCTGTCGGGTGTGGTGCGGTCGGCAGTGGAGATGAGCTTGCAATACGCGGATTTTTGAGCACAGTTGGTTTAACGTATGACGATATCGACGAATACCTTATTTCTGTTGCCGAGCAAGCAACCGCATTCAAAGATCGCAGGTTAGATGTGATGTATTTAGCTGCGAGCGCTCCAACTTCCGGCGTACTTGATGCTGCATCTCAGGCAGAATGTACATTGGTGCCGATTGCAGGTAGTGAAAGAGAGACAATATTGAATGAGTTCCCATTCTTTCATGCGACGGTGATCCCCAAGACCGCATATACTTTCTTAAAGGAAGATGCCGAAACTGTAGGACTAGACACTCTGCTTTTGTGTACAACAGACTTGAGCGACGAGGTCGCTTATGCTATGCTTCAGAACTTATTCGATAATGTTGAGTCTGTTCGGGCCGCTCACGGAAGCATGGCCGACTTTACGATGGAAAGCGCTTGTGAAGGTGAGTTTGCAGTTCCGCTGCATCCTGGAGCTGTAAAATTTTATCAAGATAAAGGTGTGCTATAGGTCAAATCTTAAGAAGCAGGGAAGAGCTATGCTTGCCCGGGGCAACACATTGGGAACCGGGCAAGCATACCACAGAAGGGACAGATGGTTTTGTTTAAGAAATTGAAAAAATCTAAAGGCGGTATCGTCGATATAGATGTTAACCTGCTGGTGGAAAAGAAGCGTTCACCGACTGGGACACAACTGTTAATCGTTAATATTATCGGTTTTGGGATGGCGCTTTTTCATATGTACTGTGCTGGCTTCAAGACGATTGACGTGATGCAATTTCGTGCAACGCATACAGCCCTAGGGCTGTGCATTTTATTCCTTTTATACCCCTTAACAAAAAAATCTTCAAGGGTGACAATTCCGTGGTACGACTGGCTAATTGCCGTCATCGCCATGATACCCAACTTTTATATCGTTTTAAACTTTAAAGAGCTTGCTGCACGAGCCGGGCGCGTTACAATGATGGACGCCGTCATGGGACTATTATTAATGATTGTCATCTTAGAAGCAGCGCGCCGGGTTGTGGGCCTGACTCTGGTATTCATTGCGAGCTTTTTCATAGTCTACACAATGTATGGTGCTTATTTCCCGGGAGTATTAGCACATAGAGGCGCGAGTATCAGCAGTCTCGTACGGCACATGATTCTCTCAACCGAGGGATTGTTCGGTGTGGCGCTCGGTGCCTCTGCAAGCTTCATTTTCCTGTTTTGCTTACTAGGGGCAGTCATGTCAGAAATAGAGGCGGACGGTGTGCTGATTGATCTCGCTATTGCCGCTTTTGGCAAGCAGCGCGGTGGGCCTGCGAAAGCTGCTGTCGTTTCCAGTGCGCTATTTGGCACAGTTAGTGGCTCTAGTTTGGCAAATGTAACGACAACGGGAACATTCACAATTCCGCTTATGAAGAGCGTAGGATACGAACCGGAATTTGCAGGTGCGGTGGAAGCGACTGCATCCTGTGGCGGCCAGATTATGCCCCCTGTGATGGGCGCAGCTGCGTTTATCATTGCGGAATTCACAGGTTCCAGCTATCTTGCTGTGTGCTTTGCCGCAGCCTTGCCGGCTTTACTATACTTTACAGGTATTTTTTCAGCTGTGCACGTTCGTGCCTATGCAAAAGGGCTAAAGGGTGTGCCTGAGGATCAACTCCCAGATGCGAAAAAGCTCATGCTGGAAAAAGGTTATCTGTTGCTACCTCTTGTGTCGATTATCGGTATCCTCATGGCAGGGATGAGTCCATCAATGGCCGCATTTATATCGGTGTGTGTAACCATCGCAGTCAGCTTCCTAAAGCGTGAAACGCGTATGAATCCTCAGCGGTTATTTGTCTCATTTGCCAGTGGAGCAAAAGGGGCCGTCGATGTAATGATTGCTTGCGCAATCGTTGGTTTTATCGTAGGTTCTTTTACCCTTACCGGTCTTGGGGTGAAAATGGCTACATTAGTGACCACTATGGCACGAGGGAGTCTACTGTTGACGTTGCTGTTTTCCGCCATGGCTTCGATTGTCTTAGGCATGGGCGTTCCAACGACTGCCAATTATATTATGATGTCCATGATTACAGTGCCGGCAGTTTCAGCAATGGGTGTTCCTATAATGGCCGCTCATCTATTCTGTTTCTATTTTGGTATTGTATCCGATTTGACGCCACCGGTTGCCATGGCAGCCCTTACTGGTGCAGGAATAGCAAAAGCAAAATTTTGGCCTACTGCAATTAACGCAACAAAGTTAGGGGTTGCTGCTTTCATCGTCCCGTTTTTCTTTGTATATAATCCAGTCTTGTTGCTCGGGCAACAGCCCTTCTCGATTACAGTCGTCGTTTCGATGTTATTCTCTATCGTTGGGATTATTGCTGTCAGTTGCGGCCTGTTCGGTTACGTAATCGATGACACTACATTATTTGAGCGAGTGATTATGATTGCAGCAGGACTATTAATGGTTTTACCGGAACCTATCACGAGCATCATAGGATTAGGTATGGTGGCATTTGTTGTTTTCAAACAAAAGATGCGTGTGCCAAAAGAAGCGCTTCCATTATAAGAAACATTGACCTGGTTTTAAAATGTTTTGATTATTTATAAAAAGGAGAAATATTTATGCATCCACTCGATACGTTGTTTTATCCGCGCAGTATAGCCATATTAGGGGCATCGACGAATCCGTCGCGAACCGGATATGAATGGTTTCATACGTTACATAAAGCAGGATACAAAGGAAAGATCTTTCCGGTTAACCCTAAAGGGGGAGAGCTTTTCGGTTATCCGTTCTATAAATCTTACGAAGATATAAAAGAGCCGGTAGATTTGGTCATTAACTTGTTGAGTGCAGCCAATACAGCGCAGGCGATGGAAACGATTGGTCGGTGCGGTGCAAAGAATGTTGTGGCTTTCACGTCTGGATTTGCAGAAATGGGGGGGCCAGGAAAGGCACTCCAAGACGAAATGCTTGCAATCGCAAAACAGTACAATGTCCGCGTTGTTGGTCCCAACTGTATGGGAATTGCGAATCTAGATTACGGTCTTAACTGCACATCATTGGAATTTTATCCCAAAGGTCCGATTGGCCTTATTTCGCAAAGCGGTAATGTGGGTATCACAGTTGCTTACGATGCAGCAAAATATGACATTGGGTTTAGTAAGCTGATATTTTTCGGCAATCAATCTGACTTGTCGATACATGAATTCCTAGAGTATTTCGGACAAGATGAAAACACAAAAGTAATCGCGATGTATGTCGAAGGGATAAAAAGCGGTTTAGGTAAAGAGTTCTTGGATGTAGCGAAGAAAGTATCGAAGATTAAGCCGATTGTGCTGATAAAGGGTGGAAAAACTCCCAACGCTGTGCGTGCTGCAATCTCTCATACGGCTTCTCTTGCAGGAGAAGCGAGTATCTTTACTGAAGCGCTCAAACAGGCGGGCGTTCTCGAAGTTGACAACCTCGAAGAATTGATACCGATCGCTGAGACTCTCTACCGCTGCCCATTGTGTGATGGAGAAAACATTTCGCTTGTCGGTTCAGGAGGAGGACATTCGATATTGCTGACAGATGCGATTGAAAAACATGGTTTTGCTGTGCCTCCACTGACTTCGACGACAATAGAAGCAGTCAAACAATTTCTACCCGATTATGCGCCCGTTGCCAACCCCATTGACATGACGGGCGAGTATTTGACAAATCTACGCCTCTTTGCAGATTTAACGGAAATAACACTACAAGACCCGATCGGATTTTCAGGAGCGGTCAATTACAGCGGGTACGACCTCATGGTAGAGGATAATGAAGCGTATCGCGATACAAATAATTTATCTTTTGCCGAAGGGTTGTCGCTCGTAGGAGACATTCAACAGAAATATGAAAAACCGATTGTATGCTATTCACCGAATGCGGGTGAAAAAAATATAAACTTAACGGCTCAAAGGAATTCAGGAATACCTACCTACGCTTCCTTTGATCTTGCTGCAACATGCCTGAAAGCACTCAGGTTGCGGCACGAAGCGTTGCAAAAGCTATCCAAAGAAGACTGTGTAGAAGAACCGGCAGCGAAAAAAAGGCTGGAAGATTTCATCGAACTTGCAAAGGCGCGCGGCCATCACAATCTTACTGAGTCCGAGGTACTACATCTATTGGCCAGTCACGAAGTGCCGGTGCCGAAATGGCACGTTGCCTTCTCAGAGGATACTCTGGAGAAAATGGCAAGTGAAATCGGCTATCCCCTCGTGATGAAAGTTGTATCGCCAAATATTATACATAAAAGCGATGTTGGTGGAGTTGTTGTAAATATCAAAGATGAAAATGAGTTACTCTTCGCTTATCGAACAATGATTGAATCGTTGAAAAAGAATCAGAGAGCTGCAGATGTGCAAGGGGTGCTGCTGACGCCGTTCATAGGCGGGGGAATCGAAATCATATGCGGTTTATTGTGCGATGCCACCTTTGGCCCTGTGATGATGGTAGGCGCAGGTGGCGTGCTTACCGAAGTGCTCGATGATACAGCATTTCTGATACTCCCAGCAAGTAGACAAGAAATACATGCTGCATTGCAATCGCTAAAAATTTATAAAGTGTTGGAAGGCGTGCGCGGCAAGAGGCCCGTCAACATAAATGCGCTTGTCGACTTACTATACGAAATTGGGCACCTTACGGTTACATATCCGGAAATCAGGGAAGCCGATTTCAACCCGATTATCGTAAATGAGCAAGCGGCTACCCTAGCAGATGCTCGCATGGTCATGGGATAAAGTATTTGCGATTTCTCCATATAACCTTGCAATGAGCGGAACAGATATGCTTTTAACTGTTCCGCTTATTGCTTGTTGTGATGGAAATGGGCCAGATGGCTTTTCGGCATCTCTAATAGCGCCTTCTCCGCTGTTTTAGCATATAGTTTATAGGGTGGCAGATTTTTGTCTATCTTCATCCGGGTAATTTACAAGCCCATGAAGAATTCCATAGAGACTGCCGAAAACGTGCTGCCCTTTGAAACAGAAACCTTGCAAAATCAATGCAGTCGGCACAACATCTAGAATACTGATTAAGTCTATCAACTATCTGGAGATCCATCCAATTATCAATATTATGAATACTATGAATACTAGCCGAACACTAGAACTTGTTTATAATATCTTGCCGAAGGGAGTGCATAAACTAATTAATTCTAGGATTTAAGAGTCGACGAAAAATGCGTCCAGAAACCGGGTGTTGAGGTACGAAGAATACTTGAGGGTCTTCCGCAAAGATAAATATCAATCGGGAAGCGGCAGCACCCATATAACGAGTATGCTTGTGTGCTTTTTGTTTCTACGATACAATGATTTCAATATGCTAGACATGATTTTGCCTGTAGAAGCAAGCGACAAAAGAATGACGGAGGACATAAATAATGGCGAATAATCGCAAGGAACAGGAGCGAGCTGAGCTCCATCGAACAATATGGGGTATAGCTAACGACCTGCGTGGCAGCGTGGATGGCTGGGATTTTAAACAATATGTTCTTGGAATTCTATTTTATCGCTACATTTCCGAAAATATTACAGCTTATATCAATGAAGGTGAGCGCGAAGCCGGAAACGCTTCTTTTGATTATGCAAAATTACTAGACAAGGACGCTGAGCAAGCACGGGAAGATTTAGTTGCAACAAAAGGCTTTTTCATGTTGCCATCGGAGTTATTTGAAAATATCTGTACCCGGGCAGAACAAGACAGCGAATGGGCAAAAGACCACCTAAACGAAACATTGGAGGCTGTGTTTAAGGACATCGAAGCATCCGCACAAGGAACACACTCTGAAGGTAATTTTAAGGGTTTATTTGATGACATTGATGTAAATAGCAATAAACTAGGCGGCACTGTAGCAAAGCGTAATGAACGACTTATCAAGCTACTAAACGGTGTTGGTGATATGAAATTGGGTGATTACCGAGAAAATACCATTGACGCTTTTGGTGATGCTTATGAATTTTTGATGGGGATGTATGCAGGTAATGCTGGAAAATCCGGTGGCGAATACTATACTCCGCAGGAAGTTTCTGAGCTTTTGACCCGTTTAACTATCGTTGGCAAAAAAGAAGTTAATAAGGTGTATGATCCTGCTTGTGGGAGTGGCTCGCTCCTGTTGAAATTTGCCAAAATACTGGGAAAGGAAAACGTCCGCAATGGCTTCTTCGGTCAGGAAATCAACATCACGACCTATAACCTTTGCCGTATTAATATGTTTCTGCATGATATTGACTATGATAAATTTGACATTGGGCACGGCGATACGCTCACAGACCCGCTGCACTGGGATGATGAACCGTTTGAAGCGATTGTCTCAAATCCGCCGTATTCGATAAAGTGGGCTGGCGACAGCAATATGCTTCTCATAAATGATCCGCGGTTTTCTCCCGCCGGAATACTGGCCCCAAAATCCAAAGCAGACCTTGCATTTATCATGCACTCACTCTCATGGCTCGCGACCAGTGGCACCGGAGCGATTGTATGCTTTCCTGGAATACTCTATCGAGGTGGAGCTGAGCAAAAAATACGCAAATATTTAATTGACAACAACTTCGTGGATTGTGTAATTCAACTACCGGACAACCTTTTTTACGGTACATCTATTGCTACTTGCATTATGGTTCTAAAAAAGAGTAAACGTGAGAACAGTACGTTGTTTATTGATGCTTCGCGAGAGTTTGTGAAAGTAACCAACAGCAATAAACTGACACAAGATAATATTGATAGAATCGTTAAACTTTATATTGATCGCACCGATGTAGAATATACTGTCAAGATTGTGCCAAACAGTGATATCTCCGAGGAAGGCTACAATCTTTCGGTTTCTACATATATAGAAAAAGAAGACACACGCGAAGTAATTAACATTGTAGAGCTAAATGCAGAGATTAAAGAGATTGTCGCACGATCGGAAGAGCTGAGACGGGAAATTGATAAGATTGTGGCGGAGATTGAGCGAAATGAAACGAACCAATGAACTTTACTGCCTCAAAAGTGTAAAGGAAGCAATACAAAATCCATATGCGGAACCAAGAATAATTTATTCAGCTGAAGAAGTAAGTAATAAAAACATAGTTGAAAAAATTATTAAAACTGCGTATCCAAATCAGCTGGGAAATGAATTCCCTGACTTTTTATGTCAAGACGGTTTAATTGAACATTTTGAGGTCACATCGTCTAAAGAAAACATGAAAGGGGCAGAGTTTCGGAAAAATGATAGACATTTCAAAAAAGAGTGTGATTGTGCAAGAGATAATCTTATAGCAAATGATTTTGATCAAGGAAGAATAATAGTTCAAAGAATGGAAATGCCTGAGCTAACATATTCACATGATAATTTTGTGAAATCCTTTAAAAGAAACTTCTCAAATCATATAAAGCGTTTAAATAGCTATACAGGAATAAAAACAAATAGTTTCTTTCTAATTGAGTCCGTCGGAGCTACATTCAAAGTATTGAAAAAGAACGAATATATTGGCGAAATATATCTTTTAAAGTATGACAAAATTCTACTCGAATATTTATATCAACATAGGGATGTTTTAAGATATGTAATTTTTACGCACTCAAATTATTTTGAAATAATTGAACTGGACAACATTCCACAGTTACTAAAAAAGTTAAATGATGATATTTCGTTTGAAGCAGGTAGAATGAAGAACGTTTCATTGAATTTGCAAATCGATATTTAAACCGTACAAAAGAATCAGCGCTCTTGTTGTCAAGGAGAATATGGATGGCCAAACTTGAACAATTAATTGCTGAACTTTGCCCGAATGGGGTGGAGTACAGAATGCTTACAGATATTGTTATCTCTGTAAACATCGGAATTAATCCTCGGAAATTTTTCAAACTAAACCCCATTGATGCTACTGGGTTTTACGTAACTGTACGAGAGCTTAATGGCTTAAAAGGAGTCTTCCAACATGGTAAGACGGATTTAATTAACGCAGATGCCATTAAAACAATAAATAACAGAGCGAATATCGAAAAAGATGACATCCTATTCTCAAATACCGGAACCGTTGGGAAAATGGCACTTGTTTTGGAAACTCCGGATAACTGGGGAATAAATGAAGGAATCTATGCGATAAAACCTCAACAAAAAATAATAATGCCAAAATTCTTATACTATTATTTAACGGGGCAAGAGGCATATAATGATTATAGTAGCAAATTTACTGGATCCACTTTGAAACATGTAACTCAAAGAGCACTGGCTTCTATCCCTGTCCCCATCCCACCGATGCAAGTGCAGAGTGAAATTGTCCATATACTGGACAATTTCACGGAGCTTACAGCGGAGCTTACAGCGGAGCTTACAGCGGAGCTTACAGCTAGAAAAAAACAGTACGAGTATTATCGGGATGAATTGCTGACGTTTGGCGATGATGTGCATGTGGTGAAATTCGGGGAAGCTGCAAAAATTGTAAGAGGCGCATCACCACGCCCTATTCGAAACTTTATAACAAATACTTCTGACGGCGTAAACTGGATAAAAATAGGTGATATTGCAGTAGGCGAAAAATATGTCACAGAAACTAGGGAAAAAATCACAAAAGAAGGAGCTAGTAAATCTCGGCTTGTTCAAAAGGGCGATTTCATACTTTCGAACTCAATGAGTTTTGGTCGTCCATACATTCTTGCAATTGACGGGTATATACATGATGGATGGCTTTCCATTAGTGGATTTTCCGACAAATATATTTCGGATTTTTTATACCACCTCATTAGCTCAAATAGAATTCAAAAAGAAATGGAGCAAAAGGCTTCTTTTGGCGGCGCGGTTCAAAACTTAAATGCAGACATAGTTAAGTCGTTAGATTTTCCACTTCCGTCTCTTTACGAGCAGCAGCGTATTGTCGATATTCTCGACAAATTCGATGCATTAACCACCGATATTTCCGCCGGGCTCCCCGCCGAAATCGAGGCTCGCCAAAAGCAATATGAATATTATCGCGATAAGTTGCTCACATTTAAGGAGAAGGTTGCATGAGTACCTATAATATTGTTTCGAGCGACAATGCCTCAACCGTTGTTGCCGAATATACAGCAGAATACCGCGCCGGAAAAGACTACCAATCTGAAGCACAGCTAGAGCAGGATTTCATTAAGCAGCTACAGGGTCAGGGCTATGAATATATCAGTGTCACCGATGAGTCGGGGTTAATCTTAAATTTGCGCCGGCAGCTAGAAGCGCTCAATAAGTATACATTCACCGATTCTGAATGGGAGCGCTTTTTCGCCGAGGCCATTGCCAGCAAAAATGAGGGTGTTGTGGAAAAGACCCGCAAAATACAGGATGACTATGTGCAAACTCTTAGACGGGACGATAACACCACAAAAAACATTATAATCATCGATAAAAAGAACATTCACAACAACCGATTGCAGGTCCTAAATCAGTATGAAACCGCTGAGGGCATTCGTACGAACCGATACGATGTGACCATCCTTGTGAACGGCTTACCCCTTATACATATCGAATTGAAACGGCGTGGTGTGGCAATTCGGGAAGCGTTCAATCAAATTAACCGCTATCAACGAGAAAGCTTTTGGGCTGCAAGCGGTTTATATGAGTATGTGCAGCTTTTCGTAATCAGTAACGGGACGCATACGAAATACTACAGTAACACGACCCGTTTTCAGCATATCAAAGAATCAAGTGGCGATGGCCGCATGAGCAAAAAGAAAACGAGTAACAGTTTTGAATTCACATCCCATTGGGCTGATGGCACTAATAAGGTCATCGCCGACCTTATTGATTTCACCAAGACCTTTTTCGCGAAACATACGATTTTAAATATTATCACACGTTATTGTGTGTTTACTGCGGAGGAACTTCTACTTGTCTTGCGCCCATACCAAATTGCCGCGACCGAGCGAATTTTGAGCCGTATCGAAGTATCCAACAATTATAAGAAATATGGAAGTGTGGAAGGCGGAGGCTATATATGGCACACTACTGGCAGTGGTAAGACTCTAACCAGCTTTAAGACTGCGCAGCTTGTGACGACTCTACCTTACATAGATAAAGTGCTGTTCGTGGTTGACCGTAAAGACCTTGATTACCAGACCATGAGGGAGTATGACCGTTTTGAGAAAGGTGCAGCGAACTCCAACACATCCACAGCGATATTAAAACGGCAGTTAGAAGACCCGGCCGCAAAGATTATCATCACAACAATTCAGAAGCTCAGTGTGTTTATTGCTAAGTACAAAAATCATGATGTCTTCGCTAAGCGAATCGTTCTTATTTTTGATGAATGCCATCGTTCACAGTTCGGCGAGATGCACCAAGCGATAACTAAAGCGTTCAAGAAGTACAACCTTTTTGGTTTTACTGGTACCCCGATTTTCGCTCTGAACGCAGTAACAAGCGGAAATCCGACTTTACGTACAACTGCGCAAGCTTTTGGCGAAAAATTACATACATACACCATTGTTGATGCTATCAATGATGGGAATGTACTGCCGTTCCGTATCGACTATGTCAATACCATCAGAATGCCGAAGAATATTCGAGATGCACAGGTTCGAGCGATCGATACGGAAAAGGCATTGGCAGCCCCCGAGCGCATAACAGAAATAGTGACATATATTCTTGACCACTTCGACCAGAAGACTAAGCGACAAAGTTTCTATTCTCATAAGGGACGACGTATGGCAGGGTTTAACTCTATTTTTGCAACGTCATCTATCCCAGCAGCATGCCAATATTATGCTGAGTTCAAACGTCAACTTGACAAGAGCGGACGTAATCTTAATATCGCTATGATTTATAGCTTTTCGATTAATGAAGAAGAGCCTGACGAAGAATTTGACAACGATAAGTTGGATAAAACGTCACGAGAGTTTTTAGAATTGACTATTGCTGACTATAACGCGGCGTTTTCTACTAATTTTGATACATCGAGTGATAAGTTCCAGAATTATTATAAAGACCTCTCTTTGCGGGTGAAAAATTGCGAAGTAGATTTATTAATCGTTGTAAACATGTTTTTGACAGGCTTTGACGCAACAACGCTTAATACGTTGTGGGTAGACAAGAATCTGAGGCATCACGGATTGATTCAAGCATTTTCTCGTACCAATCGAATCCTTAACAGCGTGAAAGCTTTTGGAAACATCATCTGTTTCCGCGATTTAAAAAAAGCAACTGATGACGCAATTGCTCTGTTTGGCGACCGCGAAGCCGGCGGTATCGTACTCTTGAAAACATATTACGAATATTATAATGGATATGAGCAGGACGGCAAACATAAGGCGGGCTACAAAGAGCTAATCGAACGCCTACTTTGGGAATATCCTCTTGGTGTCGTAATACTTGGAGAAACCGCAAAAAAGGCATTTATCGCTCTCTGGGGTGCGATACTGCGGCTCCGCAATATCCTCACAGCGTTCGATGACTTTTTGAACAACGAAATACTATCCGAGCGAGATCTTCAGGATTATCAGAGCCTCTATATCGACCTATATAAGGAGTTTCGGCCCAAAGGTGATGGAGACAAAGAAAACATTAACGACGATATTATATTCGAAATGGAGCTCGTCAAGCAGATCGAGGTCAACATTGACTATATTCTTATGCTGATAGCAAAATACCATGAAAGCAACTGTACCGACAAAGAAATTCTTGCTGCCATTGATAAGGCCGTTAATTCTAGCCTTGAGCTGCGGAGTAAGAAAAAGCTTATCGAGGGCTTTATTGCTCGTGTCAATACATCCACTCAGGTAGATGACGATTGGCGTAGATTTGTGGCAGAACAAAAAGAAAATGACCTTGCCGATCTCATTTCTGATGAAAACCTGAAAGACGAAGAAACGCGTCGCTTTATTGATAATGCATTTCGCGATGGGGTATTAAAGACCACGGGCACTGATGTTGATAAAATTCTGCCGCCCGCGTCACGCTTCGGTGACGGAAATAGGCAGATAAAAAAGCAAGGTGTGATTGTGAAGTTACTTGATTTCTTTGAGAAATATCTTGGACTGGTTTAAGGGCAGCATAAAAATGAAGGAGTAAACACAAATAGTTTAGAAAAGATATTTAGATAACGTTTTCTCCAAGCCAGTGCTGAAAATAGCCCACAAGTTTGTTGTAAAATATTCGTAGGAGTTAATATTTAATTGGTATAACAATCCAAACTCAGTCACGCAGTCGCGAACTGTAGAGACAGACGACAGCACGGGAGGTAGGCATGAAGGGTTCGGAAGCAAAACTTGTAGCGTATATGCAGGGGCCAAGCAAGCGCTTTGTAATCCCTGTATATCAGCGCAACTACGATTGGAAGACAGAAAACTGTAAGCAGCTTTTTAACGACCTTATAAAAGTTGTGAGAAACGGGCGCAAGAGTCACTTTTTCGGCAGCATCGTTTCCGTCTACAATCCGGACGGTGTTAGCGACGAGTTTCTAATTATCGACGGTCAGCAGCGCCTGGCGACAGTGTCCATACTGTTGCTTGCTATGTACAACCTGATCGAAGAAAAGCGAATCGTTCCGGAACAGGCAACGCTCAGCGAACTCATCTACGAACAATACCTGATCGACAAATACCGGGAGGGCGAAGAGCGGATTAAGCTTAAGCCGGTTAAGGACGACAGCGCAGCGTTTCAAAAACTGTTCAAAGATGCGGGGGAGCATCAGCAGGGAAGCAACCTCACCGTCAACTACAACTATTTTGTGGACCGGCTCCTGGAGCAGGAAGTGACGCCGGACGAATTGTTCGATGCCATCTGCAGGCTGGAAATCATCAACATTACGCTCAATCAGGACGACAACCCTCAGCTCATCTTCGAAAGCCTCAACTCGACGGGTGTGGCGTTGAGCGAAGGTGACAAAATCCGCAATTTTATCCTGATGGGGCTGCCGACGAACGTACAGAATAAATACTATGAGGACTACTGGCACAAAATCGAAATCTGCACAAATTACGATGTGAGCGCTTTTGTGCGGGACTATCTGAGCATCAAAGAGCAGGCGATTCCGCCGCAGTCCAGGGTCTATCAAATCTTTAAAACCTATGTCGAGGATCATGCGCTCGACATAGAACCGTTGCTGAATGATCTCCTCGCATACGCACGCAGATATGAAGTTTTATTGCAGGGCAACACTCCCAACCGGGAACTCAACGCGACGATATACAGACTCAATCGGCTGGAGACAACGGTCACGCGTCCGTTCTTCCTGGAAGTCCTGCGTATTCACGCCGAAGAGAAAATCACCTACGAGGAACTG
>Ga0172382_10004306_pt1 | contig 21890 bp, 20 predicted proteins | sample Leawel138RmetaG_FD_122245 | JGI IMG/M metagenome (GOLD analysis project Ga0172382, IMG submission 122245) | Leachate microbial communities from a municipal landfill in Southern Ontario, Canada - Leachate well 138R metaG | ecosystem: Engineered > Solid waste > Landfill > Unclassified | place... | reverse complement strand
GCGCTGGGCGTTCCGGTGCGGCGCGAATCCTCAGTCGCGGCCGATCCCGCCTTCGTGCCGCTCGGCGCGCCGGTCTGGCTGGAGCTGGATCGGACCCAAGCCAGTGGTCTGTGGATTGCGCAGGATACCGGCGGGGCGATCAAGGGCGCCAACCGCTTTGACACGTTCTGGGGCGCGGGCGCCGATGCAAGGGAGGTCGCCGGCGGAATGAGCGGACGCGGGCAGGCGCTGCTCTTCCTGCCGCGCGGAACCTTGTCGCGCCTGGGCGTGGAATGAAGCCCCCACGGGGGCTGAGCGCCGGCGAAGCGGAACTCTGGGCGCGCGTGGCGCGAACGGTGACGCCGCTGGCCGGACGCAAGGCTCCTGCCGCCGCCCGGCCCATCGCAACGCCACCCAAGGCTTCGGACGCCAGCCTGTCCAAGGCCCTCGCGAACCCCACTGCAACACCGCTTCGGCCGCAGCCCGATCATGCGCCGGTGCGCAAGCCCGCTCCGCCCCCGCTGGACCGGCAGACGCTCGATTCCTCATGGGAGCGCAAACTTGGGCGGGCCGCCGTCGCGCCGGACTTCACGCTGGATCTGCATGGCGCATCGCTCGACGCCGCGCATTCGCGGCTCGATCATGGTCTGGCGCAGGCCCGCGCGATGGGCGCGCGGCTGGTGCTGGTGATTACGGGCAAGCCCCGGCCCACCGAGGCTGCGGATCGGGCCGGTTCGCGCGGGGTGATCCGCGCGAAGATTCTCGACTGGCTGGCGGCAGGCCCGCATTCCGGGGCGATTGCCGCGATCCGGCCCGCGCATCGGCGGCATGGCGGCGCGGGCGCGCTCTATATCGTGCTGAGGCGCGCGCGGTAGGCAAACCGTTCGTCTGTTTTACCTCGCTGCTGGGTTCCCGCTTCCGCGGAAATGACGAGGAGCGATCCCATTCCAGACATGCTTGAAGAGCGCCAACGAACGGGCGCCAAACGAAACGGGCGGAAGCCTTTCGACTCCCGCCCGCCCTTTGTCCGGTAAGCCAGCGCTCAGGCCGCCTCGGCCACATCCTCCGCCGGGGCATTGCGGATGATATAGTCGAAGGCGGAAAGCGCCGCCTTGGAGCCTTCGCCCATGGCGATCACGATCTGTTTGTAAGGCACCGTGGTGACGTCGCCCGCCGCGAAGATGCCCGGCAGGGAAGTGGCGGCCTTCTCGTCGATCACGATCTCGCCCCGCGCCGAAAGCTCCACGCCCGAATCCTTGAGCCATTCGGCATTGGGGACGAGGCCGATCTGCACGAACACGCCTTCGAGGTCGACCGTATGTTCGGAGCCGCTCTCGCGGTCCTTGTAGGTCAGCCCGTTCACCTTCTCGCCATTGCCATGGATTGCGATGGTCTGGGACGAGGTCAGGATCTGGACGTTGTCCATGCTCTGCAGCTTGTCCTGCAGCACCTGATCGGCGCGCAGCTGGTGATCGAATTCGATCAGCGTCACATGGGCGACGATGTTGGCGAGGTCGATCGCCGCTTCCACGCCCGAATTGCCGCCGCCGATCACGGCCACGCGCTTGCCCTTGAACAGCGGGCCATCGCAATGCGGGCAATAGGCCACGCCCTTGTTCTTGTATTCCGCTTCCCCCGGCACGCCGAGATTGCGCCAGCGCGCTCCGGTGGACAGGATCACCGCCCGCGCCTTCAGCGATGCGCCATTGGCCAGCACCACTTCGTGATAGCCGCCCTTCCTGCTCGCCGGGATGAGCTTCTCGGCGTGCTGCAGGTTCATCACGTCGATGTCGTATTCCCCGACATGCTGTTCCAGCTGCGCCGCCAGCCTAGGGCCTTCGGTATGGGGCACAGAAATGAAGTTCTCGATCCCCATGGTGTCCAGCACCTGGCCGCCGAAGCGCTCCGCCGCGATTCCCGTGTTGAAGCCCTTGCGCGCGGTGTAGATCGCCGCGGCCGCGCCGGCGGGGCCGCCACCCACGACAAGCACGTCGAACGGCTTCTTGCCCTTGATCTTCTCGGCGGCCCTGGCGGCCGCGCCGGTATCGACCTTGGCGAGGATTTCCTCCACGCTCATGCGGCCGTTGGCGAAAGGCTCCCCGTTAAGATAGACTGCGGGCACCGCCATCACCTTGCGCTCGTCGACTTCGGCCTTGAACAGCGCGCCGTCGATGGACGTGGCCGTGATATTGGGATTGAGGATCGCCATCAGGCTGGCCGCCTGCACCACATCCGGGCAATTCTGGCAGGACAGCGAGAAATAGACCTCGAAATTCAGCGGGCCTTCCAGCGCCTTGATCTGGGAGATCACCTCGTCCGGGACCTTGGGCGGGTGGCCGCCCGCCCACAGCAGGGCCAACACCAGCGAGGTGAATTCATGGCCCATCGGCAAGCCGGCGAAGCGGGTCGCGACCGAAGGATTGCCGGCGCGGCGGATAAGGAAGGAAGGCTTGCGGGCATCTTCGCCATCGAATGTGGCGCTTACCTTGTCGGATAGCGCCGCGATTTCACCCAGCAGGTCGCGCATCTCGCCCGACTTCGCATCGTCGCCGAGCGAGGCCACGAGTTCGATCGGTTCGCGCAGATTGCCGAGATAGGTTTGGAGCTGCTGCTTCAGATTGGCGTCGAGCATCTTCGATTCCTGATAGTTCCCATGAAAACGGCCCGGGGCGGTGGGGGGACCGCCCCGGGCCGCAATCGGCCCATGCGGGCAGTTCAGTTCAGATCTTGCCGACGAGGTCGAGCGAAGGAGCCAGCGTTTCGGCGCCTTCTTCCCACTTCGCCGGGCAGACCTGGCCCGGATGGGCGCGGACATATTGCGCGGCCTTGATCTTGCGGACGAGTTCGGCGGCATTGCGGCCCACGCCTTCGCAGGTGATCTCGGTGATCTGGATCACGCCATCGGGATCGACCACAAAGGTCGCGCGGTCGGCAAGGCCCTGGCCTTCGCGCAGCACGCCGAAATTGTTGGAGATCACATGATTCTGGTCGCCCAGCATGTGATACTTGATCTTGCCGATGGCCGGCGAGGTGTCGTGCCAGGCCTTGTGGCTGAAATGCGTGTCGGTCGACACGGCATAGACTTCGACGCCCAGCGACTGGAGTTCGGCATACTGGTCGGCCAGATCCTCAAGCTCCGTCGGACAGACGAAGGTGAAATCCGCCGGATAGAAGAAGAACACGGCCCAGTTGCCGCGCACGTCGCCGTCGGTAACTTCCACGAACTTGCCGTCCTTGAAGGACTGGGCGACGAAGGGCTGCAGTTCTTTACCGATAATGGACATGTATGCTCCTGTTGGTTGGGTGAATTTCATTTCGCAAATGCGAGAAAATTCGCAGATGCGAGATAGGGTGGAATTGCGTTCGGGTGAAACGCATAAAACCGATTTTGAAGATTGAGTAAATCAATCAGCCCTTTTTGATCGGAATCAACGATTAGCCTGTCCAGGACTCGCCTGGTGAAATCCTCAGCCGCATTGGGCGCGGTGCAGCATCTTGTGATCGGCCAACACCAGCGCCATCATCGCCTCCACCACCGGCGCGCCGCGTATTCCCACGCACGGATCGTGCCGGCCCTTGGTGGCGATGGTCGAGGCGGCTCCTTCCCGCGTCACCGTTTCGACCGGGATCAGGATGGAACTGGTGGGCTTGAAGGCGATCCGCATCGCGATCGGCTGGCCGGTGGAAATCCCGCCCGCAATCCCGCCGGCATGGTTGTCGAGGAATTCGGGCTGGCCGTTCCCGCCGTTTCCTTCCCCGGCGGGCCGCATCCGGTCGGCATTCTCCTCGCCGCGCAGCCGGGCTGCGGCGAAACCGTCGCCGATCTCCACCCCCTTCACCGCATTGATGCCCATCATGGCGGCGGCGAGATCGGCGTCGAGCTTGCCATAGAGCGGGGCGCCCCAGCCCGCGGGCACGCCTTCCGCCACGCATTCCACCACCGCGCCCAGCGATGAACCGGCCTTGCGCGCCTCGTCCAGCAGGTCTTCCCACCGCTTCGCCGCCCAGGCATCCGGGCAGAAGAACGGGTTCCTGCCGATCTCCTCCTTGTCGAACGCGGCGCGGTCGATCTCGTCTCCACCGATTTCGCTGACCCAGGCGGTGATCGTCACTTTCGGGATCACCAGCCGGGCCACGGCCCCCGCCGCCACGCGCGCGGCCGTCTCGCGCGCGCTGCTGCGCCCGCCGCCGCGATAATCGCGGAAGCCGTATTTCGCGTCATAGGCATAATCGGCATGGCCGGGGCGATAGGCCTGGGCGACGTTCGAATAATCCTTGGAGCGCTGATCGACATTCTCGATCATCAGGCTGATCGGGGTGCCCGTGGTCTTGCCTTCGAACGTGCCGGACAGGATCTTCACCTGGTCCGGCTCGCGCCGCTGGGTGGTGAAGCGCGACTGGCCCGGTCGCCGGGCATCGAGGAAAGGCTGGATCTGCCGCTCGCTCAATTCCAGGCCGGGCGGGCAGCCGTCCACCACCGCGCCCAGGGCTGGCCCGTGGCTTTCCCCCCAACTCGTGAAACGCAGCACGCGGCCGAAAGTGTTGACGCTCATGCGGTGGCTATTGGCGTAATACGCCAAAACTGTCCATGCGCCGATTTTCCAATATGGACAGATTATCGTGTCGCGCAGTCCCCACTGCGCAATATCGGGCACTTCAATTGTCCTGTTGGGATAAAACAGAGCATGCCGCTCCGTCCATATGGGAAACTTATCCTAGCCAAATCGCGCATCATCGGGCAGGAACAAAACATGATTGCCAAGCTGAAAGGGCTGCTCGACGAGACTGGCGCCGACTGGGCGGTGATCGACGTTTCCGGCGTCGGTTATCTCGTCCATTGTTCCGCGCGGACGCTTTCCGCGCTGGGCGAGGTGGGGGAAGCAGTGACGGTGTTCACCGATCTGCAGGTCAGCGAGAACGACATGCGCCTGCTCGGCTTCGCCACTTCGGCGGAGCGGGACTGGTTCCGCCTGCTGACGCAGGTGCAGGGCGTGGGCAGCAAGGTCGCGCTGGCAATCCTTTCGGCGCTCTCCGCGCAGGAATTGCAGGCGGCGTGTGCCAAGGGCGACGCCGCGATGGTGGCGCGGGCCAACGGGGTCGGCCCCAAGCTGGCCAGCCGGATCGTCAACGAATTGAAGGACAAGGCCGGCGGCTTGCCGGGCGTGCCCGGGGCCGGGGCGGCCGTGGTCCATCAGGCCGGTTCGGCCAGCGCCGATGCCGTCTCGGCGCTGGAGAACCTCGGCTTCAAGCTGGGCGTCGCCGCCGCCGCCGTCGCCCATGCCCAGGCCGAACTGGGCGAGGAGGCCGGGCTGAATAATCTGGTCCGCGTGGCGCTGAAAAGGGCGGCGGGGTGAGCGACAACCCCACGCTCTCGGCCCGGCGGCAGCCGGAAGATCAGGATGCGGCGCTGCGGCCCCAGTCCCTCACGGAATTCGTGGGGCAGAAGGCCGCGCGGGAGAATCTGCGCGTGTTCATCGAAAGCGCGCGCTCGCGCGGGGAGGCGATGGACCATGTGCTGTTCTTTGGTCCGCCCGGCCTCGGCAAGACCACGCTGGCGCAGATCGTGGCGAAGGAACTGGGCGTCGGCTTTCGCGCCACTTCCGGCCCGGTGATCGCCAAGGCGGGCGATCTGGCCGCGCTGCTCACCAATCTCGAGCCGCACGACGTGTTGTTCATCGACGAGATCCATCGCCTCAATCCGGTGGTCGAGGAGGTGCTCTATCCCGCGATGGAGGATCGGGCGCTCGACCTGATCATCGGGGAAGGGCCGTCGGCGCGGTCGGTGCGAATCGACCTGCCGCCCTTCACCCTGATCGGGGCGACCACGCGGCAGGGGCTGCTGACCACGCCGCTGCGCGACCGTTTCGGCATCCCCGTGCGGCTCAATTTCTATACGGTGGAGGAACTGGAAAGCGTGGTCGCGCGCGGTGCGCGGCTATTGGGCATGGCGATGGACCCGGCCGGCGGGCGCGAGATCGCGCGCAGGGCGCGGGGCACGCCGCGCGTGGCCGGGCGGCTGCTGCGGCGGGTGCGGGATTTCGCGCATGTGGCCGGGGCGGACGTGGTTAACGCGCGGATCGCGGATGAGGCGCTGACGCGGCTGGAGGTCGATTCGCTCGGGCTGGATGCGATGGACCGGCGCTATCTCAGCATGATCGCCGACATCTACAAGGGCGGCCCGGTGGGCGTGGAAACGCTGGCGGCGGGCCTCGCGGAGCCGCGCGACACCATAGAGGAAGTGGTGGAACCCTACCTCATCCAGCTCGGTCTGCTGGCCCGCACCGCGCGCGGGCGCTGCCTCAACGAGCGGGGCTGGGCGCACCTCGGTCTGAGTCCCCCGGCCGGCCCGCAGGGCGGATTGTTCGGGGCCGAAGGCTGATTTCATTCGGAATCATTTCGCGTTCGGTTCCATATCGGGACAGCTTGATCAGAGCAGAGGCTTTCTCTCCCAAAAAGTGGCAATCGCCCCTTTCAAATACGGTTAACGCGATTGCCGTGCGCACGGCACTCTGCGTTCTTGGCGGTGGGGGAAGTGCCAGGTCCGAAACAGCGGGCGGTACTTTCGAACAGGAAAGAGAGTTGCCCATGTCGGTTCGTATGGCCTTGGCGAAATTGTCCGCGATCGCAGCGGGCGGAGCGCTTGTCGGTGGCGCGGTGCATGTCGCCGAGCCGCAATCGACCGATCAGCTGCAGTTCAAGTCGATCAAGTCGGTGAAGCAGGACAAGCGCGTCAAGCTGGTCAAGCAGCAGCCGAAGCCGCGCCAGGTGAAGCGCATCCGCCGCGTCATCGAGAAACCGGAATGCTGCGAGGAGCAGTATGAAATGGCGATGGTGCCGGTGCCTTACCTGCCGCCCTTGCCGCCCCAGCCCGTGAGCGGCGGCGGCGGTGGCGGCCCGGTCGTGATCGGCGGGGGGCCGGTCGGCGGTTGGGGCTTCGGCGGCGGCTTCTTCGGCGGTTTCTTCGGGGGCAGCTCCGGCGGCGGCGGCAATATCGTCATCACCTCGACCTCGTCGGGCGGCTCGACCTCCAGCTCGACCGGCGGCTTCACTTCCACCGGTGGCTCGACCTCCACCTCCACCGGCGGGTTCACCTCCACGGGCGGTTCGACTTCCACGTCGACCGGTGGGCTGACCACCACCAGCACCACCGGCGGATTCACTTCGACCACCACCGGCGGGTCCAGCTCGACCTCGACCACTACTGGCGGCGTGACGACATCGACAGGCGGCGTGACCACTTCCACCGGCAGCGTCACCACCTCCACTGGCGGGATCACCAGCACGACCACCACCTCCGGCAATGTGACGACCAGCACCTCGTCTTCGAGTTCGTCCAGCTCCAGCAGTTCGTCCTCCAGCTCGAGCAGCAGCTCCAGTTCGAGTAGTAGCGGCGGCAGCGGCAGCTCGTCCGGCGGCCATCCCTGCAAGAAGCATTGCGGCGGTTCGAGCGGCGGATCTTCCAGCTCGGGCAGTTCGAGCAGCAGCAGTTCCTCAAGTTCTGGCGGCTCGTCCAGCACCAGCACTTCCGGCAACATGACGACCAGCACCTCTTCGTCGAGCAGCGGTTCGAGTTCCTCCAGCTCCAGCAGCTCGTCGAGCAGCAGCAGTTCGACCTCGTCCTCCAGCTCGACCAGCGGCACCACCACCAACAGCAGCACGAGCGGCACTCCGGTTCCGGCGCCGCCGATGGTGATCCTGTTCGGCATGGCCGCCGCGGCGGTGTTCGGCCGGCGCAAGCTGGCGTTGAAGAAGGTGGCCTGAACCGCCGCGAATTTTCCCGTAGACTACCCGTAGCGAGAAGGGCGGCCTCCCCGTGGCCGCCCTTCTCCTTTGCGCCCCGTTCTCCGGGCGGCCCACGGGCCGCTTCAGCTAAACCCGCTACGGCGCATAGAAAAAACCCCGCCCCTCCCGGCAGGGAGGAGCGGGGCCGCGTTGCGGTATGTGGGAGGGCTGGCGCTTAGGTGGCCAGCTTGCGTAGCACGTAGTGCAGGATGCCGCCGTTGAGGTAATATTCCAGCTCGTTGGCGGTATCGATCCGGCACAGCGTCTGGAAAGTGAAGGTCGAGCCATCCTTGCGGGTGACTTCCACATCCACGGTCTGGCGCGGCTGGATCGTGGCGATGCCGCGAATGGTGAAGCTGTCGTCCCCGGTCAGGCCCAGCGTCTCGCGGGTTTCGCCATTGACGAACTGCAGCGGCAGCACGCCCATGCCGACCAGGTTGGAGCGGTGGATGCGCTCGAAGCTCTCCACGATCACCGCGCGCACGCCGAGCAGGTTGGTGCCCTTGGCGGCCCAGTCGCGGCTGGAGCCGGTGCCGTATTCCTTGCCGGCGACGACCACCATCGGCGTGCCGTCGGCCTTGTGCTTCATCGCCACGTCGTAGATCGCGCCGACATCCTCGCCATAGCGGCTCATCCCGCCTTCGATGCCGGGCACCATTTCATTGCGGATGCGGATATTGGCGAAGGTGCCGCGCATCATCACTTCGTGGTGGCCGCGGCGCGCGCCGTAGCTGTTGAAATCGGACTTCGCGACCTGATGCTCCATCAGCCACTGGCCGGCCGGGCTGTCTTCCTTGATCGAGCCGGCGGGGGAGATGTGGTCGGTGGTGATCGAATCGCCCAGGATCGCCAGCGGCCGGGCATCCACGATGTCGCCGACCGGGGCCGGGGTCATGGTCATGCCTTCGAAATAGGGCGGGTTGGCGACATAGGTCGAACCGGCGCGCCACTGGTAGGTTTCCGAGCCGGTCACGTCGATTGCCTGCCAATGCGCATCGCCCTTGTAAACGTCGGCATAGCGCGCCCGGAACATGTCGCGGTCGACGCATCCGGCGATGGTGGAGGCGACTTCGTCATTGGTGGGCCAGATGTCCTTCAGGAAGACGTCGTTGCCGTCCTTGTCCTGCCCGATCGGGGTGGTGGTGAAATCTTCCGTCACCGTGCCCTTGAGCGCATAGGCGACCACCAGCGGCGGGCTGGCCAGGAAGTTGGCGCGCACGTCGGGCGATACGCGGCCCTCGAAGTTGCGGTTGCCCGACAGCACCGAGGCGGCGACGATGTCGTTGCCGTTGATCGCCTTGCTGATCGGTTCGGCCAGCGGGCCGGAATTGCCGATGCAGGTGGTGCAGCCATAGCCGACCAGATTGAAGCCGATCGCGTCCAGATGGGGCTGCAGGCCGGCCTTGGTCAGATAGTCGGTCACGACCTGCGAGCCGGGGGCAAGCGAGGTCTTGACCCAGGGCTTGGGCTTCAGGCCCTTCTCGTTCGCCTTCTTGGCCACCAGCCCGGCAGCGACCAGCACGCCCGGATTGGAGGTGTTGGTGCAGCTGGTGATGGCCGCGATCACCACATCGCCATCGCCGATGTCGTGATCCTTGCCGTCCACGGGCACGCGCTTGAAGCTGTCGTGCTTGTAGACCTTGGCCAGATCGCCGTTGAACACGTCGTCGACATTTTCGAGGACGACCTTGTCCTGCGGGCGCTTCGGCCCGGCGAGCGAGGGCCTCACGGTGCTCATGTCGAGTTCGAGGACGCTGGTGAAGATCGGGTCCGCGCCATGCGGATCGAGCCAGAAGCCCTGTTCCCTGGCGTAGGCTTCGACGAGGGCGATCTGGTCTTCGTCGCGGCCGGTAAGGCGCAGATAGTCCAGCGTCTTCTCGTCGATGCCGAAGAAGCCGCAGGTCGCGCCATATTCGGGCGCCATGTTGGCCAGCGTCGCGCGATCGGCCAGGGTGAGGGCGGCCAGGCCCGGGCCGAAATATTCGACGAAGCGGCCGACCACGCCATGCGCGCGCAGCATCTGGGTGCAGGTGAGCACGAGATCGGTGGCGGTGACGCCTTCTGGCAGCCTGCCGGTGAGCTTGAAGCCGACTACTTCCGGGATGAGCATGGAAACTGGCTGGCCCAGCATCGCGGCTTCGGCCTCGATGCCGCCCACGCCCCAGCCGAGCACGCCCAGGCCGTTGATCATGGTGGTGTGGCTGTCGGTGCCGACGCAGGTGTCCGGATAAGCGACTTCGACGCCGTTCTGGTCGGTGCTGGTCCACACTGTCTGTGCGATATGTTCGAGGTTCACCTGGTGGCAGATGCCGGTGCCCGGAGGGACGGCCTTGAAGTTCGCTAGCGACTTGGATCCCCATTTGAGGAAGTCGTAGCGTTCGCCGTTGCGGTAATATTCGATCTCCACGTTCTGCTCGAAGGCCTTGGGATGGCCGAACTCGTCCACCATCACGGAGTGGTCGATGACGAGGTGCACCGGAACCAGCGGGTTGATCTTGCTGGTGTCGCCGCCGAGCCTGGCGATCGCGTCGCGCATCGCGGCCAGATCGACCACGCAAGGGACGCCGGTGAAATCCTGCAGCAGCACGCGGGCCGGGCGATACTGGATTTCGCGGCTGGAGCTGGGGTCCTTCTGCCAGTCGACGATCGCCTGGACATCTTCGGTGGAAACGGTGAAGCCGCCGTCTTCGAAGCGGAGCAGGTTTTCCAGCAGGACTTTCATCGAGAAGGGCAGGCGGGAAATATCGCCGAACCTTTCGGCCGCCTTCGCGAGCGAGTAGTAAGCCACCTCGCGATTGCCAACCTTGAGGGAACTGCGGGTGCCAAGCGTGTCCTTGCCGACCTGAGTCATATGTGTCGTCACCTTACCTAGAATTGCCCAGGGACTCGCGCCGGACCCTGCAGGGTGCGCGGGGAGCCAATTGCCGCGAGGCGCTTGCGCGTTCTGCCCGCGAAAATCAAGGGGTCTGGCCCTTAAAACCGCCTCGCGGGGGACTCGACGTTCTTTCGGCTTCATTGCCGCCGCGTGGCGCGCGGCGGATCGGCCGGGGCGGGAAAGGCCGGTTTCAGATCGCGGTCTGTTCCGTCCGGCGCGGCGCCGCGATCCAGCACCCGGCGACGATAAGCAGCGTGCCCGACAGCGTGGCTTGGTCGATCCGCTCCGCGAAGAACAGCCAGCCGAACAGCGCGGCCCAGAGAAAGCCGGTATATTCCACGGGGACCAGCGCCTGCGTTTCCGCGCGGGCATAGGCCCAGCTCAGCAGCAGCAGCGACAGGGTCGCCAGGACGGCCGAACCGGCCACCGGCGCCAGGATGCGCCAGTCGGACAGGCTCGCGAGCCAGGGCGCGGGCAGCAGCAGGATCGCGGCGACCACCATCTGCTGCGCCAGCGCGATTTCGGCGGGCCGGGCAAGCTGCGCGATCCGGCGCTGCAGCACCAGGTTCCAGGCATAGAGGCAGGCGGATGCCAGCACCGCCGCGACGCCCTCAGCCTCCTCCGGGCCGAACGCGCCCCGGTCGAACCGGGCAAGGCCTATCAGCAGGACCCCGGCGAAACCCAGGATCGAGGCGATCACCGCCCGCTGCCCGATCCGCTCGCCCAGCAGGATCGCCGCGAGATAGAGCGCGATCAGCGGGGCGATGAAGGACAGCGCGATGGCCTCCGCGATCGGCAGCCGGATCAGGCCATGAAAGAACAGCAGCGCCATGCCGCAGTTCACCGCGCCGCGCAGGGCGTGCATCCGCAGGTTCGGCGGCGAGGGGATGCGCCCGCCGCGCAGCTTCCATATCGGGAATACCAGCGCCGTTCCGATGATCGAGCGGAACAGCAGGGCGCTGTAGGCGCCGATCAGGATCGAGGCGCCCTTCATCAGCGCATCCATCAGCGAAAACAGGGCGACCGCCAGCGCCGTGGCCAGGAAGGGGAGCAGGCGGTGTTCCATTTCCTGCGCATAAGCGGCCTGCAACGTTACGTCATCTCTTGCTTCCATTCATCCTGCCGTCATAGGCAATAGGGAATGGTCAACTCGTGATCCGGCGGCGTTCAGGTCGCGTTGGGCTGTCATCTCCGGGTCCCGCAAGATTAACGGTGTGGGCAAACAGGGTTTAGCGTTATGACGAATTTCCTCCGCCAGCGGTTGAAAGCCACGATTCCGGCCATGATCGGGTCCCTGGCGGCGTTCGTCTCGCCGCTGCAGGCGCAGGATACGGCTCCCGCCTCCGCGCCTTCCCCCGCTCCCACCATCGCCCCGCAGCCGGTGCTGCCGGTTCCCGCGCCGCAGGCTTCGCCCGCCGTCGCGCCCGTGATTCAGCCCTTGCCCGGAACGGAGGCGCCCGAACCGATCCCGGTGCGGGAATGGGAAGTGAAGGACGCCAGGGCGCTGCTGGAGACGATCGAGGGCATAGGCGCCGAAGGCCTCGCCCCCGCGGATTATCTGCCGAACGATCTGCGCAGGGCGATCGAGCAGGGCAAGGGGCCGGAGCTGGACCGGGCCGCGAGCCGCAGCTTCGCCTGGCTGGCGGAAGACCTGCGCGATGGCCGCACTCCTATGGAATCGCGCAAGCAGTGGTTCGTGGTCGATCCGGATGTGGAATTGATGCCCACCGCCACTCTGCTGGAGCGGGCCCTGGCCATTCACGACGTGCCGGGCGTGCTGGCCTCGCTCGCCCCGACCCATCCCGATTACGCCGTGCTCAAGCGGATGCTTGCCGAAACGCCTCCCGGCGACAAGGCCAGGCGGACCAAGATTCGCGCCAATATGGATCGCTGGCGCTGGCTCGCACGCGATCTGGGCGGGACCTATCTGCTGACCAACGTTCCCGAGTTCCAGTTGCGGCTGACCGTGAATCACAATGTGATCCGCTCCTATCGCACGGTCGTCGGCAAGCCCGGCTCCACCGCCACCCCGCAACTGGCGGAGATCGTGGAAGGGGTGATCTTCAATCCCACCTGGACCGTGCCGCAGAGCATCGTGAAGGGCGAGGGACTGGGCGCGCGGCTGCTGGCCAATCCGGCCCGCGCTAGGGCGCAGGGCTACAAGGTCACCAGGGGTTCGGACGGCTTCGTCACCGTGGTGCAGCAGCCCGGGCCGAACAATGCGCTGGGGCTGATAAAGCTCGACATGCCCAATCCGCATGCGATCTTCCTGCACGATACGCCGGGCAAGGATGCGTTCAATCTCGATATCCGGGCACTCAGCCATGGATGTGTGCGGACGGAGCGGGCGCTGGAGATGGGCATGACCATGGCGATTCTCGGCGAAGGCGCGACCAAGGACGAGGCGATCGCCATCGTCAATTCGGGCGAATATACCAAAGTTACGCTGAAGAAGACTTTCCCGGTCTACATCACCTATTTCACCATGGCGCAGGACATCGACGGAAAAATGCGTTCATTCGGCGACATCTATGGCCGAGACGCTCCGGTTCTGGCCAGTTTCGATGCGCCGCGCCAGCAGAAGACGGGTGCGCGCACGACCGGAGAGGCAGTGGTTCCGATCGAAGCTCCCGGAGCGTGACGCGATTGGACGGCGGGTGGCCGGCCGGGCGAATCCGTCAATAGATCCAGAGGCGGTCGGCAAAGAGCAACCGGCCGCCTGACAGGTTCCACAAGGCTTCGCGGAAGTCTTCCGGACCCATCGCAAAGCAGCCGTCGCTGCGCCCGAGCTTGCCCCATTTTTCCAGCATCGTCGGTTCCGCATACCAGGCCGAATGCATCACGATCGCGCGTTGCAGGCAGTTCGAATTGTCGGGGTCCAGCCCGCCGAGCCGGATCGAGGTGCCATATTTGCCGGTATACCATTCCCAGGTGATATAGGCCCCGCGGCTGGTGCAATTCGAGTTGGGCTGGTTCGAAAAGAAATCCAGAAAGCCGTCATGATCCGGGTCGGAACCTTTGCCGTGGCTCACCAGAAAGGAGCGGACGGTCCCATTCTCGAGATTGGCGAAATGGAATCGCGGCAGGGAAGAGGGCAAACCGAAATCGGCGACCCCCGCAACATCCTTGCGCCACAACACATTGCCGGCCCGCTCGACCTCACGCTTGGCGATTTCGAGAATCTTGCGGTCCCGCACCCCCGCCGACATCGGCTGGGCAAAGACGCGTGCCGGCAAGGCCAGCGCGGTGCCTGCAATTGCGGCGGTTTGGCAGAATTGCCTGCGGTTCAATCCCGTTCCCATACCCATCCTCATAATATGGACATTCTGACGGTAAAGTGAAGCATGGTTCGGCATATGTCCTGTGCATGGGCTTTTGCGGCGGAATGCGATTTTCCCGCGAAAAAGCGTTTCGATGCGTATATATCCCTCCCCGATGCGACCGTTATCCGATCTCTGCGCCAAGGGTTTCGTCCCCTTTGCCGCGCTCGCCCTGCTTGGAGGATGCGCCCAGAACAAGCTGTCGGGCGAATCCGCTTCAACTGCATCCGCGCCCCCGGCGGAGAAGGCATCCGCGCCGCTTGCGCCGCAGCCGACCCTCATATTGGATCGCGCCGCCGCCCAGCGCCTGCTTGGCGCCAAAGGGGTCACTCTCCAGTGGATCGGGTGGAACCAAAGGGGAAGCCTCCATGCCCGCGAGCAGGATGGGACGATTTTCCTCACCGGCTCGCAATCGGACCAGCATGGCCCGGGGCAGCTTTATCTGGATGGCTGGGTCGAGGAAGTTGGCGCGGATTACTTCGTCTTTCGGGGCACCATTCGCATCACCGATACTCCCGATGGCGGGCGCAAATGCGAAGGCCGGAAACTTTGGCATTTTGCCGTGACCCAGAATCGCCCCTATTGGCGCCTTCGCGAATTCGAATGGTGCGATTACCTGACGGATTACGTGGACATCTATTTCTGAGCGCCGAGGCGTATCAGACTGTCGCCTTCCAGCCGCATGAGCCGCCAGTCGCCCCGCATGTGCGCGCCGATCGTTTCATAGAAGGCGATCGACGGCTCGTTCCAGTCGAGCACCGCCCATTCGAGCCTTGCGCAATCGCGCCGTAGCGCAAGCCGCGCCAACTCCGCCAGCAAGGCCCGGCCCAGCCCGTATCCGCGCGCTTCCGGGCGCACGAACAGGTCTTCGAGATAAAGGCCCGGCGTTCCGGCGAAGGTCGAGAAATTCCGGAAGAAGAGCGCAAACGCGGCTGCTTTGCCATCATGCTCCGCGATCAGAACCTCCGCGGCCGGATTCTCGCCGAACAGATACGTCCCCAGCATATCTTCATCGAAATGAACCGCGGGCGAGAGATCCTCATATTCCGCGAGTTCGCGGATAAGCGCGGCTATCAGCGGAAGATCGGCGAGAACGGCCGGACGGACGCCGACAGTCATTCGGCAGCCTGGGCCGTGGCTTGCGCCGCCTCCATTTCCGCTGCCTTCTGTTCCACCAGCCTTACGATGTGGTCCAGCATATCCGCGCTTTCGACATGATGGTCGGTCACGCCGGTCAAATAGACCATGTGCCTGCCGCTGCCGCCGCCGGTGATCCCGATATCGGTTTCGCGCGCTTCGCCCGGCCCATTCACGACACAGCCCAGGACGGAAAGCGACAGCGGCGTCTTGATATGCTGCAGCCTGTCTTCCAGCGCGGTGACGACACGGATGACATCAAAGCCTTGCCGTGCGCAACTCGGGCAGGAGACTACCCTTACGCCACGGGTGCGCAGGCCCAGGCCCTTGAGGATTTCGAAGCCCACCCGCACTTCCTCTTCCGGCTCGGCCGAAAGCGAGACGCGGATGGTGTCGCCAATTCCCGCCCATAGAAGATTGCCGATCCCGATCGCGGATTTGACCGTCCCGCCGATCAGGCCGCCTGCCTCCGTGATGCCGAGATGGAGCGGGCAGTCGACCGCATCGGCAAGCCCCTGATATGCGGCGACGGCGAGGAACACGTCGCTCGCCTTCACCGCCACCTTGTATTCATGGAAATCGTGATCCTGCAGCAGCTTGATATGATCGAGCGCGCTTTCGACCAATGCCTCGGGGCACGGCTCCCCGTATTTCTCGAGCAGATCCTTTTCCAGGCTGCCCGCATTCACTCCGATCCTGATCGAGCAGCCATTCGCCTTGGCGGCCCGGATCACTTCGGCAACCCGTTCGCTGCTGCCGATATTGCCGGGATTGATGCGCAGGCAGGCCGCGCCCGCATCGGCTGCTTCCAGCGCCCGCTTGTAGTGAAAATGGATGTCGGCGACCAAGGGCACGTTGGCCGCCCGGGCGATCTGCCGGAATGCGGATGTGCTCTCCACATCCGGGCAGGATACGCGAATGATGTCCGCTCCCGCATCTTCGCAGCGGCGGATCTGAGCGATGGTGGCGCCGGGGTCGGAGGTCGGCGTATTGGTCATGGTCTGCACCGTGATCGGCGCATCGCCGCCGACGGGCACATTGCCGACCATGATCTGACGGCTCTTGCGGCGCTCTATATCGCGCCAGGGACGGACGGAAGACATGGACCGCCATATAGTCTTCCGCGGCCTCTGGAGCAAACGCTGTAGATGTGCGATTTCCAGGGCAGAGCACTGCGTCTCTGCATGGCATAGGGCTTGCGCGCCTGCGCAGGGCCTGAATCACCCTTGCACTCTTGTCAGTGTGCGCAGCCATGCGCCGGGTTGATGCGGTCCCAATCCTGCCGCCGCGCAGGCTCACGCCGCATTTCGCGCAGGGCGGCATTCATGTAATCGCCCGCCAGCTTCCTGTGCTGGCTTTCATCCTCTGCATTGGACGCATCGAGGGCAAGGAGCATTTCCTCACGCGCGCGCAGCAAACAGACCGGGGCGTCCAGCCTCTCCATGACATTCGCCTCTTTTTGCCGAACCTCTCCGCAAAGCCGGCGTTTCTTGCATATCATGCTTTGGCGATTCGGCCAAAATTCCGCGAACCGGACCGTTGCTGTCTGGTCAGTTCAGCCTCAGCTCATACAGATATTCGTCGTCGCGATGGTTACCGACCCAGAAATAGATGTCCGCGATTTTAGAGAAGCCATATCGCGCATAGAAGCGCTGCGCGCCATGATTGCCGCTCCACACCGATAGCTGGATGGCGTCTGCCTGGCGTGCGCGTGCTTCCTCGAGCGCCCATTCCATCAGGGCAGCCCCCACCCCTCCGCCGGTCAGGGATGGGTCCACGTAGAGTTGCCCGAGAGAGATCGGATTCTTCGCGCTTGAATGCCCGTCATACCAGCCCGGCATCTTGAGCTTGCAGAATCCGATCAGTTTTCCATCCCGTTCGGCCAGGCAGTGGATGAATGCCGGGTCCGCGATCTCGCCTGCGACAGCTTCCCGGGAATAGACCGAGGCGAGAAACCCGGAGAGGTCGGCCGGATCGTAAAGATGGCCGAAGGCCGCGCGGAAACTGTCTTCCCCAAGCCGGGAAAGGGCGGGAACATCCCGTTCGGTGGCAGGCCGCAGGATCATTTCAGGAATGCTTGTCGGCTTTCCTGCGCCCGAATCGCATGTTGTGTTCCAGGCGCGCTCTCAACTGGGCGTAGAATGCTTCCAGAAACGCGCGGTCATCGCCCTGGCCCGGTTGCCAGCCGATCTTGCGGCAGATCGTTTCCGCGACCGCAGCCATCGCTTCCGGGCGATTTTCGCGCAGGATACGTTCCAGCGTCTGCAATTCATATTCGCCATAGACGGAAAGTTCGGCTTCGCCGAATCGGTAAAGCGCGCCGGTTTCGGTCGATACGCCATACGCGGAGGGCGTGGCTGACAGCGTATCGTCAAGCCTGCGCTTGGGCGCCTCGACCACCCAGGTGCCGGCGATGAGATCTCCGGCGCGCATCGCATCGCGGTTGAAGAAGGGGAACAGCAGGAAAATCGCGAACCAGATCGTGGCGGCAAGACCCGCCATGCCGCCATCGCCGCTTTGCGCCCCGGCGATCAGCATGAGCGGGGCGAACAGCTCTATGTCGCGCAGCAGGTTGCGAGCGATCACCGCCTCCGCGGTCAGCCGGCCGCCGTCGCGGGCGGCAATACGGATTCCGGTCAGCCGCTTGCCCGGCGTCGCCCCGCGCGGCCCCAGTTCGAAGAACAGGAAGTAGCCATAGTGGAACAGGAACATCGCGATCAGCCAGATCACGACGAGGAATTCGAGCACTCCGAAGATCTGGCTGGGGTCCTCGGCGGATTGCCAATCCATTCCCAGCACGCCGAAGCCCAGATAGAGCAGCAGCAGCGTCACCGCCAGCATCGTCACGTGAATGATGATGAAGTCTATGATGAGCGCGCCCGCTCGCGATCCTCTGCTTGCAACCGTTAGCGGCAGCGCAAGCCCTTCCGGGGTTATCAGCGTGCGCAGGCGCTTCGCCTGCGCGGCAAGATAGGGCGCGCTCGCCATGTCAGGCTTCCCGGCCCTGGAGCGGCGCTTTCAGGGCGAAGAAATAGGCCAGCCAGAAGATCAGCATCGAACCGCCGACAAGGTAGCGGCTGGGGGTATCCGTCACCAGCTGCCGGACGAAGCCTTCGAGGAAGGCGGCGATCAGCAGCATGAGCACGACCCCGGCCATGACCTGCGCCGCCCGCCGCCCGCTTTCGGCGGCGGCGGTCAGGACCGAGCGTTGCCCGGGGAAGGCCATCGCGCGCCCGATATGGATGCCCGCGCCGCCCGCCAGCAATATCGCGAACAGCTCGGTCGTGCCATGAACGCTCAGCCAGCCAACGAAATCCACGGTCATCCCTGCGCCGCCGAACAGCCACAGCATCGCGCCAAGCAGGGCCATGTTGTGTATCAGCAGCAGGATCGAGGGGACTCCGAAGGCAAAGCCCAGCGCAAAGGCGAGAATCGCGACCTTGGCGTTGTTGCTGAAAAGATAGGCGGCGAATGCGGAGAGGCCGGAAGCGCTTTCCTGCTTTCCGAACAATGTCCCTCGCAGGACGTCCGGCGATGCGCCGGGGGATCGCTCCCCGCCGAATTCAGGCGGGACCAGGGCGTGGAACCATTGGCTGTCGCCGGAAACCAGCAGCCATCCGACCAGGGTTCCGGCGATCATCGCCGCCAATGCGATCAGCAGGTCCGGCCAGATTTCCCGCACGCTCGCGCTCCAGCCCCCGCCCAGAAAGCGCCGCAGCCAGCTGCCCAGGGAACTGCGCGGCCCGTAGACCTGGAACCAGGCGCGCTGGACGAGCGATTCCAGATAAGCCAGCGTCGCCGCGTCCAGCGAGGTTTCCCGCGCGATGGCGAGGCTGGAGGCGGCCATGCGGTAAAGCGCCGGCAGGGCCAGCACGTCATCGTCGGAAAGTTTGCGCAAGCGGCCGGATTCCAGGCGCGCGACAATCTGCTCCAGGCGTTTCCACTCGCCTTCGCGTTCGAGCCGGAAACGGTCCGAGCGCAGCGCCGCCGCCGCGATATCCGCGGGAGAGGCGGCAGCCCGGCTTCGGCCGAACAAAGATTTCAGCATCGGCGCCTTCACCCGATCGCTCCCGCGCGCTTGATTTCCAGATAGCGGTCGATCAGCCGGTAGCCGATCCGCTCCCATGGCGCTTCGATCACATCCACGCCGAGCTGCCGAAGCCGTTGCAGCACGACCGCCCGCTGCCGCGCCAGGGTTTCCGCCGTCACGGCCATGGAGACATGAGCGAGATCCTCGGGCTCGGCCGCGATCAGATCAGCCAGCTCGGCGTCTTCCATCGTCACGAACAGGACGAGATGGTGGCGGACCAGCCGGCCGACGCTTTCGATCATCAGCTCCGCGCTGGTCGGATCGCTGAAATCGGAGAACAGCACGATCAGGGAGCGGCGCTGCAGGCGGGCCGTAAGGGTGGCCAGGGCGAGCGTGAAGTTCGGCTCCTGCGCATGATAATCCAGGCTGGCGGCGGCGCTTTGCAGCCGGTGGAAGGCCCGGGTGTCGGAAATGAAGGGCGTGGCCAGCTCCGGCTGCCGGGCGAAGCCGAACAGCGCGACCTTGTCGCCGCCCTTCAAGGCGACATAGGCGGCGGTCAGCGCCGCCGAGACGGCCCTGTCGATCCTCGGCAGCCCTTCAAGCGGTTCGCACATCGCCTGCCCGCAGTCGAAGGCGAAGACGATCTGGTTGTTGCGCTCGCTTTCATTCTCGCGGGCATGAAGCCGGGTCTGCCGCGCGCTGGTCTTCCAGTCTATGCGGCGGCGATCCATTCCCGGCTGATATTCGGCCAGCGATTCGAACTGGCTGCCTTCGCCCCGGATTCGCCGGGCGATCAGACCAAACTGGGCATCGCGAAGGAAGGTCTGCAAGGCGGGGGAGCGGACCGGCGAAAGATCCGGCCAGATCCGGATGTCGCGGTTCACCTGCTGGCTTTTCTGACGATGGGCGAGGCCGAGCGGCCCCGGCCAGCGCAGCCACAGATGGGTGATCGCGCCTGTGCCCCTGCGCGATGGCGTGAGCGGGATGCTGCCGCGCCACGCGCCGCTGGGATCGAGGCCAAGCGGGAACTCCGCCCTTCCGCCCGGGCCGAGGCGCGGGTCGAAGGCCAGCGCGGCGCTTGGAGGAGCGTTGCCTTTGCGCCCTGAAATATCGGCCAGGACGGAAATCTCGAAAGGCTCGCCCACTTCCGCATCGGCTGGCGTTATCAGGCGCAAATCCTCAAGCCGCCCCGCCGCCAGCCCGTCCAGCAGCACCAGCACCAGCAGCATCACGCCGGCCGCGGGCGCGACGATCCAGGCGCCCGGCGCGGCTGCTGCGATGACCAGCGCCACCGGCGCGGCCATGGCCGCGAGCCGTGCTGTCCGGGCGGACGGAACGATCAACGCGGCGCCTCTGTCTGTTCGACCAGCGCGCCCACCAGGGCTTCGACCTCCCGCCCTTCGATCTCGGCGGCGGGCGAGAGCAGCAAGCGGTGCCGCAGGACCGCGGTGGCCAGCGCCTTCACATCATCCGGCAGCACATAGTCCCGCCCCTGCAAGGCGGCGCGTGCGCGTGCGGCATTGGCCATGAGCACGGCCGCGCGGGGGGATGCGCCGCTGGACAGGTCGGCGCTTTCGCGCGTGGCACGGACCAGGCGCACGATATAGTCGATCACGTCGGGCGCGATCGTCACGCTTTTCAGGGCGGCGCTGGCGGCGGCAAGCTGGGCAGGCTCCGTGACAGGGGCAATGCCGAAGTCTTCCGGGCGCGGCGGGCCGCCCTGTTCGCCGAAGCGGGCCACGATCGCGGCTTCTTCCTCCGCGCTGGGATAAGGCACCAGCAGCTTGAACAGGAAGCGGTCGAGCTGGGCCTCCGGCAAGGGATAGACCCCCTGGCTCTCGATCGGGTTCTGGGTGGCGATGACCAGGAAGCGTTCGGGCAGGGGATGCACTTCGCCATCCAGCGTGACCTGCCTTTCCTGCATGGCTTCCAGCAGGGCGGCCTGGGTCTTGGGCGGGGTGCGGTTGATTTCGTCGGCCAGCAGCAGTTCGCAGAAGATCGGCCCGCGCGTGAGCGTGAACTGGCTGGTCTGGAAGTTGAACAGGTTGGAGCCGAGGATGTCGCCCGGCAGCAGATCCGGCGTGAACTGGATTTTGCCGTAGTCCAGCCCGAGTGACCGGGCAAAGCATTGCGCGAGGAAGGTCTTGGCGACGCCCGGAGGGCCTTCGAGCAGGACATGGCCGCGGCTCAGCAGCGCCACCAGCAAGTGCTCGACCGTATCCGCCTGGCCGATCACCGCCTTGCCGATCTCCGCGCGGATCGCTTCGGCCAGCGACCGGAGCTGGTCCAGGGTCATGGTCATGTCTCGAGCTTCCTTTCGATCTGTTTGAGAGCCTGCGCCGCCTGCAGCAATTCATGCGTGCCGCGGCTTTCGGCGAGTTGCCGGACGAGGTCGGAGAAAGCGGGCCTGTCCACCCCCTGGCCAAGAAGGCGATGGTCGATCTGCATGTTCAGAGCGCTTGCTTCCTGCTGCCGGCGCAAGCCGAGAAGCTGGGCTATCCGCGCCCGCATCAGGGCCGCGTAAGGGGGGCCTAGCAGATGGAGGCGCCCGGTGCGCCGGATGAAACCGGCGCTGTTGATGACCAGCTGGCGCTTGCCGAGCGCGATCGTCCGGCCTTCCGCGAGCGGCGGCCCGAAGCGGCGAAGCGCCCGCCAGCCTATGATTATGCCGGCGATGATGAGGCATATGGTTGCCGCCAGGAACGGCGGGGTGAATGCGAGAGTAAGCAGATTGGCGCTGCGGCCCAGCCCGTTCAGCGTGAGATCG
>Ga0172382_10004305_pt1 | contig 21891 bp, 18 predicted proteins | sample Leawel138RmetaG_FD_122245 | JGI IMG/M metagenome (GOLD analysis project Ga0172382, IMG submission 122245) | Leachate microbial communities from a municipal landfill in Southern Ontario, Canada - Leachate well 138R metaG | ecosystem: Engineered > Solid waste > Landfill > Unclassified | place... | reverse complement strand
GATCGCCAAAGCCCGTCCAATCAAGACGCAAAGCGCAGGCATGGCCCGTGCCATGGCGAGCATTTGCAACGCGGAGTGGGCGGGTTTGGGCGGTCAAAGCGGGCATGAGGGATTCTTTCTCAATCGCGGGCTGAGTCCGGTTCGCAAGCGCGCGGTATCCAACGCCAAGCGGCTGAGTCACACGCGATAGACGACGGGAAGTCGAAGCAAGGCCATGCTTGCATCTGGCGTGGCCGGCCTTGGGTTCATGGGCGAACAGGGCTGACAGGGCCACGTTTTCGTATGCGTGATCCGGGCGCTCAGCCGCAAAGGCCGAGCCTGCGGTACGCGCCGCCAGAGCCGTTGGCTGCTGGGGGTGCCCGTCGACGGTGCTCGGAAACCCATGTGGCAACCGTCGGGACGGATGGATACCCATCCATGCACGGACGGCGTCGATGATTGTTGGCATTCCGTCTGGTTCTGGCAGCCGTTGCGGGACTAGAGACTGCGCGCATCAATTGCTCCGAGCGCACCATGTGCGACCGTGCGCTGCAATGCAGCGTAGCGGCGCCCAACGGCGGCCAGATCCGCCGCGTTGTCGATGCTGCGCTGCGCGTCTGCCCAGACCAGATCGGCATGGTGCAGCAGCACCTTGCGGCGCGCGTCGTCGCTCTCGCACGCGATCACGCTGGAGAGCACGTCCAGTGCCCGGATCATCACGGCCGGGCTGCCCGATGCGTTCTGGCGGATCATGTGGAACATCACGTTGACCAGGCCGCCATACGTCAGACTGGGCGCGACGAGCGCAACGGCATCGTCGCGCGTCGTCACGCCGCTGCGCAAGTGCGCTCCGGCCAGGTCGCAAAGGGCCACACCGAGCCGGTTGAGCACGCTCATGGCGGTTTGCGGATCGTTGATTCCCGGTGACAGGGCCCGAACCGCCACCTCGACCAATTGTCGTACCGCGTATTCCAGATCGCCGGCGCTGCCGCGCGTCCGCGCCAAAGCGGTTGCGTTGACGACCGCCTCCTCGGCTTCTGGCACCTGGACAGACATCAAGGCGATGGGCGCGCCGGGAAATACATAGTCGCCCCGACGTACAAGAAGCCGTATGGCAGTTCCGTGTTTCGCTGCCCAGTTGGCCAGACTTGCTTCGTCGAGTTGCTGCAGGTAGCCGCGTCGTTTGTCGACGATGGTGGTGGCGTTCAACCAGAATGTTGCGGGCGGCGGCTCGGTTTGTGCCTTGTCGGCGACTGTGGACTTCATGGCCAGGCGAATGTCTTCGCTCACGAGTTCAATGACCGTGTCGACGTTGATGCGATTGGCCATGTGGCCAACGAAGTAGACCAGCGTCGCGACGCACGCAAAGGCCAGCAGGACGCCGAAACTCAGGGCCAGGTGCGGCGTGAACGCTCCTTCTTCCTGCGTTCTGACACTGCTGAGCACCATCAGTGCGTATGAAAAGGTCCCCAGGAAGGCGCCCAATGAGAGCTGCACCCCGCGATCGCTGGTGAAATTCCGGAGCAGGCGCGGGCCCATTTGCCCGGCCGCGAGCGACAGGGCGGCAATGGTGATGGAGAAGACAGTGCCTGCGACCCCGATCGTCGACGACGCGATGGCGCCAAGCAGTGTGCGTGCCCCCGCGCCACCGCCGTTGTAGAGCCAGTTGCTGTTGGTCATCCACGCAGGCAAGTCGACATTGCGGTCCACGCCCAGCAACGCGATCGCCAGCAGGATGCCTGCAAGCACCATGGCGCCCGGAACGGGCCAGAAGGCCTCGCGCAGTTGGTTGACAAGTTTCAGGATGCGCGCATTCATGGAATGGGCCGCCCGGGCTTTGAACTGACCCGCGGAAGCAGGGCAGTTGGGGGGTGGTCGTCGAGCGGCTGTCTGCAGTCTATCGAGCCCAGTCGCATGAGTCCAGCTGCTGGTTGCCGGGTTTTGGCTTGGGCAGCCTGTCGGCAGGTGATAGACGCGACTGCGACGGTTGCCAATGGTGGGGCGGCCTGTCATCGAGGCTGCTTGCGCGCCCGTATCCGCTGCGGTTTTCCTGGCGACATGATCTCCGGGTCAACGCGGAAGATAGTTGGCAAGCATTGTCAGCTCACCGGATGACAGATGATCTCGGCCCTTGCGGGCCTTGTATGAAAGCCGCCTGCGGCGGCTCATGATGAATCATGGCGGCGCAGCCGCAGTCATTGCCGCCGCGAAGCGGCGCGGTCATCAACGCGTCAGCGAGCTCATCGTCATGTGCCTGATCTTGCTGAGCATCGCTTTTAATCAGGACGCGCAGTGGGCGCCAGCTTGAGCCCGAGATTGTTGTGGCTGTTGTGCGCAGCCCGCTGCACCGAACAAGGAGGTCGATCGGTGACGTACGGGTTGTAAACGCACATCATGTCACGGCGAATCGGCCCGGCGCTGGGATCTATGCTCGCGCACAGACGCGGCCTCACGTCTGTGCGCACTTTTGTTTGCACCATCGCGCGCAAGGGATTGTGTGGAGCGCTTACCAAAGGATCGGCACCGCTCCGGCGCCATCCATCTTGGTCAGGCAAAGGCGTACCTGGTGGCGCTCTGCGTCTTGGTCAGCGCGCCGCCATCGGTTACCGAAACACCTCGGCTGATAATTTTTGCCGCGGCGCAGGCGTCTCAATGAGCAGGATGCATGCGATTGCAGCGGGACCAACGCATAAAAAAAGCCCCAAGCGTCGCCCGGATGTGGGTCCAGACGTGGGGCTGAGTTTTTGCAATCCGATTTTTATCGAGCAAATTCAGTGAATTATGCAAAAAAACTGGCGGAGAGGGCGGGATTCGAACCCGCGAAGGGTTATTCACCCTTACACGCTTTCCAGGCGTGCGATTTCAACCACTCATCCACCTCTCCGTGGCCGGTCATGCGTTATTGTAGTGGCGTGCGCCGGTTGGTCGTGCAATCCGTTGTTATCCGGCGGCGCGGGCGGTGAAGTGACATTTGGGGGTTCTTGCGGGTTTGTCCAGACAATTGCGTCTTTTTACCGCTATCTTGCCGACGCGGCAGGAGCAGCAGGCGGTGGCGGCGTTGCGGCGCGGCTGGGCGCTGCCGCAGCAGCGGCTGCGGCCGCAGGTCGAGCGGCTGCACCTGACGCTGCAGTTTGTGGCAGATTGGCCGGCGGCGCGGCTGGCCGTTTGGCAGCAGGCGCTGGCCGGGCTGCGCTTTGAGCCGTTTGACATCGTCCTGGCGCGCAGCGAGCGCTGGCGAACGCCCGGTGGTGAACTGCTGGTGCTGCTTCCGCGTGCGTGCCCGGCGCTGGTGGCGCTGCACGCTGCCACCGAAGCGCTGGCACGGCAGGCAGGCGTTCCTGCCGAGCCGCGGGCGTGGCGGCCGCATGTCACGACGCTGCGTGGCGTGGCGCTGCCGCCCGGGCCGCTGCCCGTGCATCCCATCCGCTGGCACGTGGATTCGGTGGTGCTGGTCTGCTCGGAGCCGGAGCGCCAGCCGCCGCGCTACCGTGTTTTGAGCCGATATCCGGCGCCGCCGGACGCGGTGGGCAGGGGCAGATCCAGCGGAGGGTCTCGTTAGAATCAAGGGTTGTGCCGACAACTGCCCGCAGGCAGCCCGGCTCCCCGCGCAAGAGAGACCATGTCCACACCAACCAAGCCGTTTACGGTTGCCCAGATTCGCCAGACGTTCCTGGATTTCTTTGCCGAGCGCGGCCACACGGTGGTGCCGTCCAGCCCGCTGGTGCCGCTGAACGACCCCACGCTGATGTTCACCAACAGCGGGATGGTGCAGTTCAAGGACGTATTCCTGGGCACCGACAAGCGGCCGTACGTGCGCGCCGCTTCGGTGCAGGCCTGCCTGCGTGCCGGTGGCAAGCACAACGACCTGGAGAACGTGGGCTACACCGCACGCCACCACACCTTCTTCGAGATGCTGGGCAACTGGTCTTTTGGCGACTACTTCAAGAAGGAAGCCATAGCCTGGGGCTGGGAGCTGCTGACGCAGGTGTACGGGCTGCAGCCCGAGCGGCTGCTGGCCACCGTCTACCACGACGACGAGGAAGCGTACAACGCCTGGACGCAGGTCATCGGCCTGCCGCCCGAGCGCGTGATCCGCATCGGCGACAACCAGGGCGGCCGGTTCAAGAGCGACAACTTCTGGATGATGGCCGACACCGGGCCCTGCGGCCCCTGCTCGGAGGTATTCTACGACCACGGGGCGCACATTCCCGGTGGCCCGCCCGGCTCGCCCGAGGCGGACGGCGACCGCTTCATAGAGATCTGGAACTTCGTGTTCATGCAGTACGACATGGCCGAAGACGGCAGCGTGACACCGCTGCCTGCCCTCAGCGTGGATACCGGCATGGGGCTGGAGCGGCTGGCTGCGATTCTGCAGGGTGTGCACAGCAACTATGAGATCGACCTGTTCCAGGCGCTGATTGCGGCGGCAGCGCGCGAGACCGGTGCCAACGAGCCGGACAGCCCGTCGCTCAAGGTCATTGCCGACCACATCCGCGCCAGCGCGTTCCTCATCACCGATGACGTGGTCCCGGGCAACGAGGGCCGGGGCTACGTGCAGCGGCGCATCATCCGCCGCGCCATACGTCACGGCTACAAGTTGGGCCGCAAGACGCCTTTTTTCCACAAGCTGGTGCCGGACCTGGTGCAGCAGATGGGCGACGCCTACCCCAAGCTGCGCGAGCAGCAGCGGCACATCACCGAAGTGCTCAAGGCCGAGGAGGAGCGCTTCTTCGAGACGCTGGCGCATGGCATGGAGATCCTGGACGCGGCGCTGGCCGATGGCGCGGGGACGCTGGCCGGAGACGTCGCGTTCAAGCTGCACGACACCTACGGCTTCCCGCTGGACCTGACGCAGGACGTGTGCCGCGAGCGCGACGTGCAGGTGGACGTGGCCGGGTTTGACGCCGCCATGGAGCAGCAAAGGCGCATGGGGCGCGCCGCCGGGCACTTCACCATGGATCGCGCGCTGGATTACGACGGGCCTGACGGGGTGTTCACCGGCTATGACGAGCTGGCGGCACTGGGCAAGGTGGTGGGCCTGTACAAGGACGGTACCGCCACCGATGCGCTGCAGGAAGGCGATTCCGGCGTCGTCGTGCTGGACAGCACGCCGTTTTACGCCGAGTCGGGCGGGCAGGTGGGCGATCAGGGTGCGCTAAGCGCCAACGAGCTGCGCTTTGCCGTTCACGACACGCAAAAGATCAAGGCGCACGTGTTTGGCCACTACGGCGTGCAGAAGCAGGGCGAGCTGCGCGTGGGCGAGACCGTGCTGGCGGAGGTGAACGTCAAGCTGCGCGCGGACACCATGCGCAACCACTCGGTCACGCACCTCATGCACAAGGCGCTGCGCGAGGTGCTGGGCCCCCGGGTGCAGCAAAAGGGCAGCCTGGTCGATGCGCAGAAGACACGCTTTGACTTCTCGTACGACAGGCCCATGACCGCCGTGCAGGTGCGGGAAGTGGAGCGACTGGTCAACGCCGAGATCCTGGCCAACACGGCGACGCAGGCGCGCGTCATGCCCATGGAGGAGGCCAAGAAGTCCGGCGCGCTCATGCTGTTTGGCGAAAAGTACGGCGAGCAGGTGCGCGTGCTGGACATAGGCAGCAGCCGCGAATTCTGCGGCGGCACGCACGTGGCGCGCACGGGCGACATCGGCCTGTTCAAGATCGTCAGCGAGGGCGGGGTAGCCGCCGGAATCCGGCGCGTTGAGGCGATCACCGGGACCAACGCGCTGGCGTACCTGCAGATGCTGGAAAGCACGGTGCACCGAGCGGCCGACGAGCTCAAGGTGCCCACCTCGGAACTGACACAGCGCATCTCGGGCGCGCTGGGCCAGATCCGGACGCTGGAGAAGGAGCTGGCCGGGCTCAAGAGTCGGCTCGCGTCCAGCCGGGGCGACGAGCTGCTCGACCAGGCGGTGGATCTGGGCGCGATCAAGGTGCTGGCCGCCCGGCTGGACGGCGCCGACGCCAGGACGCTGCGCGAGACCGTGGACAAGCTCAAGGACAAGCTGGGCGCCGCAGCGATCGTGCTGGGCGCGGTGCAGGGGGACAGGGTCCAGATTGCAGCAGGCGTGACCCGCGCGGAGACCGACCGGGTCAAGGCCGGTGAGCTGGTCAACTTCGTGGCGCAGCAGGTGGGTGGCAAGGGCGGCGGCCGGGCAGACATGGCGATGGCCGGCGGCAGCGATGCCGCCGCGCTGCCTGCGGCGCTGCAAAGCGTTCGCGACTGGGTGGCCGAGCGGATCTGAACCCGCGCGCTGCGGGCCGCGGCCGCCGGTGCGGTCAGCCCGAGGCGCGGTTCTGCTCTGCTTGCCGCGCTTACACGGGGTGCCGCAGGATGGCGGCCAGGTCCCGGTGGCCGGGGATGTCCTGGCGGCGCACGCCCAGCACGCGCGCGCCGCTGCCAAAGGCGCGGCCCACGATTTCATCGACGATGTCGTATGCCTTGGCATCGTCTTTCTGGACCAGCGTGATCGCGCCGGTCTGCTCGTCAACGAACCCGGGGACCATCGAATCAATGTCTGCCAGCAGCGTATCGATGGCACCAAAGGTCGCGGCGCGCGCGGCGTCTGACAGATCGCTGGTGGTGCGGTGCTCGCCGGTGCGCTTGTCGTGCAGCGCGTGTATGGCCTGCAGCTGTTGCGCATAATGGCGGTCCAGGATGGGGCGGGCGCGCTGCGCCAGCTCGGCTTCGGTGGCGCGGTCCGGGCTGTCGGCGATGGTTTCGGGCAGCAGGTGCGGATACGAGTTGAGTTCTGCAAACAGCGGCGCCACGCGGCCGGTGGCGGCCAAGATCAGCGGGGTCTCGCGGCCGGCCAGCACGGGGCGCAGGGCAGCGTCGACCAGGCGTGCAAACTGGCGCAGCCGCACGTTCTGTCCCTCCGAGCCCTCCATGCGGCGGTGCAGGCCGCGTTCGTTCAGCGTGGACCTGCCCAGTGCCGATGCCCCGTCGGTGGGCATGCCCGGTACCTTGACCACGGCGGGCGGCAGGTCGGCGTGCATTTCAAGCAGCCGCACGGCATTTTCCGACAGCGCCAGGATGAAGGCCGCGTGCGGGAACGTGACCGCGCGCAGCAACGGCTTGAGATGGAAGCGGTCGGCCACCTGCACCATGGTTGTCAGTTCGTTGGCCAGGCGGTAGGTGCGCAGGCTGTCCGGCGTGGCAAAGACCGCCAGGCTGTTGGCCTGCAGGCGCCAGAACTCATCGTCTGCGATCAGGTCGTCGATTTGTTCGGACAGTGCAGCCAGGCGGCGCTTGTCAAGCCCGCCCGCCTGCAACTGGCTTTGAGCCTCGCGCAGCCGGTTGCCCAGCTCGATGCGCGCGGCCTGGATTTCCCGCGTGACCGGCGTGGTCTTGAGGTAGATCGAGACGCAGGCGTCCGCGCGGACGTCAAACAGCGTGGTGAATTCCGAACGGGTCGGCAGGTCGATGTAAAGCATGCAGGAACCTTCCTTGAAGGCGGCTGGTCATGAGATCGGCAAGCGCCGGGGGAGCGCCGGTGCGCGGCTTGCGCGCACTCCGGCCGGGACACCATGCGGCCGCGGTCAGCGACGTTGCGTGGCGCCAGCTGTGAGTGTACTTGGCTGCGAGGATGCCGGTTTCACGCTGGTGTCGTGGCCAGGGTGAACACGGGCAGGGCCTGGCCGCGCCTGGCCAGCCCGCGCAGAGCTGCTGCCTGGTGTATCCGGCACAATGTGGCCAGGCCCGGACCGGGCAAGGCAAGCCGGCCTGCCTGCCGCCGGGTCGCTACAATTTTTGAATGCGGCCACGATGCCGCGCCAGCCACGGCCGCAGGGTCGATGGATCCGGGACAGACGGAGATTTTTTGTGCAAACCATCAGCTGGGACGATTTTGCCAAGGTGCAGCTGCGCGTGGGCCGGATCCTGGCCGCCGAGCGCTTTGCGCAGGCGCGCAAGCCCGCGTACAAGCTGCGCGTGGACTTTGGCCCCGAGCTGGGCGAGCGCAAGTCCAGCGCGCAGATCACCGACCTGTATACGCCGGAGGCGCTGGTCGGCCGCCTGGTGGTTGCAGTGGTCAACTTTCCGCCCAAGCAGATCGGCCCCATGATGTCCGAATGCCTGGTGACCGGCTTCCACGATGCGCAGGGTCGGGTTGCCCTGTGCGTGCCCGACGGGGACGTGCCGCTGGGCACGCGCCTGCTCTGAGCGGAAGGCGCGGCACCATGCTCCCGGACCTGCCCGAGGCCGACGTGACCCGCCGCACGCCGCTGGCGGTGCTGCGCGACGTCTTTGGCTACGCGCAGTTTCGCGGCAGGCAGGCCGCGATCATTGATCATGTCTGCGGTGGCGGCGATGCGCTGGTGCTCATGCCCACCGGTGGCGGCAAGAGCCTGTGCTATCAGATCCCGGCCATCCTCGGCCACGAGAACGAAGGCGGCGTCACGCTGGTGGCGTCGCCGCTGATCGCGCTCATGCAGGACCAGGTCAATGCGCTGCGCGAGCTGGGTGTGGCCGCCAGTTTCCTGAATTCGACGCTGGCCGCGCACGAAGCCGCCGAGGTGGAGCGGCGCCTGCTGGCCGGCCAGATCACGCTGCTCTACGCAGCGCCCGAGCGCATCACGACCCCGCGCTTCCAGGACCTGCTGCAACGGCTGCACGCGCGCAACCGGCTGGCGCTGTTTGCCATAGACGAGGCGCATTGCGTGAGCCAATGGGGGCACGACTTCAGGCCCGAATATCGGGCACTGGCGGTGCTGCACGAGCGCTGGCCCGACGTGCCGCGGATTGCGCTCACGGCCACGGCCGACGCAACCACCTGCGCGGACATGGTCGAGCGCCTGCAGCTGCAGGACGCGGCCCGCTTCGTCAGCAGCTTTGACCGGCCCAACATCCGCTACACCATCGTCGAGAAAAGCAAGCCGGCCGAGCAGCTGCTGCAGTTTGTGGACGCGCACCGGGGCGAGGCGGGCATCGTCTACTGCCAGTCGCGGCGGCGCGTGGAGCAGCTGGCCGACCGCCTGCGCGCGCACGGCATAACCGCGCTGCCGTACCACGCCGGGCTGGATGCGGCGCTGCGGCAGACGCACCTGGATCGCTTCCTGCGCGACGAGGCCGTCGTCATGGTTGCGACCATTGCGTTTGGCATGGGCATAGACAAGCCGGACGTGCGCTTTGTCGCGCACGTGGACCTGCCCAAGAACATCGAAGGCTACTACCAGGAAACCGGCCGCGCCGGCCGCGACGGCGAGCCGGCCGACGCCTGGATGCTTTACGGTCTGCAGGACGTGATGCAGCAACGCCGCATGATCGACGAAAGCCCGGCCAGCGACGACTTCAAGCGCGTCATGCGCGGCAAGCTGGACGCGCTGCTGGCGCTGGCCGAGGCAACCGATTGCCGGCGCGCACGCCTGCTCGCCTACTTTGGCGAGGAATATGGAGCCAGCCAGGCACCACCCGCCAGTGGCGCGGCAGGCGAGGGCGCATCGCATGAAAGCCATGAGTCCCAGCCGGGCCCCGGCAAGGAGAACGCCGCCTCAAGTGGCAGTGCGGCAGGCGAAGCGTGCGAGCGTGGGGGCCATGAGCCGCCGCCGGGCCGTCCCAAGGCAGCGAACGCCCTCTCGGGGGGCAGCGCAGCAGGCGAAGCGTGCAAGCGTGGGGGCCATGAGCCGCCGCCGGGCCGCCCCAAGGCGGCGAACGCCCCCTCGGGGGGCAGCGCAGCGGGCGAAGCCTGCAAGCGTGGGGGCCATGAGCCGTCGCCGGGCCGCCCCAAGGCGGCGAACGCCCCCTCGGGGGGCAGCGCAGCGGGCGAAGCCTGCAAGCGTGGGGGCCAAGTGCATTGTGGCAACTGCGACAACTGCCTGCAGCCGCCGCAGGTCTGGGACGCCACCGACTGTGCGCGCAAGCTGTTGTCCACCGTGTATCGCGTCAGCGAGGCCAGCGGCATTGCCTTTGGCGCCGGCCAGATCATTGACGTGCTGCGCGGCAGCAACAATGAGAAAATACGCAGGTTTGGCCACGAGCGGATCAGCACCTTTGGCCTGGGCGCGGAGTGGAGCAGCAGGCAGCTGCGCGCCGTGCTGCGCCAGCTGATTGCGCTGGGCGTGGTCGAGGTGGATGCTGCCGCGTTCAATACGCTGAAGCTCACGGCTGCGGCGCGGCCCATCCTGCGCGGCGAGCAGGCCGTGCACGTGCGCGCCAGTGTGGCCACTGCGCGCAGCGCACAGCGCAAGAGCCGCCGCAGCGCGGCAGCGCAAGAGGCGGCCGCGCTGGACGCGCCGGCGCATGCACGGCTGGAAGCACTCAAGGCCTGGCGCCGCGAGGTGGCGCACGAGCGCAACGTGCCCGCCTATGTCATCTTTCACGACGCCACGCTGCGCGCGATTGCCGAGCTGGCCCCCGCCACGGCGGAGGAGCTGGGCGGCATCAGCGGCGTGGGGATCAAGAAACTGGAGAGCTGGGGCGAAGACGTGATCCGCATCTGCAGCACGGCGGCCGCCGCGGCGAATGGATCCGGGCCAACTGGCCACGATGGGCTGGTGCAAGCGCCTGGTTCCTGAGCACACTTGGCGCGGGCACGGCGGGTTGCCTGTAGGCTCCCCAGTTGTCCGTGGGGCAATGGTTCTTGTCTCCATGCCTGCAATTGCGGCGCGAACGCAATGCCGACTTGGGGAAGTGCCGTCGACAAAAAACGCAATAATGAGCGCATGTTGATGGCCGCAAGATACGCGCCGCAGGCCCCCGAGCTGCAGGTGTCCCAATGGTTCAATGCCAGCGAGCCGATCGCGCTTGGCGACTTGCGCGGCAAGGTCGTCATGCTGTATGCATTCCAGATGCTGTGCCCGGCCTGCGTCAAGGTCGCCACGCCGCAGGCGCAGGAGGCGGATCGGCGCTTTGCCGGCGAGGACCTGGCGGTCATCGGCCTGCACACGGTTTTCGAGCATCACGCCGCCCAGCAACCCTCGGTTCTCGCCGCGTACATTCATGAGAACCGCCTGCGCTTTCCCATAGGCGTTGACGAGCCGGGCGGTGACAAGAGCAGCATTCCCAAGACCATGCGCCGCTATGCGCTGGAGGGCACCCCCTCCACCGTGCTGATAGACCGCGCAGGCCGCATCCGCTTGCGCGAGCTGGGCGCGATGCCGGACCTGGCGCTTGGCGTGGCGCTGGGCCGGTTGCTGGCCGAGCCGACGCCGGATGGGGACGGCTGATGCTGGGCAGGCGACAGGTACGGGGACTGGCCGCGGGCCTGCTCCTGACCATGACCATCACAGGAAGCCAGGCGGCCATGAAAACACAAGTCATTGACTACGAGGTGGGCGACACCGCCATGCAGGGCCTGCTGGTCTGGGACGACGCCGTGCAGGCGCCGCGTCCCGCACGGCCCGAGCCGGTAGACTAACCCGTTTGCTGTCTACCTGGTCGCCGCACGCGTGTGCCGGCGTCCCGCCACCTGATGACTCCCACTGACATTGCCATCTCGCCGCGCGCGCAATCGTACATCGACCGCTTCACACATTTTCTTGCCGAGCAGGTGCGGCCGATAGAGGAGGCGCTTGCGCGGGATGGTCTGGGCAATCTCACCAACCCGCGGCTTGACGAAGCTGGGCGCATGCATCCTGCGGTCTGGGAGGCGCGGCGCCAGGTGCAGCGGCTGTCTGGCGCGGCCGGTCTGTACGCGCCGTACGCCAGCGCGGAGCTGGGCGGTGGCGGCTTGGGCCTCATCGAGATGAACCACGCCACGGAGGCGGTGTACCACCAATCGGGGCTGGGCCTGGGTCTGGCTGCGCTGGGCTGGACCGAGGGCCCCAACCCGGCCATAGAGCACTGCTCTGCCGAGGCCCGGGAGCAGTGGCTGACGCCGCTCCTGCGGGGCGAAATCACCGCGGCCTTTGCCAATACCGAGGAGAGCGTGGGCTCCGACGTGCTGGCCATGGGCACGCAGGCCCGGCGCGACGGCAGCGACTGGATCATCAGCGGCACCAAGGCCTGGATCACCAACGCGCACTTTGCCGACGTGATCCAGGTTGTCGCGGTGACCGAGCCGGGTGCCGGCACGCGCTCGCTGTCGATGTTCCTGGTTGACGCCAACGCGCCCGGGTTCTCGCGCGGCAAGGACATTCCGACCATCCTCAACGATGGCCTGACCGGCACCCTTCATTTTGACGATGTGCGCGTTCCCAAGGAGTGCATCGTTGGCGAGATTGGCGACGGCTTTGCACTGGCCATGGCCTGGATCAACTGGCGCCGGTTGTGTCGGGGTGGCATGTGCGCGGGATGGGGCAAGTGGCTGCTCGAGCGCGCGCGCTCGTTTGCAGGGCGGCGCGAATCGGGCGGCCGGCCCATCGCGCATCTGCAGGCGGTGCAGCACATGCTGGCCAACATGGACATGGACGTCTATCAGGCGCGCGCCACGGCGCTGGTCGCGCTGACCGAACTGGAGCCCTTGGGCGCCTACGCCATGCCGCTGGATCACCGCGCGCCGCGGCTGATCAGCCTGGTCAAGCTGGTCAACGACGAGGCGTTTTTCCGGGTGGCTGACAACGCGGTGCAGGTGCGCGGCGCCGTGGGCATGCTGCTGGGCAGCCCGGAAGAGAAGCTGTTCCGGCTGGCGCGCAACCTGCGCATCCCGGCCGGGACGACGGAAATCCAGCGCAACGCGATTGCGCGCGGCGTGCTCCGGCAGGCCTGAGCCGTGGCCGGAAAGCGCGGCGAGGCCGAAATGCCAACACGGCAACTGGCCTGCGTCAGCGGCCGCTTCCAGCCGCTGCACCGGCAGCACGTCGAGTTGTTTGCGCTGGCGCTGCAGGAGGCCGAGCAGCTGATCGTGGCCATCACCAACCCGGACGCCGGCACGCGCCATCCCGTGCCTGCGTCCAGCCACCGGCACCGGCCGCACGCCAATCCGTTCAGCTACTTCGAGCGCTACCGTTTCGTCGCTGCGGCGCTGCGCCAGCATGGCTGGCTGGAGCGCAGCGCCATCGTTCCCCTTGACCTGGGCGCACCAACGCACTGGGCCGAATACGTCCCGCTCACCGCCTGCCAGTGGGTCCGCGTGTATACACCCTGGGAAGCCGAAAAGGCCCGGTTGCTGCAGGCGGGCGGCTACACGGTGCGCGTGCTGCAAGGCGATGCCGGCGCACGCGTGAGCGGCAGCAGCATCCGTTCCCGCCTGCTTGCCGGCGCGCCCTGGGAGGCCGATGTCCCGGAGGCGGTGGTGCCGCTGCTGCGCGCCTGCCGCGCTCGCGTTCTCGCCGCGGCGGCGCAGGGTCCTGTACTGTGATCCCCGCTGGCTACGGTGAAGACCAGCCGCGGCTGGCGGACCAGCGCCTGCCCATGGTGCTGCTGGTGCTCGATGGCCTCGGCGACCGCAGCATTCCCGCGCTGGGCGGCAGGACGCCGGCCGAGGCCGCACACACGCCCAATCTGGATTCGCTTGCTGCCAGTGGCATGAACGGCTGGCACATTCCGTTTGGCTGGGGCCGCGCGCCCAGCTCCGAGTGGGCGCACTGGGCCATGTTTGGCTACCAGGACTGGCCTTTTCCCGGGCGGGCCGTACTGGAGGCGCTGGGCGCCGGCGTGCCGGTGGTCGCCGGCATTGGGCTGCTGTACGCCGCGCTGCGCACGTCGCGCGTGGACGGCGACCGGCTTCTCATCACCGGACGGGCCCGGCGCGGCGCCGACGATGCCGACGCCAACGCGCTGCTGGCCGAGTTGCAGCCCGTCCTGAGCCCGCACGGCATGCGTCTGGAATCGCTGGGCAGCCGCGGCGAGGCCATCCTGACGCTGGACAGCGTGGACTTTGCCCACGTCAGCGACAGCGATCCGTTTTTCGAGACCTTCCATCCCTGGCTGCTGCCGCAGGCAACACGGCCGGAGGCCGAACCGCTGGCCCGGCGCCTGGTGCAGGCGCTGCTGGCAGCCCGGACGCAGCTGCTGGCCAGCCGCGTGAACCGCAGGCGCAAGAGCGCAGGCCAGCCCGCGCTTGACGTGCTGACGACCAAATGGGCCGGTGGCCGGCTGCCGACGCCGCCCTTTGAGCAGGTGCACGGCATTGTCGGCGCGGCCGTGACCGACGCGGGCTTTTACCGCGGGCTGGCCGCGTACCTGGACATGCGCTGCGTGCACCAGCCTCCCCAAGAGGACCTGGCGGCAGACATCGCAGCCCGCCTTGAATGCGCCCGCGAACTGGTGGCCGACGGCGCGCGCTTCGTGCACGTGCACACCAAGGCCACCGACGAGGCCGGCCACAGCAAGGACCCGCTGGCCAAGCGCGATGTGTTGCAGGCGCTTGACGCCGGGCTGGGCGCGCTGCACGCGCTGGCACGCTCGGCCATCGTGGCGGTGACCGGCGACCACGCCACGCCGTCGGTGCACGGCGTCATGCACACCGGGGACCCCACGCCGCTGCTCGTTGCCGGACCGACCGTGCGCGCCGATCCGGTGCAGCGCTTTGGAGAATGCTTTGCCGCCGATGGCTGGCTCAAGACCGTTGCAGCGGGCGACATCCTGCCGCTGCTGGCCGGGCTGGCAAACCGGCCCCAGTTCATGGGCCACCGCCTGACGGCGCATGGGGGCGTCGTGTTGCCCGATGCGCCGCAACCCATGCCGCTGACCCCGGGCGAGCGCGGACAGGCCTGATGGCTGCAGATCAAGCTGCCGACCTGCAAGGGGCGCCCGGCATCGCGCACCCTGCAGGCCCATCGCGCGGCAGGCGGCTATGATGAAACGTCCCTTTCCATTTTCCTGAACCGCCATGCTCCTGCAAGCCCAGCAAACCCAACTCATCCTGATCGACTTCCAGGCACGCCTGATGCCGGCCATCTCGGCTGCGCAGGCCGTGCTGGACAACGCCGGCCGGCTGGGCCACATGGCCGGGCTGCTCGACATCCCGGTCTGGGGCACCGAGCAGGTACCCGACAAGCTGGGCCCGCTGGATGAGGGGGTTGCCAAGCTGTGCGATCAGGTCGTTGCCAAGACGCGGTTCAGCGCCGCCAGCGTGCTCAATGCGTTGCTGCAGACGCAGGCTCAGCGCAAGACGCTGGTTCTGGCCGGTTGTGAGGCGCACGTCTGCCTCATGCAGACGGCGCTGGAACTCAACGCTGCGGGCTGGTCCGTCTGTGTGGTGAGCGATGCCTGCAGCTCGCGCTCGACGCACGACCGCGATGCCGCGTTTGCACGCATGGCCGCTGCCGGCTGCCATCTGGCCACGACCGAGATGGTGGGCTTTGAATGGCTGCAGGATGCCGGGCACGAGGCGTTCCGGAGCTGGCAGAAGTTGATCCGGTAGCGCGCGCAGCAGGGCGATTGATCCAGCGAGAGACGCGGGAGCCCGGGTGCGCCGCCTTCCACTTCAGCCGCTGCTCGCCTATCAAGTAACGGCGCGGCATCCGTGCCCGGTGCGGCTTGACCGCACGGAATGGTCGTGCCGGCCGGCAGCGCTTCGGCTGGGTCCGCTTGGCCATGGCCGCGTCGGCCCGGCTCGGCAGGCAACCCCTGTTCAAGCCGCAAGTTGCGCGTCTCGTTGCAGGCGTGACGCGGCACCAGCGCATCGTTTGCCGCGTGGGCAGGCCCGGATCGCGCCACCGATTGTGGCGTGGTTTGCATCAGGCGTCGCAGACCAGCTCGCCCACCTCGCGCAGCGCATTTCTCGCCACCAGCGCGGCAACGATCTCGCTGGCCCAGGCCTGCGGCGTCAGCGCCGTCTTGCTGAGCGCGTGCAGGCGCTGGAATTCCAGCATGTCCGTGGCCCATTGCAGCAGCGCGTCCCGCCGCATGCGCTCGACGTCCATGAGCTGGTACTTGATGAGCACCTTGGCCGCATGCAGCGTGTGTGATGCCGGATTCTGCTTGAAGTACGCCAGCCGCTGGCGCGCCTGCGCAAACGCCTGCTCCATGGCCCCGCCTTCCCGCCCGATGGCGCCGCCGTGGCCCGGAACAATCCAGTTGGCGTCCAGCGCTTCCATGGCGTCCAGCGTCTGGCCGAACGTGTCAAAGGTATCGCTGCCGTCGATCTCCGGGAAGATGACGCCGATGCCGCGTTCCCACAGCGCGTCGCCTGCAATCAGGATGCGGTCCTGCGCGTCGAACAGGAACACGGCCAGCGCGTCATGCCCGGGTGCGGTGTGGACCTGCCAGTCGCGCTGGCCCAGCCTCAGCGTCGTGCCGGGCTGCATGGCGCGGTCGGCCCGGAACCGCCGGCAGCGCTGGCCGGTGGCGCGGAAGGTGAGCTGGTCCTGGTCCCAGTGCCGGGCCGATTCAAACGACGCGGCCGGCACCCAGGTCACGGCCTGTGGCCACTGCTGCTGCAGCGCATGCGTGCCGCCGCAGTGGTCGCTGTGCAGGTGCGTGTGCGCGATGTCGGCCAGCGGGGTGTCCCCGAGCGCTTGCCGGACTTTTGCGACGGTGTCCGATTCGTCCTTGACATAGCTGGTGTCGATGACGGCCGGCGCCTCGCCCAGGCAAATGATGTTGGTGGAAGACAGCCAGCCGCGGTCGAGCACGACGACGTCGTCGGGCCAGGCGTTGGGAGTTGCAGTCATCGCAAACACTCAGCGACGGCGAAAGACCAGGTCCCAGACGCCGTGGCCCAGGCGCAGGCCGCGGCGCTCGAACTTGGTCATGGGGCGGTACGCGGGCCGCGCCGCGTAGCCGGTGGCCGTGTTTTCCAGCAGGGGCTCGTCGCGCAGCACGTCCAGCATGTGCCCGGCGTACGGTTCCCAGTCGGTGGCGCAGTGCACGATGCCGCCCGGCTTGAGGCGCAGCGCCAGTTCGTGCACGAAGGCCGGCTGGATCAGGCGCCGCTTGTGGTGGCGCTTCTTGGGCCAGGGGTCGGGGAAGAAGACGTGCACGCCGTCCAGCGTTTGCGGCGCAATCATGTGTTGCACCACCTCGGTCGCGTCATGCTGGATGATGCGGATGTTGTCCAGCGCCAGGTCATCGATGAGCTTGAGCAGGGCGCCCACGCCCGGCGCGTGCACCTCGCAGCCGATGAAGAGCGTCTCGGGCATGAGGCCGGCAATGTGCGCGGTGGCCTGGCCCATGCCAAAGCCGATCTCCAGGATCAGCCGGTCCGCCGGCCTGTCGCCGACCCGCACGTGCTGGCGGCACCAGCCGGCCAGGTCGCCAATGGCCGGATCCCAGGGCAGCAGCCACCTGGGCCCCAGTTCGGCCAGCGCCCGCTGCTGCGCCGCCGTCATGCGCCCGGCGCGGGTGACGAAGCTGCGGATCTTGCGCCGGTAGCGGGGTGGGGTGCCGTTGCTGTCCGTCGTGGATGCCCGTGCCGTGGTGCTGTCGTCCTGCACTGCGCCGCTCACGACGACGTGGCTCCCGAGACGGTCGCCGGCCCGCGCGGGGACGCGCCGCCACCTGCCGGGCGCAGCGAGAGCCTTTCCTTTCGCGGTGCAGGGCCTGCGGGCGCGGCCGCACCTTCGGGTGCCAGCAGCGCGACCAGCTGGCTGAAAATGCGCGGCGTGGCGGCCAGGCACTCGGTCTGCTCGAGCAGGCGTTCGCCCGAGCCCGAGAAATTGCCGATCAGCCCGCCGGCCTCGGTCACCAGCAGCGAGCCGGCGGCCATGTCCCAGGGCTTGAGGTTGGTTTCAAAATAGCCTTCGGTAAAGCCGGCGGCCACGTACGCCAGATCCAGCGCGGCGGCGCCACCGCGGCGCATGCCCGAGCTGCGGCGCATGACCGTCAGCATCATTTCCTGGTACTTGTCCATGTCCTCGCCGTTGCGGTAGGGGAAGCCGGTGGCCAGCAGGGCGTCGCGCAGATGGATGCGCTTGCTCACGCGCATGCGCCGGTTGTTCATGTACGCGCCGCGTCCGCGCGTGGCCGTGAACAGGTCGTTGCGCGTGGGATCGTAGATCACGGCCTGCTCGATGCGGCCGCGTATGGCCAGTCCAATGCTGACGCAGTACACCGGGTAGCCGTGGATGAAATTGCGCGTGCCATCCAGCGGATCGATGATCCAGACGTGGTCCGACGCCTGGTTGCCGTGCTCGCGGCCGGATTCTTCGGCCCAGATGGCGTGGCTTGGGTACGCGGTGAGCAGCGTCTCCACGATCGCCTGCTCGCTGGCAATGTCTGTTTCGGTGACGAAATCGCCAACGTGTTTCTCGGAGATGCGGACGGCTTCGATGTCAAGCGCCGCGTGGTTGATGAGGTCGCCGGCAGCGCGTGCAGCGCGCACGGCCAGATTGAGCATCGGGTGCAGATTGGAGGACATGAACGATGAAAAAGAGCGGGAAGGGGTGCGTCAGGAGGCTGCCGATTGCAGCGACGCAGGGCGCCCATTTTCCCATGGAACGACCGGCCTTGCGGCCTGCTGCGGCTTGTCTTGAAATTGCGTGGCGCGCACACATCTATGGCTCATCGCGGCACTGTCGCCGCTTCTTGCTTGAATTGGAGGTTTGTTATGCCCAACCCATTGGTTCGCCGGAGTTTTTTTGACGACTTCTTCAACGATGTCGCGCCCGGTTTCTTCGTCAGGCCGCTGCATGGCGACAGCCTGCCGCGTGCCAGCCAGATCCGCATCGATGTCAAGGAGGACAAGGACGCCTACACCGTCGAGGCCGAGGTGCCCGGCGTTGCCAAGGAGGACATCCAGGTGTCCATAGACGGCAGCGTGGTCACGCTCAGCGCCGAGATCAAGCAGCAGGACAGCGCTGCCGATGGCGAGAAGGTGCTGCGCACCGAACGCTACTACGGCTCGGTCTCGCGCAGCTTCCAGCTGCCGCAGGACATCGACCAGGCCGCGGCCAAGGCGCGGTACGAGAACGGCGTGCTCATGCTGACGCTGCCCAAGAAGCAGGCCAGCGGCATGCAGACGCTGACCATTGAATAAGTCCGCTCATCTGTGCTGAACAGGGCTGCCCCGCCGGGGCAGCTTTTTTTTACCCGGGAATTGGCAACGCTCACTGCAGGCGCTGGCCGATGCGGGCGGCCAGCGTATCGCCGTCGTCGCCCGGGCCGACGTGTAGCGTCTGCGTCGCGGGCGCGTTGCGCAGCCAGGTCATCTGCCGCTTGGCCAGCTGCCGGGTGGCTGCAATGCCGCGCTCGCGCAGTGTCTCGCGCGGCTGGGCGCCGTCCAGTGTTTCCCACACCTGGCGGTAGCCGACACAACGCATGGCCGGCAGCCCGGCGGACAGGCGCGGGTCCGCGTGCAGGGCGCGCACTTCGGCCTCCAGCCCGGCGGCCAGCATGGCGTCAAAGCGCTGCGCGATGCGCTGGTGCAGCCAACCCCGGTCCGTGGGGACCAGCGCGAAAAACCGGGGTTGGGCCATCCAGCCGTATTCGCTGGCGCCGGTGCCCGAATGAAACGCCGAAAGCGGCCGGCCCGTGAGCTGCCAGACTTCCAGCGCACGCTGGATGCGCTGGCTGTCGCCCGGGGCGATGCGTGCGGCCGCTTGCGGATCAACGCTTGCGAGCCGCGCGTGCAGCGCGGGCCAACCATGCGCCAGCGCCTGCGCGTCGATGCGGGCGCGAACCGCCGGGTCCGCTGGCGGCAGCCGGTCCAGGCCCTGCAGCAGCGCCTTGAAGTAAAGCAGCGTGCCGCCCACCAGCAGCGGGGTGCGTCCGCGCGCGCTGATGGCGGCGATGAGCTGGCGGGCATCGGCGGCAAACTCGGCGGCGCTGTAGCGCTGCCAGGGGTCGCGGATGTCGATGAGGTGGTGCGGCACGGTCTGCCGTTCCTCGGCGCCTGGCTTGGCCGTGCCTAGGTCCAGCCCGCGGTACACCTGCGCCGAGTCCACGCTGATGATCTCCACCGGCAGCCGCTGCGCCAGCGCCATGGCGACCGCGCTCTTGCCGATGGCCGTGGGGCCGGCGATGCAGATGGGCTGGCGCGCGCTGCTGCTGCCTGCCATGCGCTAGCGCCCGCGCAGGAACAGCGCGTCCAGCTCACGCAGCGTCAGCTGCCGCCAGGTGGGGCGCCCGTGGTTGCACTGGTCGGCACGCTCGGTGGTTTCCATCTGGCGCAGCAGCGCATTCATTTCGGGCAGCGTCAGTTGCCGGTTGGCGCGCACCGCTGCGTGGCAGGCCATGTTGCCCAGGAGCTCGTCCTGCGCGCGCTGCAGCACGGTGGTCATGTCGTGCGCAGCCAGCTCGTGCAGCACGCCGCGCGCCAGCGTCACCGGGTCGGCGGCGGCCAGCGCCTGCGGCACCGCACGCACGGCCAGCGTTTGCGCGGAGAACGGCGTCACTTCAAGCCCGAGCCGGGGCAGCACGTCGGCGGCGGCCTCGGCGGTGGCCAGGTCGGCCTCGGATGCGGCAAACGTGGCCGGAATGAGCAGCGGCTGGCTGGCGATTCGCGCATCGGCCAGCTGGGCCTTCATTCGTTCGTAGACGATGCGCTCGTGCGCCGCGTGCATGTCAACCAGAACCAGGCCCGCGTCGTTTTCCGCCAGGATGTAGACGCCATGCAGTTGTGCAATGGCCCGGCCCAGCGGCCAGCCTGCATGTGCCGGCGCGCTGTCGCTTGCAGTGGCCGGCTGCCGGAGCGTGGCATGCGGCTGCCACAGCAGGCCGAGATCGCGCACCTGGTGACCGTGGGCGGGCAGCGGCAAATTGTGCTGGCTGGGGTAGCGCTGCGGATGGGGGTGCGGATGCGCGTGCGCGTGGGCATGCGCAGCAGCGCTCAGGTCGGCAGGGCCGCTGGCTGAAGCGGATGCCGATGCCGCGCTGGCGCCGCCTGCGGCTGCGGCACGCGGCGCAGCCAGCGCGTTTTCAAAAGCATGGCGCACCGCCTGGTGCACGTCGCGGCCATCCCGGAAGCGCACCTCGGTCTTGGTGGGGTGCACGTTGACGTCGACGCGCGCCGGGTCCACGCGCAGCTGCAGCAGGTAGACCGGCTGGCGCTGGCCGTAAAGCACGTCGTTGTACGCGCTGCGCGCGGCGTGCATGATGACCTTGTCGCGGACGAAGCGGCCGTTGACCCAGGTGAACTGGCGGTCGGCGCGGGCGCGAGCGTGGTTGGGCAGGCCGGCGCGGCCGCTCACGTGCACGCCCGCCGCCCGCGCCTGCACCGGCACGGACTGCTCCAGGAACTCACGCCCCAGCACGTCGGCCATGCGCAGCGCCAGCGTGTCCTCACCGTCGTGGCTGCGCCAGTGCTCGATGCGCTTGCCGTTGTGCCAGATCTCAAACGCCACGTCCGGGCGCACCAGCGCATGACGGCGCGCTGCTTCCACGCAGTGCGCCAGCTCGGTGGCGTCGGTCCTGAGGAACTTGCGCCGCGCCGGCACGCTGAAGAAAAGCTCGCACACCTCGACCGTGGTGCCGCGGGTCCGCGCCGCCGGCGCCAGCTCGCCGCTGCGCCCGTCCAGCCGCCAGGCCGAATCGGCGGCGTCGGTGCGGGAAATCAGGCTGAGGTCGGCAATGGCGTTGATCGCCGCCAGCGCCTCGCCGCGAAAGCCCATGGTCGCGACCGTCTCCAGGTCGGCCAGGCTGGCAATCTTGCTGGTGGCGTGGCGCATGAGCGCATGCGGCATCTGGTCGGCGGCCATGCCTGCGCCGTCGTCCTCCACCCGGATCAGGCGCACGCCCCCGGCGCGCAGGCGCAGCGTGATTTGGCTGGCACCGGCGTCCAGCGCGTTGTCCAGCAGCTCGCGCACGACCGAAGCGGGGCGCTCGATGACCTCGCCGGCGGCAATCTGGCTGATGAGCGTGTCGGGAAGGGCGCGAATGACGGCCGGTTGCGGTGTCTGCATGCAATGATTGTCGCGCATGGTGTTCTCTTCGCTGGCAGCGATGCCCGATCCAGAATCCATTTTGGTGAGCGCGCTGCCTCGGGCGCGGTGTGCAGCCGGGAGATGCGCCCGGCGGCGCGCCTCCTTTTCTTGGCGCCAAGAAAAGGAGGCAAAAGAAGGCGTCCCCGCTGCCCGTGTCCCCAATGCTGCGCATTGGGGCAACCTGCGATGCTCGGTCCTGCGGTGGCACGGTGGAACTCGCTTC
>Ga0172382_10004304_pt1 | contig 21894 bp, 21 predicted proteins | sample Leawel138RmetaG_FD_122245 | JGI IMG/M metagenome (GOLD analysis project Ga0172382, IMG submission 122245) | Leachate microbial communities from a municipal landfill in Southern Ontario, Canada - Leachate well 138R metaG | ecosystem: Engineered > Solid waste > Landfill > Unclassified | place... | reverse complement strand
TTCTCACCGGGGCGTTTCTGGCCGGGCTGGTGTTTGCCCTGCTGCACCGCAGCTTTCGCATCTCCAGCGTGCCCGAGTTGTGGGTGCGGTACCATGGTCCCAAGCCGGCCAAACGTTTTTTCTGGGCGTTCGTCGGCGGCTTCCTGCTCCTCTTCGGGGCGCGCATGGCGGGCGGATGCACCTCTGGCCATGTGATTTCCGGGGGAATGCAACTGGCGGTCAGCAGTCTGGTGTTCGCCGTGGTGGTATTCGCGGCATTCCTGACCACCGGTCATTATTTTTATCGGATACGCCAGGCAGTGCCTATCCCGCCCTCACCCCGGATGGTCGGGGTCAACGAGATGGAAGCCCGTTGAGCGATGATACGGCGAACCGTCTTCTTCCTGCGCGGTAAGAAACGGGTTTCCGGAGAGCGGAAACGCCGGCGGACAGGGGGTGATGATTTGTCCCTCCGGTTATTCGCACTCTGCGGCCTCGCGATGTTTACCTCCATAGGACCGCCCGCCATCGGCGCCACCCAGGTGTCGCCGCTCTCCGGCGGGTTATGCATTTTTCCGGGATGCCCGGAAAATCCGCTGGCGGATTGGACCCGCGCGCCACAGAAGCAACGATTCCTCGCCAGAAAATCAGCGCACCGGAAACCCGCTCACCGGCGGGCCAAACGTGCCCTCCGCATCCGTCTGAGGCCGGGCCACAGAGCCATCGCCCTCCTGCGTCGCCATCCCGGCAGGCCCCATCCCATAGCCGGTGTGAGCCGCAACCCCTATATGTCCAGGCGGCCGCTGCACCTGGCCTTTCCGCGTTACGGCATCGGTGCCCTTGCCGTCCAGAGCGGCCTGGAACTTGCGCCCGTTTCCAGGTACCGGTACTCCTGGCGGAACGGATCGTACCTGACACTGGGTGTGCATGGCCATTACGGGATCGGGCGGGGCTGGGACATCTTGTCCGGCGTAGACTATGTCAGCCACACGAAGGCCCTTTCGCCACAGGAGGTGGATGACTCTCGCGCCTATATCGGGGTGATGCACAGATTCCAGTGACCTTTTCCCAACCGCTGTTTTACCTATTTCCGGAGACTCTTTAACATGTGGAAAAAACGGTTCCTTCTCTCTGCGCTTACCTGCCTGGCCATGGATACGGCCAGCGCCGCACCAGCCATAATCAGCACATCTTTTGCCATGCCGGCGGACATTGCCGCCGTCAAAATCAGCCAGCAACTGACGGAGCGCCACTTCAAGGTAGTGGATAATCTGAACGTGCTCCCCCGCATTCACAAGGGCAACCCGCAGCTTGCCGCCCGGATTCCTCCGGACATCCAGGCCGAGCGGCTGTTGGTCGTATGCCAGTCCAGCTCCATTGTCGGCTACTTGCGCACCGACCCCGCCGCCACTAGTCTCTGTCCGCTCACCCTGTCGCTGGTCCAGATAAACGGCAAAACCACCGCCTACTATCTCCAGCGCGGGGCATTGCTGACGGCCAACACTCCGGCGCGGGCAGTTGGCCAGAAAGCCGACGAATCCGTTTTGGACGCCCTTCATGCTGCGCAAAAACAGTAGACCGTGTAGTTTGGCACACCAAAAGGAGAGAACCATGAGTAACGAGCAAAATCTGCTGAGCCGTCGCGACGCCATGAAACATGCATTGTGGGGTGCCGGAGCCCTGGCTGTGGGTGCCGTAGGTACCCAGACGAGCGCCGTAGCGGCCGGCCTGAGCGGGAATCCCGGCAATTTGTTGCCGGCTGGTGCCAGGAGTCTGAAGGAACTTGGCGAACGTCTGGCCAAAACGCCGCGGCGGCGCGACTTCAAAACGGTTCCCATGATCCTCACCAAACCCGATGAATGGGATGATGCGGCATTGCGGGAGATCATCCATTACGCCGGTGGCCCGAAACAGGTCTGGGATAATACCGATGTTTCCAGTCCGTGGCTGAATCTGATGCGCAACAGCATGAATGTGCAGGTCTGGTCGTTCAGGCATCCGGATTTCCTCTGTGTATCGGCCACCCATGGCAGCGCCCACTGGGCGCTGTATGACGATTTCATCTGGAACAAATATCTGGCGAAGATGACCGGCGGCAAATGGAAAGACAATGAATGGATCAAAGAACCGCCGGCGGCGGCGGCCGACCCCGCCAACTTTGAGAATCCCGAAGGAGTGTTCTCTCCGGGGGACAACAGTGTCACGGTATTGCAACGTCGCGGCGCCGTTTTCCTGGGCTGCCACAACGGCATCTGGGAAATCACCGAGGGCGTGATCAAGAAGGGCATCAATCCCGATGGCCTCAGCCATGAACAGATGGCGGCCGAGTTTACCAACCATCTCATTCCCGGTGTCATCCTGACGCCGGGGGTGGTGGGTACCTTGCCGGAACTGCAGTTGGCCGGCTTTCAATACGCAAAATAGTAGATCAAGAGGAGCGATAGGATGACGAGAAGCAGCACACTACGGCTGGCCCCACTGCTGGCAGCCGCCTCCCTGATGGTTTTTGGTACCTGCGCCGTGGCGGCGGACAACGGCTGGGGCGCCCCGGGAGAGTTCAAAGGGTCGAAGAGCCAGGTATTCCCTCCCTGGCAAAATGGCGCCAACAATCCAGCGACCGCAAAAGGCCTGGATTTCACCATCCCGGAAGTCGACAACCTGCCGGATTTTCACGGCAGCATCGACCACCCGCAATTGAGCATCTTCGTCGGGGGTAACTACTTTTTTGCCATGGCACCGCTGGTGGCCGCGTTTGAGAAGGAGCACCCGGAGATCAAAGGCAGAATCTATTACGAGACCATTCCGCCGGGCTTGCTGATCCGGCAGATGGAGCATGGCAACACCATCACGGTGGGGAACATGACCTGGACGGTCAAGCCCGACGTATACGCCGCCGGGTTGCAGAAGGTGGACTATTACGTCCAGCACGGGCTGCTGAAGGGGCCGGCGGTGCCTTATGTCACCAACGACCTCACCATCATGGTTCCCAAAGGCAACCCGGCCCACATCACCGGACTCCAGGATCTGGGCAAACCCGGAGTACGGCTGGTCATGCCCAATCCCGCATGGGAGGGCATCGCCCGGCAAATCAAGATGAGCCTCACGAAGGCGGGCGGACCAACGCTGGCCACCGCGGTGTATGACACCAAGGTAAAGAACGGCGAAACCATTCTGACGGAAATTCACCACCGCCAGAGTCCCATGTTCCTGATGCAGGGAAGGGCCGTTGCCGGAGTCACCTGGAAATCCGAAGCCATCTTCCAGGAAAAGATCGGCAATCCCATCGGCAACGTCGCGATTCCGGCCCAATTCAATACCAAGGCCATCTATGCGGCTGCTGCGGTCAAGGATGCGCCTCACCCCAAATGGGCAGAGGCGTGGGTAAACTTCCTCAAGTCGCCAACGGCCCTGCACATCTTCGAAGAGTACGGCTTTCAGCCGTATACCCAGGGGAAGTGATCCACACGCGCATTAGGGGGGCATGGCCCCCCGGATCATCAGGAGAAAGATCATGGGTAGTGCAACGAGCGTAAACGGCAGTACATTTTCAGTGGATAGAGGATGGCGCCTGGCGGCGATAGGGCTGCTCGCCGTGCGTTTTGTGCAGGGTTGGATTTACTGGGGCGGCGGCACCAGACGGTTTATCTACGGCCCGCAAAAGCTGGATGCGTGGGGTGGCGGGCACTGGATGGCCTACAAGTTTCAGACGGCCATGCCGGGTGCCCTGCTGGGCACGGAGCATCTCGTCTCCTTCCTGCTGCAGCATTTCGTTCTGCTCTATGTCGGGGTCATCGTCTTCAGCCTGGTAGAACTGTTTGCGGGCTTCATGCTCATCACGGGCCTGCTGACGCGCATCGCCGCCCTGACCACCATCGGCCTGTCCTTCGTGCTGATGCTCCTGTTCGGTTGGCAGGGGGCCACCTGCATAGACGAATGGACCATGGCCGCGTCCAATTTTGCCATGGGCGTGACGCTCCTGCTGGTGGGCGGAGGCGCTTATTCCCTGGACAACTGGCTCCTCGCGAAAAAGCCCGGGCTGGCCCAAAAAGGGTGGTTTCGCTGGATGGGCGGCAGTTTGCCGTTGCCCCTGAGCGATCAGGCCTATAAGAAATTCGCGCTGGTGCTGTTCTGGATCTCCGTCGCTTTCATCGTCGGCACCTACAGCTACTATCGCGGCTCGGTGGTCACCCCTTTCCATGGCGGCCCCGTGAGCCCCTCCAAACATCATTGGTCCCTCTCTAACGGTCGCCTACAAGGGGACGGCACCGTGACCTTCCATGCCTATGTGGACGCGGGCACCCCCGAAGCACCATCCAACGTGCTGCATGTGGCACTCGTCGACACCCGGAATGGCAGTGTGGTCGAGGAATGGGATAGCGCCAAGCTTGCCGCCTTGCCCAAAACGGCCTTGAAAAACGACTATGATTATCAAAAAATTCATATCGGTAAATACGGGATCACCGGCCCGGTGGGTTCCAAGGCCACCATTACCCTGCCCCCAGCGACGAGCGATCTGAAGCTGCCGGTGGGTACTTATACGCTCCAGCTGAATTCGGTAAATGGCAGCGTCTGGACCATACCCCTGCAACGCTGACCTCTCCCGGCTATCCGGACAGCCCCCGCGCCGCGTAAAATGGGGGCTACTTTTGGGGGATAACATCCATCATGTCAAAAACTGTTTGGCCTATGGCCAAAGTCGTCATTATCGCGATGATCGGCGCATTCCTGCTGTGGGTCAGCCTAATTCAGCCCATGCTTCATAAATCCGATGTGGTAACGACATCCATTCCGCTGGTGAGTGGCAAAACCCTGGATATAACGGCGCTGCGCGGCAAGGTCGTGGTATTGAATTTCTGGTCTCCCGACTGCCCGCCCTGTATCCAGGAACTGCCCGATCTGGAACGACTTTATCAGACCTACCGCGCGCAGGGCCTGGTGGTGGTAGGCATCGCCACGCCGGGATCGTCCAGGTCCAGAAGCCTCGCCGCCGCGGCCATGGCCCAGGTGACTTATCCCTTATCTGTGGATCAAAGTGGCACCCTCACCCGTGCGGTGGGCGGAATCATGGTTACACCCACGCAGGTAATCATCGACAGGGAAGGGCGGGTGATCGACAAATATCAGGGCGTCGTTTCCGGGCAGGAGCCGATGGACGAGATTCTGCGGGCATTACAGCAGAAGTGAGGAAAAGGACAGAATACCAGTTTTTGCAAGCCTACGCCGAGAGGGCAGCAGGTGTTGTCGGCAGGCCGCTGCAGACCCACTCATCTATACCGCCGACGACGTTATATACCTCGTAATCATCGTCTCCCAGCATGTCCAGGGCACATTCTGCAGCATCACAGGAACGGTTTCCGCTACCGCAGATGAAGTATAGCTTGAAACCGCCCATGCCCTTGCAGTTGCTCACGGCGTTTTCCAGTTCGCGGTGAAAATGCTGATTATCCACCAGTGCATCATCACGAATCAGCTTCCACGGGATGAGATGCGCCCCCGCGATTTGCCCGTATAACGCATATTCCTCCCGGCATCGCACATCGATGACGACGGAATCGCGATCGCCCAGCGCCGCGAGCGCCTGCTGACAGGTTGCTTCTTTGATTACATGGGACATAGGATCCGACTCGCACCGGCGGGGGCACGCCCGGCCCCCGGAAGCCTGCTTCCCAACCCGTCAATGCGCCTGCGGATTGTCATACTGGAACTGCCGCCAGCACGTCTGCCAGGGATGACACGCCTGCGCCATGGTGCCCGGCTCTTTACCGATGACCATGGGATACCCTGCCTTTTTCCAGCCATTGACCCCGCCACGCAAGGCGTAGGCGTCGTAACCGAGCATGCGCAATACTCCGGCCGTCTGGTTGGATAGCTGGCCCGTCGGACACATGACGATAACGGTCTTGTTTTTGGGAATGGTGTTGCCCTTGATGGCCGCAGGCAGGTTCAGATACGGAATATTCTGAGCACCTGGTACATGGCCCTGTGCATAGCCGTAAATGCGTTGCCAGCCCCGTCCGACGCAGACGTGCTTATTGGAATGCACCCCGCAGAAAAAATCGTGATAGGTTGGCGTCCGGATATCGATCAAGGCATATTTGCTGGGATCCTTGCTGATCGCCAATAACAAGCTGCGGTCCGTATACTGATAGGTGCCGTAGGGAAAGGGTTTCTGATCCGCAAAGAATTTCTCCATGCGTGCATTCAACTCCTGTTGCACGGCTTGGTTACTACTGTCGTCAGCGGAGGCCACCGATACCGACAGCCCGAATAACATGCCGACGAAGGCAAATGGAATTGCGGCGTTTGCTAGGCGCTTGAACATTTTATTCTCCTGTTGAATTTCCGGAAAATGGCATGGATGAACCGACGCCCATGCCACAATTTGAGGCTGGCAACTGCCTGACCTGACTAGATGGTGCTCATGGATGCTGCACTGGTGCTTTCCATACATGGCCGTTTACGGAGGTGAGCTCGAGAACGTAAGAGCCCTGACCGATGGTTGCCCTGCCTGGCATCGTTGACGGCAGGCGTACGGTGGCCTGCGCACCGACAGGTCCGGTAATACCGAACTTCCCGGTGTGAATCTGCTGGTAGGCAAAATCGTTGGAAAAGGCGCTTTTTGGCAACGTGGAGAGGGTCGAACTGGCCCATTTCTCCACCGGTTTCCCGGTGCTGGTATCGATCAGCGCTGCCTCGAGCACATTGGACGGCTCTGCGGCCACTCCGGAATCCACATAGGCGTGGAATGTCACAGCACCGTCCTTCTGCAGCGTGGCCCCGTCCAGCTTCCAGTGATGCTTCGCCGGACTCACTGGGCCACCGTGAAAAGGCGTGAACACCGAACCACGGTAATAACTGTACGTGGCGACGATAAAGGCCACGGCAATCCAGAACAATGTCAACGCGAGCTTCTTGAAGGCGCCATCGCTCAAAGGCAAAGGCAGGGCCCCCCCCAGCCAGCGGAACAGACCATTTTTGGCCAGCGTCGGTTTCCGCGACAGGAGCCAGTTGTCCACGGAATACGCGCCGCTTCCCGCAAGAAACAGCGTGATGCCCATGGCAAAGTTGGACGCAGCCATGGTCCATTCATCGATGCAGGTGGCGCCCTGCCAACCGAACAGCAGCATCAGCACGAAGGACAAGCCGAGGGTGGCCACCGCCGCGAGGCGGGTATACAAGCCGACGATCAGCATAAAACCTGCGATCATTTCAACGGCGCTGAAAATGATCACCCCAGCATAGAGCAGGGTGAAATGATGCAATAAAAATGCGACCAGATGATCCGTACCCAGTATGGCTCCGGGCATGGCCGTCTGGAATTTGTAGGCCATCCAGTGGCCATGTACGTCCAGCTTTTGCGGGCCGTAGATAAAACGCCGGGTCCCGCCGCCCCAGTAGATCCATCCCTGGACGAAGCGTACGGCAAGGAGGGCGATGGCGGCGAAACGCCAACCGCGATCCGGCGTGTCCTGCGGGGTGGTGTTTGACATGGTCGTTGCCATGAAGTTTCTCCTGTTCTGCCTGAAAAAGGGAGGGAATTCCCTCCCTTTTTACTTATTTGCCCGTGTACGGCTTGAAACCGTAGTGCTCAAAGATCTGCAAGGCGGTGGGTGACTTCAAAAAATTCACCCAATCCTTAGCCCACTTGGGATGTGCCGCACCCTTGACTACGGCTGAAGCGTAGATCGCCGTGGTGTTGTCCTTCGCGGGGATCGCGACGTTGGCAATGGGGTGCCCCGCCTGTTCCTGGAAAATCGCTTCCGATTTCCACGTCACCCCCGCATCGGCGAGACCCTGCATCAGGAAGAGCGGCGTCTGGCGATGATGGATATGGGTGAGGATCGTTTCCCCGTTCTTGACTTTGGTGTCGTACACCATTTTCTCCAGCGCCGGGCCGCCAGCCTTGGTCAGAGACATTTTGATCTGTCTGGCGACGCCTTCCCAGGCGGGATTGGGCATGGATAAACGCACACCGGGCTTGCCCAGATCCTGGAGTCCGGTAATGTGGGCGGGGTTGCCTTTCGGGATCATGATGGTCAGATCATTGGTGACATAAGGCACCGCAGGACCCTGCAGCAAGCCTTCCTTGATGAAGGCGTTCACTTTCTTCAGCCCCGCAGCATAGACATCGGGCTTGATGGTCCACGTCATGTTGCCGATGGTGATGGTGCCACCCTGCTTCATCTGCCTGATCAGGATGCCGGGCGGCAACGTCTCGTAGTAGATCTTCCCCCGGAGAGCCGGGTATTCCTTTTCAAAGGCCTTTACCAACGGAGCCATGGCGAAATAGTAATTGCCGCCCACAAAAATCGTGAGTTGCGGATGGTCTATGGAGCCGTGGAAATCCGCCAGATCATCGACTTCCGGGACGGTGAACTCCAGACCCTGATGGATCGCGGGATTGTTCCCACCGTGTTGCCTGGGCGGAAATACCTGCTCCTGATAATGGGGAGCCTCGGCCTTTCCGTTCCATCCCATATCCGCGGCCTGGGCGACTGCTCCGCAGAACAGCAAGGATGCGACGGCGGTTACGGTAGCGATCTGCAGCGTTTTACTTTTTTTCATCTCATTATCCTCATTTGTGCACGGTTATTTGGCGTACTGATATCCCGCCAACTGCAACTCCGGTAAGGTACCGACGATACCCGGGGTGAGCACTACACCAGGTATCAAGTGGTTGGTGAATTCCGCAGCCATTTCTTCATGGCTCAGATGATCCGGGTTGATGCCCTTGGAATGTAAACCCATGGTGAGTTCCCACACCTCGTTGTGGCAGGCCAGGAATACGGCACCACGACGCTGCAGCACGATGATGCTGTTGTCGTGGGGGGAGAAAACGCCTTCTGGGTCCTCAAAATCGGCCGGATTGGTCGCCGATGCCGGGGGCTGTTTCAACCAGGCGTTCGCCTTCCATTTGCCTTTGGTGAGGGTGGCGAGATACTTGTTCCAGATGTAATTGTCGTACAGGGCAAAATGCGCGGAACCATGGGTGGCCGACAGGGCGAGGAAATCCGGATGCTTGAACGACCAGATCTGCACATTCATGCTGTTGCGCATCAGGTTCAGCCACGGGCTGGTCAGCGCGGTATTGTCCCATACCTGCTTGGGACCGCCGGCGTAGTGCAGTAGCTCGTCCAATGCTTCGCTGTCCCATTGGTCCGGGCTGGTCAACATCATGGGAACGGTTTTGAAATCGCGCCGCCGTGGCGCTTTGGCCAGCCGGTCACTCAATTCCTGCAGCGTGCCGGCACCGGTGGGCAACAGGTTGGCGGGGTTTCCGCTCATGCCGGCGGCCATGGCCGAGGCATTGGCCCCCAGGGCACCCACGGCGACGGCCCCCGCGCCCAACACCGTACGCTTCATTGCTTCTCTGCGGCTCAACAGATTTGATTCGTTGCTCATGTCCATTCTCCTTTCAGGTTGATCCAACAAGAACACCACTCAACTCCTAAGATCCTTGATCACGTCTTCTTTGGTAATCAGTCGCTGCACGTCTTCTTTGCTGTCGACCAACATGGCGGTTTCTTCCGAAAGGGAGGGGTCACGGAACAGGCGCCCGACCCACATGCCGCCAAAGGTCCGCCAAGTCACCACCACCCAGAAGAAGGCCAGGAGAATGGTAAAAGCGGCACCGATATGATCGAACACTACGAACCCCGTTTCTCTCGCCAGGGCATAGGTGGACGCCGTAAAGACGCCCAGAGGGAAGGTGAAACCCCACCAGCCCATGTTGAAGGGCAGGCCCTCATTCAGATAACGCAAGGTGAAAAATATGGCAATCGCCATCCACCACAACCCGAAACCCCACAGTACGAGGCCCGCGATGATCCCAATGGGCTCCCCCAACGCACCCACTGCCGCCATGGAACTGCCAGCAAAAGCATATTGATCAGAGGGACCCAGCACCAGCATTGCCAGAGAACCGGTACCCAGAGGACCGAGAGGCAGCCAGGCGGATACGGCCATGTCGATGTGCGGCATTTTGTGCAGGGTCAGGCGGAGGAAAAGGATCGTCAGTATGGCAAAGGCCAGGGGCACAGAAATGGCCCAAAGCACGTAACTGGTATAAATCACCCAGCCAGCCGCGCCAGTGCTCAGATGCCCGGCCAGCATACCGCCGCTTGCCGCCGCCACCTCCGGCGGAACCACCGGCAGCAGCCATGCTGCGGTCATGCGGTCCATGGCATGGTGCTGGGCCGTAAACATATAGTAAGGAACTGCCAGCACGGAAAAAAGCGAGAGGGCCACGTCTACCCACCAGAGATAGTGGGCAACGAGGATGGTTTCGGGCGATAGCGGCCACAGCAGGAAGATGCCGTTGACGATCGTGGCAAATCCCATGGGAATGGCCCCGATAAACAGGGACTGCACGGGATGTTCAAAGAGCCGACGAAAGGCGGCCGGGTAAAAAATGGCGCGGCCCAGAAACAATACCGTGAAAAGGCCGAAAAAAAAGACGTTGATCGACCAGAGCCCGCGCGCAGCCACGAGTTGACCGGGGAAATGGTATGGGAAATCGGCGAGCATCAGGGCCAGGATACCTGTCCCCATGTTCGCGGCAAACCAGTTTGGTGTAAAGTGGCGCACCACTTCGCGCAAATCACCATTAGGAACTGCTGATAAAAACCTAGCCATGCATTGATTACCCATCTGTTGTAGCGGCCTCGAAACATAAAACACTTTGCAGTCAATTGAAAATTACGATTTTTGCCAATTATATAAGTAATTTTTATATTTAATGAGATAGTTGGTCTATGATCTATGACCCGTTACCGATGTGACCAGCGGGAAAAATCCTAAATCTCGCGTTAACGACTGAAATTACGTCACTTACTTATATCCAGACAACAACGGGACCATAACAAAACTTATTCATTTATCATTCTTATGTGTACATAATATACATCTATTGATCGGGCTGCCGCCATTTGGCTCCGTATGGTCATCCACTGTGCTCATCGATATGCATTCCGCGAAAGTCGGCGGACAGCGGCCTTCGCCGCCTCGCGCCTTCCTGGTGATGCGCAAAAGCCATCACTCCCGCTCTGAAAACGCATTTTGCCCCAGGCACGGCAGTCCTCTAAGATGCATCGTATCTTCGCCGCTCCGGGTATCTGCTTGGCCGTTCGCCCTGTTTCTCCTGACGCCGCCGCTGGCCCCGCATTTACCAGGGTAGATAGCGTGCTGCTGTTGCTAGGCCTGAGCAGCGGCCTGCTGCTGGCCTCGTGGAGCCTCGCCTGGTCCATTCCCATGCTGCCGTACATCGCTGGCGCCTACAGCACCAGCCTCGATCACGCGATCTGGTCGCTGACTTTTTACCTGCTGGCCTGGGCGCTCGCGGTGGTACCCGCGACCTGGCTCTACCAGCGTTTCGGTGAACTGCGGATGTTTCAGATCTCCCTCACCCTGCTGATGGTGGCCACCCTGCCCGATGTCTTCAGCGACCATTTCGGCTTATTTCTGGGGGGCAGGTTTCTGCAGGGCATGGCGGCGGGTTTTCTGACGCCCCTGACCCGGCGACTGCTGATCCGCTATGCGCCGTTGCGTTGGCAAAAGACGGCGGCCGATCTCAGCATCGTCAATCTGGTGCTGCCCCTGCTTGCCGGGCCATCGCTGGCGGGCTGGATCGCCTACACCTGGGACTGGCGGGCCGCGGCGGTGTTGACCTTTCCCGTGGGTTTACTGGCGCTGGGCATGGTCTCCGCCCTGTTACGCGACGATCCCGGGGAACACCTGCGCCAACCCTTCGACTGGATCGGGCTGGCGCTGCTCGCCGCATGGAGCGCCACCTTCCAGATCGTGCTCAACCGGGGCGAAGACTGGAACTGGTGGGATGCCCCCGCCATCCGCTGGCTGACCGCGCTGGGCGCCGTGCTCCTCGTGGCCTTTTTCCTCTGGGAAAGGGATCAACCGCACCCCTGCCTGGATCTCCGCCTCCTGCGGCGACGGAATTACGTGCTGGCCCTGCCGGCGCTGGTTTTCGGGTGGGGACTGCTGCTGGGCGGGAACAGTCTTTTTGTCTCGGCCCTCATCAGTCATGCCAACTATTCCGCTTTCTGGGCGGGCGTGGTGTTGCTGCCCATGGCCCTCGGCGGCGTGCCACTGATCGCGGTGATGGGACCCATCTCGCACCGGGTGAATCCGCGCTGGCTGGCAACTATCTGCTTTGGATTCATCGCCATTTATGGATTCACCACACGGCTCAACCTGCACAGCAATCTGCGCAGTCTGCTCCTCAGCCATTTGATCGAAGGCATCGCCATCGGGTTTTATCTGGTGCCCCTGAGCTTGATCATGTTTTCACGGCTGCCCCAGAGCCGCCTACCCGCCGCGGCCACCTTGCAGAACTTTGTGCGGATTCTCGGCGGCGCTTATCTGTCCAGCGCTTTCTCGGCGCTGTGGATGCGTCATGGCGACACCTTCAGGGCGCACCTGGCCTGGCAGTCCCCCACTTTGCCCTTGCAAAGCATGCTGGAGCACTGGCCCGTAAGCGGTCCCGCCGCGCAGGCCCTGTCCATCCAGCACCTGACCACCCAGAGTGCCGCACTATCCATGCAATCCATGCTCTGGCTCTGGGGCTGGATGGCGCTGGTGGTGCTTGCCCTCGTATGGCTCACCAAAGGGCCATATCGCCGCCGGGCAGGGCAGGTCCGGCGGGTCACCATCGAGCAGCAGATCATGGAAAGCGCCGGTTTTGACGCGGAACCGAGTCGGCAGGAGGATGTGGGACATGCACCGTAAGCGCTGGATCGCCGCATGCGCGGCCCTTGGCGTCGTGGCCCTCGGCGGCTGCGCGCCGACCATCCATGCCCCGGAGCCCGCGGATGTCAAAGCGCCGGCCTGGGCGAAGAGCGTGCAGCGGCTGGACGGCGCCCAGGCACTGCCCACCGGCGCGTGGCCGCAACAGGACTGGTGGTCGGGGCTGGCCAGCGCCGGACTCGATCAACTCATGACCCGTGCCCTGAGCCCGGCCAATCCGCGTCTGGCAGAGGCCGTCGATACGGTCCAGTGGGCGGCATCGGTCAGCACCTGGCGGGCGGCGGCCCTCGGTCCGCAGCTTTCCGGGCAGGCGGCCGTCACGCCTTTGCAGTTCAGCGGCAACAGCCCGCTGGGGGCGCTCGGTCTGGGCAACAAGCTCTATGACAGCGGCGATGTCGGACTCGGTTTTACGCAGGCGCTCGATTTCTGGGGCAAACATGCGGACCGTCTCAAGGCGGCGCTGGGTGAACAACGCGCCGCCGAAGCGCGGCTGGCGGACACCCGCCGCCTGCTCGCCGCCGCCGTCGTCAACGCCTATCTGCGTTGGGCGGAAGCCGAACAGCAGCTCGCCAGCATCCGGCGTTTGCAGCACCTCTACCAACAGCGGCAGGCATTGTTGCGAACCCGGCGGCATCTCGGCCTCGGGACCGATCTGCCCATTGCCGACCTCTCTTTGCAGCTCCAGCAGAATACCGCCCGCCTGGCCCGCTGGCAGCAACGGGCCGCTGCCGCACGCTTCGCCGTGGCGGAGCTTGCGGCGATCGCACCGGATGCCCTCCCGCTACGGCCGGTGGCGCCCGCGTCCGCAGTAATCCCCACCCTGCCCCCGCACCTGAGTCTGGACCTCCTTGCCCACCGTCCCGACGTGCAGGCGGCACGCGCGCTGGCGCTGGCCAGCGTCCAGCAGACCAAAGCCGCCCGCGCCGCTTTTTATCCGGATATTTCCTTCTCGGCCCTGCTGGACATGAACAGCGCCCACCTCGCCACGCTCCTGAACCCGGCGAGCTTTGCCTATAGCTTTGGACCGGCCTTGCGGTTACCGATTTTCACCAGCGGCGCCCTGACTGGCCGCTTCCACGGCGCCGAGGCGCAGCAGGCCAAGGCGGTGGCGGTTTACCAGGAAAGCATCCTGCAATCGGTCCAGCAGGTACTGACGGCGATGTCGGGATACCAGCACAGCCGGCAGATATGGCAAGCCGAGGCGGCCGGTACCGGCGCCACCCGGGAGCAGGAAAAATTGACCGCCACTGCCCAGGCGTTGGGCCTCAGTGACCGCGCGGCGGTGCTGCAGCGGCAGATCACCCACATTCATCAGCAAATGACCCAGCGCCTTGCCCGTTATGCGGCACTACAGGCCTGGGCCCAGTTGGAAACCGCATTGGGAGGCGGCTATGATCAGTCCAGACAGCACCCCTGACAACGCGAGCAAGGCCGGGGCAGACCAGAGACGGCGCAACCTCTGGATACTGGCTGGCGTGGTTCTGCTCGGTCTACTGGTCTACGGCCTCTGGTGGTTGCTGATCGGACAAAAACGGCTGGTGGTAGACGATGCCTATGTCGAGGGCAACCTTTACGCGGTGGATGCGCGCACGACCGGAACCGTCGCCGCGATCCCCGCCTACGACACCATGCCGGTGGAGGCTGGCTCCCCCCTGGTGATGCTCCGCGGCGAACGTGCCGCTCGCAAGCTACAACTGGCGGAAGCACAACTGGCGCAGGCCCGGCAAAATGCGCTGGCGCTGGTCCACGAAATTCAGGCCAGTCGCAGCAAGGAAGCGGCCCTGCGGGCCAGCCTGAACAGTGCGCAGCAGGAGGCCTGGCGCCTACGGGCGTCGGCCAGCGCCGGTGCGAGCGAGGATATGGCCGCCATCACGGCGGCCGACGCGGTGCGGCGCCTGCAAGCGGAAATCGGCGCCGAATCGGCGCATAGCGCAGCCCTCACCGCGCAGCTCGGGGCCGCCGGCCCGGCGGGGAACCCCGCCGTGCGTGCGGCAACACAAGCCCTGGCCCTGGCCCACCTGAACTGGACACGACGCATCATCCGCGCTCCGGTCACCGGCATCGTCGCGCAGCAGGCGGTGCAGCCCGGACAGTGGGTGAACGCGGGCCAGCGCCTGTTTACCGTGGTGCCATTGCAGCAGATGTGGGTCACTGCCAACATCAAGGAAACCCGTCTGGCAGGAGTGCGCCCCGGCGCGGCGGTGACGCTGCATTCCGATCTTTATGGTAACGCCGTCACCTACCACGGCTGGGTGGTGGGACTGGGAGGGGGCTCCGGCGCCGTCTTCGCGGTGTTGCCGCCGGAGAATGCCAGCGGCAACTGGATCAAGTTCACCCAGCGGGTACCGGTGCGCATCGCCGTCGATCCTGGGGACTTGACCCGACACCCGCTGCGTCCCGGTCTGACCATGACGGTACGGATCGCGCTGCATGGCCCGTGGATACGGCGGCCGGTACCGGACTGGTTTCTGCGTTCCTCAGCCGCTTCACGCCCGTCTTCCTGACTGGCCGCCGGCGCCGGCCCTGGGCTACACTCCCAGTCCCGAATCCAGGAGTAATACCGGAGTGGACCTGCGCCATCTGCGCCACTTTGTCGTGCTTGCCGAGGCCCTGAACTTTCATCGGGCGGCGATTCGCCTGCATCTCGCCCAGCCCTCCCTGAGCCGCAGCATCCGCGCGCTGGAAGACGAGATCGGTCTGCCGCTTTTTTTGCGTAACCAGCGGGAAGTCTCCCTCACGGCCGCCGGCCGGGTGCTCCTGCCCGAAGCCCGACAATTGCTGGCGCAGGCGCGGCGCACGGAGGCCCTGCTCGGCGATCTGCAAAACGGTCAGGCCGGCACCCTGCGGATCGGCTTTCTTGCCTCCACCGCCATTGCCCTCCTGCCTGGGCTGCTGCGCGGTTTTCGTCAGCACTTTCCGCGGGTGCATCTGGAGTTGCGGGAGATGAGCAGCGATGCGCAGTTGCAGGCCCTGCGCGATGACCAGATCGATATCGGCTTCATCCGCGATATCGGCATCCTGCCAGATATCCACCAGCATCTGCTACAACGGGAGGCGCTGATGCTGGTGCTCCCGGAAGATCATCCCTTTGCCACGGAGAGCGCCATAGCCCTCCATCGTCTGCACCATGAATCGTTGATTCTCCTGCGCCGCGAAGTGGCACCAGCGTCCTATGACCGCATCCTTGCCCAATGCCACACCCATGCCTTGAAGCCACATATCCTGATGGAACTCGCCGATTCCAATGCCGTGTTCAGCGCGGTCTTGGCGGGCCTCGGACTGGGTTTCCTGTTCTCGGCCTTTGCAGAAATTCAACGTCCGGGAATCGTCTTCCGACCGTTGGCGGATGCCCTGGGGGACAGTGAGGTAAGTCTCGCCTGGCGCGGGCGGCGGGAGGACGGAAATCCGGCAGCGCTGACTTTTGTAAGCATGGCGCAGCAGCGGTATGCGCTGCACGCCCAGCCCTGAAACCGGCCGCATAGTCCACATCAAGCCCCGATTTGCGCTACACTAGGCCAACTCCGCCCTCCGGCGGTCTGAACCCACTCTTTGGATGGAACACGGCATGGCGCAATACGTTTTTACGATGAATCACCTCAGCAAGATCGTGCCGCCCAAGCGCGCCCTGCTTAAGGATATTTCCCTGTCCTTCTTCCCCGGCGCCAAAATCGGTGTGCTCGGCATGAATGGTGCCGGCAAGTCCACCCTGATCAAGATCATGGCGGGTGTCGACAAGGAGTTCGAAGGCGAGGCGCTGCCCATGCCGGGCCTCAAAATCGGTTATCTGTCGCAGGAGCCCCAGGTCGATCCGAACAAGACGGTGCGCCAGGTGGTAGAAGAGGGTCTCAGTGCCATCCTCGGCGCGCAACAGGAATTGGACGCGGTTTATGCCGCCTACGCCGAGCCCGATGCGGACTTTGACGCCCTCGCCGCCGAGCAGGCGCGCCTGGAGGCCATTGTCGCCGCCAGTGATGGCCATCAGGCCGCGCAACAGATGGAAGTTGCCGCTGACGCCCTGCGTCTTGCGCCCTGGGACGCCTTGGTTGGCCCATTATCCGGTGGTGAAAAGCGCCGCATCGCCCTCTGCCGTCTGCTCATCAGCCGCCCCGACATGCTCCTCCTCGACGAACCCACCAACCATCTGGACGCCGAATCGGTAGACTGGCTGGAGCAATATTTACAGCGCTTCTCCGGCACCGTGGTCGCCGTTACCCATGATCGTTATTTTCTCGACAACGCCGCCGAGTGGATTCTGGAGCTGGATCGTGGTCACGGTTTCCCTTACAAGGGCAACTATTCCGCCTGGCTGGAGCAGAAAGAAAAACGTCTGGAGCAAGAGGCCAGAACCGAGGTTTCGCGCCTCAAGGCGATGCAGCACGAGCTGGAATGGGTGCGCCAAAACGCCAAAGGCCGCCAGAGCAAAAGTAAGGCGCGCATGGCCCGCTTTGAAGAACTGAGTTCTTACGAATACCAGACCCGCAATGAAACCCAGGAGATTTTCATCCCGGTGGCGGAACGTCTCGGCAATGAGGTGATTGAATTCCGTGATGTGACCAAGGGCTTCGGTGACAAATTACTCTTTGAGAAGCTCAGCTTTAAAGTGCCACCGGGTGCCATTGTCGGTGTTATTGGCCCCAATGGTGCCGGTAAGTCGACTTTTTTCCGCATGATCGTGGGCCAGGAAACCCCGGATAGCGGTGAAGTCGTCCTGGGCTCCACGGTCAAGCTGGCCTATGTGGATCAGTCCCGCGATGCGCTCGCCGCCAAAAACAATGTCTGGGAAGAAATATCCGGTGGGTTGGACATCCTCACCGTCGGCAAGTTTGAAATCCAATCCCGTGCTTATTGCGGCCGCTTCAACTTCAAAGGTGCCGACCAACAAAAGCTGGTGGGACAATTGTCGGGCGGTGAGCGCGGCCGCCTGCATCTGGCCAAGACCCTCATCGCCGGCGGCAACGTCCTCCTCCTCGATGAACCTTCCAACGACCTCGACGTGGAAACCCTGCGCGCGCTGGAAGATGCCCTGCTGGAGTTCGCCGGCAGCGTTATGGTCATCTCCCATGACCGCTGGTTCCTCGACCGCATCGCCACCCACATCATCGCTTTTGAAGGCGATGCCCATGTCGAGTTTTTTGCGGGCAACTACCACGAGTATGAGGCCGATAAAAAACGTCGCCTGGGTGAAGAGGGTGCCCGGCCCCACCGCCTGCGTTACAAGCCCATCGTGCGCTGAGGCGCCTTGACTTTCACGCAGCATCTCCTTATCTTCTCAGCCCTTAAGAATTACCCGCAGGAAGTGTCCCATGAAGCGTACTTTTCAACCCAGCGTCGTTCACCGTAAGCGGACCCACGGCTTCCGTGCCCGCATGGCCACCAAATCCGGCCGCCTCGTGCTCAAGCGCCGTCGTGCCAAGGGCCGTCAGCGCCTTTGTCCGTAAGCCGATGAACCCGGCGCTGGCGCATCCTCATCGTTTTACCCGCGAGGATCGTCTCCGCCAGAAGGTGGCTATCCAGCGCACCCTCAAGCAGGGGCGCAAGAAGGTTTTTCCAGAATTGGTGATCTATGCCCTGCGTAACGAGCTGCCACATCCAAGGCTGGGTCTGGCGGTGAGTCGCAAGGTGGGCAATGCCGTGGTCCGCAACCGCATCAAGCGGCGCCTGCGCGAAGCCTTCCGGCAGCAGCCGGTGCGCACACGGGGGCGCGACGTGCTGGTCGTGGCGCGGCCGGGTGCCCGGCAACTCAGCATGCGGGCCATGGGTGTCTACCTTCAGCAAACCCTGGAGAGGACATGAGTGTGCGGCGCGCGGCAGTGGTCATGGTGCGCGGCTACCAGTACGTCATCAGCCCCATGCTCGGACACAACTGCCGCTTTTTTCCGACCTGCTCCGAATATACCTGTCAGGCCATCGAACGCTACGGCATCGCCAAGGGTTCCTGGCTAGGCATTAAACGCATCAGCCGCTGCCATCCCTGGCACCCCGGTGGTGTTGATCCCGTTCCTTAAACGCCCTGGGGCCCCATGGATAATCAGAAGACCATCCTCGCCGTTGCACTTGCCGTAGTCGTCTTCCTGCTGTTTCAGGCCTGGCAGGAGCAGAATGCGCCGAAACCCGCGGCTGGACCTGCTGTCAGCCGGAGTGTAACGGCACCCGGCGCTACGGCCACCTCGCCGGCGCCAGTGGATGTAGTTCCAGCTAGCGCCGGCGGTCTCCCACCGGCGACCGGGGCCGCGGTATCTTTCCAGACACAGGTGTTCACCGGTCGGATCAGTCTGAACGGCGGAGATATTCAACACCTGGGCCTGCGCCACTATCCACAGGCGGTGGACGATTCCGCCCCTTATCCTCTCCTCGACGGAGCACCGGCCAGGCTCACCATACAACAGAGCGGTTTCGTCAGCAGCGACGGGCAGACCCTGACCGCCCGGTTTGCCGCCCCCGCCGGTCAGACGACCGCAGGCCAGCCCATCGTCCTCAGCGGCAAGGCCGGCCCCCTGACCGTACAAAAAACCTGGACATTCCAACCCGACAGCTATGTGGCGGAAGAACACATCACCATCACCAATAGCGGGTCCGCGCCGTGGAACGGCAGCTATTTCGATCAGATCCTGCGTAACGACCGCAGCGAAACGCACATGTTCATGTCAATTTTCACCGGCGCGGTGCTTATGCACCAGGGCAACTTCAGCGAGGTGAGTTTTAGCGATATCCACGACCATCCGGCACTGAAATCCGGCCCCGGCTGGGCGGGGATGATGGACCATTACTTTCTCACCGCCATCCTGCCCTCTGCCCATGCGCAAGTTCAGGTTTATGCGCGTCCTTCAGGTACCAATTATGTTGCCGGGGTGAGCACTCCGCTGCCTACCCTGGCGCCGGGCCAGAGCACCACCATTACCCAACAGCTCTTCCTCGGGCCGAAGCAGCAACAAACGCTGGCCGCCATGGGGCGCGGCCTGGAACAGACCGTGGACTACGGCTGGTTCGCCATCATCGCCGAGCCCATGCATGTAGTCCTGACCTGGTTCCACGGTCTGGTCGGCAACTGGGGGTTGGCGATCATCCTGCTCGTCATAGTGGTCAAGTCCATCTTCTTCTACCCCTCTGCCATCAGCTACCGTTCCATGGCCAACATGCGGAAGCTACAGCCCAAGCTGGAGAAACTGAAGCAGGAAGTCGGCGACGATCGCCAGAAGCTGGGCGTGGCCATGATGGAGTTGTATCGCAGCGAGAAGGTCAACCCCATGGCAGGTTGTCTGCCCATCATACTGCAGATGCCCTTCTTTATCGCCCTGTACTGGGTACTGGTGGAGAGCGTCTCCCTGCGGCAGGCGCCCTTCATCCTCTGGATTCATGATCTGGCCATACCAGACCCTTATTTCATCCTGCCCCTGCTCATGGGCGTGTCCATGTTCTTCCAGCAGCGCCTCAATCCCGCGCCGGTAGACCCCATGCAGAAGCGCATCATGTCCGCGCTGCCGGTGGTCTTCGCCGTGTTCTTCTCCTTCTTCCCCGCAGGCCTGGTGCTCTACTGGCTGACCAACAACGTGGTTTCCATCGGGCAGCAGTACCTGATCACCCGCCATATCATGGCGGCCAAGGACTAGGGTGCGGGTGAGGATTTGTCCGTGCTGAGTTAAGGGCATGGATTATCAGCAGGGAGACACTATTGTGGCGATTGCCACTCCGCCGGGAGAAGGCGGTGTCGGCATTTTGCGCCTCTCCGGACCACAGGCGTCGTCCATCGCGACGGCGCTCTGCGGCGGACCGACAGGCAAACCGCTGACGCCCCGCCATGCTCATTTTCGCCGCTTTTATGCCCGCGACGGCAGCCTGATCGATCACGGCATTGCCCTCTATTTTCCAGCCCCTAACAGCTACACCGGCGAAACCGTCGTGGAATTGCAGGGCCATGGCAGCCCGCTGGCCCTCGCCAGCCTGCTCACCGAGGCTATCGCTCTTGGCGCACGGGCGGCGCGTGCCGGGGAGTTCAGTGAACGGGCCTTTCTCAACGGCCGGCTTGATCTTGCCCAGGCCGAAGCGGTGGCCGACCTCATCCACGCCCGCAGCGATGCTCAGGCACGAGCCGCGGCAGCGAGCCTGGAGGGCGCCTTTTCACAAGCCGTCGATGATATTCACGGCCAGCTTCTGCGCCTCCTCGCCCTCGCTGAAGCCGGACTGGATTTCAGTGAAGAAGACCTTGGCGATGCCCATGAGCAGGCGATCGGCGACAGCCTGGTACGGCTGGATGCACAGGTCGCCCATCTGCTCAAGCAGGCACAGCAAGGCGCCCGACTCGCCCGCGGCGGTCGCGTGGTGCTCGCCGGACGACCCAACGTCGGCAAGTCCAGCCTGATGAACGCCCTCGCCCGGCGAGAGTCAGCCATTGTCACCGCCATCCCCGGCACCACCCGCGACCTGCTTCGAGAGGAGATCGTCCTCGGCGGACTACCGGTGGAACTCGTCGACACGGCGGGACTGCGCGAGGCGACGGATGCCGTGGAGGCGGAGGGCGTCGCCCGCGCCCGCAACATATTGCACAGCGCACAATTAATCCTGCTGGTGGCCGATGCAAGCACGGGATGGCAAACAGAGGACGAAGTTATCCTGCGCGACCTGCCGGAAGGACCGCGCCGCATCATCTGGAACAAAATGGATCTGGTTTCCGCACCACCCGCCACCCCGACAGGTGAGGAAGCCATACCACTCTCCGCCCAAACCGGCGCAGGTCTCGATGCATTACACCGCAGCCTGATTGAAGCGCTGGGTGTGCAGGGCGACAGTTGCCCCTTCAGCGCCCGCCGTCGCCATGTCGAAGCCCTGGAAAGCTGTTGGCACCGGCTCGGCACCGCACGTGACATGCACCGCCTGGGGGATGCCCCGGAACTGGTCGCCCAGTCCCTGCGTGAAGCCGCGGCAGCGCTGGCCGGCATCACCGGCCACATGGATGTGGAAGACATTCTCGGCGAGATTTTTTCGCACTTTTGCATCGGGAAATAACGCAGGAATTCGCATAGAGGCAAAATCAGAATGCATTGACATCCTCCTCGCCCTGAAGGACGAGGATTCCTTTCTGCCAGCAGTGGCCCCACTTCAGCCACTTCGATTGCATCGCCTCCTTTGAGCCGACACAACTCCCCGTTATTCTGGAGAACA
>Ga0172382_10004301_pt1 | contig 21897 bp, 16 predicted proteins | sample Leawel138RmetaG_FD_122245 | JGI IMG/M metagenome (GOLD analysis project Ga0172382, IMG submission 122245) | Leachate microbial communities from a municipal landfill in Southern Ontario, Canada - Leachate well 138R metaG | ecosystem: Engineered > Solid waste > Landfill > Unclassified | place... | reverse complement strand
TTTCTCCTCCTGGAGTGGAATTTTCTGTGGAATAGTGGACCTATTTGAGGAAAATTTCGCTTCAGGAGGTGGAAAATGAACAAGTTTGGTGACCGAAGGCTGAATGTCCACAGGCCCTAGTTATCGTCCGGACCTTCTCGATTTCCGATCCAGTGAGTGAGCGGGGTAAGGGTCACCAGTATGACCAGGACGAAGAGCGTCGTGGCCAGGGCGGTCAGGTGGAAGCCGACCCCGGCACAGAGCCCAACCGCGGCCGCTACCCAGATGGTGGCAGCGGTGGTCAGCCCGTGCACGGATCCTCGGGAGTGGATGATCGTACCTGCCCCCAAAAAGCCGATCCCACTGACCACCTCCGAGCCGATGCGCGAAGGGTCGGCCCTGACCAGTTCGGCCGGTGCTTGACTCACCAATGCCACCAGGTCGCCCACGATCATATACAGGGCAGACCCCACGGAGATGAGCACGATGGTACGCAGGCCGGCGGGTTTGTCTCGATGCTCTCTTTCCAGACCTAGAAGCAGCCCACAGACGAAAGCGACCCCTAGCTTAAGAGCGTGCTCGGGGGCGAGCGATAGCCAGAGTTCGTAGGACTCATAGTTCATGACCTAAAGTTTGAGCCAGGCCCAGGCCTCGCGCAGTTCCGCCGGTTCAAAGTGCCGGACCTGCCCGGCCACAAACGGCTTGCTCAAAGTAGCCAGCCAACTTTCCCAGCCCGCGTCACCAACGATAGCGAGCCTCTCGCAAGCTCGAAAATGGCGCACATCAAACTTGAGATCCTCCCAGATAGCCTCGGGGGTGATTCCACGAATGCCTTTGAGTTCGATCAACATACGAAGCGTCCCATACTCCTCGAGGATGCTCTCTATTCGGGGGAAGATCTGGGCACAGTCTTCGGCCGTCAAACGGCCTTGGAGCCTGACCCCCAGTACGTTTCCTTCGCTCAAGTCCAGGGTTCTTACGTGAATTGCTTGGGCCATGATGCTCTCCTTTCACAATCGGTACCCTCAGCCTAAGCCCGAGCGGGAAAAGAGATAAGTAGCACAGGTATACCCGAGGGGTACACCGTGGTATTTGTAGAGTCTAAACTGTAGCTTCTTCTTCCTGGCTCAGGGTTGCCTGCACCTCGAACCGCTCACCTTCGGGGGCTGTACCTTCTACCAGTTCCACCCCGTCGGCCTTCACGCTGCCTGCTCCCACAACGTCGTCGAGGGCACTTTTCAAGGCGGCCAGAAGGCCTGCCGAGGCCACCACTTTAAGGTTTTCCACCGGCCAGCGCAGGTTGACTTTGCCTTCGGTCTTGGCCGAACGAATCTGAGTCAAGACCTCCACTCCCGCTTCGTAGCAGCCACTCACTTTGGGTGCTTGCAGGTGGGCGTACTCCTGGGCGGTGGGCCAGGGGGCGCGATGGATGGAGCCCTCTTTGCCCTCGGAACGGGCAAAACGCCAGGACCAGATCTCTTCGGTGATAAAGGGTAGAAAGGGGGCAAACAGCCGCAGAAACAGTTTCAAACTCTGGGCCAGGGTGGCCAGGGCGGAGCGGCGCTGGGCGTTGTCTTCATCAGAGTAAGAGCGCTTCTTGACCAGTTCCAGATAGTTGTTGCAGAAGCCCCAGAACTCTTTCTCCGCGACCTCCAGAGCGGCCGCGTAGTCAAACCTCTCAAAGGCGCTGCCTGCATCCACGGCGGTTTGCTTTAAGCGGCCAAAGAAGTCGCGGTCCACCTCCTCGGTGATCAGATCAACGGTGAGGGCATCCAGATCGGTGTCCACTCGCTCCAGTTGGGAAAGCACGAAGCGGCTCGCATTGAAGAGCTTGGTGGTGAGCTTTTTGCCCACCTTCAAGACTCCCTCGTCGAAGGCGGTGTCGGCGCCCAGGCGGGCTCGGGCGGCCCAGTACCGGACTCCATCGGAGGAGTACTCTTCCAGCAGGTGATGGGGGGTGACCACGTTGCCTACCGACTTACTCATCTTCTTTCGATCAGGATCCAGGATCCAGCCGGAGATCACCACGTGCTTCCAAGGAATGTCGTCGTTGTGGATCCAGGCTTTCACGATGGTGTAGAAGGCCCAGGTCCGGATGATCTCGTGCGACTGGGGCCGAATATCCATGGGGAACACGCTCTGGTGGCGCTTTTCGTCCAGGCTCCAGTGGCTCACGATCTGGGGGGTCAAGGATGAGGTGGCCCAGGTGTCCATGACGTCCGGGTCCCCGGTAAAGCCGCCGGGCTGGTCGCGTTGCTCCTCGGTGTATCCGTCTGGAACGGCTACCATGGGATCGATCGGGAGCTGCTCAGGGGCGGCGAAGATCGGCTGCTCGAAACAGCACTCTCCCTGGGCATCCAGGGGGTACCAGACCGGAAACGGAACCCCGAAATAGCGCTGTCGGGAGATGCACCAGTCGAGGTTCAGGCCCTCCACCCAGTTTTGATAGCGGGCCTCCATGAAGGCCGGGTGCCATTTGATCTTGGCCCCCTGTGCCTTCAAGGTCTCTTTGTGTTCGAGGATCTTCACGAACCATTGGCGAGTGGGCACGAACTCCAGCGGGCGATCGCCCTTCTCATAAAACTTCACCGGGTGCTCGATGGAGTGGGGTTCGGCCACCAGCGGGCAGCTCCCGTCCGGAAGCTGTTCAGCGGCCAGCAGTTCGGCCACCCGGGCCCTGGCGGCTTTGACCGCCAGACCAGCCAGTCGGTCATAGTTTTCCTGGGCTTTTGCCGGATCCTGGGATTGGAAATTGCCTTCCCCGAAGGTGGTGGGTAGCATGGTACCGGCTCGCCCGATGACTTGCTTGATCGGTAGCCCCGAGCGCTTCCAGAAATCCACGTCGGCGCTGTCTCCGAAGGTACAGACCATCAAGATGCCGGTTCCCTTTTCCGGATCCGCGTGTTCGGAAGCCAGGATCGGTACTCTGGCGGCAAACAGTGGCGTGATCGCGTGCTTTCCGAAGAGTTCCTGATAGCGCTCGTCGTCGGGATGGGCCACCACCGCGATGCAGGCGGGCAGCAACTCGGGGCGGGTCGTACTGATGACGAAGTCGCCACCACCCTCCACCATAAATCGGATATCGTGAAAGTTGCCCGGGCGCATCTGGTCCACCACCTCGGCCTGGGCTACCGCGGTCTGGAAGTCTACATCCCACATGGTGGGGGCTTCCATGGAAAAAGCCATGCCTTTGTCGGCCATCTCCAAAAAGGAAGTCTGGCTGATCTTGCGGCAGTGGTCGTCGATGGTGGCGTACTGCAGATCCCAATCGATGGAGAGACCGAGGGTGCGCCACAGGTCTTCGAAGGCGGCTTCGTCTTCGTGGGTGACCGTGGCACAGGCCTCGATGAAGTTTTGGCGGCTGATCTCCAGGACCGGCCCTTTGCTGCGTCGCTCCGCCTTCCAGTTCGGGTCGTAAGCAACGCTCGGGTTACACTTCACTCGAAAGAGGTTTTGGACCCTCCGTTCGGTGGGCAGACCGTTGTCGTCCCAACCCATGGGGTAACAGATGTTCTTGCCCTTCATGCGGTTGTAGCGAGCCAGCAGATCCTGGTGGGTGTAGCTAAACACGTGACCGATGTGGAGCGAACCACTGACCGTGGGAGGGGGGCTGTCGATGACGAAGGTGTTGTCACGCCCCACCGTGGGATCCCAGGAGTAGACCCGGTCTTCTTTCCATTTAGCCTTCCAGCCGGCTTCGAGGTCTTTGTGTTTGTACTTTTTAGGAATCTCTTTCATAGACTTGGCGCCTTCTCTCACTTTCCAGAGTTCCCTTTGGTTCTGCGCAGGAGCTCGGCTTCGAGTTTGCCGACAACCTCTCCCAGGCGTACCAACTCGCTCTCCTGGTCCCCGGTTCTGAAGCGCAGGCGGGTGTAATCGGAGGCAAACGACTCCAGCCTACCCAGAAGGTCGGGGTCGGGGGAAGACTCTCTCAATCTCTCGACCCAGGCCACCGGAGTCTCGGCTGGACGTCTGCACCATTCATCGGGGACGGCCCTTTCCAGCCTCTCCCAAAGGGGCGTTATTCCCTCCAGGCGCCCGGGTTTGTAGCTGTAGCGCAGAGGTGCTTTTTTGGTCTTGGGGCGCCTTTTTCGATAGCGTTTCCAGACCCCCCAGAGCAGGAGCAGGGAGAGCAGCTTTAGGTAATCCCCGACCGTCAAACCTCTGACAAAAGTCTTGAGCTCGCCCAGCATCTCCGCCGGGCTCAAAGAGAAGAAATTGCTGAACCTGCGCCAGAAGTTGGAGGCCAACTCGGCAAACGACTGGGACAGACCCGTGGTGTCTTCGGGGCTACCCAGGGTGCCCGCGGGAGTGGGGTCGTAGGTCACCCATCCTTCTCCGGGAAGGTAGGCCTCGATCCAGGCGTGAGCGTGCTTGAGGCGGATCACGTAGTAGTCGCCCAGCAGAGACTTCTCCTGAAGCACGAAGCCGTTGATGTAACGGGTCGGAACCCCCTGACTGCGCAAGAGCAGGGCGGCGGCGGTGGCAAAAAATTCGCAGTGGGCGGGAGGTCGTTTGAGGAGGAACTCCTCCAGCGCGGTCTGAGTGGACTGGAACGGAAAATCGTAACCGTAGGTGAAGTTTTGCTGGAAGTAGGTGGTCACAAAATCGGCTTTTTGTCGCTCATTAGCAGCCGCAGCCGCCACTTCTTCAGCTAGTCTCGCCACTTCGGGAGTCAGATTGTCCGGGAGTTGTAGGTACATCTCCCGCTCCTCTTCGCTCAACGGTTCAGGAGTCTCACGATTGTCCCACCCTTGCTTGAACGGGATCACGAAATATTCGGCGTCCAAGCGATCCATGGCCAGAGCCTGGAGCATGCCGTCGCTGAAGTGATGCAGTCGGCCGATATCGGCGGCCACGGCGTAGTAGTACCGCGGATAATAGAGGGTCAGGCCGTTGGCGGGCTTGGGGTACTCGAGGCGGAAAGGGCTTCCCCTCTCCGCTTCGCTGCCAGCCCTGTCGAACACTGAAACCGCCCGAGGCCCGGTTCGGGTCTCCACCAGCATTTGCTCCACCGGAGCGAGTTCTTGTTTGGTGGTGTTCCAACGCCAGAAGTTCTTGTCGTCGAACTCCGAGAAGGTACGTCCCACCAGATAGAGAGGAGGATCAGTCCCATACCCTCTGAGCACCACGATGTCGGAGTTATTCCAGCGCTGGAGGGCACTCAACGAGGTGGCGGTGGGGAAGGTATAGCCGGCCGGGGGAAGCAGACTGAACAGTCCCATCAGGTAGCTCAGCCGAGACTCAGACCAGGTGGCGGCACCCGCCAGCCCGCTCATCACGAGGCCGGTGGTGAGGAGCGGCAACAATAGGCGCCGGGCCGAGGGCATGAGGCTTAAAGCCTCGCGCAGAGCAAGACAAAACAGCACGACCGCCGGCACCGCGACCAGCATGACCACCTTGATGTAGATGGTCATGCTGCAACCTATAAGCAAGGCCGCAGCAAAGCCGAGAGGAGCGCGCTGGGCGTAACCCTTGAGTTGGGCCAGCAGGGAAAAACCCAGAAGCCAGCACGCCAGTAGAGTCAGGCTGAAGGTTCCGATTCCCAGGAACATCCCCGAGTCGTCGTAGCTCAGGATCCGAGTGCAGCCGTAGCACATCAACAGGGACACCGCCACCACGACACCCGCTCCCCGGCGCCCTAATTTCAGTTTGTTTCGGTAGAAAAAGCAGAGCAAGGTAAACAGAACGGAGCCGACGGCAAGGGGGTGGAGTTGGCTGACCAGGACCAGGGCTACCAGGCTCCACAGGATAAAAGCTTTGGAGTACCGACCGAGCTTAAAGTACATCGATCCCTGCCTCGATCAAATCGGGTTGGAGCCAGCGAATATTCTCAGGGAGCCGCTGGGCGGTCTCCTGGTTGTTGCTGATCAGAAACCCTCGGGTAGCCGTGCCGCCTCTTTGAAGTTCATCCACCATTCGGGCTCGGCGTTCATCCCAATCGGTGAACAACAAGATGGTGGTGGAGATGCCCTCCAATTCTTCGAGCAGAGCCGTCTCCATGACCTGAAACGATTCATCATCGGCCGGGGTGGGTTCCAGGCAGGCCAGGATGTCCATGATGTTTTGCAGATACGCCAGTGAGCGGCCGGCCTGCATGTAGTAAAGCTTGGGTCCGGCGGCAAAGATGTCGATCACGTACTCCTCTCTCGAGAGGTAGTCGGTGATGGCCGCAGCCAGGGAGATGGACTGCTCCAGACACTGCTCGCTCTCTCCATCCGGCACCACGGTATCTACGATGAGAGCCAGGCGGCAGAAATACTCTTCCCCATACTCCTTGACGATCGGTTTTCCCACCCGGGCCCACGATCTCCAGTGAATGTGCCGCAGGGGATCCCCGGGGCGAAACTCCCGGGTGGAAAGAAACTCGGTGCTGTCTCCCAGAAAGGAGGTGAGGGCGAGGCCGCCCGGCTGATACTTTCGCCCCACCGGGATGTCCAATTCTCGCAAGTGGTGGTATTTGGGATAGACAAGAAAAGCATTCTCCACCTTATGCACTTTGGCGTCTTGCCACAAGCCGAAAGGGAAGCAGTTTTCCTGCAACAGCTCTTTCAAAACGTAAGCTCCCCGGTATTGAGCCGAGAGGCGTTGGCGAAACCGATGGGAGTGGCCCGGTTGGAGCTCGGACAGGAAAGTCGGCTCGTCGGACTCGATGCGGTGGGGTACCTTGTATCGAAACCGCACATCGCAAGCACTCCTCTTGCCTGCGTTGTGAGCCTCGATGTCCAGATAAAACTGCTGTCCGTGGCGCACTCGGTCAGGCACGGTGACGACAAAATCGAGCTTTCGTCTGGCCAGCCGGGCCCACCCGATGGAGCACAGGCAAACCGCGATCAGACCGCTCCACAGAACGTAGGCCTTGAGGTGAAAAGTAAAGAGGCTGACACTGGTCGAGAGGATCAGAACCCAGAACATCAACTTACCGGTTTCGGTGAGATGCACATGGAACAACCGGTGCACCAGGCGATAGACCAGACTCTTCTGAAACCTTTCGGCGAGCCTCCCTTGTGTCAAGACTCTATACCGGAACGGCTAAGGAATCGAGAATCTCTTCCAGTATCGATTCGGCCGTGTCCCCCGAATATTTGGTCTTGGTCTCCAGGATCACCCGGTGAGCCAGGACCGGACCGGCCAGCGCTTTGACATCATCACAGGTGGTGTAGTCGCGGTCTTTAAAAAAGGCCAGCGCTTGGCAGGCTTTGTAGAGAGCCAGGCTACCCCGGGGGGAAGAGCCGAGTTTCAATCGGGGCTCATCTCTGGTGGCTCGGATCAGAGCCAGGATGTAGCGGCCGATGTCCTCAGAGACCTGTACTTCTCTGACCGCTTTTCTCATCTCCTTGAGTTGCTCAAAGGTGGCCACCGGCTTGAGATCGTTTAAGGGGTGGCTGGTCTTTTGTCCGGTTAGCATAAGCAGTTCGTTGTCGGGATCGGGATAGCCCATGGTAAATCTCACCAGAAATCGGTCGAGTTGAGCTTCAGGAAGCGGATAGGTCCCGTGAAACTCCACCGGGTTTTGGGTGGCGATCACCACGAAGGGATCGGGAAGCTGGACGGTGTTTCCCTCGGTGGTGACCTGCCCTTCACTCATCGCTTCCAGGAGAGCCGATTGGGTGCGCGGGGAGGCCCGGTTGATCTCGTCGGCCAGCACTACGTGGGAGAAGATCGGCCCGGGCTTGAAGTCGAACTCTCCGGATTTGGGGTTGTAGATGGAAGAGCCCAGGATATCGGTGGGGAGAAGATCAGGGGTGAACTGGATACGGCGAAACTCTCCGTCGAAGGTTCGGGCCAGGGCTTTGGCCAGAGTCGTCTTACCCACACCCGGGACGTCCTCCAACAGGGAGTGTCCGCCAGCCAGGATGGAGATCAGAAGAAGCTCCAGTTGAGTTCTCTTTCCTTTGATTACATGTTCGAGATTGTCGAGAATGGCAGCTGGTCTGATCATGGCTCTAAGACTTGGAAATTTAACCGGTGATTCCCTGGTTCGAGGTCATCAAAAAAAGATTGAATAAATTTCTGAAAAAATTCATGAAGAGGGAGGATCTGTTGAAAAATTGAAGAAAATTCCAGCTCAAAGAACAATTATGACATCAGGAGTTTCAAACATGTCCACCCGAAATCACGCCGATTCACCGGCCCGGATCCTTGTCATGGGTCTGGGAGGAGCCGGTTGCAACCTCGTCAATCGCCTGGCCGAAAAACCTCCCGCCGGGGTGGAATTGGTCCTGGCCAATACCGATGCCCAGGCCCTACTTTCCGTGAAGAAAGGACCCAAGTGCGTGTTTCTCGGGGAGGGCTCGACTCGTGGTCTCGGCGCCGGTGCCAACCACGAACTGGGCAAACTGGCCGCCGAGCAGAGTTCCGCTCGCCTGGCCGAGTTGTTCAAGGGCGCCGACATGGTGTTTTTGACCGCTGGTCTGGGTGGAGGAACCGGTACCGGTTCAGCTCCTATCGCCGCTCGGGAAGCCAAGAAGGCAGGGGCTCTGGTGGTTGGTGTTGTGACCAAGCCGTTCGAGTTTGAAGGGCGTCGACGCACCCGGGTAGCCGAGGAAGGCGTGGCCGCCTTGAAGGAAGAGGTGGATACTCTTCTGGTCCTGCCCAATCAGAAGCTTCTGAACATGGAGAGCAGCACTTTCAGTCTGGACGAAAGCTTCCAGGTGGTGGACCAGGTTCTGTGTGACGCGGTCCGGGGGATGACCGAGATCATCACCACCCCTGGTCTCATCAACCTGGACTTCGCCGACGTTCGGGCCATCCTGAACTCCTCCGGCAAAGCGATCTTCGGTATGGCCACGGCACCCACCGCGACTCGGGCTGTGGAGATGGCTCTCTCCAACCCGCTGGTCGGCGGATCGCCGGATGGTGCCGAAGGCTGCTTGTTGAACATCACCGCCGGTCCGGACCTGAGCCTGCAAGACTTTTCCGAAGCCTCCAAGCGCCTGCAAGAGTCGGCCGCTCCCAACGCCATGGTGCTGTGTGGCTACGTGCAAGATCCCACTATGATGGGGCGGGCCCGGGCCACCGTGGTGGCTACCCGAGTGCGGAGCAACAATGGCGAGCTGACCGAACTCCACAAATCGTTTGAAGAGATCCGCCAGAAATCGGCCGAGCAAGAGATCCTGCCTCTAGCCAAAGCGGCTCTTCCCACCTCCGAACTGACGGCTTTTGAACGGCGCCGAGCCACCACTGAGCCGAAGAAGCCGGAGACCCCCAAGGAGCCGGTTAAAGCAGGTGCACCTCGGGAGGGGCTGACCCGTAAAGACTCCGCTCCCCAGGCCGCTCCAAAAGCCGCCAAGCACGGTCTGCAACCCAAAGATTCGTTGGATGATTCCAAAAAAGGTGGATGGATGAACCTGCCTGCGATCTGGAGACGCTCCAAAGAGAAAGAGCAACCGGTTAAATCTGCCAGTCGCTAAAGTTTAAGCGTTGGAAAACGTGTTTGTATGCCTGGATCCTACTGTGTCAGTCGGTCCCTCGTTCGCGGGGGGCTTTTTTTTTACCCCACAGTTGCTCCCAAAGCGTCGTCCTTTTTTCCCCAGTTACGGAAGACCAATTCCAGGGCTCCGTCCGGGCGCACGCCGTAGCAGGTGGTGGTCAGTCTTTCGGGCGGATGAGTACAGCGGACCTTATGGACCAGGTCCATATCCTTCCCCAAATCAAAGCAGATCGGTTCCGGGACCACCTGATAATGACACACCAGGGCTCGGAAGCGGTTCCGCAAAAAGAGCGCTTCAGGCCGCAAGGACAGATACATGGTAAAGACCGGGCCTGCCCTGGAAGTGGTCTGGACGATCTTGATCGAAAACGGGTTGGTCACGAGGTTGAGCGCCTTCTGTGCAGGGCTCAGGTCTCCTGGAGTCCGCGGTCTTCGACTCAAAAAAAATAGGCCCCGGTTATGGGGCCTTGAAAGTGCTCTAGTCGATTTCGATCAATCGAGATGGACCCGACTGTTTTTCATAGCGTAGACTCCCCGCATATAGTTGGCCAACCCACCGGCCAGTTGCTGGGCGATGACTTTTTGGAAAGCCGGGTCGCTCAGTTTGGCACCTTCTCTAGGGTTGCTGAGAAAGGCGGTTTCCACCAGCACCGAGGGCATCTGGGAATGACGCAGGACCACAAAGCGGTCTCTGATCAGCCCTTTCTGACCGAGGCCGATGGCGTGACCCAGCATGGGTTCCAGAGCTTGCGCGAAAGCGTAATCTTCGGCCTTCCACCAGTGGATCGAGGAGCCATAACTGGCCGAACTCACGCTGGCGTTGCAGTGGACCGACATAAAGAGGTCGGCTCCGATATTGTTGGCGACATCGGCGCGGGCTTCCAGTTCCATCCGGTCGGGCGAGCCGGCGTAAGTGACATCGCGGTCGGTCTCTCTAGTGAGTATGACGTTCCACCCTTGCTCCCGTAAGATCTCGGCTAGGTGAAGGGAGATTTTGAGTGTGACATCGGCTTCTTTGGTGCCCAGAGCACGATTCACGCAGCCAGGATCGGAACCGCCGTGGCCCGGGTCGATCACGATGGTTCCCCGCACATTCATCCAGCCCGGCGTTTCCACACTACCGGTGGAGGCGATTTCGTCCAGACCCCGACCCTTCATCAGGGCGATGGTGTTGGACTCCCCTTCGATGTTCACGAACTCATAACCGCTACTCTTCTCGCCGGGGATGGTGATCTCGAGGACCGGGTACAGCGCCGTCTGGAAGGAGGAGATTTCAACTCCTTGCCAGTCTCTGGCTTTGAACGCAGTGCCCTGGTAACGAGCCTTGGGCACGTAGAGGGTCAAGTCACCGCTGGAGCTATCTCTCAGGTAGTGCACTTTGGTACCCCGGTCAAACTCCATCGAAAGCATCGGATTGCCGCCGCTCTCCCGAGCGCTCAGGTTGAGCAGGGTCGCCTCCTGGGCGTACTCGGCCCCGGGGAAATTCGGAACGATGTCCACCTTGGTCTCGTTGAGGAGGGTGGACCCACCGGCTTTCGCTGCATAGTAGGGTGGAGCGGTGACTATTACCTCTAGCGGGGAACCGTGGCCTTTCCCGCCGCTGAATTCGAAAACGGTGTCGCCCAAAATCAGTTGCTTTTCACCGTCCCAGGCAAACCCGTCGAGGATAAAAAGAGTGGACTCCTCGGAGGCCACTGTCTTCGGTTTAGCTTTGATGGCCGAACGCAACAAAAAGCCGGATTCGCTCTGGGCCACTTGAGTGATAACCGGCACCAGCTCGTACCCGCGACGGCTCTCCACGCCTTTGACAGCCAGCGCGTAGAAGAGAGCCGAGGGCTCGATGTAGCGCTTTTGCTCTTTCACGATCAATTGACCGGGGGCATCGATCTCCTGGCCGTTGACGGTGGCTCGCTTGCTGCCGGTGGTCCAGTAGGATTCGCGACCGGGGGCAAAGGCAAAAAGCGTGTGTCCGGATGAAGACCAGTTGACCGTGATGTTGGTGTGCTTCAGAAGCCGGAGGACTTCTGCATCATCGGTTTCATAGAAGCTGCGACCGTCGATGTTGTGAACGGTCGGGTTGAATTGTTTACCGGCAAAATCAAGGGTCTGGGTTTCGGCCCAAACCTGGGTGGCCAGCATTAGAAACATGAAGAAGGATGTTATTCTTTTCATGGAACTCCGATCTGAGCACTCGCTCAAAGGCTAATTGAATAAAATTCCATAAGATTGAATTCTATCCTGCACTCAGGTGAATCTTGTCGTTCAGGCTATACCGTCAACCGGTCTGCTTTCCCTCCGTGGGGATCTGGTAATCCCAACTGAGTTTCAGAGCGTCGAACGGATCCTCGTTCTTCTCGAATATATAAGAACCAGAATCGTCCGTGGGCGCTTCTGGCACGGCTTTGATCTGATCCAGGATGCCTTCGAAAGCATCGACCAGAGGGGGGTTGAAAAAGGTGCCCCGGTTTTCGATCATGATGGCCAGGGCCTGCTCGGGGGTAAACGGATCGCGGTAGGGGCGCCGGGTCGTCAGGGCGTCGTAAAAGTCAGCCACACCGATAATCTGGGCTTCGAAAGGGATGTCGTCTTTGGACCGGCCGGTGGGATAGCCGTGTCCATCCCACTTCTCGTGGTGGAAACGCACGATGGGTAAGACTTCGTTCCAAATAAATGGTACTCGCTTCAGGCCTTCATAGCCGATGGTCGGGTGTTCCTTGATCTGGGCGTACTCTTCGTCGGTGAGCCGGCCTGGCTTATTAAGGATGGCATCCTGGATTCCGATTTTTCCGATGTCGTGCAACAGACCTCCGACCCAGATCCCTTTCTGAGTCTTGGCTTTGAGGCGGCTTTCTGGCGGTAACTTTCCGTTGGCGATGGCCCACTCGATTCCATCGGTGGCCAGCACATAGCCGATGTGGGCGACCCGCTGGGAGTGGTACTTCGTGTAAGGGTCCCGGGCGTCCAACAGGCGAGAGAGCACGATCACGAAGGACTCGAAGAGTTCCTCTTGTTTTTGAGCGAACTGCTGAAGTCGGATCCCCTCCAGAGCGTTGGAGATACCCACCGTGGCCAGGAGTTGGAGGGTGGCGAACTCTTCTAAGTCGTTCTCATTTTCGGGCCGGTACTCGGAAGCCTTTCGGAAGTGAAGGAGCGCTTCCTGATAATGATTTTTGGAAGAGAGAATTGCACCCTTGGCAAAGGCACCCTTGGCGCTGTTGGGGTTGGCGTTGGCGGCCTGGTGATACGACTCGATGGCGTTTTCGTACTCCAGTAGCCGGAATTGACACATCCCCAAAAAGTATCGCGCTTCTCGCTCCCGGGGGTTTTCTTCCAGGACCTTTTCAAACTGCCGTTTGGCCAGGGTTAGTTCATTTTTCTGAAAATAGGCTTGCCCTAGAGCCGATTGGGTCTTGATGTCTCTAGGGTTGATCTCAAGCCCCCGCCGATAACATTCGACAGCCTTGTCCAACTCTCCGCAGCCCACGCAGGCCTTGCCCAATGCATAAAAGGCAAAGGGGTTAGCCTTGGACAGTTTGCAGGCCTTGATGAGTGGCTTGATGGCTTCTCGGTACCGATGCAGCGATAGCAGCACCATGCCGGTGTAATAATAAGCGTCGGACTCGTTGGGATCCAACTCGATGGTTTTTTCCAGGTGAGAAAGCGCGTCTTCGTGTTGAGCCAGCATGCGGTAGAGCAGACCCAAAGCAAAGTGGGCTTCCTTGAAGTTCGGGTCGGAATCCACGGCCGCCTGATAAGATGCGATGGATTCATCCATCCGGTAGAGCTTTTCCAGACACTTGCCCATGAGGTGGTGCCCCCGGGCTGAACCGGGATTGACCTTTTGCACGATCTCCAGGTGCTTCATGGCTTCCTCAAACTGCATGAGGTTGACGAACGCGGAAGCCATGAGCAGGTGGGCTTTGGTGTGCCTAGGGCGATCCTGAAAGGTCTTGTGGAAGCACTCGATGGCCTGGGCAGTGCGCCCCTCTTCCAAAAGCAGAGAGCCCAAAAGATAGTGCGCGTGGGGATCCCGAGGGCGGGCCTGCAAGAACTTCTGTACGCACTCGATGGCGCCCCGAATATCCTTTTTCTTGTGCAGAACCCGGGCCATGTAGTAGTTGACCTTCTCAAAGTTGGGATTCATCTGCACGACTCGTTCGAAGGCCCTGACGGCGTCGTCGAAGCCACCCAGGATCATGGCCGCTACACCCAGATTGTAGTACTTGAAGATGTTTTCTTCTTTGCCATCTTTATACACCTTCCAGGAAGCGGCAGCTTCCCGGATGGCCTGGAAACGACTGCGATCGGCCCCATCGAGATCCAGGTCCCCGTCGGTGTCGGTCATCTTCTCCCATTCCCGGATGGCGTTCTCATAGTCGCGCAAGCATGAATAGGTGATGCCCAGCTCGAAAGAGGCCTGAGAATAGAACGGGTCGATGTTGGTCGCTTTTTCCAGGAGGCGAACCGATTGGTGCAGGTGAGTCTTCTGGTTCTGGGTGTGAGCGGTCTGGCTCAAGCGGGCCTTGGGATCCTCTAGAGCATAGTAACAACGCGCCAGTTCCACCAGAAGTTCGGGGTTCTGAGGCTGATCGGAAATGGCGCGCTCGAGCGTCCGGATCCTATATTCCAGGTTAGCTTTCATAAACAGACCGTTCGGGTCCCTACAAGCTTCGACAGAGGCATCGGATTTACCCTCGCATGGCAGCTACCCGAAATTTAGTTTGGGAAAAGTCTTGACAGGTGCACCTATGTGCACTAAATTGAGTCTATCGATAGTGAACAAGCGAGCACCTTATGAAGAAACTGACCGATAGACAGCAAGAGATCCTCGATTTCATCGTGGAGGAGATTCAAAGGCAGGGCTATCCCCCCACTCTGCGAGAGATTTCCAGCAGGTTTGGTATTTCTTCCACCCAGGGGGTTCGCCGTCATATCGATGCTCTTGAAAAGAAGGGCTACATCGTAAGAGACGCCGGCGCTCGCCGGATATCGGTTTCATCGGAAATTCTGGATCTGAGCCACTCCACCGAGGTCGTCTCGGTACCGGTGCTCGGTGAGGTGGCAGCCGGGCAGCCGATTTTTGCCGACGAGCAGGTGGAGGATCGGATTCCGGTCTCCACCGATTGGGTAGGGCCCAGGGGTGAGCACTTTTTTCTCAAGGTCAAGGGTTACAGCATGGCCGACTCCATTTTACCCGGCGATATGGTTCTGGTGGTCAGGCAACAAGTGGCGAATAACGGTGAGATTGTGGTCGCCCTCCTGGAGGATGAAGCCACGGTAAAGCGGTTTTATAAAAAGGGCTCGGAGATTCGGCTGAAGTCGGACAATCCGGAGTTTGACGACATCATCCCTGATGGGCATCTTCAGATATTGGGTAGGGTGACCGCCTTGATGCGCCGTTACTGACCCCCCTCTCTCTGAACGACTTTTCAACGACGTTTCATTCGACACGCTGTGCACGCAGCTTAGGCATCGCTATGCCAAAAATTGGAGGATACATAATGTTAGCAAAGAGACTCGATCCCGTGGAGACTTACAAGCGTCGCTCCTACGCCCCTTCGCCCGTCTACAGGAACAGTTTGAAACGACGAAAGCTGTCGGTTCATGCCCGCTTCGTGGCTTCGGCATTCGACGTATTCCCCGGCGCCACCATCCTTGAAAACGTTTCGGCTGAAAGTGCCGGAGGACCCGGGGAGGAGCGAAAATAATGCAGGCTGCACCCGTCGAGTTTTTTAAGCTCCCTTCAGGAGAGATTTGCTTCAGTTGTCAGGACAACAGCCCTTCACCGGGGTGGGAGATCGTCTACTTCACCGTTTCGTTCGTGGTCTTTCTCTCAGCTCTATGGATGATGGGCTAATTGCCACCTCAGTCATCACTGCTACCGGGGAGCGGTCCGGCGTAGAGGATGGCTCGGGGCTTGCTACCTTCGGGAGGGCCGACCCAGCCTTTTCGTTCCATAGCGATCAGCAGGCGGCGCGCCCGGGCGTAGCCCACCTTCAACTGGGTCTGCAGCATGGAGGCAGAGGCTTGTTTCCGCTCCAACATAGCGCGTAGCGCTTCCTGGAGTAGAGCGTCGTCGGAGTCATCGTCCTCCTCATCATCCTCGTTGGCCAGGGCGTCTTCCTGGAGTTCAAACTCAATCCGGTTATCGGGCATTCCTTGCCCTTTCCAGAACTCCACCACCCGGGCGATCTCGTCGTTGCCCACGTAGCAGCCCTGGACCCGTTTGGGGTCGGAGGCGTCAACCGGCATAAAGAGCATGTCGCCTTTCCCCAGCAAGTGTTCGGCGCCGTTGGTGTCCAGGATGACTCGCGAATCCACACCGCTGGATACCGCGAAGGCTACCCGGGAAGGGATGTTGACCTTGATCAGCCCGGTGATCACGTCGGCGGAAGGTCGCTGGGTAGCGAGCACCAGGTGAATACCCGCTGCGCGGGCCTTTTGGGCGATGCGGCAGATACTGGTCTCCACCGATTTGGAGGCGACCATCATCAGGTCGGCAAGCTCATCGATGATGACCACGAACCAGGGCAGCGGTGCCTCCGGGAACTTCTGATTGTATTCGGCCAGGTTGCGCACTTTGTTGTCGGCGAAAAGTTTGTAGCGCTCTTCCATGAGGGCCACCACCTGGTGCAGAGCCTGGGCTGCCTTCTTGGGGTCCACGATGATCTCACCGCCCTCGGATTCGGAGAACCCCACCAGGTGAGGGATGTCTTCATAGACCGAGAGTTCTACCTGCTTCGGGTCCACCATCATCAGTTGAAGCTGGTCGGGAGTAAATCGATACAAGAGCGAGACGATGAGGCCGTTGACGCACACCGACTTACCCGAGCCGGTCGTTCCAGCCACCAGCAGGTGAGGCATCTTCTGCAGGTCGGTGACCACCGGACGCCCGCTCAGGTCTTTGCCCAGGGCCACCGTCAGTCCCTTGGATTCCGTGAACACGGAGTCGCGAAGGATATCTTTGAGCACAACCAGGTCGGTATACTTATTGGGAATCTCGATGCCGATGGCGCTCTTGCCCGGGATGGGAGCTTCGATGCGGACCGCCGTGGAGGCCAGGGCCAGGGCGATGTCGTTGGTGAGGGAGGTGAATTTTGCCACTTTCACGCCCCGGGCGGGCTGCAGTTCGTAGCGGGTGACCGCAGGACCTCGGACGATCTGCAGGAGTTTGGCCTTCACTCCAAAGGCGTCCAGGGCATCCAACAGAGCTTGAGATTTATCCTCGGTGGGTGGCCGCCGGTCTGCGTACGGGATATCGTCGAGCAGGACCAGGGGTGGAAGTTCGAAGGTACGAGCCCGGGGTACCACCGCTTCGGCTTCATCGCTATTGGTTAATTTAGGTCGCTGGAGTTCCAGACTGTCTTCGATCTCCGAGGAGTCGGCGAACCTCACGATGTTGTCGTTGAGAAGAGCCGGTTCGGCTTCGGGCTGTTCTGCCGCAGGTTCTGCCGGGGTCGCCACCATTCGGGGGGCCGGGGGAGGCTCCGGTATAGGCGGAGCCTGGACCTGCTGAACCGGGGCCGGTTCCTCGCTGTCCACGGAGAGAAAGCAGGGAGCGGGGGTGCGCTCAAGTTCGGGCTCGATGGCGGGTTGCTCATCGGAGGAGGGAGGCTCCGGGGCCCTGTCTTTGGCTTGCCATAGCTCTTGCCAGGTGTTGCGCAAACGAAGCCTGGATTCTCGGAAGTATTCCAGCACCATAGAAAGTAACTGGCCAGCTTCCTCTTTGAGAGCAGGCACGAATCCAGCGACCGCCAGGCAGAAGAGTGTCGCTGTCAGCAGCCAGGCACCGCCGGGGCCCAGGGCGGCCAACTGAACTCGATCGAGCAGCCTCCCCAGCCAGCCACCGCTGTGGGCCCATCGCTCGATGAGCAAAAGGGAAGCTAGCATCAGGGGAAAGAGAAAGGTATAGCGGGTCCGTTTTAAAGGGCGAAAGCCTGCGCAAGACAGGACCAGATAACAGGTGGCCAGGGGGACCATCAAGGCTCCCTGACCCATAAATGAAAAAAGGCCCAGGCTCAGGCGCGCGCCGACGTGCCCGGTCCATTCCGGATGGACCAGGGTCAAGGTCAAAAAGGGTACCACGAAGGCCAGCCCCACGAATCCGATCTGAAGGCGCCGCCTATTGGGGATGCGCCAGCTGTCGCACAGCAGATGCGAGCCGATCTTTTCTCCCTGGACTCTGGGTCGGGATAGCCCGAACCGTTTCCGCCCTCGTTTGCTGCCAGCAAGCTCTTGCTCGACCGCGGGAAGGTTTTCTTGTGAGGATTCCGCCATGGGTTGAATTTCTGTCAAGAGAGGGTCATTCCTTGCGTGATACGGGAAGGGCAACAAAGAAGGATTAGCAGGGCGGACCGCATATTTGTGCAGGATAGCTTGCAGGGCACGGAGCCTTGCTTTATAGTGTCCGTCTGTTTCAGCGGACCGTCATGGAGAGATTATGTTAGTAGAACCCAACCTGGATGTTATGTTGCACGACAAAGAGATCGGATTGAAGAACAAGTTTGTTCTGGTCACTCTGGCCCTCAAGCGAGCCCGTCAACTCAACGATGGCAGCCCGGCACTGGTCGACATCGATTCAAAAAAACCGGTCACCATTGCCTTGCACGAGATTTATTACAACAAGGTTCGTATTCGTGACGAGGGCTCCGAGCAGTCTCCGCGTGTTTCGCATGAAGACGCTCAGGCTGCTGCTCTGGCCGCCGCCCTCGGAACACCTCCGCTACTCGATGACTGAGGTGTCTGGGCGACTTGTTCGACGAGAAGGCTTATAACGAGCTGGTCCAGTTGAGGGAGTCGGTAGACTCCCTTGTTCGATTACAGCAACATCGGCATCGGCTAGAGGCGAGAAAGCCTCAGTACGCATTTGATGAACTGCTAGAGGAGTTTTCCCGGCTCCGAGGCAGTTTTCTTCATATCAACGCAGGCTCTCCTCCCATGATGAGAGCAGGGGACGATCTCTTGCCCTTGACCCAGGAGCCGCTGACCCCGGCGGACTGCCGCTTTCTAACCGGTTCCTGTCTTTCGCCCGAGCAACTCCGGCATTGCTACGGCGGCCAGGAGCTCGACCTCAACCTGATCGACGGGGACAACGGCTTTCGAATTCACGCTTACCTGGAACGGGGCTGTCCGGCCCTTTCCATCCGTCGCATTCGCACCGACATTCCGCGCTTGGTGGAGTTGGGGCTTTCCGGGAGTTCGGTGGAGAGCTTTTTGGGTTCAAAGGATGGCGGTCTCATGCTGCTGACAGGTCGCCCCCGGAGCGGCAAATTCAACACCTTTGCCTCCCTGATTCAGTTCATCAACTTCCAGCAGTCGTCCCGGATCGTTTCCATTGAGCCGGTGGTGCAGTTCTGGCACAAGGCGGAGAAGTCGGTGGTGGTACAGCGGGAGGTTGGGTCCGACACCCGCACCTTCGCCCGGGCGGTTCGCATCGCGGTGCAGCAAGACCCGGACATTCTTTGCGTAGGTTCGGTCCCAGATCCCGAGACCGCCGAGATCTTGCTGCAAGCTGCCGCCGGAGGGCATCTGGTGATCGCGATGCTGGACGGCTCCAGTGCGGTGCGGGCGGTGGACAACTTTGCCTCGGCCTTCGACCCTGGCAATAAGAGATTGCGCCAACTGGTGGCCAGGGTTCTCCGGCTGGTGGTTTGCCAGCACCTGGTGAATCGGGCCGACGGTCGGGGGCAGGTGCCGGCTCACGAAGTGTTGGACTGTAACCGCGAAGTGAGAGAGGCGGTACAGCGGGGGGACCTCAGCGACCTCCACCGACTCATGGAGCATTTCGGAATGCAGACCCTGGGGCGCCACCTGTCGCGCATGATCGAGGTCGGGCTGGTAAACTACGACGACGCTCTGCAGTTGGTGGACGCCAGCCAACTCGAAGTGACCAGGCCTTCTCAATTGCAACTTGCACCACCTACCTCTGAGAGCGAGATGGACGACGAGACGCCTCTGATGTCCTGGCTCTAGAAGCGCACGGCTAGGAGGGAAAAGTCGTCGGTGATCCGTTCTCGGGTGAATTTCCTGATTCGGCTGTAAAGCCGATTGACCAGGCGCTGGGCGGAATTACCCTCATGCTTTTCCAGGATGTTTCGAATCCGGTCGAGGCCGAAGAATTCACCCGAGGGTGAGCGAGCTTCGGTCAGGCCATCGGTGTACATGAGCAGCCACGAACCTGGCTCGAGGGGGAGAGTCTTTTCCTCAAATTCGGCGTCCGCCCAGGCCCCGATCATGATGCCATCGGCTTCCAGGAGTTCGGCCTCGGTCTGCGGGCCTTTCCAGTAAAGAGGCTGCTCGTGTCCGGCGCAGGCGTAGGTGAGGCGCATCTCTTCCAGGCAGGCCTCGGCGTAGAAGACCGTGACCGCCCGAGACATCTCGGTGGAAGACTTGAGTACGTGATGGTTCAGCATGGACAGGGTCTTGGCTGGTCCGTAGCCGGCCGAGGCGTAGCTGCGGATCACGTGCTTGGCCCGGATGGTCTGAATGGCAGCCTCCGGCCCTTTCCCTGAAACATCGGCGATCACAAAGGCGCACTTCTTTTCCCCCAGAGGGATCAGCTCGTAGTAGTCGCCGGAGAGGTCCATGGAGGGGATGAAGCGGTGGCCGATGGTCAGGCTCTTGAAGCTCATTTTTTCGTCGGGGATTAGAGAGTTCCTCAGTAGCTCAGTGACCTGCTCCTTGTCGGCGAAAAGCCGAGCGTTTTCGATGGCCACCGCCGCCTGTCCGCAGAGGGTGCTCAAGAGACTGAGTTGGGCCGGAGTGTGGTCCACGTAGTCCCGATAGTAAACGTTGATCAGCCCGATGATGTTTCCCCGGGTCTTGATGGGTACTGACAGGCCGGTGCGGATGATGGTGTTGGGGTCGGTGATGGGCAGCGGCTTTTCTTCGTGGTAGACCAGAGTCTGGCCAGTCTTGACAGCCACCCCGGCCGGTCCTTCTCCCACCGCGATGATCTCCTTGTGCTGCTCTGGTTCCAGGCCTTTGATCGCTTTGACCTTCAGGTGGTTGCCTTCCTTGAGCATGAGGACACAGGCTTCAGCGTTGAGTATGGTCCGTACGTGATAGACGATCTCCTCTAGAACCCGGGTGAGTTGAAGGGTGGAGGTGACCGCTTTACTCACTTCAAAGAGCGTACCGAGTTCATTCATTTTGAACCGGATCATGCCGTGCAGGCGCGCGTTGTCCACGGCGATCGCGGCCTGGTTGGCAAACCCCTTGATGAGGCGGATCTCTTGCTGGCGAAAGCGGATACTGGGGGGGACGAAGCAGTTCAGGACGCCCACCATCCGCTTTTTGGCGATCAGCGGAACCGACAGTAGTCCCCCGAAATTGTGAGCCACCAGTTCTTTCTTGACGGACTCGTCGGTTTCGTCCTGATCGACGTAGTGGGCGTGAGGCTTCTTGCTCTCTACGCTCTGCTTGGCCATACGGGCTTGAAAACTCGGTTGCTGAAACGCCTCGTCGTCGGGGCCACTGGTTTCGATGCGGAAGCTTTCGCCCGTTTCGTCGAGCACCAGCAGAGCGCAGGAGACCGAGTCCAGCAGTTCCACCGCCTGGTCCACGATCAAGCGGATCACCCGGGGCAGGCTCAAGGTGCCGGTGATGGCTGTGGAAACCTGATAAAGGGCCTTAAGCGGGCCCAGGTTTTCTTGCAGTTTCTGGATCAAGGAGGCCCGTTGAATGGCGTTTGCCAGTTGCAGACTGAGGGTGAGGAGTTGGCGGGTACCGGCCGGTGAAAAGTGATGGGCCCCTTTGGAGGAGTCCAGGAAGATGAGCCCTAGCAGGCGATCTTGAGATTTCAGCGGGAGGATCAGGCAGGCGTAGCTGGGGAGGAGAGTGGTGAACTTTTCAAAGCCTGACCCTTCCTCGGGGGCCGAGTTGAACTGGATCGGGGTGCCCTGGAAGAGGCTCTGCTTGTTGTTTGAGGAGAAGCGCGATATGGAGAGCTTGAAGGTGCTGAAGAACTGCTCTTGATCGGGGGACAGTCCGCTGGCCGAGGCCACCGCGAAAAACGACTTTCTACTGTCTTTGAGTAAGATCATGCAGCGATCGACCCCGGCCAGTCGGGTGAAGACTTCGGTGGCTGACCCCAGAATGTCGTCTAGTTCCTGGGCTTCCTCGATAGTTCGAGCCGCCTGATACAAGGTGGTGGCCTCCCGGGCACGCTCCTGTTCCCATTCAAAGATCTGGGCGTTCTCGATGGCCATGGCCGCTTGCTCGGCGAATTGGTGGAGCGTATTGATGAGGACGGGCTGGAGATCTCGAGGCTCCCTGGCTAGAGTGAGCAAAGCCTTGAGACGCCCGTGGCGAGCGATGGGCAGGTAGAAGTAGCCACTCTCCGGGGGGTGAGCATTTCTCTCCAAAGAGAAATTGAGGACTTCCTGCTGCCCTTCGATGAGCTTGATGGAGGCGTGGTGAGCATCCACCAGTTTGGCTGAGACCTCCAGGATCAGACGAGAGAGATCTTCCAGATTGAGAGCGGT
>Ga0172382_10004300_pt1 | contig 21898 bp, 23 predicted proteins | sample Leawel138RmetaG_FD_122245 | JGI IMG/M metagenome (GOLD analysis project Ga0172382, IMG submission 122245) | Leachate microbial communities from a municipal landfill in Southern Ontario, Canada - Leachate well 138R metaG | ecosystem: Engineered > Solid waste > Landfill > Unclassified | place... | reverse complement strand
TGTTGATAGACTTGCTAGAGAGTATGATGTGGTTTGCAGATCCCAAGGAGGACACAATGCAGGGCACACCATATGGGTTGATGGAGTAAGATATGCTCTTCATTTAGTGCCCTCAGGAGTGCTAAATAAGCATGCTATTAATATAATTGGAAATGGGGTTGTTTTAAGTCCTACTTCAATCATTGAAGAGTTAAAACAGTTTGAAAACTTAGAGGGCAGACTTTTTATAAGCGATAAAGCGCACTTAAATCTACCTTATCACTCCTTAATTGATCAAGCAAAAGAGAGAATGAAAGGTGATAAAGCCATAGGTACAACAGGAAAAGGCATTGGGCCTTCTTATGCAGATAAGATAAGCAGAACTGGGCATAGAGTGGGAGAGCTTTTAAATCCAGAAAAATTAGCCAATTCAATAGTAGAAAATTTTAAAAACCTTGAGCCAGTTATGATGGCTTTAGGTATAAAGATACCCACCTTTGAAGAGTGCCTAAAAGATATTTTAGAGTATAAAAAGAGCCTTGAGCCTTACATTGCAGATACAACTCAAATGGTTTGGAAAGCTTTAGGTGAGGATAAAAAGATACTATTAGAAGGTGCTCAGGGTACTTTGCTTGATATTGATCATGGAACTTATCCTTATGTAACAAGTTCAAACACTGTAAGTGCTGGGGCTTGTACGGGGCTTGGAATTAGCCCAAAAGATATAGGTAAAATTTTAGGTATTGTAAAAGCTTATACAACTAGAGTTGGACATGGGCCATTTCCTACTGAAGATAATGGAAAAGCTGGAGATATTATGGCTGATGTTGGAAAAGAGGTTGGAACAACTACTGGAAGAAAAAGAAGATGTGGATGGTTTGATGCAGTAGCTGTTAGACACGCAGCAAGGCTTAATGGTTGTGATAGTTTTGCTTTAATGAAACTAGATGTTTTAGATGGTTTTGAAACTGTTAAAATATGTTATGCTTATGAAAAAGATGGAAAAGAGATTGACTATTTTCCTACAGATTTAACTAAAGTAACACCTAAGTATGAAACTTTATCAGGTTGGAGTAGCGTAAAAGGTATTGAAAAGTTTGAAGATTTACCCAAAGAAGCTAGAGAGTACATTGGGCGCATTGAAGAACTTACTGGAGTTAAAGTAGAGATAATTTCAACTTCACCAGAGCGAGAAGATACAATCATCCTTTAAAAGGGAGAGTATGCATAAAAAGTATGGCGCTGTAGTTAAACTAAAAAAACAAACTTTAGAGCAAAAAGAGAGCGATTTATTGCAAGCACGTACTATTGTTAAGAAAATTGAAGAAGATATTGGAAAGATAACTAAAGATATAAAGGGGCTTAATGCTCCTAAAGAAGGTACTTATAACTCATTTTTACAAATTAGAAATTTAGGTAATGATTTAATGAAACAAAAAGAGTATCTTTTGCTTAAAAAAGACAATGCACAAAATCAAGCAAACAAATGTTTGTACCTATATAATGAAGCATTAAAAGAGTATGAAAAGATGAAATATCTCAAAGAAGAGCACTACTCAAAACTGTTAAAAGAGATAAAACAAAAAGAGCAAAAAGAGTTAGATGAGATAGCGCTACAACTCTTCTTTTTGCAAGGGGTAAGTAGATGAAAAGGGCAGTTTTTATCTATCTTTTAACTTTAACCACTTTGCTAGCTCAAACTACAGATTGTACTAAGATTTTTGAAGAGAGGAAAGGCGAGCTTATTAAAGAGCTTGATCAAATAGATGAGGCAAGACAATCTTTTGAAGCATTAAAAGCTGCTAGTAACGCACTTTTTGTAAAACAAGAAGAAGAGTTAAATAAAAAAGAGTTGGAGTTAAATGAACTTCAAAACAAGATAGATGAAGATAAAAAAAGGGTAGAAGCTTTAATAGAAGAAAATAGAGAAATTTTAAGTTTAATTAATGAAGCAAAAGATAATAGACTTATTGAAACTTACTCAAAAATGAAAGATAGCGCAGCGGCTTTGATACTTCAAGAGATGGATAGAAAAGAGGCTGCTTCAATATTTTTTGCACTTCCGCCAAAAAAAATATCTGCAATACTTGCTAAAATGGAACCTCAAATTGCTTCAGAAATAACAACACTTTTGAAGGCTGGACCTCCCTTTTAGTAAGCTATTTTAATAATTACAATCAATTCTTAAGAGAAATTTACCTTTATTTAGATAAAATCAGGCAAAATTAATTAAGGTGAATTTTATGAAAGTCCGAATGCCTCATACCCCATATATCGCAAATAAAATAGCTTTAGATCTGTTAAATTCTGGCTTCGTGACGCTAAACGAGGGCTTAGATGCAGTTGTAAAAGTGGCACAAGAATTTTTAGTTGAAGATGTTCAAAAAGAGTTATCTTTAGATGAAAGAGTCAATGAAATCCTAGAAGAAAATGAAGATGACATTGAATTTATGCAAGTTGATAGACGAAATATGTTTTGGTTAGTTAAGAAAAAACTTGCAAAAGAGTACAATTTTACTCTCTCAAGAGAAGATAGATACAATGATCTTTCACACCAAATCCTTGAAGCTGTATGGAAAAAAAGCCTTATTGAGTATAGCGTTTCAGAAAATAGGGTTAAAAATATAATTTATAATGCCATAGAGAGCTATTTGAAAACTTTTGAAGGACTTGAAGATATTGTCATTGAAAAGCTAAGTAACTACAAAAGAAAGCTCATTCCAGGCTCAGCAGAGTATGATTTGATTTTTGAAAAACTATATGAAGAAGAACTTAGAAAAAAAGGAATGCTTCAATGAGTACTCCTGTATGGATCTATTTAGAAAATGGACTCTTTTTAAAAGCGAAACATTTTGGAAAAAGTGAAACTAGAGTTGGAAGATTAACTTTTGCCTCTTTAATGAGTGGATATGAAGAGTTAATCACAAATCCATGTACTAAAGATGAGTTCATTGTTTTTACTATGCCTGAGGTTGGAGTGGTTGGCATAAACGCTTTAGACGCACAAAGTTCAAACATTTATGCAAACTTAATTATTAAAAGATTAAATGAAAAACCATCAAATTTTAACTCTAAAAAGAGCTTAAGAGAGTTTTTTGACTCTAATGATGGATTTGGAATTTATGATATAGATACTAGGCTTTTAGCTAAACTATCCAAAGATAAAAAATCATTTATGATGGTAGCTTCAACTAAAATCTCAAATAAAGATGAGTTAAAACAGATTTTAAATGAGTCAAAAAACTATAGTAAGCTTGATTTAATTTCTAGTTTAAAAAATGAAGATAACCTCTCTTGTGAAAAAGATGGTAAAAAGATTGCAATTTTAGATTTAGGAGTAAATAGATCTTTATTAAAACTACTTTGCGACTCTGGTTTTAAAGCTACTATCTACCCTGCAAATACCAAAGCTTCAAAGATAAATGAAGATATAAAAGCAAAAAATATTTCAGGTGTACTTATATCAAATGGCCCAGGAGATCCGCACTCTTATACTAATATAATTAAAAATATAAAAGAGTTAATTAGTGCCAAAGTACCAATTTTGGGACTAAATTTAGGTGAAAAATTAATTTCACTTGCCTTAGGGTATGAGTTAAAAGATAGTTCATCTTGGAACTATGGAGGTAGCTACCCAGTTAAAAATTTAAAAAGTGGCCAAGTTGAAGTAGCGATTATGAAAAATCTTTATAGCCTAAGTGAAGAGATTTTAAATATATCTGAGCAAAACTACATAAGTTTAAAAGATGAGTCAATAGCTGGGGTTAGTTTTAAAAACTATCCTATCATAACTGCTAATTTTATGTTTGAGTTAAATCCAAATTCAAATGAAAGCAAAGAGGTTTTAAAAGCTTTTTCCTCCCTTTTATAAGGAGCAAGATATAGATAATATAAATATTTTAGCCATCATTAGTGTAGCTTTTTTTGGGAGTTTAGGGCACTGTATAGGAATGTGTGGGGGGTTCGTAGTAGCTTATACAAGTGCAAAAATAAACCCTAAAAAGCATGCACTAAAACAGCTTTTTTTACACATAATATATAATTTAGGAAGAGTTAGTTCTTATGTTATTTTAGGGATAATTTTTGGAACTATTGGAAAACTCGTAACCTTTTCTGTAACTGCTACTGGGTATTTATACTTTTTAATTGGTATTTTAATGGTCCTTATGGGGCTTTCATTGATGGGTAAAGTAAAATTTTTAACTTCCATTGAGTCCTCTTTGGCAAGCTTGCCAATAGTAAAGCAAACATTTAGCTCTTTAATTAGATCAGATTCATATTTTAGTTTTTTTGGACTAGGAGTGCTTAATGGTTTTTTGCCTTGCGGGTTAGTCTATTTTTTCCTTGCTATGGCAGCAACTACAGCTTCATGGTTTTGGGGTGGAGTGGTTATGCTTATTTTTGGACTCTCAACCATTCCTATCTTGCTTAGTTTTGGATATTTGATTGGATTTTTAAAAGGTGCAAACTTTAGAGAAGCCATGATAAAAATTGCTGGGATAATGATAGTTGGATATGGGATATATATGAGTTACATTGGGCTTGTTGCCGCAAGGGGAGCACCATGAATTTTAAAACCTATCAAGAAGCGATAGAAAATAGCAACATAGTATCAAAAACAGACATTAATGGAATCATCACTTTTGTAAATAGTGAATTTTGCAAGATTAGTGGTTATACAAAAGAGGAGTTAATTGGCTCAAATCACAATATAGTTAGGCATCCTGATGTTGATGAGAGCACTTTTAAAGAGCTGTGGGATACTATTTTAAGTAAAAAAGTTTTTAGAACTACAGCAAAAAATTTAGCAAAAGATGGAAGCGTTTTTTATGTAAATACAACTATTGTCCCAATGCTAGATGATAAAAATGAGATACATGAGTTTATAGCCATTAGGTATGATGTGACTGATACCATAAAATTAACCCAAGCCCTAAAGGCAAAAGAAGAAGAGTTAACCTTGCTAAATTCCACTTTAGAAGAGAGAGTTCGTGTTCAAACTATGGAACTTAGAGATTTAAATAAAAATTTAGAGCAAAGAGTAAAAGAGCAGGTAAAAAAGATAACTGAGCAAGAAAGATTGCTCTCTCAACAAGCAAGACTTGCTTCAATGGGGGAGATGATAGGAAATATTGCGCACCAATGGAGACAGCCGTTATCTGAGCTTGGTATTCATCTATATAAGTTAAAAAAGTTTTTTGAACAAAAAAATAGATCTTTGTTTAATGAAACTTATGAGGATTGTAAGCAGGTTATAAAAAAAATGTCTCACACCATTGATGATTTTAGGAATTTTTTTAGTATTAATAAGCCAAAAGAGGATTTTATAGTAAATGAGGTAATTGAAGAGGCTTTTAATATGCTAAAAGCAACTCTTAGAAATGAGCAGATTAATTTAAGAGTAACGGCTGAGGAGAAGATACAAGTTAGAGGATATAAAGGTGAATTAGTTCAAGTTTTAATAAATTTAATAACAAATGCAAAGGATGCCTTTAAAGAAAGAGTTGGCAAAGATAATTTTATAGACATTCATATAGCAAGATTTGATGGAGAGACTCTTTTAATTACCATTAGAGATAATGCAGGTGGAATTAAAGAGGATATAATTGAAAAGATATTTGAGCCTTACTTTACTACAAAGCAAGCAAGTCTTGGAACGGGACTTGGGCTTTATATGAGTAAAATGATAGTAGAAAATAGTATGCACGGCAGCATAAAAGCCTTTAATGCGGGAGGCGGTGCTTGTTTTGAGGTAAAAGTTCCAATAAAACTATAGTTTAAAAAGTGGAGAAGAGTATGAGCTTTATAGATTTGAAACATTTAACTATTTTATTTGTAGAGGATGAACAGAGCATTAGAGATGCTTTAGTTAGTGCAATTGAGGATGAATTTGCAAGAGTAATAACTGCAAAAGATGGAGAAGAGGGTTTCAAAAAATTTAAAAAATATAAACCAGACATAGTAGTTACAGATATATCTATGCCAGTTATGGATGGATTAGATATGGCTAGAGCCATAAAAGAGATCTCTAAAGACACCCCAATCATCATTCTTAGCGCCTTTAGCGAAAGAGAGAGACTCATTAAAGCAATAGATGTGAAGGTAGATAAGTATCTCATTAAACCAATAGACTTAGAAGAGCTTATGCAAACCATAAATGAAGAAGCTAAGGTTAACTTTGTAGTTGGTGATATTTTGGAAATTGGACAAGGGTATCATTTTGATAAAGGAAAAAGAGCTTTAATATATGAAGATAAAATAATTCCACTTACTAAAAAAGAGCTTCTTTTTATAACTTTACTTGTAAAAAATCTTGGCACTTATGTAACTCATGAAGATTTGAAAAAATCAGTTTGGCTAAACAAAGGAGTTAGCGACGCTGCGGTTAGAACTTTCATAAAAAGAGTTAGAGAAAAAACTGATAAAAGTTTCATAAAAAATGTACCCGGTCTTGGATATAAGATTGGATTATAGTTTTTAACTTTAAAAATTTTATTAAATTAACACTTTTTTAACACTTTAAGCTTCCTTCTATATTAAATAATTTATAATTTCGTCATTATGTGATATTTTCGTGACATAAAAATCTTCTTAGGAGAGATTTAATGCAAAAAGGCGAAGTGTTAAACTACGACTACACGGTTGCTAAATGGTTTATCTACACAACTGTTTTTTTTGGAATAGTTGGGATGCTAATTGGGACTATCATTGCATACCAAATGGCTTTTCCAGATTTAAACTACTTAGCGGGAGAGTATGGTACTTTTGGTAGGTTAAGACCTTTACACACCAACGGTTCAATCTTTGGTTTCATGCTATCGGGCATATTTGCTACTTGGTACTATGTAGGACAGAGAGTTTTAAAGGTTTCAATGGCGGAGTCACCATTTTTGATGGCTGTAGGGAAGCTTCATTTTTGGATCTACCTAATCACAATGACAGCTGCTGTTGTATCTTTATTTGCGGGATATACAACTTCAAAAGAGTATGCAGAGCTTGAGTGGCCAATAGATATTGCAATAGTCATTCTTTGGGTGCTTTGGGGTGTTAGTATATTTGGACTAATTGGAATAAGAAGAGAAAAAACTCTATATATTTCACTTTGGTACTATATAGCTACATTTTTAGGCATAGCAATGCTTTATCTATTTAATAATATGGAAGTACCAACATACTTTGTAGCTGGAATGGGAGACATTCTTCACTCAGTTTCAATGTACGCAGGAACAAATGATGCGCTCATTCAGTGGTGGTATGGACATAATGCGGTAGCTTTTGTCTTTACGGTTGGGATAATTGCTCAAATTTACTACTTTCTTCCAAAAGAATCAGGACAGCCAATATTTTCATATAAACTATCCTTGCTTTCATTTTGGGCCTTAATGTTTGTATATCTTTGGGCTGGCGGGCACCATCTTCTTTACTCCACTGTTCCAGATTGGATGCAAACTATGGCTTCAGTGTTTTCAATCGTTTTAATATTGCCATCATGGGGAAGTGCGATAAATATTCTACTTACAATGAAGGGCGAATGGGGACAGCTTAAGTCAAATCCTTTGATTAAATTTATGATCTTAGCATCAACTTTTTATATGTTTAGTACAATTGAAGGACCTATCCAATCCATCAAATCTGTTAACGCTTTAGCGCACTTTACAGATTGGATACCAGGGCATGTTCATGATGGAACACTTGGCTGGGTTGGTTTTATGACAATGGCAGCAATGTTTCACATGGCTCCTAGAATCTTCAAAAAAGAGTTATATAGTAAAAAATTGATGGAGATGCAGTTTTGGCTTCAAACAACAGGAATTGTTCTTTACTTCTCAAGTATGTGGGTTTCAGGAATTACTCAAGGAATGATGTGGAGAGCTACTGATCAGTTTGGAAACTTAACTTACTCATTTATAGATACTGTAACAGTTTTAATCCCTTATTATGTGATTAGGGCAACTGGCGGACTCTTTTATTTAATTGGATTTTTTATGTTTACATATAATATGTACAAAACTATAAGCAGAGGCAGAGTTCTTGAAAAAGAGCCAATTTCAGCTTCTCCAATAGCAGCGTAACGAAAGGAGATAATATGTTTGCTTGGTTAGAAAAAAGACCTTTCTTTTTTGCAGTTGTTCTCTTTTTGGTTATTGCTTATGCGGGAGTTATTGAAAACTTACCTCATTTTACGGAGCAAGCTAGGCCAGTTGAGGGGACTAAACCTTATACTCCTTTGGAGTTAGCAGGAAGGCATGTTTATATTAAAGATAGCTGTAATGCTTGTCATTCACAGCTTATTAGGCCATTTAAGTCTGAAACAGATAGGTATGGAATGTACTCTTTAAGTGGTGAATATGCTTATGATAGGCCATTTCTTTGGGGATCTAAAAGAACTGGCCCAGATTTAATGAGAGTTGGAAATTATAGAACTACTGATTGGCATGAAAATCATATGTGGGAGCCAATCTCTGTTGTACCTAAATCTATAATGCCAGCTTATAAACATATGTTTACGAAAAATGCAGATTTAGAGACTGCTTATGCGGAAGCTTATACAGTTAAAAAAGTTTTTAGCGTACCTTATGATGAAGAGGGTATGCCAAAGCTAGGTAACTGGGAAGAGGCAAAAGAACAAATGTTTAAAGAGGCAAAAGTTATTGTTGATAAGATGAAAAATCAAGAGGTAAAAGATGCTTTTGCCAAAGGCGAGATTAGGCAGATAGTTGCAATGATTGCATACTTAAACAGCTTAAAATAAGGCGAAAAAGTGGATATTGAATCAATTAAAGAGTTTCAAGCTTATGGTTATTTCTTTCTTACGGTTTTCTTAGCTGTAGTTTTGTATGGATATATTTACCATCTATACAAATCAGAAAAAACTGGCAGAAGAGATTACGAAAAGTATGCAAATATGGCATTAAATGATGAGATTGATGATGAGCCTGTTGAAAAAAAAGAGCAAGAGGCTGGTAGAAAAGAAAAGGAGCTATAAATGGAGTGGTTTAACTTAAGCGACAATGTCAATCTGCTATCTATTATAGGTGCAGCCACCATAATAATTGCTACAGTCTTAGTCGCTGGTAAATATATTAAACAGATAAAAGATGATAAGAGTGAAGGAGAGCTATATGAAGATAGCCAAGATGGAATAGGAAAGTATAAAAACCCTGTTCCAATGGGATGGGCTGTTGTATTTCTTTTACTCATAGCTTGGGCTGTTTGGTATATGCTTTATGGATACCCTGTAAATGCGTACTCTCAAATAGGAGAGTATAATGAAGAGGTAGAAAATTATAATAAAAAGTTTGAAAGTAAGTGGGCTGATCCTAGCAAAGGTACACTTTTAGCCATGGGAGAGGGGATATATTTAGTTCAATGTGCTCCATGTCATGGGATTACAGCTGATGGAATGGACAATAAAGCAGCTGATTTAACAGTATGGGGCAAAAAAGAGGGGATAGTTGATGCAATTGTTAATGGAAGCAGTGGATTAGACTATCCTTTTGGTGAAATGCCAGCAGGAATGCTAGATGAAGATAGTGCAAAAGCTGTTGCAGCATATATAGTAAAAGAGATTTCTAAAACTTCAACAAGCGAAGATGAAGCGCAAGTAGCTATGGGTGAAGCACTTTTTGCAACTTGTGCGGCTTGCCATGGTGATGATGGAAAGGGCATGATGGGGCAAACCCCAGATCTTTCTATCTATGGAAAGAGTGAATTTGTTAAAGAAGTGCTAGAAAGAGGCAAAAATGGTGACATTGGGATGATGCCAGCTTTTAAAGATGGTAGATTAAGTGATATCCAAAAAGAAGCCGTTGGAACCTATATATTATCGCTTTAAGGAGAGAAGATGAATAATAGAAGTATTTTTTCAATCCATGGAATCACTGGAATGCTCATAGCAACTTTGCTTTTAATAACTATCCTTGTAGTTTTAACTTGGTTAGGGATAAAAGCTCAAAGAAGCGTTGCAAATAAACCATACACCATAGAAAATGCTAATCAAATCAAAATGATTGATAAAAATAGTGCATCTTTTAAGGTTATAAAGGAGTAGATATGGCTAATCATATGGAAAAAATTATTACCGTTGGGCTTATTATTACGGCGCTAATTTGCGCGTGGGCAGTTTTAACTCCAAACCATCTGTACATAGGATGAGAGTTTTAAGCATTGCCACTTTTTTACTATTTTTACTAAGCACGCTTGAAGCTAGCGTGCTCTTTGTTAATGAAGAGGTAGTAGGAGAGAAGAGTAGGCCAAAAATCGAAGCTTTGGGAAATGAGCTATATGAAAAAAGTGGTATTTTAACTGGCGTTGTCGCACTTGAGAGTTTAAGTGGCAAAACTAAGGAGGAGTATTTTAAGGAGTTAAGCTTAACTCCTCCATTTGCAATTATATTTTTAACAAAAAAAGAGCATCAAGTTGACATTTTAGCTAGTAGCGATGTTTTAAAGCTATTTGATAAAGATGCAATCTTAAGTCCTTTGCCATGGAGAGGAACTATTTTACCAATCCTTTCTAGTAAAAAAGGGGATTATTTTAGTGCTGCGATGTTAAATGGATATGCAGATTTAGTTGAACAGATCGCACAGTCAAAAAATATAGAGTTAAAAGAGGCTGTTGGAAGTAGCAATAAAAAGACTTTTGGACTTTTAAAGATAATTTTTTATGGCGTTATATTTTGGGCAGCAGCAGTGATTATTTCAAGAAAGGTTAAAAGATATGGAACTTACAAAAAATAGAGATAAACTGAACTTTTGGCCATTTGCAATTGTTGGAAGTATTATTTTAGTTGTGATTGCTTGTGGGATAACAGTTAAAATCGCACTTCAAAATCCAGTTGAGTTAGATGATGGGTTTTTCTTATCAAACTACCACAAAGTAGATGAAAATATAAATGATTTACTTACAAAACAGGCTATTTTTAAGGAGAAATTTGAAATTAGTTTTTTAACTAAAGAGTTAACTATGAATAAACCATCAACTGTTTTACTAAATATTACCTCTATAAAAGAGTTAAAAAATATAGAAAATGCAAAGATTGAACTGCTTTTAACTAGGCCAGATTCAAATAACTCAAATCAAGTTTTAAATAGCTTTAAGTTTGAAAATGGAGAGTATCTTTTTGGCCCTATTGTTTTAGATAAGCCAGGCAGATGGCAGGTTTTGGCAAAAATTAAGATAGATAAAGATGAGGGTTTTTATAAACATGAAATCTTAGCTGTACCATAATTTTGATACAATTGCCCCAATAAGGGAGGGCAGATGGTACACATTTTTCCTACAAATAGAGCCGTAAGAGCCTTTTATGAAGAGACTCCAGAAGCAGATAGACTTTTAGAAAAAGCTTACTCTTTACAAAGTTTTTTTGAAGAAGCCATATATGTCAAAGGTTTTAAAAGAGCTGACACTCTAATAAGAGATCTTTGCATGCAAGAGGCCATAAAATTTGACTCATTTAAAGAGCTTAAGATCCCTACTGAATTTATGGCTTTTGTTAAATACTCAGACTATTTATTTAGATTTTTTTCAGAAATAAGTTCTGAGAAAAAGAGTTTTCATGAACTTTTAATGGCTGATACTTATGCAAATTATGAAGAGCATTTGAAAATTTTAGAAAAAGTTTATGATAGGTATTGTAAAAAACTTGAAGATATTGGATATTTTGACTCAATAACAGTTGTAAAAAACTACACAATTGATGAAGAGTTTTTAGCTAGTTTAAAAGAGATAACTATCTACCATGATGGCTATTTTAGCCCATTTGAACATGAAGTTTTTACTAAAATTTCTAAAAAAATTCCACTTTTTGTAAAAGCTGCATCCACCCCTTACAATCAAAAAGAGATAGAAAAAATTTATAATACAAAAATCCAAAGTGGATTTTTAACTCAAGGAAGATGGCTAGAGCAACCAACTCTTACAAAAGAGTTGCCCACAAGTTTAAATGTAACTACTTCTAGTTTTTCACAAAGAAGTTTACAAGTTGGTTTTGTTTTTGATCAAATAACTAGATTTTTGGAGCAAAATGTTGCGCCACAAAGAATCGCTGTTGTTTTGCCAGATGACTCTTTTGCAGATTTTTTAAGGCTATATGATAAAAATAGAATTTTAAACTTTGCTATGGGTTTTAGCTATAAAGAGAGCGAATTTTATAAGAAATTAAATGCAAATTGGAAACTTTTAAATACAAAAAATACAGAAAACCACTTAAGAGTTGAAAGATTAGGGGAGTTAAAAGGGTGGAGTGAAGCTTGGCAAAGAAGCGTTAATTTTAACGAATTTGTAGAGCTTTTGGAGATTAATGATAGTGATGAGACTATTCAAAAGGTAATTTTAAAATCTAAAAGAGTATTTGAGTGGTTTGGGACTTTAATATTTAAAGATGCCATAACATTGTTTTTGCAAGAGCTAGGCAAGCAAAGAGTGGATGATGTTGGTGGTGGGCCAGTTACTGTTATGGGAGTTTTAGAGACTAGAGGATCAAGCTATGAAGGGGTTATCATACCAGATTTTAATGAATCATTGATTCCAAAAAGAAGTAAAAAAGATCTTTTTCTTTCATCGCAAATTAGATCTTTTGCATCTATGCCAACAAGTTTTGATAGAGAGCAGTTGCAAAGATATTTTTACTATAAACTTTTAGCTCAAGCTAGAATAAGAGCCATCTCTTATGTAGAAAATGAAGAGGAGATGCCATCAAGATTTTTAGACTCATTTAACAAAGAGTATTGGAGTTATGATGCAGAAAAACTTCTATTTTTTATGCCCTTTGGAAAAGAGTTAGACCCCATAAAAGAGGTGCCAAAAACAAAGCATCAAATTACTAATAAGCCTCTATCTGCTAGCAGGTTAAGAACACTTTTAACATGCCATAGGCAGTACTATTATAAATATATTGAACAAATCCCACAACCAAACTATCCAGCAGATGGTTTAGAAGCGGCTAAAGTAGGAAGTGCCATTCATAAAGCATTTGAAAAGATATATAAAAATCCAATAAATGAAAAAATCTTTACCGATAAAGAGTTTTGGCTACAAAGCATTAAAGAAGCGCTTTATTCATCTTTAGAGCCAAGTTTATGGTGGGAGTTTGAAGCTGGCATATGGGCAAAAAGAGTTGAATTTATTGCCCAAAAAGAGATGGAAAGATTTGAAAAAGGGTGGAGACCTTACAAGCTAGAAGAGGCTCTTTTTTGTGATTTTGAAGGAATTAGCTTAAAAGGGATAATTGATAGGATAGATAAAAATCCAGAAGGCATGCTTGAAGTGCTTGATTATAAGAGTGGACAAACCTTGCAACAAGGTCCTAAAAGTGTAGAAAATAGAGTAGATTTTCAATTGATTTTTTACTATATTTTGGCAAGTAGCTTAGGAGAGGTTGCAAATGTTGGCTATTTTGATTTAAAAGAGGGTGGCATAGTTTATGAAAAAACACTTCAAGATTCGCTAGATAGAGTTTCACAAATTTTAAAAGAGAGTGTTTTTTTGGAAGATTTTGAAATGACAACGAAAAAAACAAACTGCACATACTGCCCATATGTGCTTCTTTGCCAAAGGGGAAGAAGATGGAGTTAAATTTAGCCCTAGAAGCAAGTGCTGGGAGTGGAAAAACATTTGCATTAAGTGTTAGGTATTGTGCTTTGATTTTGCAAGGGGCGGATCCTTCTAGGATTGTAGCACTAACTTTTACAAATAAAGCTGCACTTGAGATGAAAAGTAGAGTTTTTGAAACACTTTTAAATCTTCATAAAAAAGAGTCTGAACTTAATGAACTATCAAAACTTTTAAAACTACCAAAAGAGAAGCTCTTAAAATTAAGAGATGAGGTGATTGATGGTTTTTGGAGTGCTGATTTAAGCATTGAAACCATAGATGCCTTTGTGTGGAAGATTTTGAAAAAATTCTCTTTGCATCTTGGAGTTATGCCAGATTCATCCATCCAAACCCAAATAAATAAACAGCTCTTGCAAGAAGAGTTTTTAAAAGAGAGTAAAAAAGAGGGAAAATTAGATGAATTAATCGAGTTAGCTTTAGTCATGGAGTGGAGACTTGAGAATCTTTTTACTCTTTTTGAGCAAATGTATGAAAGGGTTGCTGAGCTTGATGGAGTGAAGTTCCCCTCATTAGCTAAAAAGCCAAGTATGGCTAAAATGTTTGAGTGTGTAAGCAAAATACATACTTATTTAAAAAACAAAGATGCTTCACAAAGTGCTCTTAAAACATTTGAGTTTAAAAATTTGCAAGAGTTAATGGATAAGAGTTTTTGGGAAAAAGAGAGCTTAAACTACTGGTCATATAAAAAACATTTTACCCCACTGCTTGATGAAATGTTTTTAAATTTAAAAGAGGCTTATAGAGATTATGCAAATGATAAAGAAGCGTACCTTTTAGGAGAGCTTAGCGAGGCTTTTAAAAGATATGAAAAAGTTAGGCTTAGTTTAATTAGCAGATATAACACCTTAACTTTTTCAGACATTACAAATTTAGTTTATAAGCTTTTGAAAAATGAGATAGATAGAGATTTTTTATATTTTAGACTAGATGGAAAGATTGAGCATCTTTTAATAGATGAGTTTCAAGATACTAGTGTAGCCCAAATTGAGATATTAGTTCCAATAATAGAGGAGATAATCTCTGGAATTGGAAGATATTCTAACAGGAGTTTTTTTTATGTTGGGGATGTAAAGCAGTCAATTTACCGCTTTAGAGGTGGACAAGAGGCGCTTTTTTATGATGTTGCTAAAAGATTTAGAGTTAAAGTTGAAGCTTTAGAGTTTAATTATCGCACTGCAATAGAGCCTGTTGAGTTTGTAAATAGAACTTTTAAAGATATTTTGCCTCACTATAAAGTCCAAAAACCATTTAAAAATGAGAGTGGATATGTTTTAGTAAATTGTAGCGATGAAGCGCTTGATGGAGTTATTTTTTCTTTAAGAAAGCTTTTAAATAGTGGGGTAAAAGAGTCTCAAATAGCGATTTTAACTCATGTAAATAAAGATGCAAACATAATTGAAGAGGAGGTTTTAAAAGAGTTTGAAGGCATAAAGATTAGCACTCAAAATAATTTAAAATTAACAGATTCTTTAAAAGTGCAAGTTTTAATCTCATATTTAAAATATCTTTATTTTAATGAACCACTTGATGAGGCCATCATTAGGTACTTAACTAGAGAAAACATTGTTAAAAAAAGTTCACTCTTAGATAAAGAGCCTTCAAAAATTATCTTTGAAGCTATCATTGAGTTAGAGCTAGATGCTCAAAATGAAGAGATGATAACTTTGATTGAAGAGTCTAAGAAATATGAAGATATTGAGTCTTTTCTTTTTAGTTTAGAAGAGTTTGATCCCCTGCTGCCAACTAAAGTTGCAAAAGGAGTTACCATTCTTACGATACATAAGTCAAAAGGTTTAGAGTTTGATTATGTGATAGTAGCAGATAGATTAAGTGGAGAAAATCATAAACCAAATCCTTTATTGTTTGAGTATGATGGGGCTAAACTTACAAAGATATTTTTTACACAAAAAAGAAGAGAGTTTGTAGATAGGCACTATTTTAATGCAAAAGAAAAAGAGAAAGATGCAGTGCTTCAAGATAGGTTAAATGCCTTGTATGTTGCATTTACTAGAGGAAAAGATGGGCTAATCATTGCTAAAAAAAGCACAAAAAGTGCATTTGATATATTAAATTTAGAAGCTTATGAAGCTGGAAAGATTAAAATTAGTCTAGGTAAAAAGCCAGAAGCTACAAAAAGCATTAAAAAAATAGCAAAAGAGCCACCAATTTTAGGGAGACAAGCAGTTGAAAAAGATGAAGAAAAAGTAGATAATTTTGAGGCTAAAAACTTTGGAATGATGCTTCATTTTGCGCTAGAAAGAGTTTATGAGTGGAGTAGTGAGGGGATAAAAAGAGCCATACTAAAAGCCCAAACTATCAATCCATACTCTTTGGATGAAAAAGAGTGGGATGAGATAGAACATAGATTAAATCTTTTAAGTCAAAATAGTACTTTTAAATCTTTAATGGAGGGTGGAGAGGTTTTTAAAGAGCAAGCATTAAGATTTGACAAAGAGAGAAAACAGATAGATAGTTTGATTTTTAAAGATGATGAAGCCATAGTGATTGATTATAAAAGTGGGGCAATGATGGAGTCTTATAAAGATCAAGTTAATCTATATAAAGAGGCAATTAATAAAATAACAGGTAAAAAAACAAGTGGGTGGATCTTTTACTTACACAAAGATAAGATAAGGGTAGTCAGCTTATAATTAACTTAATTTAAGTTATATGAAAGCTATTTTTAAATAGAATCTCATTCTTTAAAAACAAAATGGCAAAGGCAATAGAATGACAAAAGTTATTAAGCCGCATGAAATTCAAAGAGATTGGGTTGTCATAGATGCAGAAGGTAAAAAATTTGGTCGTGTTTTGACTGAAGTTGCTACTCTTTTGCGCGGTAAACATAAACCATACTACACTCCAAATATTGATTGTGGAGATTTTGTAGTAATAGTAAATGCAGAAAAAGTTAATTTTAGTGGCAATAAAATGGATGCAAAGCTGTATCATCGCCACTCAGGTTATTTTGGAAGTACAAAGAGTGAAAAGTTAGGCGAAATGCTAAAAAATAGTCCAGCTAAACTTTATAAGCTTGCAGTACGAGGCATGTTGCCAAAAACTACTTTAGGCAAAGAGATGTTAAAAAAATTGAAAGTCTATGAAGGAAGTGAACATCCTCATACGGCACAAGTTAGCAAGCAAGAAGGAAAACAGTAATGGCAAAAGTTTATGCAACAGGAAAACGAAAATCTGCAGTCGCTAAAGTTTGGCTAGCTCCTGGTAGCGGTAAGATGACAATAAATGGAATGGATTTAAATAGTTGGCTTGGTGGACATGAAGCCATTAAATTAAAAGTTGTTCAACCTCTTTTAGTAACAAAACAAGAGGGCTCAATGGATATTATTGCTCAAACTTTTGGCGGCGGCTATTCAGCTCAAGCAGAAGCTCTAAGGCATGGTATCTCAAAAGCACTTGCAACTCTTGATGCAGACTTTAGAGCACTTTTAAAGCCAAAGGGACTCTTAACTAGGGATGCAAGAGTTGTTGAGAGAAAAAAATATGGAAAGCGCAAAGCTCGCCGAAGTCCACAATTCTCAAAACGTTAATATTAAGCCTCTTTATGAGGCTTCCTCCTCAATAAAAACTTCTATATTTAGAGGTTTTGCTACTGTTTTTATCATACTTTTATCTATAAATCCCCTCTTTTCTTACGAAATAGATGCTAAAGTCATTAAGATAATTGATGGAGATAGTATTTTAGTTAACAGTAAAAATAAAAAGATAGAAATAAGATTAAAAGATATTGATGCTCCAGAGATAAAACAAGCTTATGGCCAAAAATCTAAACAAAACCTCTCCAAATATATTTTAAATAAAAAAGTATCGATTAAATATAGCAAAAAAGATCATTATGGAAGAGTTTTAGGTACTGTTTTTTATAAAGGAGAAGATATTAATCTTTTACAAGTTAAAGATGGCTATGCTTGGTTTTACGAAAAATATTCAAATAAAAAAGAGTACAAAATCGCTATGAAGTTAGCAAAAAAGATCAAAAAAGGACTTTGGAGTGCGAAAAAACCGCTTCCTCCATGGGAATATGGAAAAAGATATAAAAGATAAAAGGAGATATTTACTCTTTATTTACTAATGGTTAAAAAGATGTTTAGAGCATACCATTATAATTTCGTCAGTCCAAGCGACAACACTCCTTTTTGTAGTACTAAGAATTTAACCACCCTACAGGCATCTAGGTTCCCGCCCTAGATGCCTTTTTTTGTGATAAAATAAGCAGATGAGACAGTTTTTACTTTTACTAATTTTTTCCATCTACTCTTTAGCTCAAACTCTGCACTTTTCCCTAAATGCAAATCCAAGCAGACTAAATCCACTAATAGCAACAGATAGTGCTAGTGGAACGATTAGCAAGTGGATATTTAACGGTTTAGTAAAATATGATAAAGATGGAAACATAGTTCCAGATTTGGCAAAATCTTTTAAGTTTTTATCTCCAGTGGAGTTAGAATTTACTTTAAAAGATGGGGTAAAATGGAGTGACGGAGAGCCCTTTAGTGCAGATGATGTTATTTTTACTTATGAAAGTATAATTTCTCCAAATATTTTCACACCATATTCAAGTAACTTTAAAGAGGTTGATTTTGTTGAAAAACTAGATGAAAATAAAATTTTAGTAAGATATAAAACACCATATTTCAAAGCTTTGGAGATATGGATGATGGGGATTTTGCCAAAGCATTTACTTCAAGATAGTAAAGATTTAATGACAGATAACTTTAATCAAAAACCTATTGGAACGGGGCCTTTTACTTTAGAAGTTTTTGAACTTTCAAAAAATATAGTTTTAAAATCAAATCCAGACTATTTTGAGGGCAAACCTACAATAGATGAAATCATTTTTCATTTTTTACCTGATCCCTCAACTGAATTTATGATGCTTAAGTCTAAAAAACTAGATTTAAGTTCAATCACGCCTTTGCAGTACAAAAGGCAGCTAAATCCAAGTTTTCATGATTATTATAAAATAGTTGAAGACATTTCAAACAGTTATACTTACTTAGGTTTTAATTTAAATGATCCAAAATTTCAAAACCATCATGTAAGAGAAGCTCTTAGCTTAGCCATCGATAGAGATGAGATAGTTAATTTGCTTTTGTTTGGACACGGATTAGTTTGTACTGGGCCTTTTATGCCTAGAACTGAAGCTTTTAATCCAAAAGTACTTGCTGTAAAAAAAGATTTAAAAAGAGCAAAAGAACTTTTGGCAAAAGCTGGATATAACGATGAAAACCCACTTATTTTTACTCTTACCACTTCTGCTGGCGGAAGGGCTAATGTTGCAGAAATTTTGCAAAATCAATTAGCGCAAGTTGGGGTACAGATGAAGATTAGAGTGCTAGAGTGGCAAGCATTTTTAAATACTGTCATTTTGCCAAAAAGATTTGAAGCTGTACTTTTAGCTTGGAGTTTGGGCTTAAAAAGCGATGCTTACTCAATTTGGCACAGTGATTCAATTAGAAAAGGTGGTTTTAATTTTGTTGGTTATAAAAATGAAAGAGTAGATTTTCTAATTGAAAAAGCTGAAAAAGTGGTGGATAAAGAGGAGTTTGGGGAGATTTATCAAGAAATTTTTGAAATAATTTCTAAAGATTTACCATATCTATTTTTATATATTCCAAACAGTATAAGTGTTGTCAATAAAAACATTTCGCCAATAGAGCCTTCTTTAGTCGGTATTACCCACAATTTAACTAAATGGAAGAAAATATTTTGAAATAAAAATTATGTTATAATTTTCTATAAAAGATAAAAAAGGAGTTTACTTTGAGAAAAGGTATTATCATAGCACTTGCTTCATCAACACTTTTTGCTAGTAGTGGCTCAAAGATTTATGAAATAGCGCCAACCATTGGAGGAATGAAGCCAGAGGGAAATACAGAGATGAAACACTCTTTAAACTATGGCTTACGCTTTGGAGTAAAGACTAAAGAGTATATTTTTGACAAGATTGAAGTTGGGCTAGAGCATGCCCCTAGGGTTAAATTTAAAAAAGATCCAGGTAAATACGATAACAGTAAAACAAACGCTTCAAGATTTTACGCAAATATTGTAAAAGAGTATGATATTTTTCCAAAAACTTCACTATATGCATTAGTGGGTGTTGGGTATGAATTTTACTCAAAAAAATCACCAAATTATAAAAACCATGATGATGGTTTTGGACATTATGGCGCAGGTGTGAAGTATGCTATTAATGATTCATTAAGCATCATAGCTGAAGTAAGACATGCGATAACTTTTAGAGGATATAATGGACTTTTTTATAACCTTGGTTTAAGTATTCCTTTTGGGCCAGCAGCAAAAGCAGAGCCAGTTGCTAAAAGTGTAACAAAAACACCTGTAGAAACAAAAGCTCCAGTTGCTCCAAAAACAACATCATCAATTGATTATAATGAACAAATACCAGTTCCAGCACCAGCTCCTATGCCAGATTCAGATGGTGATGGTGTTCCAGATGGATATGACAAGTGCCCAAATACTCCTGCTGGAGTAAAAGTAGATGCTTTTGGATGTCCTTTAACAATCACTTTAAGAGTTGAATTTGGATTTGATAAAAGCAGTATAGACGGTAAATATTTAGACAAAATTGAAGAAGTTGCCCAGTTTTTACAAAGATATCCACAATTTCAAGTTAAGCTAGAGGGACATACAGACAATATTGGAAGCAAAGCTTATAATCAAAAACTATCTCAAGATAGAGCAGTAGCTGTTTTAAATGAGCTTGAAAAACTTGGAGTTAAAAGAGACAGAATGAGCTATGAAGGGTTTGGAATGGAAAAACCAGTAGCTGATAATGGTACAGAAGAGGGCAGAGCACTAAATAGAAGAGTTGAAGCAAAATTCAAAGATTAAACTTATTTTAGCCCTGAAAAAACAGGGCTAACCCCTTTTATATTAGCTATAAATTAGCTAAGCACCACACAAAACTTACTATTTTAAGGAAAAAAATTGAAAATAATTTTATTTGATTTAGATGGAACTTTGATTGATTCTACAAAAGCCATAGTTCATAGTTTTGAAGCTTCATTTAAAACTTTTGAGCAAGAGATCCCTCAAAAAAGTGAAATATTAAGACTCATAGGACATCCACTTGAAGTTATGTTTGAAAGCTTAGGTGCACCAAAATCAAAAGTGTGGGATTATGTAGGAGCGTATAGAGAAAACTATAAAGATGTAGCTAAGCCAAATACAACTCTTTTGCCAACAGCATATGAAGCTGTACTTTTAGCTTCAAAACATGCAAAAGTAGGGGCGGTAACAACAAAATCAAGCTATTTTTCTGAAATTATTTTAAAACATTTAAAAGTTTTTGACTATTTTGACACAATAGTAGGTAGAGAAGATGTAAAAAATCCAAAGCCAGATCCAGAGCCCATCATAAAAGCTTTGAAAGATTTAAATGGAGATAAAGATAGTTGCTGGATGGTTGGAGATACTGGGATGGACATGGAAGCAGCAAGCAAGGCTGGGGTTAATATGGTAGCAGTAAGTTGTGGATTTGCTCCACTTAAAGAGCTTGAAAAATATACAAAAAATATTGAAAAAACCCCACTTGAAGCGGTGGAGAGGATAGTAAAAATATAGTTTTCAAACTTAGAAAATTTTTGTAAAGTAAAACCTCCAAATTCCTTAATAGACTCTTAAGAGTGCTGTTAGTAGAATAGAGTCTATTTTTATAACAAAATCAAATAATACAAGGGGGTCATATGGCCAAAGTCATGCGAACTATGGACGGTAATGAGGCAGCTGCCTATGCATCATATGCTTTTACCGAAGTTGCAGGAATATATCCAATCACTCCCTCTTCTCCTATGGCAGATTATACTGATGTCTGGGCTGCAAGAGGTAAAAAAAATCTTTTCGGAATGCCAGTTAAAGTTGTCGAAATGCAATCAGAAGGAGGGGCTGCTGGTTCAGTACATGGATCTCTTCAAGCAGGGGCTTTAACTACTACATACACCGCTTCACAAGGGCTTTTATTAAAAATTCCAAATATGTATAAAATAGCTGGACAACTTTTGCCAGGTGTTATTCATGTGAGTGCAAGATCTTTGGCGACTCATGCATTATCAATTTTTGGGGATCATCAAGATATATATGCTGCAAGACAGACTGGCTTTGCAATGCTTTCCACTGGCTCTGTTCAAGAAGTTATGGACTTAGCTGGAGTTGCGCATTTGGCTGCTATAAAAAGTAGGATCCCATTTTTACACTTTTTTGATGGTTTTAGAACTTCTCATGAAATTCAAAAGATTGAAGTTTTAGATTATGAGCATTTTGATAGATT
>Ga0172382_10004299_pt1 | contig 21898 bp, 24 predicted proteins | sample Leawel138RmetaG_FD_122245 | JGI IMG/M metagenome (GOLD analysis project Ga0172382, IMG submission 122245) | Leachate microbial communities from a municipal landfill in Southern Ontario, Canada - Leachate well 138R metaG | ecosystem: Engineered > Solid waste > Landfill > Unclassified | place... | reverse complement strand
GCCCCACCAGGAAAGGCAGCATGAGCTGCATGAAAATCCGCGCAATCGACGACCACGCCGACATCTCCGCGGCTTGCGGGCTGACCCACAGACCAACAAAAAAGGGCGTGACGAACACGCCCAATAGGGTTGAGCCCGACGCGCAGCAGATGGCCGCCGGGATATTTCCGCGCGCCATGCTCGTCAACGCAATGGCCGACTGCACCGTTGAAGGGAGAAAGCACAAAAACAGGATGCCGAGATAGAGCTCGGGGTTGACCAGCGGCTCAAGCACCGGACGCAGCACCAGTCCCAAAATCGGGAACAGCACGAAGGTGCACGCAAAAACCGCCAAGTACAAGCGCCAGTGCATCAGGCCCGCCACAATCGCTTCCCGAGACAGTTTTGCGCCATGCAGAAAGAACAGCAGGCCGATGGCGACCGTGGTCACATGACGCAGCACCACGGCCAGATCGCCGGAGGCCGGCAGCAACGTAGCCAGCACGACCGTGCCGACCAGCATCAAAATATAGTTATCGGGAACCCAGACAGGACGGCGCATAAAAGACTCGGTGATCTGACTCCGCCCGCCGGAACGGCATAGCGGAAAAGTTGACGGTTCTCAGCAAAAAACGCCAACCATCAACGTTGGCGCTTCCGCAGCAGACTCAAACAAGCGTTGATGATACCGTCGTATTCCCTGGCCGTCTGCAGAAATACCCGCCGGGTCCACATGCTGAAAAAGCGCGCGCCCCCTTTCTCAAGTACCCCCTTGATGCATAAACAACAAGGGGAACCCTGCGGCGGACGCCCGACTCAAACCGGATCGTCCAGGCCCATCTGCACCTGCTCGGCCGCGCGCAGCACGGCCCGCGCCTTGGCCTCCGTCTCCAGCCATTCTTTTTCCGGCACGGAATCGGCCACCACGCCCGCCGCCGCCTGCACGAACAAGGTCTGATTCTTGATCACGCCGGTCCGGATGGCAATCGCCACGTCCATTTCACCGCCATAGCTCAGATAGCCCGCTGCGCCACCGTAGACGCAGCGCCGCACTGGCTCCAGCTCATCGATCAATTCCAGCGCGCGGACTTTCGGCGCGCCGGACAAGGTGCCCGCCGGAAAGGACGCCCGCAGCACGTCCATCGACGACATGCCCTGCTTCAAGGTGCCGCTGACGTTCGACACCAGATGCATGACATGCGAGTAGCGCTCGATCGCCATTTGGTCCGTGACCTCGACCGAGCCGATTTCCGCAATGCGCCCGACGTCGTTGCGGGCCAGATCGATCAGCATGACGTGCTCGGCAATTTCCTTCGGATCGGCTTGCAGTTCTTCGGCCAGCGCGAGGTCCGCTTCCGGCGTGCTGCCGCGCGGCCGCGTTCCCGCCAGCGGGCGGATGGTGACCTTGTCCAGGGTCTGGCCGTGCTCGACCACGGTTTCCTGGCGCACCAGGATTTCCGGCGAAGAGCCCACAACGTGAAAATCGCCAAAATTCCAGAAGTAGAGATACGGCGACGGGTTCAGCGAACGCAGCGAGCGGTACAGCGCCAACGGCGGCTCGGCGAATGGCTTGGAAATGACCTGTCCCACCTGAACCTGCATCAGGTCGCCCGCGGCAATGTATTCCTTGGCTTTTTCAACCGCCGCGATGTAGTCCGCCTTCTTGAAGGCGCGATGTTCCGGCGTCACCTGGGTGGCGGGGCTCAACGGCACCGCCACCGGCGCGCGCAGCAGGGCGCGCAGTTCCACCAGGCGTTTGCGGGCCTGGGTATACGCTTCCCGCTGGCGCGGGTCCGCATACACAATCAGGTACAAACGGCCGCTGAGGTTGTCGATGATGGCCAGTTCGTCGATTTGCAGCAGCATCAGATCCGGCACGGAACCCGCCATGCCGTCCGGGTCCGGCAAGCGGTTTACGCCCAGCCGCGGCTCGATGTGCCGGACCACGTCATGACCGAAAAAGCCTGCCAGACCGCCCACGAAACGCGGCATGCCCGGCCGCAGCGCCACTTTGAACCGCTGCTGGAAGGCTTCGACAAAAGCCAGCGGATCGCCCTCATGGGTTTCCACCACTTGGCCGTCGGTCACCACTTCCGTCACGGCGCCCAGGGCGCGCAAATGGGTGCGCGCAGGCAGGCCGATGAAGGAATAGCGCCCGAAACGCTCGCCGCCCACCACGGATTCGAGCAGGCAGCTGTAGGCGCCCTGGCCGGGACCGGACTGGGCGAGTTTCAAATACAGGGAAAGCGGCGTGTCCAGATCCGCATAGGTCTCCGCCACCAGGGGGATGCGGTTATAGCCTTGTTTGGCCAGCGCCTGGAATTCAACTTCGGTCATCGTTACCTCGCGGTGTAAGCTTATTGCCCTCAGGATTTGCTTGCCTGCGGCCGCCAGGTCATCACCCGTAGCCGTTCAGGCTCGGGCGGGAAGATTCATAGGGATTTACTGCATGCGCAGCGCAAGGCTGCAAGACGAATCACCACCCGAAGGACGAACGCCACCAACGCCAGCTGGCGCCAAGGTGTGCGGACGAAGCGGTGATCAGGGACATGAAGATCAACTTTAGTGATTGAGAACGCGGCTGAGACGCGGGTGCGCCCGTCAGTCCGTGGACAAGGCTGCCGAAGCCAGCCAATCCGCCGCTTCAACAATGCTGCCAACTATACCATCAGATTTCAGGCTGCGTACATCCCTTCCCTCGTTGTAGCCATAGGGCAGCAGCAGGACTTTGCAGCCCGCCGCTTCGGCCGCCAGCGCGTCATTCATCGAGTCTCCGATCATCAGCGCCCGCTCGGCCGGAACGCCCAGCAAGGCGCAGGCGTGCAGCAAGGGCAAGGGGTCCGGCTTCTTGCGCGCCACCGTATCACCGGCCACCACGGCATCGAAGTAGCCATCCAGCCCCAGTTGCTCCAGCAAAGGCAGCGTGAAGGCCGTGGGCTTGTTGGTGACCACCGCCAGACGCAGGCCCTGCTCCTTCAGGCGCTGCAAACCGGTTTCAACGCCCGGATATACCTGCGCGCATTGCCCGTTGACCCGGTGATAGGCGCGCTGAAACACAGCCAGCGCCTGCTCGAAGCCCGGCGGCGGCGCGGGCGGCAGCTCCAGTTGCCCCAGCATCGCGCGCTGGACCAGGTTGTGCATGCCCTTGCCCACATAGCGTGCAATCTCCGCCACCGGCAAGACCGGCAGGCCCAGTTCGACGCGCATGGCGTTGGCCGCTTCGGCCAGATCCGGGATGGAGTCCACCAGCGTGCCATCCAGGTCAATCAACACTGCTTGTATAGCCATGCGTGCTTACCTGCCCACCTGTTGTTCGCCCAACGCGATCTGTTCGCGCAGTTGGTGGATGACTTGCTGGTAATCAGGCTTGCCGAAAATGGCCGATCCCGCCACGAAGGTGTCCGCGCCCGCCGCACGAATGTCCGCGATATTGTCCACTTTCACGCCGCCGTCGATCTCCAGCAGAATGCGTCGGCCGCTGCGCGCCGCGTAATCGTCAATCCTGGCGCGCGCGTGGCGCAATTTGTCCAGCGCGGAAGGCAGGAAGCTTTGACCGCCAAAGCCCGGGTTGACCGACATCAGCAGCACCAGATCAAGCTTGTCCAGCACATGATCCATCCAGTCCAGCGGGGTGGCCGGGTTGAACACCAGGCCGGCCAGACAGCCTTCGTCGCGGATCAGGGACAAGGTCCGGTCCACATGGCGCGAGGCTTCGGGGTGAAAACTGATCACATTGGCCCCCGCCTTGGCAAACATCGGCACCAGTGCATCCACCGGCTCCACCATCAGGTGCACGTCAATCGGGACGTCAACGTGCGGGCGAATGGCTTCGCACACCATCGGTCCGATCGTCAGGTTCGGCACATAGTGGTTGTCCATGACGTCGAAGTGGATCCAGTCGGCGCCCGCGGCAACCACGTTGCGCACCTCTTCCCCGAGGCGGGCGAAGTCAGCGGATAAAATACTGGGAGCGATACGGGTCTGAGGGGTCTGGTTTTCCTGGGGCGCGTGAACTGACATAAGATATCCCGGCCTGAACCCGTGCGTAGACGGCCACATTCAGGCAAACTGTTAATAAAGCCATGAATGGCCTGAACCCCCATTGTAGAAGCATGTTGCAAGGCATTGGCGAACCCCATGAAATCAGAAGCCTTTATCGTCACGGTCACGCCGGAGTATGTGCCCGACCAATCGGATCCGGACAATCATCTGCATTACTTTGCCTATACGGTTCGCATTGAGAACCGGGGCACGGAACCCGGCCAGCTCATCAGCCGCCACTGGATCATCACGGACGGCGAGCAGCGGCAGCAGGAAGTACGCGGACTCGGCGTGGTGGGCAAGCAGCCGCTGATCCAGCCGGGCCAGCATTTTGAATACACCAGCGCCTGCCCCTTGCCCACGCCGGTCGGCACGATGAAAGGCAGCTATCAGTTCGTCGGTGAAAACGGGAAGACCTTTGAGGTCGCCATCCCCGAGTTCATCCTGGCCATGCCGCGCGTTCTGCATTGATCCGGTCGGTCCGCCCCTCTCTCCGCCCGTCCCGTCTCCGGAGGCGCCCGCTCATCACCGCCAGCGGCAGCCTGCCCTGTCTTGCCCGCTCCCGCTGGCCTCACTTCTTGTCAGCCCGTTGTTCATGAACACGATTCTTTCCTCGCTACGCCACGCCCGTCTTTCGCGTCTGCCCGCCTGGCTCGCGCTTGGCCTGCTGGCCGCCTGCGCCGCCCCGCCCGCGCCGGACACCGCGCCGCAGACCAGCCCGGCTTCCGAGCCCGCCGTCACGCCCGTTCAACCCGGCCAGCCCGGCGAAGCCAGCAAGCCGCAGGCTCCAAGCTGGCCCCAGCCCGTGGCCCGGCCCGCCTCCAAACCCGTTGCGCCAAGCAATAAGTTCTATGTGAAAACCAGTTGGCAGCACTTGCCGGGCTGGCAACAGGAGGATTTCTCCGGTTTGTGGAAAGGCTTGCTGGCCAACTGCCGCTCGGTGCTGCTGCGCACCGGCAGCACCCCGCCCCAACACGCTCCCGCGGTGGTGGACAGCTATGCCTGGCAGCGCAGTTGCGCCGCGGCGCGCCAATTGGGCGCCACGCCGGATGCCGCCGCGATCCGCCAATTCCTGGAAACCTGGCTGGAGCCGTGGAATGTCCGTCAGGGCACCCAGGAAGCGCGCAGCATCGCCACCGGCTACTATGAGCCCGTGGTTCACGCCTCCCGCCAGCCGGAAGGCCTGTACCAATGGCCGCTGCTCGAAGTGCCGAAAGACTTGTTGACCATTGATCTCGGCCGTCTCTATCCCGAGCTGGTTGGCAAGCGGGTGCGCGGCAAAGTGGTGGGCAACCGCGTTGTGCCGTATGACACGCGGGGCGAACTGGACCAGCCCGAGCGTCGGCCGCCGAGCATTGTCTACGTCAATGACCCGGTTGAAGCCTTTTTCCTGCAGATACAGGGCTCGGGGCGCGCCGTGATCAATACCGGCGCCGAACAAGGCAAGGTCATCCGCCTGGCCTATGCCGACCACAACGGCCATCCTTATGTCTCCATTGGCAAATGGTTGGTGGATCAAGGAGAAATGCCGCTGTCGCAGGCCTCAATGCAAGGCATCAAGGCCTGGGCCCAGCAAAATCCGAATCGCGTCAAGACCTTGCTCAACGTCAATCCGGGCATGGTGTTCTTCCGTGAAGAGCCGATCCCTGATCCGGAAGTCGGCCCCAACGGCGCTTTCGGCCTGCCGCTGACACCGCGCCGCTCGATTGCCGTGGATCCGTCCATCGTGCCGCTGGGCAGCCTGGCCTATCTGTCCACCACCTTCCCGGGCAGCCAGCAGCCGTTCAATCGCGTCATGCTGGCGCAGGACACGGGCGGCGCGATCAAAGGCGCGGCCCGTGTGGATGTGTTCTGGGGGTTTGGCGATGAGGCCGGCGACATTGCGGGAAAAATGAAGAACCCGAGCCGCTTGTGGGTGCTGTGGCCCAAGGGCGAAGGCGCGCCCACGGACTCACGCTGAGGAAGCTACAACTCGTCTTCAACCGCGTGTTGCGCGCGCTGGATGAAGACATCCATCATTGCCAGGAAGTTCGCCAATTATTCGGACGTCATGCCTTCAATCAACACCGCATTGCGGGCAATGGCGGCGTTGGATAAATGGCGGCAGACCGACCGTCCTTCCGTGGTCAGGGTCAGCACGGCTTCACGGCTATCGTGCTCTTAGCACCCATGCAGGCGGCAGGCGTCGTGCTGATGCTGCCTAGCCAGTCCATCGCATTCAGGTCAAGATGACCGGTCCGCATGCTTTCACGCAGCACTTCGAGCAAGTCGTAATCCCCATAGGGGTGGAAGGCATCGCGGCAATTATCGCTGGCCAAGGCGACTGGAATGCCCAAGGCCTTCATCCGATGCAAGGGCGGCAAGCCCCGCCATTGGGGCGTGCTGTGCGCTTGGCGGTCTTGCAGGAAGGTGTTGATCAACGGCAGGCTGACCACGGTCAACCCCGCCGCCTTGCAGCGCAATCCGCCCCGCCCAGTCTTTCTGCAACTGGTCCAACACATCCCAACTCACGGCGCTTTGCGGCCCCACCGAATCCAGATGCGTGCGCAGGGCGGACGTCCCATGCACCCACGCGCATTTGAGTGCAAACTCGGCCCAGGCCCGCATCTCGATTGCCTGCCAATGACGGCGGTCAGCCGTTGTCGCCTTGACGGCGCCCAGCAGTGTTGAATCGGTCTCGGGAATACGCGGCGCGGTGGCGGTTTTATCAAGGTGCGTGTGCAGATCCGTCAAGGTCGGCCATACCCAGGCGCCGCCCAGGTCCCCGCTTGCCGCCCTGGGCAAAGGCGGGGTTTCAGGCTCAATCGCCCGGATCACACCGCCCTCCACCGTCCAGCGGACCCGCGCCACCTCGTCCGGACACACCTGCCGGTGCCGCGGCGCCAGCAGCGCATTCGGGATACCGCTGTTGCGCAGCACCTAGCGCCCCGGGGACACATCCAGGGACGCGCCCACGGACTGCATCACGCTTCTGTCTCCATGGCGCTCTCATGTCAGCGGCTCAGCACCTGCTGCGACACATAAGTGGTCAACAGAAAAATGACAATACCCGCCACCGAGATCAGCAGCAAGGCGGCAAACATGCGCGCCGTCTTGAGCTGATAGCCCGCTTCGAGGATACGGTACGCCAGCCCGGAGCCCGTGCCGCCCGTGCCCGCGACGAACTCGCCCACCACCGCGCCGATCAAGGACAGGCCGCCCGAGACTTTCGCACCCGCCATGAAATAAGGCATGGCGCCGGGAATGCGCTAGCGCACCAAGGTCTGGCCCTTGCTGGCCCCGTAGAGCCGGAACAGATCCCGCAAGTTGTGGTCGGCGCTGTTCAACCCGACCACCGTGTTCGACAGAATCGGAAAGAAAGCCACCAGCCAGGCGCAGATCAGCAAGGCCATCGAGCCACCGCCGATGATGGCGCACACATAGGCGGTGAGGGAGATCTTCAGCGCCAGCACCCCCATGGCCACCGGCAACAAAATACGCACCCAGTTTGAAGGATGGACTGAAATAGTCGGGGGAGGTCCGGAACGCCTCTCCCTTCTCATGCGTGGTTTCAATGGAAAGATCCGCCGAAACGCGGCCGGGCCGGGTCACGACCGCGCGCACTATTGACACCCGCATCTTCATGCCGCTGGAAAGCTCCCGGGGATAGGACTTTTCAAAGCCTTTCAAGCCGACCTGCGCCAAGACCTCGCGCGGCTGGGGCTCCGACTCTTTGCGCGGGATGCCCGCCAGATCAAGCGGCAACAGCACATTGCCAAGCGCCGTCGTCCAGGGCATCAGCGTTGGCTCCTGGAACACGAAACTGGTCGTCCCCGCCGTGCGCGGACGCTCGACAGCGCCTGACGTGGGTTCGGACAAGCCGGCAATCAGGCGCAGCAAGGTGCTCTTGCCACAACCCGACGGCCCCAGCAAACTGGTGAAGCTGCCTTGGTCCAGATCCAGAGAGATGCCGTCGACGGCAAGGGTGCCATTGGCAAAGCGCTTCGTCACATTGCGCAATGACACCACCGGGGCGCGCATCGTCATGGTTTGCTTGCCCCCTGATTGACGAACTTGAGCGTATAGGCCTTGCTGACGTCCAGCCCCTCGGGCAGCACGCCGGCTTCGACCATCGCGCCATAAAAATCTGTCCACCGCGCGCCACTCATTGCACCAATACCCTGCGTGCCCGCATCGCCACCTTCAACCAGGCCAAGCTCACGGATGGCCTTGATCGCAAACGCAAGTTCGTCATCGCCCATTTCAGGATTCTTTTGCTTGATCAAGGCATTCCCCAGCGACGGATCCTTGTGCAAATAGTTGTACCAGCCCTCCTGGGACGCCTTGACGAAACGCTGGACGTAATCCGGCCTCTGGTCAATCCTGCTTTGCGTGGTGGCCACCGTCACCGCGTACGGGTTGTAGCCATAGTCCGACGCATGAACGAAACGAGGTTCTTGACACCGGCCTTTTCCAGCGCGTGCGGTTCATTGGTGGCATAGCCCTGCTGAACCAGGCGCTTGTTGGCCAGGAAAGGCGCCAGCGAGAAGGTGTAAGGCCGGGTCTGCTCATCCGTGAAGCCATGGCGTTTCACCAGAAACGGCCAGAAGGTTGCTTTGCCCAGCGCGCCCACCAGCACTGTCCGGCTTTTCAGGTCTTCAAAACGCTCGATCCCCTGCCCCGGATGCGCGATCAGAATGCGGGGATCTTTCTGAAAGATGGCCGCCACGGTCACCAGCGGCGCGTTTTCACGCAACGCATTCAATGCGCTGCCGCTGCTGCCCACGGAGAAATCGGCACGCCCGGCCAGCAGCATTTGCGTCGGATTACTCTGCGGGCTGCCCAGTTGCAGCGCCACATCCAGCCCGTGTTTTTGTACGTGCCATCAGCCACCGCCTGGAAAAAAACCGCCAAATTCCGCTTCAGCGCGCCAGCCGATATAAAACACGGCTTTGTCCAGCTTGGCCTCTTGCGCACTCACAACAGGCGTTGCCATCGCGCTGGCCAGCAACACAGCGCCTGCCCACAGTTTTCCGAAACAAGCATGTTCAAACATGGTCACTCCTTGAGATGGTTCGCGTTCAAGCTCAGGCCGATGAAGTCGGCCTTCCCCCTATTCCACGAAAAGCGGCTCGACCTCAACGTCCTGCTCCAGCAGCCTCGCGCCGTGCAACACCTTGACCCAGGGCCGGTACATGGTTTTGATTTCCGGCGCGTTCATGCCGAAGGGATGGTTTTCCAGTGCATGCTGGACGCATCCAGACCGAGCTTGCGAAACAGATAAACCGGCGCACAGTGAGTAATGCCCCCATCCAGCGCAAACACCGCGAGCCGCTTGCCTTCAAAATCCGAAGGCTTTTCAATCTTCACGTGCTTGGCGGCAAGGACGTTCATGAAATCCGCCGATTTGCCCGCAAAGTCGCCGCGCAGCGCACCGGCTGAAATGAATTTGGTGGCCAGGCCAAAGCGCTCCTTGGCCATGATGGTGAAGGTGAACCCGGAAAAAGACAGGTCCATCTCATTGTTCCGCATCTGCTCCACCGCCTGGACGGCGGTACGCGCCACGAACCTGGTAGCGATGCCCCGCTTCTTGAACAGGCCCGCCTCAATGGCGGCAAACATCGGCAGCAAACCCATCATGGGATCTGGATGGACGTCAATACGTAATAGCATCGCTTCAATCCCTCTCGTCCATATTTCAGTTAACGCACTATTTGCATGACTTTGCCATCCAAATTATTGACGCAACAACACTTGTACGTTCCATAGTCAATAAAACCAAGGGAATTGATAAGGATGATGGAATCGAATAAAAATGACTGAGTCAATCAACTGCAAACATTGGAATTGATCCGGCAATAAAAAAAGCCCCACCTGGCGCACGCCGTAAAACGGCGCGGCTGGGTGGGGCTCTCTGTCAGGGAAGGCGTGGTGGGTTTATTTCCCCAAGCTGGCCAGCTTCTGCTGAATGGCCGCTGCGGGCTGCGCACCGGTCATCCGGCTGCCATCCGAGAAGAACAGCGTGGGCGTACCGGTGATGCGGTGCCGCTGCGCAAAGCTGCGGTTTCGAGCCAGGCCTTCCGTGCAAGCACCGCTGACGTTGACCACGGGGGGCGCCACGCCTTTTTCCATCCAGGTGTGCAAGGTGCTGGCAGGATCCGCGGCACAGACGATGCGCTGCGATTTTTGCAGCGAATCCTCGCCCAGGACCGGGATCAGGAAGAAGTGCACGGTCAGATCCGGAATGGTGGCCAGCGTGCCGCGGAGCTGTCGGCAGAAACCGCAATTCGGATCCTCAAACACGATCAATTGTCGGCTGCCCTTGCCGTTTACGGACTGGATCGCGTCCTTCATGTTCAAGTCGGACAGCTGGATCCGCATCAGGTCTTCTTCCCGCTGCTGGGTTAGATTGACCTGCTGCTGGACGTCGTAGAGCTGTCCATCAAACAGAAAACGCACGTCCTTGTCCACGTAGAAAATCGCTTTCTCATTGACCACCAGGATTTCAAACAAGCCTTGCGGCAGCTGCTTGGCCGCCAGCTCCTGCCCGGCGAACAGTTTCGAGGCCTTCTGGGCCACCTGCTTTTCCACCGCCGACATGGCCCAGGCACTGCTGGCAGACACGCCAGCCAGAACCAGCGCGGCCATTCCATGATGCAAGCTTTTCCACCACTGCATGAACAACTCCTTTTCTATCTGTTAACCCGCGAGCCTCCCGCCTGAAGGAAGGCATTATCCTATTGTCCGGCGGCTTCCTTGATCAGTGCCCGCTTCAGGAAGGGTATCCGGTTCACCAGCGTCATGCCGGCATTGCGCGCCCAACGGACCGGCGGCAAGCTTGAGGCAAACAGCTGGTGCAAGCCGTCGGTTGCCCACTTCATTGACAACACGGTCTCAGCACGCTGCCGCTGATAGCGGCGCAGCAGGCGCGGATCCCCGGCGTCCGTCTGCGCGGGCCGGTCAGCCAATAAATCGAGCAATGCCTGCACATCCCCCAGGCCCAGGTTCAAACCCTGTCCGGCCAGCGGGTGAATGACGTGCGCCGCATCGCCAACCAAGGCCAGACGCGCGCCAATCATCGACTCCGCCTGCTGCAAGACCAACGGAAAGCCGTGGACCTCGCCCTGGACGCCAAGCTCGGGATAGACCTCGGCCACCCAAGGCTGCAAGCGCTGCAACAAGGCCTGCCCGCGCTCGGTTTCCGGCAGCGAGAGCAAGGCCGAGGCGGCGGCGGTTGGCATAGACCACACCAGAGACACCGTTGGGCCGGACGCGGTGTCCGGCATCGGCAGCAGCGCGATGATGCCTTCGTCGGTGAACCATTGCACCGCGCGCTCCTGATGGGCCAAGGAAGTGGTGAAGTGTCCCACCACGCCAATGGACTGGTAATCCGAGCGGGTCACGGGCACCCCCGCGCTCTGGCGCAGCCAGGACTGTCCGCCATCCGCGCCAATCGCCAGCCGGGCATGGATTCGCTGTCCACCCTCCGTTCTCAGGACGCGAACGTCTTCGTCAAGATGGGTGGCGGCCAGCTTCTGCTCAACCCACCGCAAGCCGCCCCAGATCGCGGCCTGTTGCAGGGCGCGCTCAAGCTCCCGCGACTCCAGTATCCAGGCCAGGCTTTCCGCCCCGGCCTGCCACGCCGACATCTCAAGCTGGCCGAAGCGCCCGCCCGGCTGGTGCTGATCACCCCGGACATCCATCACGCTGACCGGCGTGACCCGGTCCGCAGGCAAGTGGGCCCACACACCAAGCGTCTCCAGCAGACGCCGGCTGGCTGGAGACAGCGCATAAACGCGCGGGTCAAACTGATCAGGCGCCAGCGGCGGCAGGGGATTTTTCGGGCCGAGCAAGGTGACGTTGACACCGCGCCGCATCAGGCCAACCGCCATGGCCAGGCCCGCAATGCCGGTACCCACCACGGCCACGTCGGTGACGGTCTCCGGTTTGCGTGCGTGCGTGCTTGCGCCCAAGGTGCTGCCGGTTGTCATCATGTCCTACCTTTGTTGTTCTTCCATGTTGGGGGCCGGGTCGGCCGCCTGCTGCCGGGCAGCCTGCATCAAGGCATAGTAGCGGCGCAGGATGGCTTGTCCGACCGAGCCGCGCCGATTGCTCGGGCTGGCGTAGCGCACCACGATATCAACGCGCTTGGCATCAATGGACTCAATCCGCAGCACCGGACGGCTGGAAGGCAAGGCCATCAGATTTGCCCCTTCAATGATACGGAAGTGTTGATCGGCCTGCTCGATCCAGTCTGCGCAGACTTCTTCCGCCGCCTGCTGCAATACCGAACTGGCCAGCGAAATGTCATCATGCGGATCCAGCGCCACCCGCACCGAATCCAGCCCATAGCTGCCGGTGGCGGACACTTTGTGCACCGCATTCTGCAGCAGAATCATATTGGGAAACCGGGTGATGTTGCCCGTCACAAAGCCGTTGGCGTCATGCTCCAGGAGCGTGGTGCTGAGCAGGTCAATATTGAGGACCTCACCCCGCACGCCCGCCACCTCGATTTCATCGCCCACCGAGTACGGTTTCAGGATGGCCCACATGGCGGAGCCCAGCAAGCTCATCACAAACTCTTTGCTGGCAATCGCCATCGCGGCGGCCAGCGCGGCCACCGATAGCGCAAAATGGCGCAGCTGGCCGCCCCAGATGAACAGCAGCAGGAACAGCATGAACAGCAGCACGCCATTGCGAAAGGTGGTGAAAGCGGTGCGCTTCTTTTCCGCCGTCCCGCTTCCCCTTGAACGGTAATAGCGCGAGGCCGCCCGAATGCACAGCATGGCCAACATCACCAGCAACACGGACGCCACCAGCTTGGACGGCGTTTCCGACGCGGTGAACCAGGCGGTGAAGGCAGGCAGCAGGGACTGTAATGATTCCATTCGTTTGCCGGGAAGATGAGAGGCCCCTCATTCTACCCGGCTGTTGGACCGATCAGGCGCCGAGCTCCCAGCCGTTGCGGGACAACGTGCGCCGGACCTCCTCACTCCGTTGCGCCTGGGCATCCAGATAGGCAAACAGATAGCGATCGGGACGCACCAGCACGCCCGCCGCCCCCGCGTCATCAAGGATGGGGCCGAGCACGTTCTGCACGTCGCGTAGCCGCTCACCCTGCGCCTCCTGCTCGGACAGGAAATCATCCTGCACCCGCAAAAAACGGACGATCCGCGCATCCAGCTGTCGGGCAAGCTGTCGCCATGCGTCCGGCAGCGCTTGATCCGCCTGCCACAGCAGCGCGAAGCCCGTGCCCAAGGCAGCATCCAGGCGGACCTTGCCGCCGCCCGGCGCCTCCATCCACGGCTGGGGCAGCAATTGTCCGCTATGCACCGCCTCCTTGCCCAGCGCCTGCGGAACGAAGAAACCCTGCTGGAAACGGGGTTTGGGCTTGAACTTCAGTTGCAGCACATAGTCACGCGCGGGGCGGAACAGGCTGATCAGCTTCAAGGCCCATTGCGCCGCCATCGCGCCGAAACGCGATTTCGGCTGCATGTATTTGCCGATCAGCACGGCCATCTTGATCAAGGCCCAGGCGTGCGGCTTGCGCTCCTGCTGATAGCTGTCGAGCAGCGCGGGTCCGCTTTGGCCTTGCAGCACGCTGGCCAGTTTCCAGGACAGGTTGACGGCGTCGCGCAGGCCGCTGTTCATGCCCTGGCCCGCGAACGGCGGTGTCAGGTGCGCGGCATCGCCCGCCAGGAAGACCCGCCCTTGCCGCCAGGTGGACGCAATGCGGGCGTGGAAGGTATAAACCACTTTCCGGGCCAGCGGCAGGTGTTCGTCCGAGGGCTCGCGCTCACGTATCCACGCCTTGATCCGCGCTTCATCCAGCGCGAAATCTTCGGTTTCACCGGGCTTGAGCATGAATTCGTAACGCACGGTGGCATCGGGCCCCGGCAGGCGAATCGCGGGCCGGGCCGGATCACAGTAGGTGCGGGTATGGCGGAACGGCGTGCTGCGGGAGAGCAGATCGACAATCAGCCAGCGTTCCGCAAAGGTATGGCCTTCGAGCGTTGACCCGATCCGGTCCCGGGTCGAACTGCGGCCACCGTCGGCGCCCACCACATAGTCCGCCTCGACCTGGATCACGCCCGTCGGCGTCTTGACCTCCAGCGTCACGCCCTCGTCCGATTGCCTGAGGCCCGTCACCTCATGCTGAAAGCGCATCTCCACCTGCGGGAAGCGCGCCAGCCCCTGCGCCAGTTGTCCCACCAGCACGGCCTGGCGAAAGGCGTTGCGCTTCGGGAAACCGTATTCCTCGCTGCGCGGTTCAATCCGGGCGAACTCGGCTTGCGCATAGGAGAAGTAGTGCACCCCATAGCCCTGCACAATGCTGGGCAACACCTGGTCCACCAGCCCCACAGCCTGCAAGGCCCGCAGACTTTCATCGTCGATCGACACGGCGCGCGGCTCATCCAGCAAGGCGTCCAGGCGCTCCAGCACCAATGTTTTGATGCCATACCTGCCCAGAAAGTTCGCCAGCAGCAAACCGGTGGGCCCGGTTCCGATCACTACCACAGGATATCGATTCATGGTTCTGACTCTATGTTATTTTTGCTGTCTTGCTTTCAAGCGCGCATCTTCCAGCGACGCTTCCATTGTGTCGGCCACCCTGAACAGCATCGACAATACGTGGCGCGACGGCGTTTGCTTCAAGCGCTCCACCGGCAGCACCACACTCAGGCTGCCCAGGACGCGCTTGCCTTCCATCAGCGGCACGGCCAGTCCGGCCATGCCCGCATCCACTTCACTGTGCGTGGCGCAATAGCGCTGCTCCTTCAAGGGCTTCAGCGCGTCCAGAAAGCCGGGCCAGCTGGTTGCCAGCCCGGACGCCTGCAACGCCTCGGCGTCGCTTTCCCAGAGATCGCGCAACTGCGCTTCGTCCAGATTGGCCAGGATGATCCGCGACGTGGCGCCCCGATAGAGCGGCATGGCCCGGCCCCGCTCGTAACTGACGGCATTGGCCCCGCCATCCGGCGCCTCCTGGTGGATGCACAGCACTTTCTTGCCATGCACCCGGCACAGCAGCACGACCGCCTCCAAGCGCTGCGCCAGTTCGCGCAGCCTCACGCCCGCGGCTTTCAGCAACGGGTCGGCCAGCCGTACCTGGCGGTCCAGTTCGACCACCTGCGGACCCAGCACATAGCCTTGGCCCGCCACACGCTCCAGCAACCCCGCTTGCTCAAGCGCCTGCAAGTCCCGGTAGATGCTGGCTCGGGACACGCCGAAGGCGCGCATCAGCGCGGACGGATGCAACACCGGGGTTTCCAGTGAGAACATCGACAGGATCTGGAAGGTTCGCGGCACATTCATGACGGTCTCGGGTGGCGGGCGCCTGCCATCAGTCACGCATGATGGCTTTGCCCCATTGGTTCAAGGTTCTTTCTTCATGCGGCCACAGGCCGGTCGGGCGATCCGCGGCGCAGACCTCGATTTCGGCAGACACCTCGGCCAGATTGCCGTCCGGGTCCCGCACCATGAAGAAGACGTCGTCGCCGGGGCCATGGCGGCCAATCCCCCAGACGATGGTTTCTTTGACGCGGGCCATGTGGTCACCCCAGTGTTTCATCGCGTCCCAGCCCGTGGTTTCAAACGAGAAATGGTCGAAGCCCGCCGTCGGCGCGCCGAACAGCGCCAGCGAATGGTGCAGAGAGTCCGTCCGCAGGAAGCAGGCGCGCAGCGTGCCGCTCGGATCTTCCACCCGGTCCGATACCCCGAAGCCAAGCACCTCATGATAGAAAGCCCGCATCCGGTCTGGATCCTGGGTACGCATGGCGAAGTGCTGCATATGCGCTTCCGGCAGGTCCAGCGCCCCGTCCTGTTTGGCCGGAAACCCCGGCTGCCAGGCAAAAACGGTGCAGTTGCCGTCCGGATCCTCAATCGCAACGGCGTCCTGCACCGACACGGCCAGCGTTGGCAGTGGGCGCTTGGCCGCGCCGAGTTCGCGCGCCTTGAAACGCCGCCAGTCCGCCTCGTCATGGAAGGCAAACATCGCATAGCCGAGCTGTCCGCTCTGTCCCGGCGTCCACATCAGCAAACGCCCCGGCGTTGCGCCGATCACCGCCTCGCCGTGCGGGACCGGCACCAGGCCATGCGTTCGCTGGTAATACGCGCCCATCCGGACCGGATCCGGAGACGTCAGGTTCAGATGGTGTAGATAAGCGCCAATACTCATGTCTGCCTCGCCAAATAAGAGTGATGGAGGAAACTATGAGCGGGAAGAAAATGCAGGTCAATTTATCGTCTCATTATATGAGACGAAATAGTTAAGCCTTCTCGTGCCGCGCCACGTGGACGCCTTCGAAGTTGCAATATTCGGAGATGGAGTCCATCAGCACTGCCAACAGCATGTCCGCGCTCGGCGTTGCCGCGCGCAACGGGCGGGTGACCAGACAGATTTCACGGCGCACCACCGGCTCCACCAGCCGCCGGTACTTGAACACGTTCAAAGGGTGGGCATGGGCGGTCAAGGCAGGCAACACCGATATGCGCCCGCCCATGCCCAGCATCGCATAAAGCGCGTTGGTACTGGAGGCCGTATCCCCGGTTGAGAAGTTCAGCCCCAGCGTGCTTTCGCCTTCGGTTTCCATGAAGAACCCGATGCCGGTGTCCCGGCTCAGCTTGATGTGGCTGTATTGCTTCAAGGAGGCCCAGGTCAGCGGACCGGTGGTGACGGCCAGCGGATGCTCGTTCGGAAAGACCACGCCGAACTCATCATGCAGCAGCGGTATGTAGTTCAGGCCTTTATAGTTGTTGAGCCGTCCGCAAATACCGAAGTCCGCATCGCCGTCGAGCACGATTTTCTCGATCCGGTCCGAGCCACCATCGGTGATGGACACGGTGATGTGCGGATGCAGCTTGCGAAAGGATGCCAGCGTGGGCCGCAGATAATGGATGATCATCGAGGGCATGGCCGCAATGCGGATATGCCCTTTCTGGCCCTTGGAAATGGCCGCCAGGTCCGACACGGCATTATCAAAATCGGCCAGCACCTGCTCGGCCACGGCCAGAAAGCTCTCTCCGACCGCCGTCAGCGTGACCTTGCGCGTGGTGCGGTCGAACAGCTTGACGCCCACCGCTTCTTCAAATTGCTGGATGGTGGCCGTCAGGGCGGACTGGGTCTGAAACAGTCTGGCCGCGGCTTCCGTGAAGGAACCGCTTTTGGCGATGGCGACAAAACTGCGGAAATGACGGAGCGAAACCCTGTTCATAGCATTGCCATCCCTGTCCAGACTGCCCCCCAGCCTCTCCTATTTTGATGCAACGGCCACCGTTTCCTCAAATCGAGTGAAGAACTGGGCCGCCAGTTTCTTGGCGACGCTGTCAATCAAGCGCGCCCCGACCTGGGCCAATTTTCCTGAAATTTTAGTGTCTGCTTCATAACGCAGGCAGGTGCCTTCCGGCGTGGCTTCCAACTGAACCTCGGCCACGCCTTTTGCCATGCCTGCCGCCCCGCCCGCGCCTTCAAAATGCAGCGTGCAACTTTTTTGTTCGACGATGTCAGTGATGTCCAGGTGACCCGAAAACTTGGCTTTCAACGGGCCGATGGCCATCACCACGCTTGCAAGGTAACGTCCGCTGTCCTCTCTCTCCAGCGACTCGCATCCGGGGACGCATAACGCTAACACAGCCGGATCGAACAGACTATCCCAAACTGTTTCCAGCGGCGCATGCAACAGCCGCTCTCCCGTGATCTTCATTTGACTGCTCCTTCTGTCAGCGTGCCCGGCTGATCCGCGGGCTGGTCCGCCAAGCGGTCCCGCGCCAGCACGGCCGCCTCGACGATTCCCCCATAACCCGTGCAGCGGCAGAGATTGCCCGCCAACTGTTGACGAATCTCCTCCTTGCTCTGGCAACGCCCCCGCTGCAACAGGTCCCGCACGGTAATGACCATGCCCGGCGTGCAGAAACCGCACTGCAAACCGTGCTTCTCGGAAAACGCGCCGCGCACCACCTCGGTGACCGGATCGTCCTCCAGACCTTCAATCGTACGGATCGACTTGCCATCCATGGCCGCCGCCAGCGTGATGCAGGCGCGCACCGGCACCTCATCAACCAGCACCGTGCAAGCGCCGCATACACCGTGCTCACAGGCCAGGTGCAAACCGGTCAGGTCCTGGTCGTCGCGCAGGAAATCCCCGAGCGTTACGCGCGGATCAATGCTGGCTTCAACAGCGAGTCCATTCACTTGCGCCTGAATCTTGATCATGATGAGACTACCTCCCGCAAAGCACGACGGATCAACGTGGCCGCCAAGTGGAATTCATAACTGTCCGGCGCCTGGTCAAGCACCTGGCCCAGATCGTCCTGGATCAGCGCGTCCAGCGCCGCAGTCCGCTGGACGTCCGCGGCGGATGCTTTCAGCAGCCACTCCGACAAGGCGGGCAAGCGCTGCGGCGTGTCCACCACCGCGCCCAGCATCACGCAGGCCCAGGACTGCGCCGGATCCCGCACGGCCGCGCACAAGGCATGGCCGAATTCGCCGGTCTTGCGATTGAACTTCTTGTAGGCCCAGCGGGCGCGCTCGGACAGCACCGGCAGCTCAAAACCGAGCACGATTTCATCCGCTTCCAGCGCCGTCTCCATCAGTCCGACCTGGAACTCGGCCAGCGGCAGCTGCCGCTGGTCCTGGCGCCCCTGGATCAGGACCCGGGTATCCAGCGCCCGCAGCGCCGTCGGCCAATCCGCGGCCGGATCGGCATGCACGACGCTGCCGCCTATCGTGCCCTTGTTGCGGACCGACCGGTAGGCAATCCCCGCCGCAACCGTTGGCACATAGCCCTGCGTCAGGTCATCAGCCACCCCGTCCTCGAGCGCGGCATGCGTGACGCCGCCGCCGATGAAATAGCGCGTCCCCCGGCGCTCCCGTTGTTTCAGCGTCTCCAGCTCTGAAATATCCAGCAATTGCTCCGCCCAGGCCAGGCGCAGGTTCATCATCGGCAGCAGTGATTGCCCGCCGCCCAGCAGTTTGACGCCGCCCTCGGCCTCGCCGAGCGCATCCAGCGCCCCCGGCAGATCCTTGGCTTTGGCGTATTGGAAGGCAGCCGATTTCATGCCACTTCCTCCTCAAGCGGCATCCGGGCCGTTTTTTTCGCTTCGACAATGGCGGCGCGGATGCGGCGCGGCGTCATTGGCGTCTCGTTCAGTTCCGCGCCCAAGGGCTTCAAAGCATCCCGAACCGCATTGGCGATGGCGGCGGGCGGCGGAATCGCGCCCCCCTCGCCCATGCCCTTCATGCCGTATTCGGTATGCGGCGTAGGCGTGCACAAATGCCCGAGCTTGATCTCCGGCACTTCGGTGGCGCCCGGCAGCAGGTAGTCCCCCAGGGTGGTGGCCAGCGGCTGCCCGGCCTCGTCATACGGGATTTCTTCGTACAGGGCGGTGCCGATGCCCTGCGCAATGCCGCCCACAATCTGCCCATCCACGATCAGCGGGTTGACCACCGTGCCGCAATCCTCGACACAGGCGTAATCCAGGATGTCCACTTTGCCGGTATCCGGATCCACCGCCACCACCGCGGCATGGGTGGCATAGGTGAAGACGCCGGTGTCCACCGCGGGCTCATAGGTCACGGTCTCATCCAGCAACGGCGACACCCCGGGCGGCAGGGCCTCCTGCCGCAGATACGCCACCCGCCCCAGTTCCTCGAAGGTCAGGCTGCCCGACGGCGCGTGCACCTGTCCGCCCTCGAACAACAGCGAGTCCGGCTCGGCTTTCAGCAGGTGCGCCGCAATCAAGGTCATCTTTGCCTTCAGCGCCCGGCAGGCGGTTGCAACGGCGCCGCCCGCCATCACGATGCTGCGCGAAGCAAACGTGCCCATGCCGAATGGCGACAGGTGCGTATCGCCATGCTTGATGGAGACGTGCTTCGGATCAATGCCGAGTTCTTGATGGGCAATTTGCGCCAGCGAGGTTTCCATTCCCTGCCCATGCGACACGATGCCGACCATGACCATCAGGCTGCCGTCAGGCATCATGCGCGCGTTGGCCGACTCATAGCCCGGAATCAGCGGCGTGCCGCGCGACACCCACTCGCCGCAGCCGTGCGCGGTCTGCTCGGTAAAGCTGGCAAAGCCCACGCCAATCAAGCGGCCTTGCGCATCCGGCTTGTCCTGTTGCGCCCGGACGCGCTCCCAGTCAATCAGTTCCGCCGCCTGCCGCACCGATTCCGGATAATCTCCATTGTCAAAGACCAGACCGGTGATGGTCCGATACGGCATCTGTTCCGGCTTGACCATGTTCTCCATCCGCACCTGCCAGGGCTCGCGCCCGACCGCGTGCGCGATTTCATCAATCGTGCGTTCGATCGTGAAACAGGCGGCAGGCCGGGCCACGCCGCGATACGCGCCGATCGGCGATTTGTTGGTTGCCACCGTGAAGCTGCGGAACCGGTAGTTCGGCACGTGATAGGGACCGGGAATGTTCTTGGTCGCCATGCCGGTTTCCATGAAGGGCCCGTTGGGCCAATGCGCATAAGCGCCGCCATCCACATACACGTCAACGTCCAGTCCCAGGATTTTCCCTTCCTTGGTGGCATACGCCGTCATGCGGTGCGTGTGTTCACGGCAGTGAATACTGGACAGCAGATGTTCGCGCTTGTCGTCAAGCCAGCGTATGGGCTTCTTCAACTTGATGGCGGTGGCCACCACCACCAGCTCTTCCGGATACAGGACGCGCTTAGAGCCGAAGCCGCCGCCGATATCGGGCGAGATCAACTGCAATTGACGCTCGTCGATCTCCAGCAACTGCGACATGCCGACCCGGGTCTGGTGCGGCGACTGGCTGCCGGTATACACGCACAGCTCATCCATGCGGTGGTTCCAGCAGGCCAGGATCGAGCGCCCTTCGAGCGGCACGGCCGATTGGCGATTCATTTTGTACTCGCGCTGGATCACCACGTCCGCGCTGCGCTTGGCCTCGTCAATATCGCCAAAGGCGGAGGCTTTCTCCGCGTAGAGATTGTCTCCCCACTCCTCCCGGATCAACGGCGAATCCGGCAAGGTGGCCGCGACCGTATCAATCACGGCGGGCAGCTCGTCAATCTCGACGTTGACCTGGTCGGCAATGTCTTCGGCCTCCGCCCGCGTCCGCGCCACCACGATGGCAATCGGTTCGCCGGCAAATCGCACGCGATCCGTGGCCAGCGCCGGATGGTCCGAATGCTTGAATCCCGAAATGCTCGACACCGCCAGGATGGGCTTCAGCGTTGGAAAACTATCCGCGGTGAACACCTGCGCCCTGTATTCGTCCGGAATGTCAATGGAACGGATGATGCCGTGCGCATACGGACTCCTGACGAAGGCCGCCTCCAAGGTGCCAGGCATCTTGATGTCGGCCACGAACTGGCCCCGGCCATGCAAATGGCGGTCATCTTCTTTGCGGCGCATGCGCGCGCCCACCCCTTTCTCTTTCATCGTCGCTCCCTTCCAGAAAGCAGGCTCGCGCCAGGCGGCGCGAGCCTCGACAGCGTTAGTCTTGAACCAAGCCCATGTCGTGCACCAGTTTCTTGTAGTTGACGATGTCACGCTTGCGGATCTTGTCGAACTCTTCGGGCGAGGTGATGAAGGTATCCGCCCCCAAGGTCTTCAGTTGCTCCTGCATCTCGGGGGACTCGACCGCCACCTTCATGGCGGCATTGAGTTTGTCAACGACCGGCTTCGGGATATTGGCCGGCCCTTCGAGCCCCATCCAGAAGTTCATCGTGGCATCCGGAAAGCCTTGTTCTTTTGCAGTCGGCACGTCAGGCAATACCGCCGCGCGTTCCGGCGACATCACGACCACCGGAATCACACTGCCGGAACGCACGTGGCCGATGGTGGACGGCAGCGAGTCGAACACCATGGAGACGCGGCCCGAAATCACGTCCGGAAAAGCCTGGCCCGACGATTTATACGGCACG
>Ga0172382_10004298_pt1 | contig 21899 bp, 16 predicted proteins | sample Leawel138RmetaG_FD_122245 | JGI IMG/M metagenome (GOLD analysis project Ga0172382, IMG submission 122245) | Leachate microbial communities from a municipal landfill in Southern Ontario, Canada - Leachate well 138R metaG | ecosystem: Engineered > Solid waste > Landfill > Unclassified | place... | reverse complement strand
CTGGGCGGTGTTCTTCAGGGCGCAATTTCCCTTGATGTAAAACCCGCTGCATATGTAGCTAAGATATCTGGCCTTAGCTCTGGTGCGACATTCAAGTTTGGAGTAGGCGGTGTATACACCTACTCAGTTGCAGACTTCACATTCCTCGATCAGTATAATCGCGTAGTTACACCTCAGAGTGTATTGCAGCTCGATGAGGCAGCCCTTTCTGTATCTGTAAAAGCTGGTGCTACTGCAGGTATAGTTGGCAGTGCAGGCAAACAGTTTACAGGAGCTGCACTTGGTGCAACTACCTTGACTGCAACCTATGATGAAGATGGTGCAGGTACAGCCTATGCTGCTAAGACATTTGATTACGCTGTAAGTGTAATTCCGGACAGCGAAATAGTTGATTATAAAGTATCGGCTCCGTCAAGCACACTACTGCGTACCAGCTATGGTGCAGAAAAAGACAAATATTCCGTAAAGGTAAAAATCACTAATGGCTTGGATAAGGACGGCAATAAGGTTGCAGTTGATGGCAAGTTTGACCTGATACTCGGTACAGGCACAAATGTTAAAACTGATAGCAATATTGCAACCGATACTGAAATCGTTCTATATGCAGCTCCCGGAACTTCCAATGATGCATCGAATACAGTTTCTTTCTGGAAGAGCGGTAAGAAGATAGGCGAATACACCTTCAAGTTCTCGAACGGAGCTCCTGTACCCACAACCTTGGATTGGAATCGGGGCACCGTTGATACAGTTGCCAAAGGCGGCACAAATCAGCTGGCCTTTACAGCCTATGATCAATATGCCGTTGCCTTTACAGCTGCACCTGCTGGTGTTTGGATGACAACTGACAGTGCAATAGCAACTGTAAACAATGGTTTGGTAACTGGCGTCAATGCTGGGAAAGTTACCATAACCTATGTATCTACAGTAAATGGTGCTAGTATCTCAATTGATATCACCGTAACCGAATAAGATATTTAGGGGAAAAGGAGCCAACTTTGTTGGCTCCTTTTTTTTAAAGCTCGTGTAATCGAAACAAAGATATTATTAAGTACTATAAGTTTTCAACAACCTGAGCACAGGTGACGGTGAACACGGTTAAATAATCGCTGTTGTTATTTAAATACGGGGTATATTTATATATATTCTGAGAGATGGATGTTTCCTATTGTTTTCATTAACTGAAAAAGGAAATTTTACGGTCCAGATATACTGGACGATGTTTTTGTGTCTAAGTCAGATTTAAATACAAAGCCGCGAAGCGGCTTCGTATCTTCAATCATTTATAGAGATTTCCCTGTTTACAGATGAAGCAAAGTGCGTAACAAATCGATAATGCAGCTTCCTCAAATGCTATTGGCTTTAGAGTGAAGTGATTTAGTCTACCACTTTTATAAAAATCATTAGAAATTGATCTTTTTAAGATGAATCAAGCTTGAATACCGATGGATAAGCGGGTTACTCAATAGTGGTATAATTAATTACTCCTGACTTCCAGTTGTCCAAGATCATAAACGGTATATTTTTCATTCGTATAAAGTGTTTTAAATGGGTAGGCAACGCTGCTGATAAAAAGCTGGTTTGGATGGGGTTGAAGCTTGTATTCGCTCATTTGTGTCATACGGAACTCCCGTTCCGGGTGCCAGAACTTAAAAACAAAGTAGAGAAGCTCCGAATGTCCTGCCCTCTCAAAGTATATAACGTCCCAATCCCTTTCCTGCATTATGGTATCAATCGCTTTAAAATCCCCGGCATATTCCCGGCTTTTTGCTGCTTGAAGCTCAATTGTCGGTATATTCATCAGTATAATGAAAACAATCATCACTATCAATATACTGCGGTATTTCCTTAAATATAATACTGAGAGCATAAGGGGAAGGAACACCAGCAGCACGGTTATTCCCAGGTACTTTGATGAATAGTACGAAAGGTAGTAGATTGAGTACATGTTGAAAAACTTGTAGTTGGTGATCGGAAGAAAAAGCAGCACAATGGGGTAAAGCAGGCAGAACAGCAGCAGGGCAGCAGACCTGGGGGATTCGACCTTTCTGGAGTTCTTGAAATCAATGAAGCCTAAAAAGCCGAATATCATAAAGACAGGGATAAAGGGATCCAGGTACCTGGCAAAGACCAGGTATTCCATATTTCCGTTCGTATAAATCTTGTACATATGAGCAACGGTCAACACCATGGTACCTGCAAATGCCAGTGCGGTGTATACGATCATCAGACGATTGGTCTTTTTCTTGAAGGTTTTGTAAGCGAAGATCAATGCAAATATGAAGAAAATAACAAAGCATGCGGCCATGGTAAACCCAATTTCGCTCAATACAAGCCGAAGGAAGGTTCTGAAGGCATCAGGGCTTTTGAACCAGGATAATATAATCTGCAGGTATTTGGTGCTGTCATAGGCATTATCTTCGACGAATAATGCTTTTGCCTGTAGTGCTACAATCAAATGGTAGGGGACAACCACCAGCAGGGCACCCAGGAGGCTGTACAACCCCCTCCTGGTATTTTTCACAAAATCTCTCTCCAATATCATCGCGGCTGCGAGGGTTAAAAACAATGCGATTATATGGACAAGGCCGATGGTACGGGTAAGATACATGGCGGCTGTTATTACACCCAGCAGGAAGGGATACAGTTTACGGTCGCTCTTTTCCAGCATGTAAAAAAGGTAAACCGTCAGCAAAAGCAGGGGAATGTACAGATTCTCGCTCATGATGTTGAAGGTATAGGGAAACACTGAGGGCAGTATGCCTGCTGTCAAAGAGGCTGCAACAGCATGCCTGTTTTCGACTAAGCCCCTGAGTAACATATATGCAAATACGACTACGCTTGTATTAAGCAGTATATTGATTATCTGGATCAATAAATAGGATATATGCATATTGCCTATCAACAGCGGCAAAGAAATGGTGATCGGATATAACGGCGGATAGTTCTGGGCAAAATATATATTGGATACAAGGTCAAACCGCTTAATGATTTTATCCGCAATTTGTACATAAACGCTTTCATCGGCAAATATGCTCGGTGAAGGAAAGAATAGCAGCATTACCAGCTTAATAAGAAGAATAGCAGCGATACCCATGTAAATATAGGAGTGATTGCTTTTTAATTTCAAATTCAACACCATCCGCTTCATTTAATATTATCGATTATCCTTCTTGAAATTATATTTCATTTTAAATTATCTGTAAAGGACAGTGATGTTATACCGCTGGTATATGCCGGCTTGACTTAATACGATCATACAAAGGTGTTGAAGCGCAGGCACGGATGACAGAATCATAATTGTTTTATTGTACGGGGAATTGTAGTATAATGGGTTTTAGTTAGAACGAACAGGAAGTGTGTCAGGTTATGATAATTACGATATTGGCAGCCAATTTCGCCGGCAACAAGGGTGCGGCGGCCATGCTGCAAAGCTCCATCAAGAATCTCTCTGAACATCTGGGGGATGTCAAATACCAGCTCCTGTCGGTGTATCCGAAGGAGGACCGGGAGCAGAATACCTACAGCAACCTTAAGGTAGTATCCTGCAAACCGGAGGAGATAATATTTATAGCATTTCCCCTTGCGATTCTATGCAGGATTCTCGGATGGATACCCCCCATACGAAGGCTCTTGCTCAAAAACGGGATTCTGAAAGCGGTTGATGCATCGGATTTAATCCTTGACGAGGCGGGGATCAGCTTTGTGGATTCCCGGGGATTTATAATGAATACCTACAATTTCATATGCATGGCGGTCCCTCTGCTGATGGGGAAAAAGGTAATAAAGTATTCCCAGGCCCTGGGGCCGTTCAAAGGCTTCTGGAACAGGTTTCTGGCCAAGATAGTCCTGCCGAGGGTAAAAAGGATAGGCGCCAGGGGCGCCATTACAAAGTCCCATCTTGACGAGCTGGGGCTTAAAAATGTTGTTCTGTGCGCCGATGGTGCATTCCTCATGCCCGACGATGAAAACGAGGCTAAAAGGGTTCACGACATCATAGCGGGTGATGATTTGTACAACAGCCAGGTAGTAAGCATATCCATCAGCTCTGTGGTTGAGAAATACTGTGAAAAGGCATCAATTGACTATAAGGGAATTATGGGCCGTTTTATTGATTACCTTATTGATGAAAAGGGATATGGTGTTCTGATAATAGCCAATGCAGCCAGAAAGGGCAGTGCAGGCAGAAAGAACAATGACCTCCATGTATGGCAGGCTGTATACGAGCTCGTCAGGAATAAGGAAAGGTGCCGCTGGTACAATGATGAATTCACCCCCGAGGCAATCAGGGAGTTTATCGGACTGTCCCGGCTCATGGTGGCATCCAGGTTCCATGCCATGATAGGCGCCCTTTACAAGAAGGTGCCTGTGCTCCTTGTGGGGTGGAGCCACAAGTACAAGGAAGTGTTGGACATGTTTCATCTGGGGCAGAATGCCATAGACTATAAAAAGCTTGATTTGGACAAGCTGATTGAGGCCTTCAATGAATTCGAGTCGCGGCAGGATGAAATTAGGGGCAATATAGAAAAGCACCTTGATGAAGTTAAGAAGAGCTCATACAGGAACATCCAGCTGGTATTGGACGAGCTTGACATCAGGTGATTTAAAGGCAGCCGGCTGGAAGTCATAATACAGGGGGTAAAAGTGGATGGCCGTCGATTATTCGAATCCTCAAAAGTATCTTGGGGAATATAAGGCTTGCTATATAGGCTATGCACAGGATGAGGGCGTGAGATCGGAAGCCGCATCCGGCGGTGTTGTAACTTCGATTCTGATTTATCTGCTGGATAGAGGTCTGATTCAGGGAGCCCTGGTTACCAGGCAGCAGATGGAGGATGGGGAGATTGGATACAAGACTTTTATAGCCACAACCAAAGAGGAAATTCTGGACTGCAGGACCAGCGTTTATATGGATCTGCCCCTGGCGAAGCATTTCAAGGAAATAACCGGCTTTGACGGGAAGGTGGCGGTGGTGGCATTGCCATGCCATCTCAGGGCCCTTTCAAAGCTTGAGGAAAAATATCCGGTTTTAAAGGAAAAGATAGTACTGAAAATATCATTGTTTTGCAGCGGCAGCCCGTCGCCGGAGCTGACAAAAAGGACGCTTATAAGGTGCAGGATAAACCCGTCGGAGGTATCCAGAATATATTTCAGGAAGGGGCACTGGCGCGGGGAGACCCATGTGGAGATGACAAACGGCGAGACCAAAAGGATATCCTACCTTTACAATCTCTGCATGTACAAGAACCTGTACTACTATGCCACACCCAGATGCTATTCCTGCAACGATCACTTCGGGTTTAACGGTGACATAAGCTGCGGCGATGTATGGCTCAAGGAGATGAAGGCTGACCCGATAAAACATACGGGGATAGTGGCTAAAAACGAAAGGGCCCAAAGGCTGATTGAGGATATGATACGGGAGAATGTGATTTCAGCCAGGGAGATAGATGCCTCTCAGACCGTTAAGTCCCAGAAAAGGGCAGTTACCTATAAATTTCACTGCGGCAGGGCAAAGAAAAGCCTGGGTGGTTTATTCGGCCTGAAATACACCGGTGAGGCAAAAGAGCCTTCCAGGTGGAACCATTATCTGGCGGTGTTTCTGATATCCCTGAACATAAAGGCCTCAGAAAGTCCTTTTTGGAGTAGGCTGGCCTTTGCAATGCCCAGGAGGCTGATGTTTCTTTATATGGGCTTTATCAGGTTTCTATTGAGTTATTAAGGATGGTAAATGTGAAAAGACATTTGATAAAGGTCGTTAAGGCAGTTTTTCTGATATTGGTTCTGTACTTCCTATGGAAATATATAAAGGGCAACATCGACGATCTGAAGCAGGTGAAGTTTACCATAGATATCGGTTTGCTTTTGCTCTCTGTTTTGATATTTGTGGTATATAAGGTCAATCTATGCCTATTGTGGCATCTGATAACCATAAAGAACAACGGCGCCATATCTCTGCAAAAGGCCTTTGTATCCTGGTTTTATTCCCTTTTGGGCAAGTATATACCGGGCAAGGTTTTCTTTCTCGGAGCCAGGCTTTATTACTACCATCAGGAGGGTGTATCAAAGAAAAACATAACCTTTTGTTTCCTGCTGGAGAATATATGCACCCTTTTGGGGGCAGCCTTTCTGTTTATCGTATCCCTGCTGTTTATTCCCAATCCTGTGCTTCAGCAGTACAGGCTTGCAGTCCTTCTGCTGCTGGCGGTATTTTTTATCGGAGTACACCCGGCTGTTCTTGACCGAGTTCTCAACCTGCCCTTAAGGCTTCTTAAAAAGAAAACGATGAAACTGGAAATCCGGTACAGGGATATACTTCAGCTGGTATTGCTGTTTATAATAAACTGGCTGATAGTGGGTATCGGATTTTATGTGCTGGTGCATTCATTCTATCCCATTGAGCTTAAATTTATTTTTTATGTGTCAGGCGCCTTTGGGCTGTCCATCATAATCGGGATACTGAGCCTGTTTGCACCCTCGGGCATAGGCGTCAGGGAAGGGGTCATGATATTCGCCCTGAGCCTTATAATGCCGGAGAGTGCTGCGGTGGTCGTGTCAATCATATCCAGGCTTTGGATGACATTCACTGAGCTTTTTCTGGTAGCGGTGGTCTTTATATATGCAAAGCTTAAAAGGATAAGCTTTTCCCTTGAAAAGACCAAGGAACTGGCAAAGGATCAGAAAAAGGATGAGCCTGAGTCGGATGGCATATAGTTTATATTACTAAAGGGGGTTACCTTGCATGAGAGCATTTTCGAGGTTGGGGTCAAAACCCGCGAGGTTTGCGGTCAGACTTGTTGTTTTGATTCTGGTATTTTTAATAACAACAGGCTTTACTTCCAGCACTTTGGATCAGATCGGACAGCTGATCGAAATCTATTATTACGGTGATATTCCGCCAGGGGTATGGGAGGCACAGACGCCCCACGGGATGGTGGACGCCCTGGGCGACCCTTACTCCGAATATTTCACAGCGGAGGAGTTCAATGAATTCTATAACGGCATAAATATGGAGTTTGAGGGGATCGGCGCATATGTTGAGTCGGTGCCGGAGGGCATTCTGCTGACCTCGATTTTCGATGGCTCCGGCGCCAGCGATGCCGGACTCCTTCAAGGGGACATTATTGTCAAAGCAGATGGGCTCATCTTGTCAGGCCTTTCCCTGGAGGAAGGTATATCCCATATCAAGGGGCCCGACGGGACATGGGTGGATCTTGTAATTCTGCGGGATGGTCAAGAGTTCGAGGTATCGGTGCAGAGAAAGAAAATACATATACCTGCCGTCACAGGAACCATTGAAGACGGTACGGGATATATCAGAATATACTCCTTCAGCGAAAATATCTCTTCTGAATTTCATGATCTGCTGAAGCAGATGGAAGAAGAAAATGCCAAGGGCTACATAATAGATGTGCGGGGCAATCCCGGCGGTTTTCTGGACAGTGTGGTGGAGCTTCTGGGGTATTTTATCGGCAGCAAGACATCCCTGATATCCAGGGATAAGCACGGCAATACATTCTATTACAATGCTCTGGCGGAAGAAGCCCCAATTGACAAACCGATCGTGGTCCTTGTAGATGAATACAGTGCCAGCGCATCCGAAATATTTGCAGCCGCCGTCAAAGACTATGAGAGTGCGGTTATTATGGGCAGTACAACCTATGGCAAGGGTACGGTGCAGAACCTGTTTCTGCTTCCTGAAGGCGATGCAGTTAAGCTTACGGTGCAGCACTTTTATTCGCCCCTGGACAACGAAATAAATGAGAAGGGTGTGGAGCCCCATATAGATACAGGTGATGCGGATCCCCTTCCGGCTGCAAAGCTCCTGATGGCGGGACAGCCCGAAGCATTCCGCTTAAGCGGCTTCCTGAAGCTCGCAGCGGGCGGCAAGGCCTTTTATATTGATCTGAACAGTGCAAGGACCGATGAAAATTGGGAGGCCTTAAACGCCATCCTGGAGGCTTTGGAGGCCAACGGCGGCAGCCTCAGCCATGGCGGAGGCCTGGGCTGGAGAGGCTTTAAGGCCTCGGATTGGGCCGACAAGCCCAGGGTGCTGTTCCCTGATTACAAAATTCTGGCTGACTTAAAGGATGTGCCCGCAGAGAAGGAGTTTACCATCACTTTCAACAGGAGCATTGATCCGTCCACTATCACTGCCTCCACTGTGGAGCTGATTGACGGTGAATCAGGGGAAAGGGCGGAGCTGTCAATAAGTCAATTGACAGGAAGCCGGGTGAAGGTAGTACCCAAAAAGCCTCTGAAACCGGGCGGCACCTATTATCTGGCAATAAACCCGGGAATCACGGATATAAAGGGGCATGTGATGGGCAAAGGAACTGTGGTTGAGGTAACCATACGCAGATGATGCTAAAAAAAGGTGGCTGCAGCATTTAGCTGAAGCCACCTTTTAATTATATATAGTCATGTCAAGGAGTGAGCTTGACTTTGATCCAATCATTGGAGAACGATGCGGAGTCGATGGTGATAACCGCGCTTCTGGCCTGGTCTCCAAACCCCGTATCTATATAAGGGATTCCTTCAGACCACTTTATAGCTTGATCCCCTGCACCGCTGGATATATAGGCGGAATGCTTGCCTGTCTGCTCTCGTATGTCAGTCAGCAGGGAGTGCAGGAACTCTGCCTCATTGCGATCGATACCTGCTCCCGGCAGGGTTGAATCAAACTGAAGGGGCGCCTGGCCGATCAGTACGAAATTGCGTATATTGGGGTCGCTTTTCCCTGATTCCAGGGCTTGCAGCAGCATATGCCACTGATCGCCGTTTGAAGCACGCAGGCTGCCTCTGGATGTATTGAGCAGTATAAAGCGTGTAAAGCCTATGTCAAAACTGCTGAAATCCTCACCAAAACTGCCGGTGTAATTCGTAAGGAAGCTGCTGCCGGAGGTTTCCTGCCTGCCCGGTATGGTACGGTATGGAAGTCCAAGGCTGTCAAAGACCTCTTTGGCCTTTATGAAATTGTCTGTTTCCAAAGGATTGGAAACCATGTTTCCATTAAATATTATAAAATCTGGATCTTGTGATGTCAATAGCTTCAGGTATGTTTTTGCCTTCATCTTTTCAATAAAATCCAGATAGAACCTGTCCGGCTTCAATCCGCTGACCACGGCAAAGCGTATCGGCAGCGCAGGCTGCACGCTCCAGTCTGTCTCCAGAGGATCCGGGGTATTCTGAGCCTCATAGCCATTGGGTTCGGTTGCGATTGTCCCCTGTGCAGGGGTTCCGGAGACAACTTCTATGAAAGTAGTCAGGCTGCCGGCCGTTACATTTATCAGGGTTGAGAAGCTGGTTGATTTGGCCTTTACATTGAACTGCCCGTCCTGCGACGGCGTTACCTCGATCAGGGAAGGATCATAGCTGAGAGTTATATCCCTTGGTTCAATCAGTCCTTCAAAGCCAAAACGGTTGCTTCCGTATATTTCAAAGGATGACTTCCCGGTGCTGTTTAGCTTGATCTGGCTGCTTGAGGGATATATCCGGTCAGGGGCCTCCTGCACCTGTATGAGCTGCAGACTTACGGCTTGCTGATGCAATACGGCTATATTGCCCTTACCCTGGGCTATCCCTCTGATGACGCCTGCTTCTTCCACTGCGGCAATTTCCTGGTTGTCCGTGAACCAGCCGGGCTGCTCCTCCATCTTAAGAGGGTTCATGGAGATGTCATAGGGGTAAGCCTTAAAAGTACGGCTGAAGCCAATGAAGACGGTTTCATCAAGGGCTTCTATCCTGTAGCCGGACAGGGGTCCGGGGCTGTCGTTTGCCCAAAGGCCGATGCCGTTGGGCACTGGTCTTTCGCTTCCGTCCGAGGGGTTGTTTATAACAGAGATGGTTTCATGGCCCAAAGGCCTGGCTGCCATCTGCGAGGATCCGCCGCTGTCCAGGTTTATGGCATTCCATGCGCCGATTGAGGCCATAAAAATGCCAAGCTCGTCATAGGTCATGCCCCGGCTGCCCTCCTGCCGGCCGTCAACCACCAGCATGATCATCTTTGTGCCGGTAATGTCAAACCCTGCTGCAGTTCGGGGATGGGTGTAGGGATTGGAGGGATGGCTGATGGGTATTCCGTCCCTGACTATTACCACATCCCCCGAAAGGGCAAAGCTCAGGCTGCTGAAGCCGGGGCTCGCCGAATATGTAATGCTGATGGAATCATCAAGCTTAAAGCTTTTCAAAAGACTGTCAGCACCGGCGTCAAGGCCCAGGATTATCTGGGTATCATTGGGTATGGCTCCGGAATACTGTTTGTTTTTCAATATGTCTACGATGATGTTGTTCTTGACCACCAGCTCAACATAGTTGCTTGAACCATTTACCAAAGAAGCCCTGGAGGCCTTCCCCCAAAGGTTTGTGTATAACACAACCTTGCTGCCCGTAAGGTTTATTTCATTTATGCCGTCAAGCTTTACCGGAGGATTTTGCGGGTTCGTTGCATTTGCAATTTCACCTTCAAGCAGCATGTTGGCAATGCTGCCTATGTTGTGGAATGAAACTCCGAGGGTGGTATTCCATGTCAGAGAGCTTTTGAGCAGCTTCCCGTTCTTAACTACAACGCCCAAAGGGGCCTTGGTATTGTAAATATCAAAGAAATCCCCGTTAATCCCGGCAACGGCTCCGCTGCCGGACACCATGCTCCTTACTGTAGAGGTGGATGTCATGGAGCCGGGATATAAAAGGCCTGTCTTTACATTGCTGTCCATCAAATCGGCGATCAGAACGCTTCCGCGGACCCATCCCTTTTTGTCGAAACGCTCAAAGCGGTAAAGGTTAATGCCTTTCGTAACCGGTTCCATAATGAATTTTTGATGGTATACATCTGATGAGGTTGTTGTAACGATTTTTCCGTCTGCAATAGTCTCAATTACCGATGAATAAAATGAAGCCGCTGCTGTGCCGGAAATATCGGTCAGGGCGCCGGCTTCAAGCGCACCGGCGGCAGCCCCTCCCAGGGCAAGTATGGGCGCCAGGGCGGCGGAAATGATGTATTTTCTTAGTCTTTGCTTCATATTGTTATCAGGACATCCTTTCCGAATATATACATTAAACTTAAAACTGCTGTTATAAGAATATCATGCATGTCATGCATGCCAAATGCAAGCCGCATGGAAGTATGCAATGCAGATATACAGCTGAGGCTTTGTAATATAGACTCAAATAAAGGAAAAAAGTTCCCGAAATATGCAACTATATGGTTTCAAGTGCGTCATTTGTGTTATAAAGTATGTGAAAGCATACTGCATGCCTTGATGTGCAGTGGTTTTCCTGGTGTTCACTTTACACTTGTATGAACCCCCCCATTTAACACTCAGCATTGGCTGGGTGTTTTTTTGAAATTATGCATTGCCCGCAGTTTTTGGCATATACTTGGAGGATTTGGAGCTTTAAGCCGGTATTTGCAGTTTTTGTTTGAGACAGCTTTGATTGAGCAGGAGGCTGAGGCATGATATAATTATAGAACGGAGGGTGTTAAATGAGCGACTGGATTTACTCTGCCACTGTATTTATTGAAGGAATGGCATCCTTTTTATCCCCGTGTGTATTGCCGATGGTGCCGCTGTATATGACATACATGACCGGCAGTTCGGCAGAGGCATTGATTGAAAACCCTAAGGCCCATCGCAGCCTGATTTATAATTCCCTTGCCTTCATATTCGGTTTTTCCGTTATTTTTGTGCTGATGGGGGCTGCAGCTACACAAATAGGTTCGTATCTGCTCCGCAACCAGCACCTGTTCAGACGGATCAGCGGACTTTTGATTGCCCTTTTCGGACTTTACCATATCGGACTTTTGCCCCTTAAGTTTCTGAACTATGAAAAACGGCTGCGGTTCCTGCCTGAAAGTCCGGGTTTTTTCCCTTCTATGCTCATCGGCATGGGCTTTTCAATCGGGTGGACGCCCTGCATCGGCCCTTTGCTGACATCCGTTCTTATTATGGCTGCCAATGCCAAAACCGCAGGCACCGGGATGCTGCTTCTGGGCGTTTATGCCCTGGGCATGGGGCTGCCCTTTTTGCTGCTTTCGTTGGGTTTGAGATATCTATGGAGATATTTTGAAGGCATTCTGAGACATATAAGGATAATTAAAATCATAAGCGGCATAATTTTAATCATCGCAGGCATCATGGTTTACTTCAACACCTTTTATTTTTTAGCCTACTGAACAGTGCTGCCGGATCTAAGCGTAATGCACAGGTGATCTGAGCAAACTATAAATAACGGAGAGTGGATCAATGGAATTTCGCAAAAGAAGTATAAAAATTGCATTAATATGCCTTGGTCTGGTTTTGCTGGTATTAGTAACAGTGTCCTGCAGGAGCGGGCTGTCAGGCTCTTACACAGGAATGCCTGAGGAAAGTGACAAGCCGGCTGAAGATAAAGCAGCAGATGACAGCGGGTATAACGATGACGCTGCAAAGGATTCAGCAAACATAGGATCAGCGGATAACAACGGCCTGAACGGTAATGGCGGTAGTGATGAGGACGCATTGCAAAACAGCGATGGGGAAGTGCCCCAAGAGAGCAGCATTGAGGATCCCCAAAAAAATCTGATGGGCTACTTCTATGCTGTTGTGAATATGCCCATATCGGATTTTGAGCTCGAGGATCTGAACGGCGAAAGCTATAAACTGTCGGAGCTTAAGGGAAAGATAGTTTTCTTGAATTTCTGGGCCACCTGGTGCCCTCCCTGCAGGGAGGAAATGCCCCATATGCAGGAGTTCTACGAGAAATACAAGGACAGGGGTGTGGTGCTGCTGGCTGTCAGCCCGGCCTCCGTGGAAAACAGGGGTTCATCGGACAGTGCCGCTGCAGAGAAGAAGGTCCGGGAGTTCATTGAGGAAGATGGGTATACCTTTCCCGTGCTGCTTGACAAGGATGATGCCGTATGGTCGGTTTATATGCAAAGGGGGATCCCCGCCAACTATGTAATCGATGCCGAAGGAACAGTTCGTTATTTAAAGCCCGGAGCATTTGCTGGGCTCGAGGAGATGGAGGCATTCCTGAAGGCGGCAGGGTATGCTGAATAAGCGGGATGGGCAATAGTATGGATATATTGCAGAACGAATTTGAACGTATAGACGATCTTCAATTCAAGGGACTCAGGATTATTCAGGACAGAAGAGGCTTCTGCTTTGGCACCGATGCAGTGCTCCTCTCCCATTTTGCATGCATCAGGCGGGGAGACAGGGTGGCCGATCTCGGAACGGGCAATGGCATAATACCCATTTTGCTGGCAGGAAGGGCTGAAAATGCCTGTATTGCAGGACTGGAGATCCAGCCCGATTCTGTCGCCCTGGCCAGGCGCAGCGTTGCGTTGAACAGCCTTGAGGACAGGATAAGCATTCTGCAGGGCGATATCCGCAACAGCGTAGAGATTCTGGGGAAAAACATGTACAGCCTGGTGGTGAGCAATCCCCCGTACAAGAAGGCCGGAAGCGGGCAGATCAATCCGTCTGACTCAAAGGCAGTGGCCCGACATGAGCTTTTGTGCACCCTGGAGGATGTGCTGGCATCGGCTTCGTCACTGCTTATGAGCGGGGGCAGGTTTGCCATGATCCATCAGACCGACAGGCTGGCTGATATTATATATGGCATGAGGCAGCTTAAGATTGAACCAAAACGCATAAGGCTGGTGCATCCCAACAGCCATAAGCCTCCCAACCTGGTCCTGATTGAGGGCATGCTCCACGGCAGGCCTCATCTTAAATGGCTGCCTCCCCTCTTTGTATACGGTGAAGACGGCGGTTTTACAGAGGAAATGAAAAGGATATACCATATCGAACCCGACGGTTTTGAGGCTGACGAAGACGATGACATTTCTGACGCGATAGGCAGTGAAGGGGAGTGACCGAAAATGGAGAATAAGGCCGGCATGCTGTATCTGTGTGCTACGCCAATAGGCAATCTTGAGGACATTACGTTAAGAGCCCTTCGAATATTGAGGGAGGTTGATGCCATTGCGGCAGAGGATACAAGACACACCCTCAAACTCCTGAACCATTACGAGATAGCAAAGCCCCTTATCAGTTACCACGAGCACAATAAGATGGAAAAGGGCAGAGAAATTGTCGGTATGCTGAAGCGGGGCATGAATATTGCACTGGTATCCGATGCAGGGATGCCGGGGATATCCGATCCCGGCGCAGATCTGGCGGCTCTGGCAGCGGAAGCCGGCATAGCCTGCACCATAATACCCGGCCCGTCCGCCGCATTGTCGGCATTGGTGCTCTCAGGCCTCTCCACAAAAAGGTTTGCCTTTGAAGGATTTCTTCCCCGGGAAGGCAGAGAACGGCGGGAGCAGCTGGCCAGGCTGAAGAATGAATCCCGCACCCTTATATTTTATGAATCTCCCCACAGGCTTTCGGATGTGCTGAAGGACATGCACGGCATATTAGGCAGCCGTCGTATTGCCCTGGTGCGCGAGCTGACAAAGATCCACGAAGAGGTCATTTCCCTGGATTTGAAGGATGCTGCGGCTTATTATGATGATAAAAGCCCCAGGGGCGAATATGTGCTTGTACTGGAGGGAAAAGGCAGTGAACAGGATCTGCCCGATTACGGCAGCCTCACTGTCGAAGAACACCTTAAGGCTTATATGGAGGCAGGCATGGACAAGAAGGAAGCTGTAAAACAGGTGGCCAAGGATCGGGGCATTCCCAGGAATGAAGTGTATAAATACAGCATAACCTTGAAGCACTAAAAAAGCCAAAGACGCAAAGGATATTCCCCGGCATGCGTGGTCAGCACAAACAGGGGAGTATCCTGTTCTTTTATGCAAAAAAAAAAACAGCCGATTGGCTGCTTTGCTGATAGAGCCTGCCGGCTGCCTTTTTCATGCGTTCCCCGGCATATGGCCGGGCAATTGATGCTGTTATTTGCCGGACATCTCTGCCAAACACTTTTTGCAGATGTTTTTGCCCTTGTAAATAATAACATCACGGGCATCATCACAGAAGATGCATGCAGGGGCATATTTTTTAAGGATGATGTGCTCACCGTCAACATAGATCTCCAAAGCATCCTTCTCCTCGATGTCCAGGGTTCTGCGAAGCTCGATCGGGATAACTACCCTGCCGAGTTCGTCCACTTTCCTCACTATACCTGTAGATTTCATTGTTTCCCCTCCTTTTAACAAAATTCGACAGCTTTTCACAATTCATTTTACCAATACTTACAATAAAAGTCAACACCTATTTTAAATATTTTATGCTTTTTCTGTATACCATTCTTTTATTTTCCTAAGCGCTTATTTGATTCCATTGCATAAAACATATTCTCTATTTTTTGTTCTAAGGGACAAATCCCCTGTCATAAAAATGGAAACAGGACAAAGGAAAAAGGGTGGTATCTTTGGTTAATGCGGTATGGATCTTTCTAATCCTGATCGGCCTTGCGGCGGGCTTTGCTACAGGCCGCACAGAAGCCGTAACCGAGGCGGCCTTTGAAAATGCCAGGTATGCGGCAGAGCTGTGCTTTGGACTTATAGGCATTTATGCCTTGTGGCTGGGTCTCATGCGGGTGGCGGACAAGTCCGGGCTGGTCAAGGCCTTGTCGAGGCGAATGGCACCCCTCATGAGGCTTCTTTTTCCGGGAATCCCTCCGGGGAGCCCGGCAATCGGCTCCATAGCAATGAATATGATCGCCAACATGCTGGGCCTCGGAAATGCAGCCACTCCCCTTGGCATTAAGGCGATGAAGGAGCTCCAGGCCGTCAATGGGCAAAAGGATACAGCCACCGATGCCATGTGCATGTTTCTGGTGATCAACACTTCCTCGGTACAGCTGATACCGGCGACAGTCATTGCCCTGCGGAGTGCGGCTGGTTCTGCAAACCCCGGAGAGATAACCGGAACGGCATTGGTTGCTACCATATGCACAACCATTACAGGTATTGCTGCTGCATTGATTCTTAAGCGTTATTTCAGGCGTTGAGCATCATGATGCAAACAATGTACTCAGCAAGACAAGAACAAATAAGAGAGCGTTGTGTGGCTGGCTTTACTGCTGCTGTTGTTTGCTGCATCATATTTATAAACTGAATTACAGTAACAAAACAAGGTTTTATTGTAGAAATATCCCAGAGGGGGAGGTAATTTTATGGCGGCTGTAATCAGGACGATATCCCTGCTGGCGATACCCGTTTTTATATTTTTTATACTGGGCTATGGTTATGTAAAAAAGGTGCCCGTCTACGAGACCTTTGTGGAAGGAGCAAAGGAGGGTTTAACCACGGCAATCCGCGTTCTTCCCTATCTGGTGGCAATGTTTGTGGCCATCGGCATGTTCAGGGCTTCCGGAGCCATGGATTTCATCGTGGGGCTGCTTGCGCCCCTTGCGAGGCTGGCCGGAATACCTTCGGAAATTCTGCCCCTGGCCATGATGCGCCCCATGTCGGGGATGGCGTCCACGGGAATGCTGGCGGAAATATTTAAGATCTACGGGCCGGATTCCTTTATCGGCCGTGCCTCCTCCACTATGATGGGCTCCACTGAAACGGTATTCTATACCCTTTCGGTTTATTTCGGGGCTGTGGGAATCAAGAAAATAAAATATACCCTCTGGGCTTCCCTGTTGGCGGATTTGACAGGCCTGCTGGCTTCAGTTGCCGTTTGCACCCTTGTTTTCGGGAGAGGCTGACGGGAAGGTGCCGGTGTTTCAAGGGTTCCATATGTTTATATGCGTTTATTTTTCAGAAAAATTGGGTATTATTCTTGACAAAGTGCAAACAATCCGGATATAATCTATCTTAATCATAATATGCAAACGCAATGATGGGAAGAGTAAGCAGAAGGGACTGCCCGAAAGAGAGCCGGATCAGGTGAAAGCCGGCGGCAGGAGGATTTGCCGAAGATGGCCCCGGAGCGAAGCAGCTGAAGGATAAAAGTAGGCTGCTGCGGAGGATTCCGTTAGGAGATCGGGCGGTCAAAGAGCCGCTGCAACGAGGTTCCGGCAGGTTTTGACGGCCGGGACGAATTAGGGTGGTACCGCGTGCCTCTCGCCCCTATAAGGTGAGAGGCTTTTTTATATCCATTTATGAAAATCAAAAAGGAGCGGCAGATTCAAAAGGAGGACAAAAACATGACTGAAAAAGGGACATTTTATATTACAACCCCCATATATTACCCCAGCGACAAGCTGCACATAGGGCATTCCTATACCACTGTGGCGGCGGATGCCATGGCCAGGTACAAGAGGCTTAATGGCTTCGATGTAATGTTCTTGACCGGCACCGACGAGCATGGGCAGAAAATAGAGAGAAAGGCTGCGGAGCATGGCGTAACCCCAAAGCAATATGTGGACAATATCGTAGCCGGAATAAAAGATCTATGGAAGCTTATGGAAGTAACCTATGACGATTTTATCCGAACCACGGACAAGCGCCATGAGGTTGTGGTACAGCAGATATTCAAGCGGCTCTATGACCAGGGGGATATCTACAAGAGCGAATACGAGGGGCTTTACTGCACCCCATGCGAAGCCTTCTGGACGGAGCACCAGCTCAAGGACGGATGCTGTCCTGACTGCGGGCGCAGTGTTGAACTGGTGAAGGAGGAGAGCTATTTCTTCAAGCTCTCCAAGTATCAGGACAGACTGATCAAATACATCGAGGAGCATCCTGATTTTATTCAGCCCCTATCCCGCCAGAATGAGATGCTGAACAACTTCCTGAGGCCGGGGCTGGAGGATCTGTGCGTGTCCAGAACATCCTTCAAATGGGGCATTCCTGTAACCTTTGACGAAAAGCACGTAATTTATGTGTGGATCGATGCCCTGTCCAATTATATAACCGCCCTTGGCTACCTGTCCGGCGATGATTCGAAATACAGGAGATACTGGCCGGCGGATGTGCACCTGGTGGGCAAGGAGATAGTCAGGTTCCATACCATTATCTGGCCGATTATGCTGATGGCTTTGGGAGAGCCCCTGCCCAAGCAGGTCTTCGGTCATGGATGGCTGGTTCTGGAGGGCGGCAAGATATCCAAATCCAAGGGTAATGTGGTCGATCCCGTGGTATTGGTTGAGAGATACGGGCTGGATGCCATCCGGTATTTCCTCTTAAGGGAGGTACCCTTTGGCGCTGACGGCGTATTTTCCAACGAAGCCCTGATTAACCGGATCAATTCGGATCTGGCCAACGATCTGGGCAACCTGCTGAGCCGTACTGTGGCCATGATAGAAAAGTATTTTGATGGTGAACTGCCTCCTGCCGGGGATACGGATCCCCTGGACGAGGATCTGCGCCAGCTGGCCCTGGCTGTCCCCAAAAAGGTGGAGGAGCTTCTGGATCAGCTGCTCTTCAGCAATGCATTAACCGAGATCTGGCGCCTTATCGCCAGAGCCAACAAGTATATCGATGAAACCATGCCCTGGGTATTGGCCAAGTCGGAGGAGCAGCGCCCAAGGCTCGGTACGGTTCTGTACAATCTGGCGGAGGCCCTGAGAATCGTGTCTGTATTGATTACGCCCTTTATGCCAAAGACGCCTGTCAGAATACAGGAGCAGCTGGGCATCGAAGAAGGAAGCCTGACTGCCTGGGACAGCCTGGGAAGCTTCGGATGCCTTAAGCCCGGCATCAGGGTCAAGAGGGGAGAAGCCATCTTCCCGAGGCTTGACTTAAAGCAGGAGCTTGAAGCCCTGGAAGGCATCAAGGCTGAAAGAACCGGCTCTCCGGTACAAGCCGAAGCCGCTGCTGAAGAAGCAGGCAATGCTAAAGCTGAGACTACGGTTGAGGCATCCTCCCAAGATAACGGGCAGGATGCTGTCAGCCTAGTCCTGCCCGAGATAACAATTGAGGATTTTGAAAAGATAGATCTCAGAGTTGCGAAGGTATTGGCAGCCGAACGCGTAAAAAAGGCCGACAAGCTGCTCAAGCTCACCCTGGATGTGGGCGGAGCCACCCGCCAGGTGGTTTCCGGAATTGCCATGCATTACAGCCCCGAGGACATGGTCGGGAGGAATGTAATTATAGTAGCCAACCTAAAGCCGGTCAAGCTTCGCGGTATTTTATCCGAAGGCATGATCCTGGCCGCCTCCGGCAGCGACGGCCGTCTGGTGCTGGCCACCGCAGAGGGAGAAGTTGAAAGCGGCGCAAAGGTGCGTTGATTTACACCATGCGGAATAAATAATAAAAGAGGATGAGAGATGTTCTTTGACAGCCACGCCCATTTGGATGACGAACGCTTTGACATGGATCGCGATGAGCTTATCTCCGGCCTTCCGGGGAGGGGTATATCCTATGTATTGAATGCCGGTGCGGATATGGAGTCATCGCAGAAATCCGCCGATCTGGCGGTGAAATATCCCTTTATCTATGCTTCTGTGGGCATCCATCCCCATGATGCCGCCAATGCCTCCAAAGATTACCTTGATCGGCTGTCGGCCCTGGCCCGGCAGCCGAAGGTAATGGCCATAGGTGAGATAGGCCTCGATTACCATTATGATTTTTCACCCCGGGATGTTCAAAGGAAATGTTTCAGGGAGCAGCTGGAGCTGGCCGGCCAGCTGGGACTTCCGGTGATAATTCATGACAGGGAAGCCCACGGCGATACAATGGATATACTCAGGGAAAACCGGCATAAATTCGGCCAAGGTGTGCTCCACTGCTTTTCCGGCAGCTGGGAGATGGCAAAGGCCTGTATTGATCTGGGCATGTATATATCCCTTGGCGGTTCGGTAACCTTTAAAAATGCCGTCAAGGCTGTTGAGACAGCCGAAAAGATACCCATTGAACGCCTCCTTATAGAGACCGACAGCCCTTACCTGGCACCCCACCCGTTCCGCGGGCGGCGAAATGATCCCGGCCTGGTATGCCATGTGGCCGGGCGCATAGGGGAGTTAAGGGGCATGGACCCGGAAGCCGTTGCAGAGGCAACCCTTAATAACGCCAGGAGGCTATTCAATATATAAAATGTATAAAATATGAGAAACAATGGTAAAATATATAAGGCTTGCACCTAATTATTAAAAAGGTTTGACAAATTGTTAAATTTGTATTACAATTTATCCATCGAGGTACATAAAACTGTTATAAGGAGGTCGTATCATGAACTCACACAGACGGGGCAAGTCATGGATTGTTTTTTCGGCTGCAGTCCTGATTGTCCTGGCAGTTGCCGGAGTTGCAACAGCCCGCTATGTGCAGCATGTTCAAGACATGACCAGACATGTTGTGCTGGATGATGATGGGTACCGTGTAGAGATTGATACATTTGACAATACAGTAAACGAACTATTGAACAGATATGAGATAGTACTCGGGCCCGGGGATGAGATTGAACCCGGCCTTGACGCAGCATTGGACAAGGAAACAAATATTAGGATAACACGGGCCATGGCCGTTACCGTAAAGGCTGACGGCGAGGAAAAGGTTGTTCATCTTACCGGAGGAACTGTCCGCAAGGCTTTGGATATGGCGGGAGTAAAGGTACGGGAGGATGATATCGTAAACCTTGACATGAATGAGCCATTGGTGCCCCAGGCCGTTATTGAGGTCACCAGAATGGATCAGGAGATAATAGTTGAGACAGAGGCCATACCCTACCAGGTAGTAGCCAGGCAGAATGAAAGCCTTGATGAGGGCGTTGACAGAGTAATCCAGGAGGGGGAGCAGGGTGAGCTCCAGCGCAAGATACTGGTGGTTTACCGTGACGGCAAGGAAATAGATCGCAGCCTCACAGAAGAGACTGTTGTAAAGGAGCCGTTGGACCGCATAATCGAAAAGGGCACCGGCAAGCATTTTACAAACTCCCGCGGACTTGTGGTAAGGTATAAGGATAAAAGGAAAATGTCCGCCACTGCTTATTCCGCCGGCTATGCAAGCACCGGAAAGAATCCCGGAGATCCCTACTATGGAATAACCTCCAGCGGGAAAAAGGTAAAGCCCCACCACACCATTGCGGCACCGCCTGACATACCCTTTGGCACCAAGGTATATATACCTGAGCTGATACTCTTCTGGAGGGCGCGGGGAGTGGAGATAGACGGCATATTCACGGTTGAGGACAGGGGTTCTGCCATCACCGGCAACAGAATAGACATATATTTCGAGAGTGAAGAAATGGCAAATATCTGGGGACGGCGCAGCGTCACGGTGTATTTCCTGAGGTAAGGGACCAGGCAAAGGCAGAAAAAGGCTTTCTGCCTTTTTTATTGCCTTTTCCGGCTGGTTTGCGGGAAAACGGCGAAAATGGAAATAATAAAGCATAATTCGAACAGATTATATGAATAGGGGGTACATCCCTTTGGAGTCTTTGACTTCGCCCAGGGTATTGAAGGATCTGATTGCCCGCCATGGTTTTGCCTTTACAAAGAGCCTGGGCCAGAATTTCCTGATCGATGAGAACATATTGAACAAGATAATAGAAGGCGCTGGCATAAGTGCCGGAGATAATGTCCTGGAGATAGGGCCCGGAGTAGGGACCCTGACCCGGGCCATAGCCGCCTGCGCGGGCAAGGTGGCGGCTGTTGAGATAGATAAGAGCCTTTTGCCGATCCTGGGCGAGACTGTCGGCGATTTTAACAATGTCCGCATAATCCAGGGTGACATATTAAAGCTTGATATCAGGAAGCTGACCTTTGAGCTCTTTGGCAGCAAGCCCTTTAAAATGGTTGCCAACCTTCCCTATTATATCACAACTCCAATCATTATGCGTTTTCTGGAAGAGGATTTGGATTTTGTGTCAATGGTGGTAATGGTGCAGAAGGAAGTGGCAGACAGAATGAAAGCGCTGCCGGGGAGCAAGGATTACGGCGCCCTGACGGTGGCTGTTCAGTTTTATACCAGCCCCAGGATAGTGGTAAAGGCACCGGCAAGTGTGTTTATGCCCCCGCCCAAGGTCGATTCGACTGTCATCGCACTGGATAAGCGCAGCAGTCCCGCCGTCGATGTT